>Ga0116143_10003594_pt1 | contig 15482 bp, 5 predicted proteins | sample AD_UKC034_MetaG_FD_89745 | JGI IMG/M metagenome (GOLD analysis project Ga0116143, IMG submission 89745) | Active sludge microbial communities of municipal wastewater-treating anaerobic digesters from USA - AD_UKC034_MetaG | ecosystem: Engineered > Bioreactor > Anaerobic > Digestate | place: USA...
AGCGCGGTCCGCACGCTCATGGGCGAACCATCCGCTTCCAGCACTCGTGCATAGCGGCTGAACGCGCCCATGCCCGGTCCGATCGCCGCCTGCGCCAAATCCACAGGCGCGATGTTGCCTTTCTGCATCTCGCGCAATGCCTCGGGCAACTCCTTCTTCAACGCCGCCAGAAAATCGCGACGCGACGCTATCTCCGCATCGAGCGACCTCGGCCGGCAAACAAGAACGATTGACGAAGCGAGGGCATTGCTATCCATCCCGCGCATACGCGTCCTCATCTCTGTTCTCATTGGCCATGTGCCATCAATCTGCCAACCGGTTTGGACAATTGCTTCAAGCATGGTCTCCCAACCAGTAGAAGCTTGACCAACCTGCTGATCGTCTTCGTCCTCGCCCTCGCCGTCGTCTTCAGATTGCTTGAACGCGTAATAGACCGTGGTCGGGTAACTCGCATCGCAGTTTGCACGCATCCTGCCGAAGACCTGTGCCATTCCCTGTTCAAAGAATCTTCGAGCGGCCTCCTTCCCACCGAGACGAAATGGATCCGCGACAAGTTCCTCCGCCTTCGGAACCAACACAGTCCCGAGGAGTGTCGGATAAAGCGGCGCTAAGATTTTGCGCAACCAGACATAGAAGAAATCCGCCAAGTCGGCATACGGAACATTGTCGTAGTATGGAGGGTCTGTTGAATAGAGCTGCGGTCTATCAGGCTCATGCGCTTGTGCGGCCATTTGCAATACGGCCCCTTTGGGGCCATTGCCTAGCAAAGCAAGGGGATCAGCAATTAGCTCAATCGCCGCCCCTAGACTACCTGTGGCATCAGCAAGAACGTTTGCCTCGGGGTAATCCCACACCATGGAAAGGGTTTGCCTGCCAAAAGCATGTTGGACTTTTTCGCCAACGGGATTCCATCGCCCCAAACTATTGCAGGTCATTGCCACGCGATCGACGGCCAGCGCCAAATAAGTTGTTACCGCATTGGCATACGCCTCATCACCATGAGCGTCGGCCTTCACCCTGCTCTTCGCTTCAGTGGCCAAATCACACAAGACCGCAAGAGTCTCCTGCTGCTTCCGGGTGAAAAGGTGGCGATGCTTCGTCATGCCGTAATTCTGCACTCGGAATCCAAGAGCTTGGCCCGGCAGGTCTGTATCAGGAATGTCAAAATCGCTTCCGTTTTTACCTAAGTTCTCGTGCTCTGCGAGTGCAGAGACATAGATGCGCTTCCTGTCTCCGAGAGCGACTATTGCCAGCAATCGAGAGCCCAGCCGACCTGCTTTACCCTCGGCACGGACATATTCGAGCGGCATGGGACTACCGGTGAGCAAACAAACGGCGCCGTTCCGGGTCACAGTGCCAACTGGAGGTTCTCCATCGCCTGTCCGGACTTCCAATCGGTAGGTCATGGTCTTTTGGTTTACGACAGGCTCAACCCACGCCTTTTTGCCCGCCTTTGTCGAAAGCCAGAACGACCGCACCAGCGGCACATGCGCGCCTTTGGCGGCTGGGTTCGGACTTGCTACGGTGCGCGCCCACAGCCATGCAATCACCGTCGCTTCGCCACCGCCATGCTCCTTTGGCAGCTTAACCCTCGGATACAGCCGACCGATGCGTTTCTCCGCCTCATTGCGCATCCATTGCCCGTAATAACGAACATCATCCGCCAGCCCCGCCGCGCCTTTCCACGAACCGGACGCGCCCAGCTTTCCCTTCGCCTCCGGGTTTACCGGCGACTTGCCAGCAAACGTCGCAGGAATCTCGATCAGCGCCCTGTTGATGAGCACCGGCACCGGGTTCAAATCGCTCGCGTGAGCCTCCAGTCCCAGCCGTTGCGCCTCCAACGGAATCGAACCGCCGCCACAGAATGGGTCATAAACCGGCGGCGGCTTGCCGTTGCACGAGCGCATGATCTCGGCACGTGCGGCGTTGATCACCCGCTCGTTGTTCGAGTTCTCCCATTTCACAAGTTCGCGGATGATATTGAACAACCGCTCCCGCTCCACCTCGACGACGACCTCCTCCAGCCTCGGTTCAGCGCCGGGATTGGGGACGGACTTCATGCCTGCACCACTTGCCTTGTCGAAGGTCGCCTTCAATGCCGCCCAGGCTTTCTTTCGCGTCCTGAGCTCCTTTTCGGCCGCCGTGCGCTTGCCCGCATCAGCCAGCAATTCCTTCACGCACTCGGAGGGGTCATCCACCAAGGAGGCGAACAATACCGCCCGGCACGCCGCCAGCGGCCGGCGTGCCCACCACAAATGCAGCGTGGACGGGTGCCCATGCCGAATGGATTTCTCCCTCGCCGCCTCCCGGTTGATGTCCTCCAGCGGCAGCGCAACTTCGATCAGTTTCTTCCTGTAGCTCATGATTTGGTCGTCACAATCTGTTTAAGTCGCGCGATGTATTTCGCGTCGAGATTCCACTCGTGTGCGCCGGCGATAATCAATCCCTTGTAATCGTCATTCGGCAGCGGTGGATTCGCCTCCGGATTCGCTAGGAAGGTCATTACCTGCACCGGCCTGGCCGTGTCGCCGTCCACCAACACGGTTAAATCCGTCGGCACATACGAGTTCGCAGCGGCCGGCCGATTCCGCTTGAACCCCTCGCGTGATTCCAGGTTCCCCCGTTCTACCTCCAGAATTTCATAAACACCGCCCCACACCTCGCTCCCGGCCCGCGCCTCAATCCCCGCCACCCCGCACTGCCGCCCCCTCGATTTCCTCGGAAACACCAGGGCGTAATCCGGCAACTTGACCCGGAACTTCCGCGCCGCCGTCGGGCACGACCGCTGCATCTCCGATAGCTTGAGGTTCGAACCGTAGGCGAAGTAATAGAATGCGTTCTTTCCGTTCATTTGAACTGCAGGATTTCCTCCTCGTTCAGGATCAAATTCTCCAGGAGGACATCCCCGGTTTGCTGGTTCTTCGCTCGCTCCAGCCACACGCCCCGTAACGTTCGAACGGGAATGCACATGGCGTCCAGGCGCTCTCGAAACCAGGAATGGACCGGGTGTCCCTGCACCCAGCTATCTGGTTCTCCGTGGTCCGCCGTCGTTCTACCGAGGTTCCGGCTGGTTACTTTCCCGTCATTGTGGAGTTGCACCATGATCCTCCAGCCTGCCGCAGCGCACGCTTGAGCCTCTAACGTCTTGGCTCTGGCGGCCTCCCGCGCTTCCCGCGCGGCTTCCTCGGCCTTCTGCTGCTCAAGCTTCTTCGCCTCCATTTCACGGACCATTTCACGCGCCAGCTTCCGCGCCTTCCTGCGGTTCAATGCCGCAACCCTGCCGTGGAAATTCTCAAAATAGGCCAGGGGCAACGTCGTCAGGACGTCCCCGTCGTTGTCATCCTGAACCGCCACGAACCAGGCTTCATCCTGGATGGAGTAGAACAGCCGATGCACCAGGCGCCCGCCCCGCTGCTGCGAAAGCTGCACAGTCGTCCCCTCGTCGAGCATTTTCCTGAATTGAACCGGCGTAAGCGTGCAACGCTGGTTCAGCCTTATCGCAGCATGGTAGGTAAGCTTGGCGGGTTGCATAGTGCTGGTTACTCGGACTTGAGCCCCGAACCGCCGCTCGTTTCCTTCAAAATGAACCGCGACTGGTGCAGATGAATCTGCCCGCCAGCCTTCAGCTTCTGCAACTCGCTGGCACTCCATTCGCTCGGCTCGCCATCCTCCGCGCTCAATACCAGCGCTATCGTGTCCGGGTTGATCTCCATCAGGCGCCATAACTCATAGGGAATCTCCACGCCGCGCGTCAGCGACTCCTCCACCACGAACAACCGCTTCGTCACGCCGGTGCCGTCAGCGTGCTCGTGCCAGTTGAACGGCGCTTCGCCCTTTTCAATCCATGCCCCGCTCGCGTGCGTGTAACAGCGCTCGTCCTCGTGCCACCGGAATCCCCGCCCTCGTGCATAGCGGTCCATGAAACTCGGAGCCTTCGGCTTGTCCGGCTTGTCCGGCTTTCGCTCATCATCTTCGTCTTCTTCGTCCTCCGGCGGCACTTCTTCCTCCTCGGCCTCAGATTCCTCGCTGTCGTCCTCCTCTTCCTCCGGCTCCGTCTCGTCCTCTCCTTCGTCGTCCTCGGCTTCTTCCTCCTCGACCTCGTCCTTCTTGTCGGTCGCCGGAAGTTCGGCCTGCGCATCCAGCTCGAAGTTCGCCGCCAGGTATTCCCGCACGAACTCCGGGTCCCGGTCAATGCAGTCGGCCACCGCCTCCATGATCTCCGGCTCGCCAAACGGCCGCGTAAGTTCCTCCTTCAAATCCCGCATCAACCGCACCGTCGGCGAATCAACCATGTAGAGCTTCGTCCCCGACCACAGCACCCTGGGCATCAGCGGCTCACCCACCGGCGTGCCGTCAATGTAGGGCGTCACTTCCAGCCGGCCCACCGTCTCCCACGTCGTGTCGAGCAACCGCCGCGCCGCCTCGCGCACCTTCGCCGTCACTGCTTCATCACGCAGCTTCACCCGGCACAGCCCCTCCGCCAAAGGTTGCAGCCACCCCATCCGCCGGCTCCGGCCAGAAATCGTCTCCACGTTCGTCACCTGCATCGTGATGACCTCCGCCAGCCTCCGGGTCACGGTGAATGGCGCCTCTTCGGCCACCTCGCCATGCAGCATCCTCAAATCCGCCGACGCCCGCTTCGTCGGCACTGAAAGCTTTTCCCACCGCGTGAGGCTTCGCATGGACACGTGATATTTCAGCGTCGCCACAGCCTCCCAGGTCTGGTCCAGGCTCAGCCAGTGCCCCAACTCATTCCACACCCGCTGTCCGCCCCGCGTCAGCGCAACGTTCGCCCGCTTGTAAGACACGCCCTCCAGCCGCGTGCCGGTCGCCAGCGTCCTCAGCCATTCCAGGCTCTTCTCCAGCGCCGGCCGCTCCGGCACCCCCAGCCGCAGCCAAAGCGCCAGCCCATGCGCTGCCGAATGAACCACCGGCGAGTCCTCCTCCGGATCGGCATGCAGCGACAACTCCCCGGAGGAGAGCCATTGCAGTCCGTTGCTCAGCACCAGCGCCTCCGCGGCGAATACCGCCCGCAACTTGTTCAGATCCTCCGGCGAGCAGCGCATAGCGATCCGGTCCAGCGCCTCATACAGCCGCAGTACATCCGCCAGCACCCGCATCGTATCTTTGAACTTCGTCAAAGCCCGCAGCCTCTCCACCACCTTTTCCCAGCTCGTGGCGCTGTCACGCACTCCCAGCAGCCGCAGCAAACGCTTCTTGTCCGCCGAATCATCCAGCTCCGCGTCCACGAACGGCTCGATGCCCAGCAACGACTCCGTCTCCGGCGTCCGCAGCAGCAGCTCCGGCGGCGTCCGCAGGTTCCCGTGCGTGTCCGTAAGGCATGGCAGCGAGCGAAATTGCAGAATCCAGGTGGGAAGTAGCTGCCCGCAGCTAAGCGTATCCGTGCTGTTTTGCTGGCTCGTTTGCAACACCAGGAGATCCAGCGTATTCGTCCACTGCGCCAATGGGTCAAGCAGCAGGCCCTTCACAACTGCTGCCCAAATCTTCGGGTTCCCCCCCACCGCTTGCGCCTTCCAGTACGCAAGTACCTCCGGAGGAAAATCAAAATCCGCAATAGTGAACACATTGGTTCTGTACCTGTATTCTTTTGGCCTCGTTCCCCCGCGACTAACCAGGAACTCCTCCAATTCCGACCGCCTGTAAATCCGCTTAGCTGCCAAGGTGAGCGGGACGAACGCGTGCAGCTTGCTCTTCGGCGAACAGGCCCAGGCGAACCACTGGTCTTGCGTGCACGATTTGAACTCCCCTACGTAGTCGCCATGCAAAACGTGCTCTGCCGCCCATGACTCGGGCACTAGGGAATCCACCTCGCCCTCTGCATCGAAAATGACGGAATGGCCTTTGGTCTGGCGCAGGTGCAGGTCCTCCGTCACATATTGGAAATCTTCCGGCACCGCGGCGTTCAGCGCAGCGAAGATGTGCGCAATCCGCACGCAGTCCTCAACCGGCATCTTCCCGCGCGCCAGCAGCCGTCGCGAGGCGTGGGCTGCAATCCGGTCCACCGGGCTCGGCTCATGCAAACCAACCGCCCGCAAAAACGCCAGCTCGGGATGCTCCCCGCCATCCCCGTCTTGCCCCTTCACCTTGGTCAGATGGCCGATCCACTCCGGATCAACGGCGGGCGCGAATCCCGAGATAAAGTTCCAATCCGCCTCGGAGAGCTGCTGCCCGCGTGTCGAAACCCTGATAACATCCCTCCCAGGCTGAAGCAGCGCCTGCCCCTGCACCGGAACGACCCATAAGTTCGGCCGCCGCTTCCCCTGCCAGTCATAGCCGATGTTTCGCTCCGCCCAGTTCCACAGCAACTGCAACTGCGCCCAGGTCTTCGGCTTCGGCACCGTGGGTTGCGGCGGCACCCACGAATCGTTATAGAAGGTCGGTGGTGCGCCCAACGCCTGCAATGCGTCGTCCGGGGCAACACTTCTGATCCACCCGTGCGCCAAAAGCGTCTCACACGCCCTCCCCTTCACCACCGAGGAAAGCAGATACTTGGCAGTCTTGGCGAAGATGGCTGTCAACTCGCTCGCGTCCCACACCTGGTACAGTTCCGTTGGCAACGCCGTGCATTCGCCAGGCACCGCAAGCTTCTCCTCCGTCGTGAGAATTACCGGCGTGCCCGCCACGACCGCCAGCATGGAGTCCACCACCTGCTTCGTCGCGCTCGTCTTCAAGTCCGCAGCCGCCACCACCGGGCCGCGCAGCAACACGTAGGCCGCCGCCCGCTCCTGGGCCGTCAGCTTTTCCTGCCGCAGCCACTCTTTCATCGCTTCGCCTGCCAGGCGCCCCGCGCGCTTTAGCAACCAGCGATTGCAAGGTGACACTTCCGGCTCCTTGATCTTCTGCCGGGCCGGGTCCTGCACGAACGGCGCGTTGATCGAAAACGGCAAATCCACGCCCGTGCCCGCCGGCAGCACCACGAACAACCGCTGGGCGCCTCCCAGCCCCAAAACCACTTCCACCGAGCACGGCGGCAAATGCAGGTCATCCGCGTTTCGCTCCTGCTGGATTTCCCTAACCACGTCTTCCGGGAACGCCTCCTCCGCCGAGCGGATCATCAGCAGTTCCTCGGTCTTCGCCCCCGTCAGCCGTATCCGCTGCGACCCCGCCACCGGACCGTCCCCGATGATTTCCTTGCGGACCACGTGCGATTCCACGCTCAGCTCCTGCAAGCTCCGGAAAAACAGCAGCGACACCGGGCTGGTGGCCCACTCCTCGAAATTCATCCGCAACTGCCGCTCGCGCAGTTTGTCGGCAAACCGCACGCTTACCCGCGTCCGCGCCGTCGCCGTCGAGTTCCCGCTCCACACCGGCAGCGTGAACCGCTCGCGCTCGAAATACACGTCCAACGTCGGCGTCTGCACGCGTACCCGGTCTCCCAGGCTGAAGGTGGACTTGAAGCCAACGCCCCGGAACCCAATCGTGTGCAGGTTCCGCTTGTTGGAGTAACCAAACCTGCACAGGGACTGAAATTGCTCCTCGTTGAAATCCTCGCCGTCGTGCTCAAACACCAGTTCGTTGTCCACCACCCGCACGCTGGCGCACTGCGCCCCCGCGTCGTCCGCGTTCTGCAGCAGCTCGGACAGCACATGGCGCGGGCTCTGCACCTGCGCGAAAAGCTGCTTCCATGGCCCCGCCAGCACCGGATCTTTCAGCTTCTCCCACACGTCCCTCGTGGCCGCGGCCACCCGCTCGAAATACTCAGGAGACGTCATGCGTTCCCCCTTTCCACCCGCCCCAGCAACTCCTTCAACTTGAAGTTCACGCTCGCCGTTGCGAAATCCGGCTCCTGCTCAAACGGCTTCATCAAATACTGCGGCTTCTCCGCGCCGCCCTCGCCCACGAACACCAGCGCCAGGATGTAATCCTCCGGCTTGTTCAGCGCCGTCAGGATTTCATTCTTCGTCACCGTCACGGTTTCCGCCCCGGCCACCCGGCCCTTGACCTCGATGAACCGTAGCTGCCCCTTCTTTTCGTGGGTCGCCGGATACCGCGACTCAATGTCATACCCGCGATTCTCCTTCGAGACATCGCGCGGCGCGAACCCGAGCGCCCGCTCGCGCGCCATCACCGCCTCCATCGCGAGACGCTCCACTTCCTTGTCGGAGATGCCGAAACCAGCCGGCGGCGTCTCCCGCAGTGCCGGCGCTTCGCCCCCCGCCGCCTGCGCGAACCAGCCCGCTGGAATCACCAGCGCCCCGCCCAGCACCGTCGGCGGCCGGGCCGTGATCTGGCGCTCGCGGCTCAGCTCGTCCTCGCGCTTTTGCAGCCGCCCGCTCAGCTCATCCGCCCGCTGCCGCGCGTTGTTGGAATTCAGGCTGCCCTTGTTGCGCCCGGCCTCCTCCTGGGCCCGCAACGTGTTCGCGCGCTCATCCCAATGCCGGATTTCCGCCAGCAGCCGCGCCTTCACCTGCTGCAGCGTCTTGTCAATCAGCGCCTCCCGCCGCGCTTTTACCTCCCGCAGATGCTCCGGCACGATCGTCCGGATTGCATGCGAGCTGGCTTGGCTCTCCAGGCCCTCGCCCAGCCAGCTCTCTTGCAGCAACGACTGGGCTGACGCCCTCTGCTCCGCGGTCAATGGCGTGTAATCCAGGTACGGGGCATACCCCGCATTCACCAGGCCACCCTCGCGGCCCACCTCCACGAATTGCAACCTCCGCGAAATCACCCGCGGATTGCCCGCCGCATCACGCCGGCCATCCGTAATGCTGTGCTCCAGGTAGAACAACACGCGCGGTTCGGTCCCCTTGTCATTTGTGTCCACCAGCACCGCGCCCTGCCGCAGCAGGTCTCGATGCTGCTCCAACAGCAGGTCCACCACCGAGTCCAGCAGCGGATGCCCAGGCGCCACCAATGCCGCCGGCGGTTTCCCGTCCACCCGCATCCACTCCTTGTGAAAGGTCACGCGCTCATACGCCTTCAGCACCGGCGCCCGCTGCCCAATCACCCGGTCCCGGTGCCGGATCGGCGCCGGCACATGGCGGATCTCATAACGGAACGGTTCCCGCCGGTGCACGCTGCCGCCGTACTGCTCGAATGCCTTCAGGAAGAACGAGCCGATGTAGTGCGGCTGCAGCCGCCGCGCCTCCGCCCGCTCCATTTCATCGCGGATATGCTGCACCCGGTCCGGGTCCAGCCGCTCATGCACCAGCGAACGGTCTTCAATCAGTGCCCGCAGTGTCTCCACGTCCAGCTCCCGGTCAACGATCTGCTCCAGCTTCGCCCTCACCTCCGGCTGCTCGCCGTAGCGGATGGCGCGGATCAGCAAATCCTTCAAAGGCTGGTCCCGGAACACCTGCCCCAGCACATCAAAAACCGCGCTTCCCAGCGCTTCGCGTTGGGTCTGGATCTTCAGCAGCAGCCGATGCCACACCTCGCCCTCGCGCGTCTCATGGGCCACCAGGTTCCACAAGTGGCAGACCTCGCGCTGGCCGATACGATGGATGCGCCCGAATCGTTGCTCGATGCGGTTCGGGTTCCATGGCAGGTCGTAATTCACCATCAGGTGTGCCCGACGGTGCAGGTTGATGCCCTCGCCGGCCGCATCCGTCGCCACCAGGACCAGCACCTCTGGATCGTTCTCGAACGCCTCCTGAATCTGCCGGCGCCGCTCCCGCGGTGTCCCACCGTGGATGGTAACCACGGCGCTCTGGTTGCCCAGGCGGTCCGCCAGTCTCTCGGTCAAATAGTTCAGCGTGTCGCGATGCTCGCTGAACAAAATCAGCTTCCGCCGGTTCTTGTTCGCATCGAACATGTCCGGCAGCTCCAGTGTCTCCGAAAGACGCTGCCACTTCTGGTCCTTGCCGGACCGCCGTAAACGCGCCGCCTCCTGCGCCAGCGAACGCAGTTGCGCGATTTCCTTCTCCAGCTCCGCGATGGTCTGCGCCGCCGTGGACTGGTCCATGATCTTCTCTTCGGCCTGCTCCAGCTCCGCCTCCGGGGCCTCGTCCAAATCCTCAATGTCCTCCTCCGACAGGTCCGGCCCTTCCGCCAGGCGGGTGCCCGGCAAGGCCGCGCCTCGCCGTAACAGCTTCTCCTCGCGCAGCCGGTCCTCCAGCCTCTCCAGGCGCCGGCGCAGCGACTGGTAAATCGCCTCCGGTGACGACGCCAGCCGGCGCTGCAACATCGTCAGGGCAAAGCCCACCGTGCCCTTCCGCTTCTCGTTGTTCAGCTTGTCCGCGTTGTTGAATCCCTCCCGCACGTAGTCAGTGACATGCGTGTAAAGCGCCGCCTCCTCCGCGCTCAAGGTGTAATCCACCGTGTAGGCAAACCGCTCCGGGAACAGCGGCTTCCCCTCCATCGTCACCAGTTGCTCCTTCACCATCCGCCGCATCACGTCCGCCACATCCGCCACATGCGCCCCATCCCGCGGCTTGCCCTCAAACCGGTCGCCATCCAGCAACGACAGGAACAAGTGGAAATCCGTGTCCTTCCCGTTGTGCGGCGTCGCCGTCAACAGCAGGAATTGCCGCGTCGAGCGCGACAGCACCTGGCCAAGCTTGAACCGCTTCGTGTATTTCACCTCCGAGCCGAAGTAGGACGCCGACATCTTGTGCGATTCGTCCACCACGATAAGGTCCCAATCCACCGTCGCCAGCTTTGCCTGCACGTCCTCATTCCGGCTCAGCTTGTCGAGCCGCGCAATGCAGAGGTTGTGCTCCTGAAACCAGTTGCCCGTGCGCGCCGCCTGCAGCCCCTCATTCGTCATGATGTCAAAGGCCAGGCTGAACTTCTCGTCCAGTTCATCCTGCCACTGCTCGACCAGTCCGCCGGGAGCCACAATCAGGCAGCGGGCGATGTCGCCCCGGATAATCAGCTCCTTGATCAGCAGGCCTGCCATGATCGTCTTGCCCGCGCCCGGATCGTCCGCCAGCAGGAAGCGCAGCGGACGGCGGTTCAGCATCGTGTCGTACACCGCCGTGATTTGGTGCGGCAGCGGATCCACCGCCGAGGTGCTCACCGCGATCAACGGATCAAATAGAAAAGCGAAGCGCAGCCGCTGGGCCTCCGACACCAGCCGGAACATCTCCCCGTCGGCCGCAAAACTTAACGGACGGTTCTGTTGCACCAGTTCCAACTGTGACTCCTGGTCGCGATACAACAGCGCCTGCTCCACCTTTCCCTCGCCGTCCACATAAGTGACCATCGCCACATCTTCACTCGGCATCTCTACATGCCGAAGGGTCACCGCCTGCCCAGGAATCAAACCCCGGAGGATTCCCCCAACACGCAAATCTTTCAAACGAGTCATGGGTTGCATTCTGCACTTCCGAATTCTGGTTGTAAATTCATGTGTTGGTAGGTAATATGACTTTGCAATCATATATGGCCTTTAAGAGCGCAAATCAGGGCAGGGTCTCCATTGACCGCCTGAATACCCTCTGCGCGGTGGTTGAGGCCGGCACGATCGCTACCGCTGCGGGACCGGATCTTAATCGCCAGAGCCAGTTCAGCCGCCAGTTGAAGTTGCTCGAAGCAGCGCTCGGTGTGAGCCTGTTTGAGCGGTCGGGAAAAACCCTCAAAGCCAACGAAACCGGCCGGCGCGTGGCCAGGGCGGCTCACATTTTCTTCGGCGCGCTGGACGACGTCATGGACGTCGCCGAGGCCAAGGCCGAGACCATTCGCTTGGGAGCTGGCGAAGCCATGCTGCGCTGGTTTGTCATGCCCCATCTTCCGGAACTAATGGCCGGCGACCCGCCGCTCCGATTTGAAGTCCGCAGCCTGACCACCGAATCCGCCCTCCGGGAACTCCTCGGTGGCAGCGTCGATCTCATCATCGTTCGCACTGATTCGGTGCCCGACGAGGTTCAGAGCGAGGCGATCAAGACAGTCCAGTACATCCTGGCCGTGCCCCGAACTTTCCTGCGGTCCCGGGAGGCAGCGGAGGTATTCGAAGGCCGAGCCTTGCCCTTCGCCGAATTAGCGGGAGACGGCCACTTCGCCAAAACCGTCCAGACGACCGCCACCAAGCTGGGATTGAATCTTCGCCCGGTCCTCAAGGCCCAGACGTTTAGCTTGCTGGTCTCAGCGGTCGAGAGCGGCACCGCCGCCGCCTTCCTGCCGGAAGTCGCCGCCAGATCTCTCCCGGAGCAAAACTTCGCGTTGGTGTCAGCCGAGGGCATGGGCGCCCTCCACCGTCGCCTCAGCCTCGCCTGGACCTCCCAGGTCCTCGAGTCCCGCCCCGCCGTCCGCCGCGCCATCACCCGCCTCCGCCGCGTCCTCGCATGAACGCACCATCCTCCAAAGCCACGTATCACAGGATAGCTCAATGACAACGCTCGAAGAACTTCAAAGCCTAGACGATGCGACATTCCATAAACTGGCTGACACGCTGCTCCGAAGGCTAGAGCTAAGGTATCGCAATCTCCGTCCCCACGGCGTTAACGACCAGGCTCAAAGCATTAGAGGGCAACCCGATTCATACGTAGGGGACACGGCGTCTACCGCACGAATTGCGTTCTGTTACACGACTCAGAAAAACTCCTGGTGGACGAAGGTCCTGGACGACATTAGGACCGCAGTGAAAAGCTGCCCGACCGCAGAAGAAGTCGTCGTCGCCCTTCCGAGCGACGTCGATCGTGAAGGCCCGACGAAGAAGAAGAAAAAGAACGGAGGTAAAAAGGCTGCACAGGAGAAGGAAAACTGGCTGGATTCGGCCAAGGCCGCCGCGGGAAAAGCCACATTTACGATTTACGATGGGCGTTTAATCTCGAAATACCTCGACGAAGATCATCAAGACATCAGACTGGAGTTTCTTGGGATTCCTTACTCTCGCCTAACCGCCCAAGCCGTCCTTTCAGGCTGTAGAAAAGCCAACAAACAAGCCATTGACGACCTAACGGCTAAAGGACGTTATGCTCCTGAATGCTATGTCTTTCGTGCTTCGGACTTGGAATTTCGCCGAATCTGGATGCATGCTTGGACCTTCGGGATGGAGCACGCCACAGCTCATCAAGCGAGGCTGATCCCTTTGGTGAACGACTCGGGTGTCGGTAAAACGAGCCTTCTCTGCGCATTTGCGGAAGCAACCGACTCAAGTGTACCCGTGCTGCTGATCCAAGCGAGAGACTGTAGCTTTGATACAGAAGACGCCCTCGCCCGTATGGTGATGCAAAAGATTCAAGGGGTTCTTGAGCCGTCCCTGCGGGCGACAGAGGAGGCTGCAATCACCAGGATTCTCCGCTCCTCGTTCCGGCTCACCGTCATCCTTGATGGATTAGACGAAAGCAGGAGTCCATCGAACGCCTCCTTGGCAATCAAGTTCTGGCTTGAGTCCAACATCGGGAGCCATTGCACGCTCGTTGTCTCATCACGACCGGAGTTTTGGCGCCGTTGCGCGGAAGCGACATGGGAGCGCTGGATCCCACAAATCAAGGATATCAAATCCACCGCCGCCCCGGTAGATGGCCAATCCGATCCTCCGGAAAACCGCATTCTCGGCTATCCTCTGCCAGGAATTTTCACGCCTGCGGAGTTGCAGGCCGCCTGGGAAAAAGCCGGGCTCGATCCGGATATACTGCAACGTCTGCCGCAGGACCTCCGTCGCGATCTCCGCCACCCGTTTACCTTCCGGGCTTGCTCCGACATCCTCAAAAACAAAGGGCTTGCCGGGCTTCCGAAGAGCCGCGGAGAACTAGTTGCCGCCTGGCTTTCCGTCCGATTGCACCAAGAAGTGGACATTGCGGAAGGAATATCGCTTGAGGTCTATTGGAAAGCCCTACGTGAAACCGCACGGTGCATCGAGGAGGGCGGCGGAACGGTTGTTGAAATCGATAAACTCGCAAGTGTGCCGCGGTTCGACGCAACCCACCCTCCAGGACCGGTAGTCGAGCGGCTCATTCGCGCAAATATACTGGAAGTGGTGCAGGGCCGGCCCGATACGGTACGTTTCGTCTTTGACACGGTTTTTGAGCTATTCGTTGCAGAAGCTGACGCCGCTGCCATCCGGAGCGATGGGGAATCCGCACTCAATTCGATTCTGGAGAAGTCCTTCTCCAGCACCTTAACTCGGTTAAGCAGACTTGGCCATCTCATCGCGGGCACCGCGGAAGGCGACGGTTTGCTGGAGAAGCTCGCACGTAAGGACTATGCGAAGGCGCTGGCGATGATGCAGTCTCGCCCGGCCTCCTTCTCACCACAGGTGCAGGCGATCGTATATGCTGCGGTGGCGCAAGCCTTTGATCAGGCCACGAGGCCGGAACAGGCCTTTATCATGGAACGTCTTGGTTACGTTGACACGCCGGAGTCACGTGCACTCATTGAGACGCTAGTTCTAACCAGGGAGACATGTCCTTCTGGCTTGCATCGAATTGCTGCTCATGCAATTGGAATGCTCAGCATCGAGCCTGGAATTCCTGCCCTGGCTTCGTGCGGGTGGTTCGGATATCCTTACTACCATAGAGAACTTCTTTCTCTAATTCGAGGTGCCTCGCCCTCATTTCGAGTGGCGCTTTCACAGCATGCGGCCGTATTGCTTCAGGCACGATCTGGAACCGGCCAGCACGCAATTGGAACATCTATTCTCGCATACGTGGGTGACGAGCGCCTCGTGACCCATCTTGGAGAGCGCCTCGCCCTAAACGGTCTGTTAGAAGGGTACGAGAACCACGCTTTGCTCGCGCTGGGCACAAACAGAGCTGGCGAGCTCTTCGCTAACTCAGCACGCTCAACCGCTAGCGCCATCGCCGCTGCTCGTGGCTCCGACAGCACGGGAGCCAAGAGCGCGGAACTCTTCTACACCATCTCTCCTAGGTCCGCGGACCTGAGATACCTGATATCGGTCGAATTGGAGAGGCACATTCTCGGACTCATTGATGACCAGGACGACAATGTTTCTCACATCGGCGTGGACATTGCGGTATCGAGTCGAGCGCCAACTCTACTACGCCATATCGTCCTTACGGGGAAATACAAGGCGCGCTTTAGTATCGGGCGCGACTTTAGCGAATCAATTACCACTGAGGAGTGGCTTTCCTGGTGGAAGTCTGCCACATCCGATGATGTTCGCGAGACCTTGCTGAATATCACTAACAGTATACCGGACGTAAGGGTCGAAGATTGCGCGATTGAGCGTCTCGAGAAAGCACCACTCTCTGGTACTGCTGCCTACTGCCTGGCCCGGAATGGTACTAATCGGTGCCTGCCGCATCTGAGGGAGGCTTTGAAACGTGTCCTCAAGGATCCTAACGCTGCCACGGGAGCGGCTTTTGGAATCGTATTTGCCCTCGGAGAACTACACGACATCAATGCGGTGGCTTTAATTGACTCAGCAGTGCGCAACGACGGCTTTCACGCCCGTTCGTTTGCACTGGACGCCCTGGCGAAGATTGGAACCCCAGAGGCGGAGAAAGCACTTTTGGCGCTAGCCAGCGAAATCGACACCAAAGCGGGCCCCCCTGAGGACCTAATACTCGCGATGGTTGCTTTAGGCAGTCGCAAATGCATCGAAAGGGTTCTTGAATTTG
>Ga0116143_10003595_pt1 | contig 15482 bp, 12 predicted proteins | sample AD_UKC034_MetaG_FD_89745 | JGI IMG/M metagenome (GOLD analysis project Ga0116143, IMG submission 89745) | Active sludge microbial communities of municipal wastewater-treating anaerobic digesters from USA - AD_UKC034_MetaG | ecosystem: Engineered > Bioreactor > Anaerobic > Digestate | place: USA...
AGGGGTGACCCGGCTCGGTTGCTGGGTCCATGCACGCCGTCGTTTCGTCGATGCCGGCAAGGTGCTGCCCGAAGGCAAGCGTGGTCGCGCCCACGAGGCGCTGGCCCTGATCGGCAAGCTCTACGCCATCGAGAAGGAGGCGCGCGAACTGAGCGACGTCGAGCGTCTGGCGCTACGCCAGAGCCGAAGCCGTGCCGTCATCGGTGAGCTTCGCGCTTGGCTCGACCAGGTGCTCCCCACCGTGCCGCCCACCTCGGTGCTCGGCGGTGCCTTGGGCTACCTGCATCGGCAGTGGCCGCGCCTGACGCGCTACCTCGAGCGCGGCGACCTGCCGATCGACAACAACCCGGCCGAAAACGCCATCCGCCCCTTCGTCGTTGGGAGGAAGGCATGGCTCTTCTCGGACACCCAGGCCGGCGCGCGCGCCAGCGCGCTCATCTACTCGCTGGTCGAAACCGCCAAGGCCAACAACGTCGAGCCGTACCTGTGGCTGCGCCACGTACTGCGGGCATTGCCCACCGCCACCACCGTCGAACACTTCGAGGCCTTCCTGCCCTGGAATCTCAAGGCTGAGCAGTTGATCACAGCGTAGCGAGCCCGGGAAGGATGGGGTTCATGGAGCGCTTACGACACTGCTCGTGGTGCTGCCGGTGATCGCCTGGCTGGTGTCCAACGCCAGCCGCAAGTTCCGCCGCCTGTCGAAGAACATCCAGACCTCGATGGGCGAGGTCACCCATGTCGCCTCCGAGACCATCCAGGGCTACCGCGTGGTGCGCAGCTTCGGCGGCGAGGGCTACGAGCGCGCGCGCTTCGTCAAGGCCAGCACCGACAACACCAAGCGCCAGTTGAAGATGGTGCGCACGCAGGAGACCTTCTCCGCGCTGATGCACCTGATCGTGTATTCGTCGATGGGCCTGCTGCTATTCACCGTGCTCAAGGTGCGCGGCGACGCCTCGGCCGGCGACGTGGTCGCCTACATCACCGCCGCAGGCCTGCTGCCGCGCGCGATCCAGCTCCTGGGTGGCGTCAGCGCGCGCATCCAGCGCGGCGTGGCCGCCGCCGACAGCATCTTCGAGCAGCTCGACGAGGCGCCCGAGCCCGACGGCGGCACGGTCGAGCGCGAGCGCGTCGCCGGTCGCGTCGAGGCTCAGGGGCTGGGCTTCGGCTATCCCGGCGCGGAAGGGCGCGCGCTGCAGGACATCGATTTCCAGGCCGAACCCGGGCAGATGATCGCGCTGGTGGGCAAGTCGGGCAGCGGCAAGTCCACGCTCGCCAACCTCATCCCGCGCTTCTATCAGCATGATGAGGGGCTGCTGCTGGTGGATGGCGTGCCGGTCGAGGACTACACGCTCGCCAACCTGCGCCACCACATCGCGCTGGTGACCCAGCAGGTCACGCTGTTCAACGGCACGGTGGCCGAGAACATCGCCTACGGCGAGCTCGCGGGCGCCAGCCGCGAAGAGATCGTCGCCGCCGCCGAAGCCGCCAACGCGCGCGAGTTCATCGACCGCCTGCCGCAAGGCTTCGACACCGAGATCGGCGAGAACGGCGTGCTGCTCTCCGGCGGCCAGCGCCAGCGCCTGGCGATCGCACGTGCGCTGCTGAAGAACGCACCCATCCTGATTTTGGACGAGGCGACTTCCGCGCTGGACACCGAGTCCGAGCGACTGATCCAGGCGGCGATCGAGCGCCTGATGGCAGGGCGCACGACGATCGTCATCGCCCACCGGCTGTCGACGATCGAGAAGGCGGACCAGATTCTGGTTATGGAGGCGGGACGGATCGTGGAGCGGGGCACGCATGCCGAGCTGGTGGCGCGGGGCGGGGTGTATGCGCGGTTGCAGGCGGTGGGGGAAGATGTGAGCGAGGCTTAATTCACGGCTCTTAATCCGGCCGTGATCAACCCCTGCCTCTGCGATGCGCAGATTTAAGAACTGACAGGCCAGTTGTCTCCTCAAGCCGAGATGACGGCGTGCTGCGCGGGCGAGTATTCGGGCACCCAGTGCTTCAAGGCTTGCCTGACCTCGTCGTCGCCAAGTGGCCCGCGCTGCGACAGCCAGCGCTCCAGCTCCTCGATAAAGCCTGCAGGGACTGGTCGCGACTGTGCAATACGAAGCTTGGGGTGTGGTGTCGTCCGAGTTTGTTCGGCGTCAACGAGCAACTCCTCGTAAAGCTTCTCGCCTGGGCGCAGCCCGGTGTATTCGATGCGGATTGCGTCATCACTGTAGCCTGACAGCCGGATCATGTTCCGTGCCAGGTCCGCGATGCGCACGGGCTCGCCCATGTCGAGCACGAAGATCTCGCCCCCGTGCCCCATCGCCGAAGCCTGCAAGACGAGTTGTGCGGCCTCCGGGATCGACATGAAAAAGCGCGTGATATCCCTGTGGGTTACCGTCACTGGGCCGCCCCGTGCAATCTGCTCGGCAAACTTTGGGATCACACTACCGGTGCTGCCCAGCACGTTTCCAAAGCGCACCATCTCGAACTGCGTGCCTGCCGCCCCCTCTCCATGCTTGCCGGTTGCGCCATCGCGGCTAAGCTGTCGCTGCAATGCCTCGCACACCATTTCCGCCAGCCGTTTGGTTGCCCCCATGACATTGGTCGGGTTGACCGCCTTGTCGGTGGAGATCAGCACGAAGCGCTCAGCTCCATGGCGCAGGGCGTTCGAGGCAACTTGCAACGTGCCGAGCACGTTGTTGCGCGCCGCCTCCCAAGCGTTCCCAACCTCCATCAGCGGAACGTGCTTGTACGCTGCGGCGTGGAACACCAACTGCGGCTTCCAACTGGCGAAGATTGCTTCCACTCTCACAGGATCCTTCACGTCGCCCGTCAGGGCTACGATCTCCAGCCCGGATTGCGTATTGGCGAACCACTGCTCGATGTTGTACAGCGCGAACTCGCTTGACTCGAGCAATATCAGGCGCGCGGGCCGGAAGCGCACAATCTGGCGGCACAGTTCGCTGCCAATCGAGCCCCCCGCTCCGGTGATCAACACCGTTTTGCCATCTAACATCTGACGAACGTGGGCCGAGTCGATCGACACCGGTTCGCGGCCAAGCAGATCCTCGATGTCGACCGGGCGCATCGCATTGATGGCCACCTTACCGTTCATCAGGTCTTCCAGGCCGGGCACGGTAAATACATGCGCTCCGGCGCGTATTGCCAAGTCGGCGGCTCGCTTCAGTTGTCCGCCTGCGGCTGAGGGCATGGCCAGAATCACATGCTGGGCCTTGGTGTCCTCGAGCACGCGCGGCAGCATTTCGATAGCGCCAGCCACCAGATGACCGTGAAGCTCGCGCCGCCACTTACTCGGATCGTCATCTACCAGCGCTACCACTTGCCAGTCGGGGCTTCGCTCGAGTTCCCGTACCAACATCGCTCCACCGCTGCCAGCGCCCACGATTACTACCGGCTTGCCTGCGCCGATCAGGCCGCCATACAAGCGATGTTCCTTCCACATGCGCCAGGTTGCGCGTCCTCCGCCCATGATCACCAGCAGAAGGATCGGAAACAGGACCATCATCGATCTCGGCAGTGCCGGGCTGCCATGGTCGAGGGCGAGCACCAGGAGCATCGCCGTCGAGGTCATTGCAATGGCCTTCAGTACCCGCTTCAGGTCGGGCAGGCTCGCAAAGACCCACATCCCGCGATACAACCCCGCCAGCCGGCACGCGACGGCATGCACCAGCAACAGCACTGCACCCGCCACGAGCGGCCTGGCTCCGTAGTCAAGCGGCCACTCGAAGTTGAAGCGCAGTAGCAGACCCCCGGTCCATGCGAGCGCTGCCGCAATCAGATCGAACAGAAAAACGAGTGACGAAAGAAGGGTCGTATTGATCATCTAGAGGGCGTGGCGCGGGCGAGAGTCCATTCTTGCCGAATGGGCCAGGATTCTAAGCTCGTGAGTCGGCAAAAAATGCGTTTTGCAACAAACGCTTGCTTTCTGGCAGTGTCATGTCGAATGGTTACGGGTGGCCTGCGCCAAGACGCTGTGCGAGCAGTACCAACGGGGCGTAGGCAATGACCAAGCCCAAGGCACCGTCCAGGCTACCCGAGCCGACCCAAAGTGCAATCGGCAACAGCCAGAACAAGTTGATGACACCCACCACCGCCGTTACCGGCAGATGTCGTCCCAGCCGGCGTGAAGCATGCTGATAGGCGTGACTACGATGCGCCTGGTAGATTTTCTCGCCACGCAGCATGCGCCGCAGCAGCGTGACCGTGGCATCCACGATGAATACGCCGAGCAGGACCAGCCAAGCCCACCATAGGTCTGGTCTCATCCATCCTGCATGAAGGGACATGACGCCCAGGATGATTCCCAGGAAGCCACTGCCCGCGTCTCCCATGAAGATCCGTGCTGGAGGAAAGTTCCAGTAGAGGAAGCCAGACGTTGACGCCGCCAGAGTCAGCGCGAGGAGTGCCGTTCCCGATGTTCCGGTAAGTAAATGAAGTGCTGCTGCGCCCAGACACACGGTGATTGTCTCCACGCCCGCGATGCCGTCGATGCCGTCCATGAAGTTGTAAAGATTCAACACCCACACGAGGTACACCGTGGCGATCAAGTTCGTGATCAGCCCGGTTTCGAACTCGTGGCCACCGATTGTTGCCGGGGGAGCGCCGCCCATCCACCACAGCGCCCAACCTGCTGCCGCAAAATGCACCAGCAGGCGCCAGCGTGCGGGGACATGGCCATGGTCATCGACAAAACCGACCCCCGCTATCAACAGGCCAGAACCCAGCAACGCCCAGCCCGCCGCCCACGAGATTGCGTCAGACCATGCCAGCATCGGCATGACCACCGACATGCAGCCCACGATGGCCAGCCCGCCGCCACGCGGCGTTGGTACCGTATGGGAACTGCGCGCATTGGGGACGTCGATCAAGCGTCGTCGCACGGCGTAATGGCGCAGCATAGCGGTCAGCATGCCCGTTACCAGGGCGATACCGAGCAAGGCGATAACAGTCGGCGCGACTTTCATCGCGGCTTCATCAGCGCTTGGCGCAAACCGGTATCGACGTCGATCCTGGGGTGCCAACCCAGGCGGCTTTTGGTGTCCTCGATATCGACCTGCAGGTCGCCGCAAAGGCGTTCGAGTAGTGGGCCTTGACCAAGCAGCCTGCCCATGCGAATCAGTGCGCGCGCGGGAATCGGGATCAGCCAGGGCCTGATCTCCATCGCTTCACTCAGGCGTCTGATCAGTGCCGTCGTTGAGAGATCTTCTCCGTCCGACACCATAAACGTCCCGTTTGCCGCGGCAGGATGGTCCACGCAGGTTGCGATCAGGTCCACCAGGTTGTCGCGTGCTACCAGCGAGCGTCGATTGTCGATCGCGCCCAGCGGCAGGGGAATGCCCCGCGCGAGCCATTTCACCAGTGTTGCGAAATTGCCCCCCACGCCGGGGCCATAGACCAGCGGTGGACGGATGATCACCCATTCCATACCACTCTCGTGGCCGATGGCTTCCAGGCCTTGTTCTGCATCGAGCTTCGATCTTGCGTAGGCATCACTTGGCGCCGGGGTGTCGCCCGCACGAAAAGGTCGCCTTGACTGTTCACCCATGACCTTGATCGTGCTGATGAAGATGAAGCGCCTCACGCCTGCCGCCGCGGCCTGTCTGGCGAGGGCAAGAGTCCCCTGCGTGTTGACCAGCCTATGCGCCTCGCCGGCCGTGTTCGAATCCTCCTGCATCATGTGCACCCGCGCTGCCGTATGAATCACGACGTCCGTGCCGGTGAGCAGGGGCTCCCAGTCCGCGTCCGGGCCGAGGTCGGGTCCGTGCATCCATTTCGTCCAGCCAGGGTGCTTCATTGCCCCTTGGCGAACGGCACCGACCGCCTCGCAGCACTCCGCTGCAAGACGATCCAGCACTCGCGAACCGATGAAGCCGTTCGCACCGGTCACCAGCAACCGGTTCGGACGGTGATGATGACTGCTCTGAATCATTTGTCGGCACCCCTGCCAACCGATGGGCCTGGGCTCAGCGCGTACGCCAGGCAGGCGAAAAAGAAGAAGACCTGATCCCGCGGGCGACGACGGCATTCACGAGCATGGAGCGACAGCCGGAGTAGCCCGATGCGTCCCCCATGCAGCAATGCTGCAACGCGTGGCATGCGGTCCGCGCCGACGAGGCGGACAATGGTCTTCGCTTGAGTGAATGCCCTGCCGTCGATGATCATGCGCACCCGGCGCAGCAGGGCCCCCAAGCCCTTGTTCACCCCCACCTGATTCGAGGCGTGCTGACGATAGTACATGCAGGGCGACGGATCGATCACCCAGCAAAATCCACGTGCCCGCGCGAACGCATAGATGAACCAGTCGTGCAGGTACACCTGTGCAAGTTCCAGAGGGCGGGCGTGAGCAAAATCCTGCAGCGTGATCGCCAGATCTCGCCGCATGACGTAGGTGCAGCCGGGCCCCGCCGCTTCGAAGGCGAAATCAAACGCCCTCTGCGGCTGGGCCTTGTCGATTACTTGCTTTCTGCCGTCGTCCCAAAAGGCGGTAACGTTAGCTGAATATCCCGCCGCGTGAGTATCGATCAGACGGCGGACGGCCCTCGAGAGTTTGTCAGGTAGCCATACATCATCCTGATCGGCGAGGCTGATGAAATCGAAGTCTGAAAACTTCACATCGCGAAAGAGACGGAAGAAATTGCTTGCGGCACCTCCGAAGTATCCAGGCGCCAGCAACACGACGCGAGCATCGCATCGCATCTGCTCCTCCAGCCACTGCTGGGTGCCATCGTTCGATTGATCAACGCTCGCGAAGACCGTCACGCTCACTCCTTCCTGATTCAGGATCGAAGCCAGTTGAGCCGGTAGCCAGCGCACCCCGTTGTAGGCCGCAAGCAGCACCGCCACGCGGGGTTTGGCCCCAGGAGAGGGTACAAGTCTTTCGTCGGGCATGAGATTGGTTTGAACGCTGCGGGGAAAGGTCAGGGGGCGCTACTGTGCTTTAGCCTCGCGACAGCCAGCCGTTGACCTCGCTGATGCTTCGCTCCCGATCCATCCCCACCAGCGCCCGCAGTCGGACTCGCGACACGAGGTAAAGATAGCGGGCCTCGGCCAGGTCGCGCAGCGTGGTCTGCAGCTGTTGTTCGGCATTCAGGACATCCACCGTGGTCCGGCTGCCGGCCTCGAAAGAGCGCTTGCTGGAGGTCACGAGTTGCTGCGCCGAGCGTACGGCCTGTTCGAGTGCCCGCACCCGCAAAACCCCTTCTGTTACGCCGCGGTGCTCGCGGTGCACCCGTACAGCCAGATCACGGCGGGCAGCTTCCAGGTTTTCCTCAGCGCGAACTTGCTCGGCAATGGCCTGACGCACAGTGGAGTTAACGTAACCGCCTGCAAACAATGGAATGTTCACCTGCAGGCCTATGAGGTGATTGGTATAGCTCGAACGGGGTGAGGTGACGTTTTCGCTTCCACTCTTCGAGATTTGGGCCACAGCATCAACGGTGGGGTAGTGCCCGCCGCGGGCCTTGGCGATCTCGGCTCGGGCAGCTTCAACACGAGCCTTGAGTGCGCGGACCTCGGGGCTGCCGTCCTCCGCCAGTCGGATCCATTCCGCCACCTCCGCCGGCTCGGGCGGCAGCAGCGGCAAGCGCCGGGCATCGACTGCAAGCAGGGTATCGACCGGCTGGTTGATGAGGATCTCGAGCTGACGGCGGGTGAACTCGACGTGCTGACGCGCGCTGAGTTCATCGGCGATGTTCATGTCGAGCCGGGCCTGCGCCTCGTCGATGTCGGTCCGGGTGCCGAAGCCGGCTTCCAGCGACTTGCGGGCGGCATCGAGCTGGGTGGTGGTAACCGCCTTTTGCTTCAGCACCAGGTCGAGCGCATCCTGAGCCAGCAGGGCCTCCATGTAGGCCCCCGTGACGCGAGCCCCCAGGTCCTGCAGCTCTCGCTCAAGCGTGGCTTCGGCATCGTCAACGACAAAACCGGCTTGGCGCAGGCCGGCAAAAAGCGGCATCCGGAACAGCGGCTGGCGCAGTTGCAGGGTCTGGTTGTAGCTGAAGTATTCCTCGTTGAACTTGACGTCCTGACCGAGCGCGTTTTCCTGCGTGCGATCGATGTCGTTCTTGTTGCGGCCGAGGTTGATGGCGATATTGGGCATCATCTGGGCGCGAGCCTGGGGCAGGCGCTCGATGGCCGAATCGCGAGCTGCACGCGCGGCGCGGATGCGGGCATCCTGGGCGAGGGCGGCCTGGTAGGCCTGCATCAGGTCCAGGCTCCAGGCAGGTGCGCTTAGCGGACCGAGCAGTCCAGCCAGCGCTGCCGCCAACAAGAAGCGAGGTGCGCGCATGCTCATTCCTCCTTCATCGAGGCTGCGAGACGCTTGGTGAGCGGGTTGAGCAGGTAGGTCAGCATCGAACGCTCGCCGGTCTTGACGATGACTTCGACCGGCATGCCAGGCTGCAAGCGCCGGTTGCCGAGCACCTGCATGCCTTCGGGCGTGACCTTCACGCGGGCGAGATAGTAAGAAATCTGCCCGCCGCCAACCTGCTCGGTGAGCAAGTCGTTCGATACCGACACGATTTCGCCCTCGACCACCAGCTGCGGCGAATGCGAGAAGGCGTTAAAGCGGACGTCCGTCAGCAGGCCAGTGCGCACCTTGTCTATCAGGTGAGGCTCGATCTTCGCTTCCAGCAGCAGCGGTTCGCCTTCCGGCACGATGTCCATCAGCTTCTGGCCGGCCTGGATCACGCCGCCCACCGTCTGCACGGCGAGACCGATCGCCTGCCCCGAGGCTGGGGAGCGGATCTCGGTGCGCTCGAGGTCGGCGCGCACGGCGACCAGCTTCTCGGCATCGGACTGCACCTCGCGCAGCACGTTGCCCAACTCTGTCTCGACTTCCTTGCGGTATTCCTGGCGGCGAGAGATGGCCTGCTGACGCAGTTCGGCAATGGCACGTTGCGCACGCACCGAGTTGCCCAGCAACTCAGCGATGGCGGCGTTGGATTCGGCCACCTGTCGTTGGAGTTCGAGCTGACGATTTCGCGGCGCATAGCCTTCGGCGACGAGGCCACGGGTGTGCCCGAGTTCCTCCATCACCAGTGCGAGCTGGCTGCGGCGCGGGCCGAGCATGCTCTGGTAGGTCTGCAGCAGTGCCTCCTGACCGCGAATGCTTTCTTCGATGCCCTGCAGCGAGGCACGCAGCGAGGCACGTCGCGATTGAAAGAGCTGGCGCTGGGTGTCCATCTGGATCTTGATCAGCGGATCGGACGCGGCCTCGACCAGGTCGGGATGGAAGCTCACGCGGTCGGCATCAGTCTGCTCTGCTTCGAGGCGGCCTTGCATCGCACGCAGGCCGAGATAGCGCTGGCGCACAGATTCGAAGTTGGCGCGTGCGGTAGCAGCGTCGAGTTCGATTAGGATCTGGCCTTTCTCGACGAGCTCGCCCTCGCCCACCAGTACGCGCTTGATGATGCCGCCGCTCAGGTGCTGCACCGTCTTGCGTTTGGTGTCCACCATCACCGTGCCCTGCGCGGGCACGCCCTCGTCGAGCGGCGCGAAGGCCGCCCACAGCAGGAAGCCGCCGAAGCCGAGACCGAGCGCCCACAGGCCGACGCGGGCGGCGCGGCCGGTGTCGGCCGGAGGCGCTCCTTTGCCGGGCGCCGCCGTCGGAAGGTTGTTGAAATCGGAATTAGCCATGTTTGTCGTATCCAGCTGAAATCGTTGCGAATTCGGTCTGCGAGTGAAGTCGGCGCCGCACTCAGCCGAGCGCGTGTGCTGGCGGCGCTGCGGACGAGGCCGGTGCAGTCGGCGCGGCGGCTGCCGGGCGGACCTGCGCCTGCAGCCAGGTCAGCACTGCGTCGCGCGGCCCCTGGCGCAGCACGCGGCCGTCGCGCAGCACCAGCAGTTGGTCAGCGACTGCGACCGCACCGGGGCGGTGCGTAATCAGAAACACCGTGCGCCCCTTGTCCCGGAGCTCGCGGACGGCCCGCATCAGCGCGACCTCGCCGACGTCGTCGAGGTTGGCGTTGGGCTCGTCGAGCACGATCAGCGCCGGGTCGCCATAGATCGCGCGCGCCAGCCCGACGCGCTGGCGCTGGCCGCCCGAGAGCAGGCTGCCGGCCTCGCCCATCGGCGTGTCGTAGCCCTTGGGGAAGCGCAGGATCATGTCATGCAGCCCGGCACTGCGTGCGGCGGCGATCACCTTATCGGACTCGACCTCGGCGAAGCGCGCAATGTTCTCGGCAATGGTGCCGTCGAACAGTTCGACGTCCTGCGGCAGGTAGCCGACATGAGGTCCCAGTTCGGCGCGGCTCCAGCCACCGAGTGGCTGGCCATCGAGCAGGACCTCTCCAGAGACATCTGGCCAGATCCCCATCAGCACGCGCGCCAGCGTCGACTTGCCCGACCCCGACGGACCCAGCACCACGGTGACCGTGCCTGGACTGGCCTGCAGGCTCACCTCCTGCAGGATCGGCTGTGCCCGGCCCGGTGCGCTCGCCACCACATCGCGTACCACCACCTGACCGGTCGGCGGCACGCGACTGAGCGCGGGGTCGCGCTCGGGGTGGGCCCGGAGCAGTGTTTCCAGACGCAGGAAGGCGCTGCGCGCGCCGATAAAACTGCGCCAGGTATTGACCATCTGATCGATCGGCGCCAGGGCACGCGTCATCAGCACGTTGGCAGCGATCATGCCGCCGGCGGTGAGTTCGCCTTCGATCACCAGCAGCGCGCCGGCGGCCAGTGCCAGCGACTGCTGGCAGTAGCGCACCCACTTGCTGATTGCGGTGATGCGGTGGGTAAGCCCCTGTGCCTCGCCCTGGCGGTCCATGTACTCGGCATGGCGGCTGCGCCAGCGCTCGCGCAAGCCGGACAGCATGCCCATCGACTCGACTACCTCAGCATTACGCATCTTGCCCTGCAGGTAGAGGTTGACGTCGAGCGCTGCCTTGGAGGCCGCTTCGGACGGGGCGATGGTGCGGCGGTGGCCGAACCAGGCAAGCGCCGCCTGCACCAGCGCGAAGCCGATCGAGACCCAGCCCAGAAAGGGGTGCAGGAAGAACAGCACAGCGATGTAGATCGGTGCCCAGGGCGCATCGAAGAATGCGAAGATGCCATTGCCGGTGAGGAACTGGCGCACCTCGGTGAGATCATTGAATGCACGCTGCGCGGGGGCGCCCGACTGGCTGAGGTTGGCCTCGAAGCTGGCGTTGAAGACCCTGGTGCTGAGCACCGCATCGAGGCGTACGCCAGCGCGCACCAGCAGGCGCGAGCGCGACCACTCGGCGAACGCCATCACCGCGAAGAAGAAAAGCGTGATCAGCGACACCACCAGCAGGGTGAGCTCGCTGCGGCTGACCAGCACGCGGTCGTAGACCTGCAGCATGTAGAGCGTGGGGGCGAGCATCAGCACGTTGGCCACCATGCTGAAGATGCCCACGATGAGGAATTCACGCCGGAAAGCGTAGAGGGTGGCGGCGAGTTCGCTGCGCCCGAAGAAGCCGGAGGCTGCCATGTTGGATTCGATCGATTCGTGTGTGAGGGAGCGTTCAGCGTGCGGCTACCATCGCGGGCGCCGGTGCAGAGACCTGTCCGCCCTGGGGCTGCTGGGCGGCCTGCGCCGCCTGGTTGAGCGCGGCCAGGACCTGATCACGCGGCCCGAAGGCTTGCTGCACGCCGTCGCGCAGTACCAGCATCTTGTCTGCCACGGCGAGTACGCTGGTACGGTGGGTCATGATGACGAAGGTTGTGCCACGCACCTTGAGCTGAGCGATCGCCTGTGCCAGCGCAGCGTCGCCAGCCTCATCGAGGCTGGAGTTGGGCTCGTCGAGTACGACGAACACTGGGTCGTTATAGAGGGCACGCGCTAGGGCCACACGCTGGCGCTGGCCGCCAGACAGAATGGCGCCGTCGCGCCCGACCGGGGCGTCATAACCCTGGGGCAGGGACAGGATGAAATCATGCAGCCCCACCAGGCTCGCTGCCGCGTGCACCTTAGCGGTGTCCACCTCGCCGAAGCGGGCAATGTTCTCGGCGAGCGTGCCTTCTAGCAGCTCCACCCCCTGCGGCAGGTAGCCGAGGTGGGGGCCGAGTTCGAGCTTGTCCCATGCGAATACGTCAGCGCCGTCCAGGCGTACCTTCCCGCTGATGCACGGCCACAACCCCACAAGCAGCCTGGCGAGTGAGGTCTTGCCGGAGGCCGAGGCCCCCACCACTGCAAGCACCTCGCCCGGCTGCAGGGCAAATGCGACGCCGCGCAGGATCGGCGTGTTGCTGCCAGGTGCGCCTGCGATCACGTTCTCCACGCTGAGCTGACCGCGCGGCGCGGGTAACGCCATCGCCGGTGCAGTGTCGGGCACCTGGGTGAGCAACTGGTCGAGACGGCGCCAAGCATCGCGCACGTTCACCACCGCGCGCCACTGGCTAACCATCTGCACCAGCGGCGCCAGCATTCGCCCGCCCAGCACCGAGGCTACGATCATCATACCGGGGCCACCGGCGAGTGCATCCTCGAGAATCAGCCAGCCGCCGAGACCAAGCAGCAGCGAACCCATCGTGGTCTGCACGAACTTGGTGCCGGCCTGAAAGGCGCCGGCCTTGTCCGAAGCCTGCGCCTGCTTGCCGAGGAACTCGTGCTGCTTCTCCATCCAGCGGTGGTGAATATGGTGCAGCATGCCCATCGCCTCGATGACTTCAGCGTTACGCAGGGATCCGTCGGCATACTGCTGCGCGGCGATCGCCGAACGGTTGGCTTCGGTGAGTGGCGGGTTGGTGCTGCGCTCGTTGAGCCAGGCCAGTCCGACCTGGACCACTGCGCCCGCCACCGCAGCCCAGCCGAGCAGGGGGTGGGCGAGGAACAGGATCACCATGAAAACCAGCGACACTGGCGACTCCATCATGGCGCCAACCACCGGGTTGGGCAGGAAGTCGCGCACGGTGCGGAAATCGTTCATCGGCTGCACGCTCGGCGGCCCCAGGCGGCGCAGGTTGGATTGATACATCGCCTGGAACACGCGCGGTGCCATACGGCGATCGAGCAACTGCCCGGCTTCGCGCATGGTTTCGGAGCGCGCCCAGTCGAGCACCTCCATTACAATATAGGCCAGCACCACCACGAGGGTCAGCATGCCCAGGGTAATGTAGCTGCGGCTGTTCACCACGCGGTCGTACACTTCAAACATGTATGCGGTGGGCGCAAGCACGAGCAAGGCGCCGATAAGAGCGAAGCAGAACGCGCGCCAGTAATGCGACTTGAAAGCCAGCACAGCCTCGTGAAGCTCGGACGGTTTTTTGTTCGGGTTCATGCGGTCTCTTCAACCATCAGGTATTCGGGAATCTCGTCGGCAGCCGCCGCCGCGTCGGCCGCATCCGTATCGGTCTCTGCGAACGAAAACGCAAGTTCGAAGCCCCCGCCGGACTGCTGTGACAGCACGATCTCGCGTAGCTTCTGTTCATGAAAGGCGGCTTCGTCCTCGGGGCGCAGCGCAAGCTGAAAGCGCATGCGGCCGTCGAGCGTATACATCGACACCTGTCCCGCCTTGAGGCTGAGGGTGTGACGGTCGAAATACACCGGGCAGCTGTCGGCAAAGCGCAGCAACGGCAGCGGGCTGTTGTCCAGGCGTGCTACGTTGAAGGGGCTCTTCGGATGTTGATAAACAAGGCGGCTGGCGCGGCACACCGAGTAGATCGCGTTGCACACCATCTGTGAGCCAATCTCGGGAAACTGCTCGCGCAGCCCCTTGTAAGTCATGTGATGCAGCGCCACCCGGTTCCAGCAGCGAGTGTCGCGGACCACGGGCGCCAGGGTGTTGCAAAGGCGTGCAAAGGCGGCCTGCAGGGTGAGCAGGCGGGCTTTCTGTTCGGGTGAGGTATCGAGCCGGAGGCGAAGGATGTACATGTGCGGCGCGATTGTACAGCAAGTCCTATATGAAATTTCTGCCGCGCAAAGAACTGACGATCCGGCGAGCGCGGGACTAACACCTAGGACCTACCGTAGCCGCCCCCGTCTCAGGAGTAGTTATCCAAGGGCACCGAATCGTCGTATAGCGTCTCAGGCGCGATATCGATTTCGCCTGGCCAGACGACCGTCCCGTAATCGACTCGGGCGCGCTCGAAAAGGGCCGTCGCAGCGACTCGATTCCAGGGCTTCATCGCCAGCAGGGGACGCATATCAAAGCGGCGGCGTTCGCCGTTATCAAACTCAAGATCCATCTGAAAATCCGGTTGTATCTGAACCGCAACCACATCAAGCAACATGAGATTCCTCACTGCAAAGGGGCAATCCTGAATGGGGCATCGCCATTCACCGCCAGTTCCCAATCCACATAGAGTTCTTCCTTGTGAGTCTCGATCCACGCCTGCACCATCTTGAGCTGTTTAGCCGGAAAGGTCTCGTCGAGAATATTGCCATCTTCAGTGGCGACAGCCGCCCCGTAGCCCTGGTAGCGCCCATTGATGTGAGCAAGATGGTAGCGGCGGTTATCCCGGTTGAACATCAGAACCAGCCGTCCGGCTCTCTCACGCCGCCCTAAGCTCAAACACCGCTTTCGCCACCGTCATCCCGCGCAGATACTTCACCTGCCGTGTCGCACACAACTCGGTCAGGTGCGCAGGCGCGCCGACGGCGCTGCCGAATTGCTTCATCAGGTTCGTAGCGCAGTCGATGAAGTGCTCGGGGTCGATGTTCAGGCGGTTAAGCAGCTTCGGCGTACGCCCGGCAATGGCACCGCGTTTGTCGGGGCGGATGCAGCGGCCTGTGGTGTCGACCAGGTCCAGGTAGTCGTCAAAAGCGAAGGGAATCGCCGCCTTGAGCCGGGCGGTGGCGTCGAAGGGCATCAGCGGCTGCTGGGGCAACTGGGCGAGGTGGGTTTCGCACTTGAGGGCGACGATAGGGGTCGCGACGGCGCTGACCGATTGCGGCGCCGCGGCGTTGCTCCGTGCGGGGGCGGTTGTGGGTGACTTGCGGCGTTGCCGCTGGGCCGCGGGCTTGAGCTGCTTGATGCGCTCGGCCACCGAGGTGTGTTCGGAGTCTTCCGGCGTTTGCGCCATCTGGGCGCGGATGGGGTTGAGATCCACGTAGACCATCGCGGTCAGGATGGCTTGCTCGTCGAGCAAGGCCTGGCTCTTGAAGCGCCCTTCCCAGAAGCGACCGGTGACGTCGTCTTCCGCATTGGCCTTGCGGGCGATGGTTTCATTGAGCACCCGCATAAACCAGGACAGGTCGCACAGGCGGGCGCGGACCTTCTGCGCCCATTCGTCGATGGCCAGATGGGTGGCTGCATCCAGCTCATCGCCCTTGCCCGCCAGCAAGCGTTGCACAGCCAACGGACCGTCGAAAAGCTGGGTCCAGCGCCGCAGCACTTCGTCGCGGCTCCAGTTGCGGGCGCGCTCGGCGTCGATGCGCAGTACCAGGTGGTAGTGATTGCTCATCACCGCGTAGGCCGCCACATCGATGGCGAACACCCCGGACAGTTGCTTGACCCGCTCGACGATCCAGCCGCGGCGGTGTTCGAAGCTCTGGCCGCTATGAG
>Ga0116143_10003602_pt1 | contig 15465 bp, 12 predicted proteins | sample AD_UKC034_MetaG_FD_89745 | JGI IMG/M metagenome (GOLD analysis project Ga0116143, IMG submission 89745) | Active sludge microbial communities of municipal wastewater-treating anaerobic digesters from USA - AD_UKC034_MetaG | ecosystem: Engineered > Bioreactor > Anaerobic > Digestate | place: USA...
GATTTGAACTGCTGACCCCTACATTATCAGTGTAGTGCTCTAACCAAGCTGAGCTACGGGACTATATTCCATAGACTAGGAGTATACCTTACTCAGATGGCGGAACCACCCTAACGCTCGTTTTGGGTTCAATAATAAATTTGAAGAAGAAAGGAAATAACAAACCTCTATACTGATAAATCAGTTAGTGTAACAAACCACTCCAGAAAGGAGGTGTTCCAGCCGCACCTTCCGGTACGGCTACCTTGTTACGACTTAGCCCCAGTCATTGGTTTTACCCTAGGCGACTCCTTGCGGTGATCGACTTCAGGTACCCCCAACTCCCATGGCTTGACGGGCGGTGTGTACAAGGCCCGGGAACGTATTCACCGCATCATGGCTGATATGCGATTACTAGCGAATCCAGCTTCAAGAGGTCGGGTTGCAGACCTCTATCCGAACTGAGAACGACTTTTAGGATTAGCTCCATGTTGCCATGTGGCTGCCCATTGTATCGTCCATTGTAGCACGTGTGTAGCCCAGGACGTAAGGGCCGTGATGACTTGACGTCATCCCCACCTTCCTCACCGCTTGCGCGGGCAGTCTCATTAGAGTCCCCAGCTTAACCTGTTGGCAACTAATGATAGGGGTTGCGCTCGTTGCGGGACTTAACCCAACACCTCACGGCACGAGCTGACGACAGCCATGCAGCACCTAGTTTCGTGTCATTGCTGACGGACATGTTTCCACATCCTTCACTAACTTTCAAGCCCTGGTAAGGTTCCTCGCGTATCATCGAATTAAACCACATGCTCCTCCGCTTGTGCGGGCCCCCGTCAATTCCTTTGAGTTTCAACCTTGCGGTCGTACTCCCCAGGTGGATCACTTAATGCTTTCGCTTGGACGCGTACAGTATATCGCACACATCGAGTGATCATCGTTTAGGGCGTGGACTACCAGGGTATCTAATCCTGTTTGCTCCCCACGCTTTCGTGCATCAGCGTCAGTTATAGCTTAGTGAGCTGCCTTCGCAATCGGTGTTCTGTGTCATATCTAAGCATTTCACCGCTACATGACACATTCCGCCCACCTCAACTATACTCAAGCTCATCAGTATCAATGGCAATTCTGAAGTTAAGCTTCAGGCTTTCACCACTGACTTAATAAGCCGCCTACGCACCCTTTAAACCCAATAAATCCGGATAACGCTTGGATCCTTCGTATTACCGCGGCTGCTGGCACGAAGTTAGCCGATCCTTATTCTTCTGGTACATTCAGCCCTTTACACGTAAAGGGGTTTATTCCCAGATAAAAGCAGTTTACGATGCAGAGCACCTTCATCCTGCACGCGGCATGGCTGGATCAGCCTTGCGGCCATTGTCCAATATTCCTTACTGCTGCCTCCCGTAGGAGTCTGGTCCGTGTCTCAGTACCAGTGTGGGGGATCATCCTCTCAGACCCCCTAGACATCGAAGTCTTGGTGAGCCGTTACCTCACCAACTAACTAATGTCACGCATGCTCATCTATAACCCCCGGAGGTTTGATCACAAAACGATGCCGCTTCGTGATATTATGCGGTATTAATCTTCCTTTCGGAAGGCTATTCCCCAGTTATAGGTAGATTGCATACGCGTTACGCACCCGTGCGCCACTCGCCACCAGGTATTGCTACCCGTGCTGCCGTTCGACTTGCATGTATTAGGCCTGCCGCTAGCGTTAATCCTGAGCCAGGATCAAACTCTCCATAGTAAAGTTAATTTAATCTTGATTCTGGATTTGCTACTCTAAATTCTCACAATAAGAATTGTAATATTTAGGGCTTGTTATTTCCTATTCATATCTTCAAAGAACGTAGACTTATTTTGAAACAACCCCGTTGGGCTGTAAACAAGTTTCTAATTTTAAAGGGCTGCAAAGGTACACTTGATATTCATCTTTGCAAACTAATTATTATTTTTTTTTTGGTTTTTTGATAACCTTCAGATTTCCAGTTGGTAAATTTTAAAATTCAAGCCAAAATTGAAGCTTTTGAATCAAAAACCCGAAAAAATGCCCCTTTTTACTTATTTAAAGAACGTGCTTGAAAGGGGATGCAAATGTAACAAGTTTTCTAATTGCTACAAATTCCATAAAAGCTTTTTTATTAACAATTAGTCAACTGGAGCCCAGGTGCTGATTTTCAGTGAAATATGTAGTATTAGAGGCGTCAAAAAAAGTGGATTTTTATAGTGCCCTCAGGATCCCTTCTGACAATTTAATCAGCTTCGACAAGCCACCTTCAAAAAAAAAACCAAATCCCAATAAATCCCTTGCCCTCTGCGTACTCTTTCATTCGAACTCAAGGGGTAGAATGGGAAACCTGGAGGTTCTTACCATTATAAAATATGTGACCATTCTCAGCAAATTCTGCTATGTAATTTGCAATTTGCCTTACTTCCGATGCTGCCTGCATCCCCGGAAAAGCCTTTGAAAACATGTCTGTATTTACAGAGCCTAATGCCAAACAATTAACAGCAATTTTTCTTGGCTTGAATTCTTCGGCTAAACATTCCGTTAGAATGCTTATTGCTCCTTTACTTGAACTGTATGCAGATAGTCCCGCAAATTTTATTGTGCCCCCTATTCCTCCAATACTACCTATGTTCACTATGTGTGCCCGAATACCGTTTGACTTCGTCTTAGCTGCATCCAGCAATGGCAAAAGTGCACGGATCATTGCAACAACACCAAATACATTCGTCCCGTAAATTTCCTTCCACTCAGATTGCTCAATCGCGTCAAATGGTTTATGTACCAGTTCACCGGCATTATTGATGAGTATATCGACGGACCTGACTTCTTTTTCGATCAGTATTTTAAAATTGATCAAATCTTTATCAACCTTCAAATCACCAACAAAAACATTCAGCTTTCCTTTATAGTGACTCTCTTCTGATTCCTTCCTGAGCAAGGCTAACTTCCCTTCATCCCTGCTTATCACAAAAACATGATTGGATTCTTCTTTCAGAAACGAAAGCGCAGTGTAGTATCCAATGCCTCCACTTGCTCCTGTTAAAACTATATTCATAATCTGCTGTTTATATTCCTATGATTTGTCATGATTCAAAGGTGGAAAAAAAACCGGTTATAAGCAGAAATAATTACCCTTATCTTTGATTCATATCTTTATGATTGATTCTAAATCGTTAATTCATCAAACCTTAATATGAATAAATTCCCTTTCAATTTCTTTTCTATTCGAGTGCTGATGCTTTCATTGATGTTCAGCACTATTTACCTGGGATCTAATGCCCAGGATTTCCCTTCTAACCCTCAGTCTCATATAAACCCTGCAAGAGATGGATTCTGGGACCGGTTTTATACCGGAGGTGGAATAGGATTGCAATTCGGAAGCCAGACTTTTATCAACATATCGCCTTTACTCGGATACAGACTAACTGAAAAATTTTCTGCCGGTGTTAGCGTAACATACTTATACTATAAATATAAAGCACAAAACCCTGCATATTCTTACAGCTCTAACACTTACGGTGGTAGTGTATTTTCAAGATATTTAATTCTGGAAAATCTGTTTGCTCATGTTGAATATGAATTGTTGCGTCTCGATGTGAGAGATAATGTTTCACGACTACTAGGCACAAAAGATATTGTAAGCGTATTGGTAGGTGGCGGTTATCGTCAAATGCTCGGAGAACGTTCAAGTATAAACCTTATGCTGCTTTATAATCTTAATGAAAGTACATACTCGCCATATCAGAATCCAATTATTCGTCTAAGCTTCGGAATAGGAATCTAATACTCTTTAATATTCAGATATGGCTTAGCACTGTATATTTCTAAGTCGATCCCGCGCATTATTTTATTATAATAATCTTGCTTAGGCATAAAATAGATATCATAGCCTTTAGCAAAATAATAAACAGCTTCATTTTCGTCCAGGTAGGATTTAAAAAGCATATTCTTCTTAATCGTATCACCCTGTTGTACTAATAACTGATTGTACCAACGCCCTGAAACTAAAACTGATTGGGTTTTTACTGAATCTATAGATTCTAAAATCTTGTTCACAAATTTTACACCATTATCTCTCCTGGAATTGTATGACACTATAGGGCCTTTTAATAAATCGAAACTTAAATCTTCCGAGGCTGCAGTAAAATTAAACGACAGTGCAGAAGGTGTACTTGCGTCAAGGCGATCAAGTGGTCCGATGGTTGCTAAAAATGGTGAACAAATTAACATAATACATAAAAATTCAAAAGCTTTATCATACAGGTACTTGCCAAAAATCAGGATAACGAAGGGGATTAACGGCATCAAATAACCTGCCTCCATAGGCAGCTTTAGAAAAGCAATTATATACAAATCAATTGCCACCAACCATGCAATAATATACTTCTCATTTACGGATCTGGGAAAGAGGTATTGTCTCTTTTTTAGCTTGTTCGGTAAAAACAATAATCCGGTTGCGATCACCAGCCCGAGAATTCCTATAACACCCCAAACTTCAATTGAAAATTTATAAAGCACCTTTGGAATTGATGGATAAGGCACATTATAGAATGTAAAAAAATCGAATCCGTAATCTGCATATACAGGATAAAACACCATGGCTCCGACGACAAATGCAGGAAGCGCTAGCTTCATCATTCTGATAAGATTTTTTATTAATCCATCTGCCTGAAGTATCATGATAATGAAGGGAACTAACATTGCCCCTGATGTCAATCTGCATCCAATTGCTAAACCCAGGAAAATACCCGCAATCACAAGGCGGTCTCTTATGACAAAATAGAACGCAATTAAAATAAATGCCAGTGCAAAATTATAATCTATGGCTGTCGTGCTATGGATGTAAAACGCAGGAATAGCTGCAAATGCAATACCTGCGAGATAAGGACGTTTAAAACGAAGCGCTTTTAATGCAAGAACAAAAAAAGCTATGCAGATCGTGCTAAAGATTGCAGAAAGTAGATTCACTCCAAATGGTCCATAGCCAATTACAAGTGAACTCAACCATTCCTGAACAGGATAACCCGGCAAGCGAGACACTTCATATACACCAAGTTCATGAAGTAGCTGTGCAGATAGCGCTACAGACCAGGAATCTCCGTCAAGGCCATAGCCCGCATTAAGAAATGGCAGCCTGGAAAGAAGCACTCCTACCAGAAGGATTGCAAAACGGAAATTATCGTTGTAAATAATTTTTTTCAAAATAAAATTAATCAGAAGAAACCTTCACCGAACCGGTTAAAAGAATAAGGTAGATCTTCATTGAAGCGTTGCAGACTATTTGATCTGTTACATTTAACTGTGCGCACTATTAATAACAATAATCTACGAACCCATCCAAGTTCAGAATAAGATTATTAATTTATCCGAATCAAAGATGGCAGAAAGTATAATGCGAATCAAGAAAAAAAGTCAATGTTTGACAAGTAATTCCAATCACATGGTAAACAAGCACTCACAGTAGTCAGCAAACTAGATTTCTTAGCGGTCACAATTTCTGCCAGTCAAATCAATACTACATTTGTGTAACTCAAAGAAATACACAAGAATCGAAATTTGTAGAGCATTGAATTGCTCAAAGTCAATCCGTTAAATACGAAAGGCCGAAAGGTCTAAAAATCCTCACTCTTCATTCTCCCAATATTTCTCACAATTCTCATACTTTTCTTTTGGATATATGGCCCTGGCCTGGTCGGTGACCATTTTCTCGGGTTCGGAAGTACGGCTGCTATTAAAGCCGACTCCTTAACCGAAAGTTTTGCTGCCGGTTTCTTGAAATGATGAAATGCAGCAGCTTCGGCTCCATAAATTCCATTTCCCATTTCAATGACATTAAGATACACTTCCATAATTCTTCTTTTGCTCCATATAACTTCTATCAAAAAAGTAAAATATACCTCAAATCCTTTTCGAAGCCATGATCTTGATGGCCATAAAAAAACATTCTTGGCAGTTTGCTGGCTGATGGTGCTTGCTCCCTTTAATCTCTTGCCGGGATGTTTCCGGTTATAAGCTCTGGCTTTTTCAATAGCATCAAGATCAAAACCAAAATGTTCCTCGAAATTTTGATCTTCTGCAGCTATGACTGCCAATGGTAGTGCAGCACTCATTTCTTCTAATGAGACCCAGTCCTTTTTAAGCTTTATATCTTTACCGTTGCCTAATTGCTCTGCGCACCTGATCAGCATAAGCGGTGTTATTGGAATTGGAACAAATCTGAATAATACAACACTGAAAATGCTCAAGCCGATAAACCAGAGAAAAATCTTGAATACAATATTTCTAATCCGTATCAGTAGTTTCTTCATTCGGTTTTACCTCTTTTTATTTCCTCTGTTGTGGATACTCCGGAATCGCTTATACAGAAAATTAGATCTTAGGTTATATCAGCCTTAATCTTTGAACAAAAAAAAGATTGTTGACAAGAAAAATAATTTATAAAATATCAAGGATTACTGATTCATTTGCATTGATGTCAAACCACCAAAAATTATCATCTGCTTCGGTTCTGGAATTAACTTTCTTTTCCCGTACACCAAGCCTGGTATATGAAGGAAGGATTATGGTAAACCCCTTTATGATAAAGGGATTCTTGTTCTCAATTTTAACCTTACCACTTGTTAAAAAAGAGATCTGAACATTCTCCAGAGCAATGTTATAATCTAAATAATTTTCAATTGTACACAATTGCAACAATCCCTCATCTCTAAGAGATGCCATTCTTGCCAAAGCATCATCAAATGCTTTTTGAATTACAAAGCCCTTATCTTCCATCTCATAAAAGCCATTGGTGGAATCAGCTCTTGCAGGATATGCGTGAATTATACTCACTGCCCTGCTTTGGATCAAATCTTCCAGCCTGTTAAGGCTCAGAAGATAATTCCACATCGTGCCGTTCTGTGGATCTAAAGTGCCGCTAGTACGCCAGTGTATAATATCCCCACTCCTGCTAAAATGCTTCCAGTATTCAGGAACCGGAAAACGATCACCCCAACCATAATACGGAACAGTCATAAATGAATTGAACGACCTTTCTGCATACAAACTTGTATCCTCGTAAAAACAGTTCCAAAAATATTTAACACCGTACTTTTTCCAAAGATCAGCACAATAATGCTTCGACTTTGAATCCAAGCCGTCACAAACAAGATCCTCTCTATTGCTTTTTATTCCATTATCATATCCATGATCTATCCAGCTCACGAGTTTAAATTCTTCAGACATGTAAGCCAGAGATTCATCGAGCAATGATCTATCGGAAGTAAAATGATCCGGAGTATGAAGGCAAATTTCATGGCCTTGGTTATGAAGGTCCAAAAGGAAGTCTTTGAATCCCGGCGTTCCTTTAACCGTAGCTATTTCTGTTTTTAAAAAACCGAGCTTCATTGAATTCATCACCTTGTCGGGATTAGCATAAAATACACTTTTTGTTACAGGAATATTGTGTTTTACAAAACCTCCTTTCGCTTTTGAACTTTCAACAATACTGTCTGCGCCAAAATTCACGGCACGCTGAATTTGGAGATCTGAATAATCAGCATGCTCTGTCCAGATCATCGCTGCACTTCGCCCAAAAGAAAACTTGGAAATTCTTGGTACAATTCTCGCTAAACGAATTCCTTGAAAACGAAAACTATTTATAAGACTCGAACCTTTCTTAACTGATCTTGAAGAATGGTTTTCATGTTTGTTTATGCTTTCTTGCAACAGAGGAAAGTGTAATAATGGATGATCAAGTTCCCAATCCAGATTAATGATAATCCTTTTTTCTGACGGCTTAACCTGCAATGACGAAATATTACTATTCTGATAAAGAATAAAACCTGCACTATCAGAGTACACCTGAATACCACCTTTTCCAAGCCAATACTCATCCTGAAAATGTGCTGAGTCTCTAAAATTTGAACTTCTATACACCTCTTTCAATTCCGGTGAAAAAGTAGCTGCAAGTGAAATTCTGTCAAGATCAATGTCATCCAAGAATTTTGAATTTATTTGAAAAGAAATAATTGGTTCAATATCGGAAAACAACAAACTCATTTGCAATTCCATTATTTCAGAGCGAGCCTCCAAAATAAAAATCCGGCCCTCTTCCGACTTCGAATCACCCCTCAGAAAAAAAGCATTATGCCTCTTCTCAAAATTAGCACTTCCGTTTTTATCGTTTGTTCTCCATGAACTATAAATTTCAAATGAATGTAACAGCAATTGTTTGTCCGGACTCCGTATTCTAAACTGAGAGCTGATTTTATTATACTCCATTCTGAAATAAGTTCCCGAATAGACTTCTATAAAATCCTCTGAGGAGCTTGGCACAAACTCTGAAGCAGACTTGATTAAAAAAGAAGGAAGAGATAACTCTGAAAATTCCAGCTCAAAGTCGTCAATGTCACAAATAACATTAGCCGTCTCATTCCAAAAATAGATCAGTAAAGTATAATCTTTTCCTGTTAAGTTAGACGGTATCGAAACTTCATCATCAATCTTAGTCCACTTATTCTGCTCACTTACTCTGGGAACAATTTGACGGTTCTCCCAGTAAACCGTGGAATCATCAAAGAGTATTGAGATCACAAGTGACGATCGCCCTCCTTGGCCAATTAGTCTTGCAAATGCCGAAACTCTTAATCGTAAATTTCTGTTTTGAAAGGACGTAGGAACTTGTCCCTTATAGCCAATTCCATAAAGATTTGTTGAGTCGGTACGGGAGAAAATAATACCGGTATGTGATGGTCCGGAAATAAAGGTATGCTGATTAATCCAGAAGGGATCAGACAGAACAGAATCAATACCATGACTTAGTTTTAAACCGGATACAGCATCTTGTCCAAAAGCGAAAATGACCTCAAAACTAAGAAGTAAAACTATTAGGGCTTTTTTGTTCATCAGAAATCAAAGTGATGAACCAAATGTAAAACAATTCTATTTGTGAAAAAACTTAAGGTGTATTTGTCGAAGGTTTTTTATTTAAAGTATTCGACTTATTCATATACAACTCAGCCATTTTTTTATCGCCTGATAATCGATAGGCTTTGGCAAGACTATCATATACAGCACTTGAGGTGGGATGCATATCCATATTGATTTTCAACATAAGGATGGCATCCTCATACCTTTGTCGCCTCGAAAGCGCAGAGGCTATCTCATTAATGTGAGCCTCATCAGCAGGATAAGTCTTTAGGACTACCTCCTTTTCTGAATTGGAGACGACCGAAGCTAAATACGCAAATTCCTTTCGTATCTGACCCACTCGCTTCATAAAATATTCGTAGGGTATTACTCCATCAATAAAATCAGATTCATACTCCCTCATACACATATTTAGATACTCGTATGACTCCCAGGTTGTCTGATTCTTCCTCTTAAAGCTTCGCAAGTGTTTGTCACCCTGCACAAGAAACACAGTATCTCCATCCGCCTGGATCAGGGCATCGAAATTCAGCAATGCGCCGAGTGCAATCTGCGAATAATTTTGTGATTCATTCTTGAATGATGCGCAAGTAGTCTGCCAGATCTGTTGAAATAACTCAACTCCTCCTGTACTTGGGCTCAAGGTATTGATAACGCAACGAACATTCCCTGCTCCTGCATGATACGCATGCAAGACAAGTAGGCGAAACCAAAGATCGGTCTCTTTGTGTGCAATTCCCCTTTCTTCAAGCATATTTTTAATGCTGGGAATACAGGATGAGCCGATCAATCTGGCTGCAGCTTTAGCAGATTTTTTAAGATCTGATCTTTCGTCGATAGTTTTGTTAACGCGTAAACCATATTTTCGGGCGACACTTGCCATAAGTTGAAATGGTCCACCGGCTCCTACTGATGACTTAGCTTTTTTCTTTCCCGGACTTTCAATTAAAAGAATGGTTTGCGCATACCATGGATCACAATAATTGCTTTCAAAGATCCCAAGACTGGTACTAATATCTGACAAAGTCTTTCTTACTTCATAAAATTCTTTCTTACCACCGGTCACGTACAACATTCCGGCACTGTCCACACAATGAACCACACTCAAGCTGTCCTTATAGCAGATTTTTTCAGGTTCAGTTTGATTCATCCAAATAGAACGACTGACTTTTTCTATCGGCCTTCTGCAATTAGCAACGTTGATCAAAAATGAATCGCTGGTCATCGTGATGATCTGACGCCAAAAGCGACTCTGTGCCAAGGTGTCCCAGCCTTCTGAGTAAATTGTAGAATCCCTCAGAAATCTTAATTGGAGAGTATCGTCCCAGGTTACTACAATTTTATCCACGCTATTTTCCTGAGATTTAATGTTCGACATTACAACTCCTGGAAAACTTAAGCAAAAAATGAATAAAATTATGTGTTTCATGTGTCCGGTTCAACCCAATACAATAACGCACAAACATGGTTAATGTTCGTCAAAATCATTGTAATTCTTACAGGTTTTACAAATCAGTCACGTATCAGTTATTCCTGATACGATCTTTGTGCTTTTTAATCTGTCGAGTAAGCACTTCTACACACAAATCGGTAGCTTCTTCAAAAGTATGACATTGTTCCTTGGCGAGAATATCGTTCCCGGGGATGTTTATTTTAATCTGAACGATCTTGTTTTTATTGTCACTGGCTTTGTCAAGTTTAAGGAAGACTTCTCCTCCTAAAATGTGATCATAAAATGTAACCAGTTTATCTACTTTCTCCTGAATAAATTCTAAAAGTTTCTGGTCTGCGTCGAAATGAATTGATTGAACTCTAATTTTCATCTTTATCCTCCTTCTGATCTTTATGCCCGTGGATGGGCTTGTTTATAAACTTTCTTTAATTTTTCTATCGTATTATGTGTATAGACTTGTGTTGCGCTAAGGTTAGCATGACCGAGTAATTCTTTAACGCTATTAATATCCGCACCGTTATTTAACATGTGTGTTGCAAAGGTATGCCGCAATACATGTGGACTCTTTTTATCGAGTGTAGTTACTGCTGCCAGGCGACGTGTGACAACTCGGTAAACAAACTTAGGATATATCGGTTTTCCTGAGTCTGTCACAAAAAAAGAATTGGCTGAGGGAAAAGTTTTATTCCTTTCATCAAGGTACTCTTTTATAGTTGCTTTTAGCTTAGGAGTAAACGGAATAATTCGCTCTTTGTTTCTTTTCCCCAGAACTTTCAATTGGCTCTGAAACTGATCGATAGAGTTATCAGTCAAGCCGACCAGTTCCGATAATCGCATTCCTGTGGAATACAAAAGCTCAAGCAATAACCTGTCACGCAGATCTGCAAACTCTTTTCCAAAATTCTGCTCCTCAAACAACAACTCCATTTTATTCTGATCGATAAAAACCGGTAGTCGCTTTGATGTTTTAGGCGACTGAACTTTCAACATTGGATTTACCTTAATAGCATCTTTTCGAAGTTGAAATTTAAAATAGGTTTTTAAGGTCGTGATCTTCCTGTTGATGCTTCTTGTGCTAATGCCGGATTCCATCAGTTGGACAATCCATGATCTGATCATAGGATGGATCACCTCTGAAGATTCTTCAACCTCGTAGGTTGTCTTTAGGTAGACGGAGAATTGATCAAGGTCGCTTTGATAAGCCTTGACTGTATGATTTGAAAAGCGTTTCTCGAATCTGATATATTGAAGAAAACTCTGAATATTCATAAGCTCAAAAAAAAAGGAAGAAAAACCAGCCTAAAGACTAAATTTTTCTTCCTTTCGATTTCTTTTCCGATAATTTCATAGGCCTCGAACGAGGTTTGATCTTTCAGTAAAGATAATCATTTATCTAAGTCCTGCAATAGATTACAGGGTGTTTTCGCGCTTCAACTGATCCAGGTAACGTGCGTGTATTATCTCCTGACGACGTGCAATAGATGGCTTTTCAAATGCCTGACGACGACGAAGTTCACGAACTACTCCTGTGCGTTCAAATTTCTTCTTGAACTTCTTCAGAGCTTTGTCAATGGATTCGTTTTCCTTGATAGGTACAATGATCATGTGCTGTTTTATTATTTTGGATTGCGAAATTAAATATTTTGTTTCAAATTGGCAAACTATTTCAGTATTTCTCTTGAAATAACCAGTTTTTGGATCTCTGATGTCCCTTCCCCAATTGTGCATAATTTTGAATCACGGTAAAATTTTTCAACCGGGAAGTCCTTTGTATAGCCATAACCTCCGAAAATCTGAACAGCCTCGGTAGAGACTTTTACTGAGACTTCAGATGCGTAATACTTAGCAAAGGCACTCTCTTTTGCACATTTTTGACCCTTTATCTTCAGGTCTGCAGCCTGATAAATCAGCATTTCAGCAGCCTCTATCTGAGTAGCCATATCGGCCAATTTGAATGCAATGGCCTGAAACTGAGAGATTGGCTTTCCAAACTGCTCTCTTTCTTTAGAATATTTCAATGCTGCATCATAAGCTCCCTTCGCAATGCCCAGGGCTAATGATGCTATTGAGATCCTACCGCCATCAAGCACTTTCATTGCCTGGATAAACCCATCACCCACTTCCCCTAAAACCTGACTTTGGTGTACACGGCAATCCTCAAATATCATCTCAGCGGTTTCTGATGCCCGCATACCAAGCTTATTCTCCTTTTTACCTGCTTTAAAACCCTTGGTTCCACGTTCCACTATAAAAGCGGTGATCCCTCTTGAATCGAGCAATTCACCTGTGCGTGCCAGAACTACTGAAACATTTCCGCTGATACCGTGTGTTATCCAATTTTTAGCACCATTCAAAACCCAATATTCACCTTCCTGCTTCGCGACACATCTCATCCGCATCGCATCACTCCCGGTATTAGCTTCTGTAAGCCCCCATGCTCCGATCCACTCGCCGGATGCTAATTTTGGCAAATACTTTTTCTTCTGCTCCTCATTTCCAAATTGTAAAATATGGCCTGTACACAGTGAGTTATGTGCAGCCATTGAAAGTCCGATGGATCCACATACCCTGCTGATTTCCACTATTGCAGTGATGTATTCAAAATAGTTCAATCCGGCTCCACCGTATACTTCCGGCACGAGAATTCCCATAAGGCCCAACTCACCCATTTTGCGGAAAGTTTCTACCGGAAATGTTTGGGCTTCATCCCATTCCATCATGCCCGGTCTGATCGAACTATCGGCAAATTTGCGGATTGTTTCCGCGATCATACCCTGATTTTCAGTTTGATTAAATTCCATTGAAATTTCTTTTTCTATTAGTCTAAACCTGCTCTTTTACACAGGTTTCAACCCGTCATAAAGCATTTTGCCAAAAATACCTTATTCATTTCAAACTTTCACAATATGTTACATTAAATGAAGTCAATTTCTTAATCTGATTGATACGAAAATTTATTCGTGCTATTTCGCGATTAAACTTTTGCCCTTGAAGATCCCCAAGTATTTTTCAAATAGAAAATTGATTTACAGAGATAAATAAGGCAATAGTTTTCTATAAAATTCCTCTGTAAAAATCGGTACTTTCCTAAGTTCGTCTAAAGACTTGAATGAGCCATGTTGATCTCTGTAACTGACGATAACTTTTGCGAAAGGATAACCAACATAAGGATGCTTGCCTAAATCTTTTAACGATATCTCATTTAGCTTAATGTTCCCCGGTAAGCTGTCTGAAATGTATAAAAACGGCTTGACTTTTAAGTAGATTGTATCTGTTATACCCCAAACTTCTTTCAGTTGCTCCAGAGAGTAATAGGCACCAAGCCTGGCGCCATATCTGGTTATTCGTCCTGCAAATGAAGGGCCAATCCCGGGGATCTTCAACAATTCTGCAGAGTCGGCAGTAGAAAGATCAACCCATACCTTCTCTCTGATTTGTTTTGAATTGCTCTTATCTTTCTTCAGGTATCTGAAAGTATCCGGCAACTCAATCCACGGCTCAAGATTCTTGTATTCTTTTTCACTCAGACAGTACAATTTGGCGAAATCTGATTTTGATCTGAAGCCATCACCGTAGGCTCTGAATTTTTCTATCACTTTAGCCTGTTTTATACTCAAACCAAGCGAAAGGAGATCATTCGAAGAACAAGTATTAGGATTAAAATAAAAATATTTAATGTTTTTGTTATTGTTGGATACCGGATTGATTTTCTTTTCAAGGTCATGATCTGCCGGATGATCGGGTTCTTTCAGTTGCATCCACTCTTCAGCTTCAGAGGTAAGCCAGCTTGTAGAAGATTTCACTTGAGAATTGCTAAGAAAATGCAAATAATAAAGTGCGAAAATTTGAACAAAAAAAATCAACAACAAGGCATACATCCCATTTCTTTCCCGAACAGATAAGGACAAGTAGTCTTTCCAGGTATTCCTAAACGGGCTTTTCCTATTTCTTGCCATTTAACGCCAGCAGATTTGCACCGATGCAAATCAACAGAAGCAGGAATCATCTTACAACCAATAAAAGCTGTTTTTTTACAAGCTCTAACCCATCCAGAAAACTGCGTGGCTTAAATCCTAATTGTCTTTCAGCCTTCTCAATGATAAAACCGGTAACAGGCGGGCGCTTTGCAGGCTGATTTAATTCGGCAGACGAAACAGATTTGATATAAGATGAATCCAGCTTAAAAAAATCTGCTGTAATTTTCACTATGTCCAGAATGCACATCAATTCTCTTCCCGAAACATGAAAAATCCCTGGTACTTTGTTGACCGCTGCCTGAATACATGCATCCGCGAGATCCTCAGCAAGCGTAGGAGATCTGTATTGGTCATTGATAACTGTGATCTCTTTTTTATCCCGCAGTGAATTCAGAGCCCATAAAACTACATTCGAACGACTGTTATCATCAACTACTCCATAAATTATTATTGTCCGGATGATTGAATTTGAAATTCCACTTTTTAGAATCAGTTGCTCCGCCAAGTATTTCGTTTCGGCATAATAACTTAGGGGATTAGGATTATCTGATTCAATATACGGACCATTCATACCATCAAATACAAAGTCTGTACTGAGGTGAACTAAATGACTGGAGTATTTTTTACATTCTTCAACAAGAATTCTGACTGATTCGACATTCAACACATGGGCTTCTTCCTTTTTAATTTCACAAGCATCAACGTTGGTGAGAGCTGCCGTATTAATAACTGCATCAGGCTTGTATTTGCTCATGATCCTTTCAACTTCATCCTTGCTTGATATATCCATTGACTCATAAACATATCCGTCCTTTTCCTTCATTCTATTAGCACCTTTAGACGTGCTTAAACAAAGTATACCCTCTCTGTTTTTCAGAGCATAAATTATTTTCTGACCAAGCAAACCATTGCTGCCTGTGACAAGTATTGTTTTCTTTGTATTCAAAATACTAATTATTAAACAGAATTAAACTTACTGAAGACTACATCATTCTCCGTCGTCATCAAATATAGATGAAATTTATTATTCATCTAACTTGATATACCAAACACCCATACCGTGTGTACCGGCGAATAATGTTTTGTTCTCAAACCGTATATCAAGCCCTGAAACGACAACTCTCGGTAATCCA
>Ga0116143_10003603_pt1 | contig 15457 bp, 16 predicted proteins | sample AD_UKC034_MetaG_FD_89745 | JGI IMG/M metagenome (GOLD analysis project Ga0116143, IMG submission 89745) | Active sludge microbial communities of municipal wastewater-treating anaerobic digesters from USA - AD_UKC034_MetaG | ecosystem: Engineered > Bioreactor > Anaerobic > Digestate | place: USA...
CTCGTAATCCATTTTTATCCCTCATTTTTCAATGTTAATATGTCCTTACCAGCTTGTCCTTCCTCCATCCAATACCACTGTTGCACCGGTCATATAGGAACTGGCATCAGATAACATATACAGTACCGTATTGACATATTCATCTGGCTTTGACATTCTGCCCATCGGAATCAGATTGGAGATCTTCTTCTTAAATTCCTCATCCTGTCCATTTTCAAGACTTGCCGGACACAAGGTATTAACACGAACGCCTTTCTGTGCCCAGTAAATTGCCAGATATTTTGTAAGTCCGATAATACCATGCTTTACGACAGAATAAGATACTGGCTTAATAATCTGTTCGTCTTCCGGAACGCCTTCCTTACGATAGATTCTCTGATCCGGAGAAATCAATCCGTAGTCTGATGAAATATTAATTACAATCCCTTTGCCCTGTTTCTGCATCACATCACCAAATACCTGTGCACACAGTACCGCTCCCGTCAACCCAACGGCAAGATCATCTTTCCAGATATTGACCGGGAATTCCTCAAATCTGGTTGCTGCCAGGTTCTTAGAACCGCCTTCTACTTTCGGATTATTGGCTGCGTTATTAATGAGTCCATCAATATGACCATACTTTTCCATCAGGACGTCGCGAATCTTCTCCAATTCTTCACGCTTTGTGATATCTGTAACAAAAGTCTCGACAACACCTTCTCCATACTCTTCCAACAAAGAGTTCTTTACTCGAATCATACCGGCTTCCACAATATCAAGCAGTACCGGGATTCCTTCCCCTTCCATAACAGCCTCTGCGTGCTTCATTCCGATCAGTCCGCCACCACCGGTAATAATGATAACCTTATCCTTTAAGCTGAATCGATCCATATAATTCTTTTTCATAGCAGTAACCTCTCTTTGTTATTCTAAATTATAGTAACATCCTCACAATAGTTCTATTAATCGCTTATTTCTCACTAAATTTCATTTAATAAAACAGCCTCACTATTCATTATTGACTTCTTAGCCGCTAATGCAATCTTCAGTCCATCTATGCCATCCTGCAATGGAATAGCAGATTCCTGTCTGTTCGCTTTGCTTGCAAAGAAATCTTTCTCCTCCTGACAGAACATGTCATTTCTCTGGAAATCCGGGTACGTCTCTAATGACGGTTCTTCATCTCCAACATAGAGAAGAACTGAGGACTTATTATAATCCAGTTCTACCCTTCCCTTCTCTCCAACCACAACGATTCGATGGGTTGGTGGGAACTGTAAGAAGTCAGACCTTGTTGTAACTGTAACATTTGCGCCTTCATAAATGGTCTGATAGGAAATAACTGCATGATCCTCCACGTCAATCTTAAGATTACTATTTTTTCCGCCAACAGCCATTAACTTCTCCGGCATACCAAAAATCCACTGTAGGATATCCATATCATGAATCTGCAGATTCAGTATCGGACCTCCGCCCATGTCTTTCCTCGCCATATAGGTCGTGCTGTAATCTTCATAGGTATGCATGGTTGTAAGACGCTCACAAAAAGCTGCATCTACACTGACAATCTTTCCAAGCACCTTAGAATCCAGTATTTCTCGAAGTCTCCTGGTACAGATATGGTATCGATTCTGAAATCCCATGAATATAACACATTGATTCTCTTTCGCTAATTTCTTAAGTTCTTCAACGCCCTCCATGGAATCAGACACTGGTTTCTCCATAAAGATATCATATCCTCGTTTCGCTGCTGACAATGCACATTCCATATGCTTACTTGTAATATTAGTGATAAAAACCGCATCCGGATTCTGATCCAGTGCTTCCTCATAATCCGTATAACAGGTAATATGATATTCTTCTTCCAGGCTGACACCATCCCGAATCTTCATTGCATCCGAAAATGTCTGCTGCAATCTTCGCACACGATAAGCAATAAATTCAATGTTATCGCCATATAATCTTCTAAGATTTCTCACATGTCTTTGTCCGATACTTCCAAGACCAACCATCAATATTTTCATGATTCCATTTTCCCATCTGTTCGTTAGTAATTTCGTCCCATATTATGACACAGTTGTCATTTATTCATCTCATCTAATGTCTGATAATGTTCCTTCAGATAATCATAGATGTCCGATTGATTATCCCTAATATAGTACTGCAGATATTCCAGATCCTTCATGGCATCCACATCTATTCCTCCCGGAACTACATATCCGATCATCCTATCTCCATGCATCAGATCATTTTGGATAATGAATTCACTACGTAAGACATCTACATATCCATCCGGAACGTACACATCCGGAAATGCCTGTCTGGGATTATTGGCCTCATCAAGCGTAAGGTTATCAAGAATGCTCTTATAATAACCATCATCACGCATATTAAACCATTTATAAGGGGTGTTGGAAGCCAGATGTGCAGAACGCAGAGAAGTTGCCGTAACATCTTCACACATTTTACTAATTGCTTCCTCAATGACACGAATCTGCCGAAGCGGATAAGTCGGTCTGATATGAACAAAATACTCCGGAACTGTCTTCTCATTTTCTGCAAGCCAGTCAATCGCATGCTCCATGAATTCGATATCTGTGGATTGATCACCTGCAATCTCTGCCGGTCGCAGAAATGGTGTCTCTGCGCCGTAGTATCGGGCAATCTTTGCATATTCCTCCGAATCAGTTGATACAATAATTCTCTCTATCTGCTTACTCATCTTACAGGCTGCTATGGAATATGCTATCATTGGATAACCGGCTAAGCAACGAATGTTCTTATTCTTCACGCCCTTAGACCCTGCTCGTGCAGGAATTATGGCATATATACTATCCTTTTGGATTATATTAAGTAAATCTGAATTCATGATATTCGCTTCTCCTATTATTCATAAATTGCTAATTCATTTTACCATGTTTTATAGATTTATCCATACTCAATAAGGAACCTATAAAAATATCATTCCAGCTCCTCTCTCTCCATCCTCACCCGAACCTGCTTGCGGAAGAAACTAATCCCATAATGAATCACCTCGGTAAAGCCATCCTCCTCCAGAGGTGCATCATAGCCCTTCTCTGTGATCTGTAAAAGAGCAGACTCTGCTTCCTCGTCGAGTTCCTTGAATTTCTTTGCTACCTTTAATTCCAAAATCGCCGGTGTCATCTCCAGATCATCATTTCGAACACAGATATCCAAGCGACCGTTTCCGGCCTCCCGGTTGGATTTCACCCTGAATTCATCGATATTGGCAAGAATGCCTAACAGGAAGCCATGATAGAAGCTTTCATGATTGTCCATGTAGCTGATGGTTTTCTTTAACTGCCTGCCAATCTCCTTCTCAAAAATATCCGGTTTTCCCTCCATCATCGCCGCATACATAACCGACAGATCCTGTACCTTAATCTCGTCGCGAAACCAGTTGATGATCTGGTTCTCATATATACTCTGTACTTCCAGGTTTGGAATACCCATGGTCACATAACGGTTTACACCCTCTTGCCTTATGGACATTGCTTTCAGATATCCCGTAAATAGCAGGAAGTTCCACAGATTATCCTCCGACTCATGAATGTCTCCATAGGTGATATCCTCGTGGATTTTCTTCTCTATGGTTCTGCCATTCACCAGCCCTTCAATCTCTTCCTTCACTTCTCCACTTGCATGATAGATCAGATCCTTGACAATACTGTTAGAGCTTGTATTGGACCATGCAGGCGTTGGAAATGCATTTTCATTAACTGCCAAATTCTTGACATAATTAATCACAGACCATGGATTATAGACCTCGGTAGTTCCAAATCGATAACCGTCATACCACTCTCTCATGGTATCCATCTTGTTTTCCCGTCCATAGAATGCCAGCATCGCCCTGACTTCCTCTTCCACAAAGCCAAAATGCTCTGCATAATTCTCATTCAGGATTGAAATCACATCCAGATTATTCAGACCGCTAAAGATGCTTTCTTTACTGATTCTAAGACACCCTGTGATTACGGCACATTCCAGATAAGGGTTGGTCTTCAGTGCAGACTCAAACAGTGAACGGATGAAGCCAATCATTTCATCATAGAAGCCTGTATAGTATGCATTTTCCAGCGGAACATCGTATTCATCAATCAGAATGATTACTTTCTTTTGATGATACTCACATAAACATTGCGATAAATACTTCAATGCATCAACATAGTCATCCAAATCTCCCTGTGCCAGCATGATTCTCTGATATCGTTCCATACGGTTACTCTTGCGTTCATCATCAAGGATATACTTATGGCGATCAAATTCTGCGCAGATTTCCCGTTTCAGCAAGGTATATGCCAGCTCCCACGTAGGCTGTTTCGCTGATTTCAATGTCAAAGAAATCACCGGATACTGCTCCTGCTCCTTGGTATACTTTTCTCCGGCATCCATGATCTTTAACCCATCAAATAAGTATTTTCGGCTCTTCCCATCCATCGGCTTCTCGAAGAAATAACGAAGCATACTCATATTCAAGGTCTTACCAAAACGTCTGGGTCTGGTAAAAAGATTCACTTCCCCTTTTTTATCTAAAAGCTCCTTAATCAGCCATGTTTTATCCACATAGTAATAGCCCTTTGTAATCATGTTTTCGAAGTCATCTACCCCGATCGGTAATGGTCTGAATTCCATGTCACAACCTCCTTGTAGCGCACAAAAACTGCTATGGATATCATAGCATCAATACCGGTTATTATCAATCGTTGCTATCTAGTGCAACGTTTATAATATTAAAAATGCAGACTCAATTCCGCAATATTTGAATGGTTTATTTCAATAAATCCTAAATAATTGAGTAGTTTTAATGCTCTATCATTCATTTGACTTACACAGGCCTTTATATTGCTCTCCCCAAGATAGTCTCTGGCATAATCCAGAGAAATCTCAATAGCCTCTTTTGCATATCCCTGTAATCTATAATCTCTGTCTATCGCAAACCCCAATTCCAAACCCTTCTCTCTTGGTGTATATCCAACCAAGCCAATAAACTTATTGGTATCACGAAGATAGACACCCCAGATTCCATACCCATAGAATCCATACACTTCCTTACAATATCGGTCAATGACCTTAGGAATCTCATCCGGGCTATTATAGAATACACCTAAATATTTCCTTGCTTCCCCATCCTCATAGAGATGGAGAATGGCATCACTGTCCTTAGGCGTAAGCTCACGAAGAACCAGACGTTCACTCTCAGCAATCACAAGCGGGATTCCCTTGGTTCGACAATACACCATATCAACATATTCATCATCTATCGCAGTAGTATCCATAACTGCATACCGGCAAAATGCAAAATCCTGATTACGATTCTCTTCTGTAAGCAATGCAACCACTGCTCCACCATTACCGTAACATGCCTTGAGCTTCTCTGCATCATCGCTGAGAAAGACATAGGGAGTGTCCTGACTGCCTTCCCAAGTACCTGCTACTGCTCTCACTTCGTGTAGCTTGAATTGTCGCTTCGCCTCTGTAAGGTTATATAATAATTCCAACGCGATTCTCATCCTGCCCTATCTTCTTGAAGCTGCTCCAATGCAACTCCAACCAACCACAATAATACCATCAAAAACAGAAATCCCGCAATAAATCCGACTCTTGTTCCGGAAGCATAGATGGATGGCGACATGCCAAGGATTGCAATGTCGCAGAAGGATGCCAAGAAAAATAATCCCATCAGCAAGCCCTTCTTCGGAGATACCTCAAGCCAGATAAGAAAGAACAAAATAATAAATGCAGTCAGACCAATCACCATACTTATTACGCCTTCCGGCATTAATTCGAATCTCTCATAGGTAAACTCTGTAAAGGTAAAAAGATACTTTTCAAATTTCTGCGGTTCTATCGGATCTGTATAGATCTTACTCTGCTTTCCTATGAGATACACCACACAGTAGTATAATGCCGGGAATAACGCTACCAGTTTAACACTCCATGCATTTTTCCGCTTCCACACAACGATACCGGCTATGACACTGATTGGAGCAAGAAGAATCGCCCACTGCTCCTGCAGGAATCTCAAAGTATAGTTAATGGAAAACAGCAGCTTATCACCAAACGAGAAGGAATCATAATACGGCATATACAATAAGGCTTCGGAAAGCGTTCGTTCCGCATTTCCCTTCGCTGTTACAGAGATAAGCAGCAGCACAATGGTACCTGATATCATTGCATAGTGAATCAACGGAACCTTGTTCTTCCTGCCTAAGGTAAATAGCGTTAATACAGCAGCCACTGCAATCGCAATCGGTGCCGCCTGTTCAAAATTACTGCAATAGATAAGACCAATGCATGCCAATACATAATCCACTATTCTATTTTTTCTACCGAGGTAAGTCTGATAGAATGGCCATATTCCGAAAAATACTCCAACCAGACCCCATACATACAAAACCGTTGCCGCCTTCCAGAATACAGCATAAATTAACATATCCTGTGTAAATACGAATAAGAAAAGCAGAAAGGCTGCAATCATAAATGCATTCCTATATTTTCCCTTCGCATCTTCTGTATAGCGAATTCCAAAGAAAATCATCAGGGACAGAAACACCGAATTCACTATCTGAAAACACACATTCGGCAGTCGTTGCAATAACACCATCGTACCATGCGTAATCACTCGTCCACTCCAGATCTCCGCATATTGTTTTGCCCATCCCAGCAATCCGTTCTGTTGTTCATACATTGACCGAAATACCAGATCATCATACCGATCCACTAAGGGCCAATTCAAAATAAAGAAACCTAACCCCATACCAACACAGCATAGAAGGGTTCTCCATTGTCCTCTGTCTATCTTCTTCATTTGCCCACCTCCACCATTTGACCGGTATATACAATACCGCGTTCCTTGTTCGGATGGGTTACCACAATGACCAGCTCATAGGTACCTGCTGCAAGCTTATCCTCCAGAGCTTCCGGTACATGTGCACTGAGACCACATTTACTTCTGGAGTAATCAAAGGTTGAATCCGGGCAGAAGATAGCATAGATATCATCCCTTGTTACGGCACGTGTTGGTAATATATACAAATCCTGACCAACAATAATTCCGTACTTATTATTCAGATAAGTACCTTGTAATGTAGCTCCGGCTCCATAATTGAAAAACTCATAAAATGTGTCCGGTTCATAACACCAGCCATCAATGCAAAGCTCTGCTTCGTTCATGGAAATCAGCTCGATATTGCTTTTCACAGATACCTCTGCAATATAGTCGCTGGGGTCAACCTTCTCTACATGGTTTGCAGAGACGTTATATATTAATAAAATAGTGACTGATAAGAATATCGCTAATCCTAAATAAAGGAGCCCTCTATAATGATATAGTTTCATCCTTTCCTCCCAATTTGTACAAATCTCTTCTATGTGCCATCCATCTTGCTTCGTGTTTCGTACCAGCTTCCCTCTATGCATCCTCATGCATGCTTACTAATACGAATACAGATTAGTCTGCATAACGTTCCCAGATAACTTACTATAAACCTGAATAGCTGACGTTTTGACTCTCCAAAAATTCTCTTTTCAAAGCAAATAGGAACTTCTTCTATTTTTAAGTTCTTTTTCCTTAGCCTAAGCTTAAGCAATACTTCCTGTAACACGTCATAATTATCACATTGTAATCTAACCTTTTTAAGCTGTTCGGTTCGATACATACGATAATCTGTTGAAATATCCTTTGCTTTTATTCCAAGACAAATTCGGAATGTACTATTCAAAATCTTCGACATTATCTGCGACATCTTACTGTCATTGGTCTTTCCACCCTTCACATATCGAGAACCAATGACAACATCACAATTCTGTTTAACAAATCGATGATAAATTCTTGGAATATATTTTGGAAGATGAGAACCATCACTATCCAGAATCAGAAATTTATCCTTATTCGCATACTTTATTGCGGTACGAAATGCACCTCCAAAATGTGGTTCTTCCTGATTCACATATCTGACACCATACTCCTTACATACATCTTCGGTATGATCTTGTGCCGGATTCACATCTACTACCAAGATTTCATAGTCTTCCTGACATTTCTCAATATTCTCTCTAATCTGAGGTATCAATACCTTCAAATTCTCTTCTTCTGCATATGCAAGTAATGCTACTGTAATACTCATCCTTCGTTCCTCGTTATAATTGAATCAGATATAGTATGATGGACATATTACACAGTATGAAACCTGCTATCATACGAAGCCATAATAAGATCCTGATACTCTTTTCGTTATTCCCCTCTGTTACCGATTGTTTCCGATTCGGATAATTATTAATCAGAAACCCTATCATCCAAGCAATAAATACTGCATCGGGATCATACATATTATCATAGTTATAAGCATGCTGATGTCTAACCATATATCCAACCAAAAGGCTTAGCGTAGCTGCACATTCCCAGATACAGATACCATTTTACTTGATTCTCCTTCTCCGGCTTCGGTATAAAATACGCTACAATGCAGACAAAAACAAAAACCGGAATCATCAGGTTGAAGATACTTATAAAAATAACGATAATGGAATACTATTTCACAATTTTTTATTATATCATAACTTCTAGCAAAAATATACTTTCATTATAACCGCAATTCTCTACCCATCTCCCTCAATATCTGCTACACTAATTAATCATATTATTACATCATCAAGGAGAACAACTATGGAGAAAACAAAGAAATTATCAATAAGCGGAAGCACACTCAAATGGATTGCAATCATCACCATGTTGATTGACCATATTGCGGCTTCTTTCTATATTATGTACATTGAAACCAATAACCTAACCGGCGCACCCGTAGTAATCTATGAGGTTATGCGATGCATCGGGCGAATTGCATTTCCCATCTTTATCTTTCTACTGATTGAAGGATTTACACATACCAGAAATGTTGGGAAATACATGCTACGCTTATTTCTGTTTGCACTTATTTCCGAAGTTCCGTTTGACTTAGCATTTATGCACGAATGGTACTATCCCGAATATCAGAATGTATTCTTCACTTTGTTCTTAGGCTTACTGTCCATATGGTTGATACGTCAGATTGAAGAAAAATGGTACGAGAAGAAATGGCTCATTATCCCTGCAATATTGGGAATCCTATCTGCTACCTTCTTGATTGCAAAAGCGATTAACAATTTTTGCTATATGAATATTCCCGTACTGATGTACGAAGAAGCCTATTATCCTATCTTCCTCGTAGCATTTATTATTACTACACTGGCCTTTCTTATTCTCTATCTGATGATGAGAATAAAGAAATCTGCCACATGGAGTAATGCACAATTTTCGAAGCTTTTCGCCATCGTTGTTGGTATGGCTGCTGCCATATACTTACGCACGGATTATGCAGAAATTGGTGTACTTGCAATCATCGTAATGTATCGTCTGCGTGCGAAACCAATCCGACAGTTTATCTTGGGGACTGCTGTGCTCATGCTTTCTAGTGTATCGGAAGTTTGTGCATTGGTAGCATTGCTTCCGATTAAGCTTTATAACGGCACCAGAGGACGTCAGATGAAGTATTTCTTCTATCTGTTCTATCCTATACATCTGTTGATTCTTGGGCTTCTGTGGAAATGGTATAGTGGTACCTTATAATCCCATCATTTCCAATCTATTCTCTCCGGAATAACCATTGATTGTGTTAATCGAATACCACGTAGAAATCTCCGAAGCGTCCAGCTGATAGATGAAATAGGGATCCTCGGAATATGCCGAATCTATAATATAGAATACTTTTTCTTGTGTTTAGTACGAAATACCGATTAGCCAGATACGCAGTAAGCACAGCCATCGGGAAGCTCAACCAGAGTAAGAATCTGGATACCGCTCTCATAGAGCGGGCAACCGGAAGAATTGCAGTCTGTCACTTTAGCACCAACAACCGCTCTGTCTTTCCTCAGCTTCACATGCGGAACAATTTCATTTGCTATCGGAACATCCGGGTAGACACCAAAATTTTTTCTAATTGAAGTTACCATTCCTTTTTTTTCATTTATCTGGTCATCAGTTAATTCAATCTCTCTTGTCATCCTTTAAAGCCTCTCTTAACATGAGTTGTTGTTTGGCTGCTACCATCATATCAAATAAATGGTTAACACCCGCTTGCTCTTCTGCTGTTAGATTGTCCCCTCTAAAAGCTGTAAATACGGCAGGTTTGTTTTCAATAAATAGTGTATCAACTTCAAATTGAAGTGTCTCAGCCAAAGCCTGTAATTGTGGTACCGTAGGAATATAATCCTTTCTCTCGATTCTTCCTATCATTGTTCTGTTAATTTTCGTCTTATTGCCCAATTGTTCTTGTGATAGAGAAAGTTTTTCTCTCTTGTCCTTGACTATTTGAGCTAATTTCTCTTGTGATAGTTGTTTCATAGTAATCCTCTTTTCTGTAATTCATAAATTGAATGATGAATAATAAGTGGCATACATTATTCTATTATGTTGCTACAGACTTCATTTTTCATAAAGATACCAAAATTATATATCAGTTTGTTGTTTTAGCAACATTGTAATTTTCTACTACACTACTTTATTCTACATATACTATTATTTATGACCTAAAAAGTAACTTTTAGTCTAAATGACTTCTCAAAATTCATCTGGACAGTTTAAAAGCGACGCAAAAAGAGCACCGCAACCGCGATGCTCTTTAATAATTGATATTTTAATATTAAGCTTTACCGTTAGATCCAAGAACGTTAACGATCTTACGAGCTACCATTTCCTTAACAGCCTGACGAGCTGGCTTTAAGTACTGGCGCGGATCGAAGTGATCAGGATGCTCAGCAAAGTACTTACGGATGTTACCTGTCATAGCAAGACGGATATCGGAGTCGATATTGATCTTACATACAGCAAGTGTAGCAGCCTTACGTAACTGCTCTTCAGGAATACCAACAGCATCCGGCATATTTCCGCCGTACTGGTTAACCATCTGAACAAATTCCTGAGGAACGGAAGATGAACCGTGAAGTACGATAGGGAATCCAGGTAATCTCTTGATACACTCTTCAAGAACATCGAAACGAAGTGGTGGCGGAACAAGGATTCCGTCAGCATTTCTTGTACACTGATCTGCTGTGAATTTATAAGCACCGTGTGATGTTCCGATTGCAATTGCAAGGGAATCACAGCCTGTCTTATCAACGAACTCTTCAACTTCTTCAGGACTTGTGTAGCTCTCATTACCTGCTTCTACTACAACTTCATCCTCAATACCAGCAAGAGTACCAAGCTCTGCTTCTACAACTACGCCATGAGCATGAGCGTATTCAACAACCTGCTTAGTTAAAGCGATATTATCTTCGAAAGACTTAGAAGAAGCATCGATCATAACGGAAGTAAATCCGCCATCGATACAAGACTTACATAATTCGAAGCTATCACCATGATCAAGGTGAAGAGCGATAGGAATCTGAGGATTCTCAGCTACAGCTGCTTCTACAAGTTTTACAAGGTATGTGTGGTTAGCGTATGCACGTGCTCCCTTAGATACCTGAAGGATAACCGGGCTGTTTAATTCGCCAGCTGCTTCGGTAATACCCTGAACGATTTCCATGTTGTTAACGTTGAAAGCGCCGACTGCGTATCCGCCATCATAAGCTTTCTTGAACATTTCTGTTGTTGTAACTAATGACATAATATTCATCCTTTCTATATTTAATCTAACTTTTGTTCTTGCTTATTATATATCACAAAAAAATTTTTGTATAGCTTATATTTCTAATTATTTCGCATTCTCAATAAATTCAGCAATCTCTTCCATTGCCTGATCTTCGTCCTCACCATCAACGATTATGGTGATTTCACCGCCTCGGCTGACCCCGATATTCATCATTCCCATAATACTCTTGGCATTAACCTTCTTGCCTTCTGTTTGAAGATAAACGGAACTTGTGTATTTGCAGGAGCGCTGTACCAGCACTGCAATGATTCCGGCATCTAATCCGTCGTTAATCTGCACTGTAACTGTTCTTTCCTTCATTTAACTACCATGCCTTTCATTGAATTACCTGTTTCTCTGATCTTCTGCCATCTCTGACAACTTACGCAAACGATGATTTACGCCGGATTTACCAATCGGTGGATCCATCATTTCTCCCAGATCTTTTAGTGGCATATCAGGATTCTCAAGCCTGACCTCTGCCATCTGCCTTAAACTGTCCGGAAGTGTCTGTAGTCCAAGATGCTCTTTCAGATAGGTAATATCTTTAACCTGTCTCTGCGCTGCACTTAACATCTTCTGAATATTAGCGGTGTCACAATTCACACGACGATTCACGGTATTGCGAACATCTTTCATGATCCGAAGATTTTCCAATTCCATCAGAGCCAAATGCGCACTCATGATATTCAGGAGTTCCACAATGGCTTCCCCTTCCTTTAGGTACACCACAAAATACTTCTTTCTTCTGGTTATCTTAGCTTCAATTTCAAAATCCTTAAGTAACTCCTGTACCTGCATGGCCTGTGGCTCGCTAAAGCACACAAATTCCAAATGATAGCTTTTATCAGGATTACTCATACTGCCAAGACAAAGGAAGCATCCTCGAAGATATGCTCTTCGACAACATGCATTTTTCAAAAGCATACCGGATACGGCACGATCATGCATTTCCTCTGGCTTCACCGACTGCAGCACATGCTCCCGCTGCATAGGGTCACTAATCATAATGCAGAATGCCTTTTCCTTGGCAACACGCGTAGTTACTGTCTCCTCGACAACCGAATATATATTATACGTTTTTTTCAGCAAAGTAAAGGTTTTTCTGATAATCGCCTCATTTTCCGTTCTGATCATCAGCGTTCCATCTGCAGCAAGCTCTCCAAAATTCGCAATGTAGGCAGACATTTCTGCTATCTGACAGTGCCTGGAGGTACTCATATGCTTTTCCAGTTCATCCTTAACCTGTTGCGAAAACGACATTACCTCACCTCTTCTATGTCAGCTTCTCATCCCTATGGGTAATCGTAATTCCATATTTACCCTTATCCTTGAGACGTCCAAATACTTCATTAGCCAGTGTTACGGAGCGATGTTTACCGCCCGTACAGCCAATTCCGATAACCAGCTGATGCTTTCCCTCCTTCACATAATTCGGAATCAGGAATGTCAGCATGTCTGTCAGCTTCATGAGAAATTCCTCTGCCTCAGCAAAGCTCATCACATAATCCTGCACCGGTTTATCATTGCCTGTATGATTCTTCAACTCATCAATGTAAAATGGATTCGGCAGAAATCTTACATCGAAGATTAAATCTGCATCCGCCGGAATACCGTATTTAAAGCCAAATGATACAACTCGAATCATAAGGTTATTATACTCTTCATTCAGGACAAATATTTTATCCATTTCTTCCTTCAGAACCCTTGTCAACAGATTCGAAGTATCAAAAATGTAATCCGCTTTCTTCTTAATTCTCTTTAGGATCTCACGTTCCTTGAGAATTCCGTCTTCCACGCAGCCTTCCATGGACAAAGGATGCATTCTTCTGCTCTCCTTATATCGCTTGATCAGCACCTGATCCGACGCATCCATAAACAGAATTTCAAATGCATATCCATTCTTCTTCATGCGGGCCAGCATACTCTCTGCCTCAGCAAAATTCTGATCCGCACGCACGTCCAGCCCCAGCGCAACCTTGGAAATCTCGCTGTTAGGCGTTACAATCAACTCCACAAATTTATCAATTAACGGAATCGGAAGATTATCCACGCAGTAATACCCCATATCTTCCAGCATCTTCATCGCGGTTCTCTTACCACCGCCGCTCATTCCCGTTACAATCACAAATCTCATCCGTACTCTCCTTCTAATTGGTTCTTGCTTTAGCGCAGCACCCTCTATCTAGAAATTTCCAAGGAAAATGACTTCCGGTTCAAGTTCAATTCCGGTGGTTTCAAAGACTTCGTCCTCGACCTGCTGCATGAGCGCGCGAACCTCTGCTGCCGTTGCGTTGCCCCGATTGATGACAAATCCACAGTGTTTCTCTGATACCTGTGCATCTCCAATGCGATATCCCTGAAGACCGGCATCCATAATCAGCTTACCTGCATAATGTCCATTCGGACGTTTAAATGTACTTCCCGCACTGGGATATTCCAACGGCTGCTTACTCTGACGAAGCTTGGAGAATTCATCCATTTTCGCCTTGATGGCAGTGCGATTGCCTTGTTGTAACTGTAATGTCACCGATAATACGATGGCACCTTCATATGCTTTTGACTTAAGAATACTGGTGCGATACCCCAGTTCCATTGCCTCACAGCTCTTTTCCACTTCACTAAGATCCGGCAGCAACAGACGCACGGAGGACACCACCAGTCGCATTTCCCCATCATAGGCACCGGCATTCATCACGATGGCACCACCGATGGTTCCCGGGATACCAAAAGCAAATTCCATTCCACTAAATCCGCTCTCCATTGCCTGATATGCCACCTGTGAGAGCATGGCTCCGGCACCGGCAGTGATGTATCCGGCTTCATCAGGTCCCAAGATTGCAGCCAGTTCTCCTGTCAGACGGACAATGACACCATCGTAGCCTTCATCGCCAACCAGAAGATTACTCCCATTGCCAATAAGATAATAGGGGCTGCCTTTATCCTGCAGTATGCGAAGAACACCAATCAGTTGCTCCTTTGTCCGGACCTGGATATAGTATCCGGCCGGTCCGCCAATATGAAAAGATGTATGCTTTGACATTGGTTCATTGGTCAGAATATTTTCTTTTCCGATAAGTTCTGATAACTGTTCTAACATGCAATCCTCCGACGGCTCTCCTATGATTCAATCTAACGCATAGGATAATCCATTCCTTACCCTATGCAACTTCCTTTCAACTACTCAAGTACCAGCTTAGCTGCACCATAGATTCCGGCATCATTGCCAAGAGTAGCCAGCGCAAGCTTCGCTTCTCTGCTGCCATGGAATACATGCTTCTTATAATGCGCAGCAAAATAATCCAATATGACAGGACCTGCCTTGGACACACCGCCACCGATTACAAAGATCTCCGGATTAACAACGCAGGCAACTGCTGCCAGGCCTTTGCCAAGATACTCACCAAACTGATCAGCAATTTCCATTGCTACTGCATCTTTACTCTTCACGGCATCAAATATCTGTTTTGCAGAGAGTTCCACATTTCTCAACTGACTCGGCTGATCGTCCTTTTCCAGTCTTCTCTTTGCCAGACGTACGATTCCTGTTGCAGAGGAATACTGTTCCAGGCAACCGCAATTACCACAGCCGCAGACATCCTCTTCGTTATCTTCCACATGAATATGACCAATCTCACCGCCGGCACCGGTTGCGCCGGTCAGAATCTTGCCATCAACGATGATTCCGCCGCCAACACCGGTTCCGAGTGTTACAGCAACCATGTTCTTATGGCCTTTACCGCCGCCTCGCCACATTTCACCAAGAGCAGCGACATTTGCATCATTAC
>Ga0116143_10003606_pt1 | contig 15449 bp, 13 predicted proteins | sample AD_UKC034_MetaG_FD_89745 | JGI IMG/M metagenome (GOLD analysis project Ga0116143, IMG submission 89745) | Active sludge microbial communities of municipal wastewater-treating anaerobic digesters from USA - AD_UKC034_MetaG | ecosystem: Engineered > Bioreactor > Anaerobic > Digestate | place: USA...
CTTCTCGAACAAATTGGTTTCGGAGTAAACGATCTCGGCCGCAATACCTACAGCATTGATGCAGTGCCGGCTCTGTTGAAGAGGGAAGACTCAAGACAGCTGATTCTTGATATCGTCCATCAGGCACTGGAGGGATCCGGCGCGTACGCTGTTGACGATCGAAAGAAGGCGTTGGCAGCCGCAATTGCTTGTAAGACCAAATCGTTGAAAGCTTCCTCGCGGTTACAGCCTGAAGCGATGCAGCATCTGGTAGAGCGCCTCTTTCAGACTCGCCAGCCTTTTTTCTGCCCTCATGGCCGGCCCACCTGTATTACCTTCACTAGAGAGGAATTAGAAAAACGATTTGGACGAAAGTAGATTGTGCCTCCGGGCGGTCTCTCTCTTTTGGGAAACACTGTTGAAAGAGACTGGCTGATCTGATATAGAAAGAAATACCCAAAAAGATCTCGCTCGTTGGCTAAGCGAACCTGCTGTGGATCCATTTTTCTCTGCATGAATACGGAAATAGCTATGATCAGGACCACGACTCGGAATAGAGGAAGCTGTTTGATACTTGGAGGATGCGGATTCATCGGATCGCATGTGGCTGAAGGATTGCTAGAGGCCGGCTATCATGTGCGAGTTTTTGACAAAATTAACGTAAGTACCCGGAATATCGATCACCTGATCAGCGAGATTGATCTCCGAGAAGGCGACTTTACTGATGAGGAAGCTGTCGGCTCAGCGCTTCAGAAGATCGACTATCTCTATCACTTTGTCGGCACCACTCTTCCGAAGACATCCACCGATAATCCAGTCTACGATGTCGAAAGTAATGTGGTGGGCACTCTCAAGCTGCTGGATCGGGCTGCACGGGAACAGGTGAAGAAAGTCATCTTTTGCTCATCGGGTGGAACGGTGTACGGTATTCCCCAGACCATACCGATACCCGAGGATCATTCGACTAATCCCACCTGCTCCTACGGCATTTCCAAGCTCACCATTGAAAAATATCTGGAGCTTTACTACCGTACCAGAGGGCTCCACTATCTATGCTTTCGTTTATCGAATCCTTACGGTGAGCGTCAGAATGTGCATTCCATTCAAGGAGCAATAGCAGTGTTCCTCGGGCTGGTAAAGGATGAAAAGCCACTGGTGATCTGGGGAAGAGGGGAAACGACTCGCGACTACATCTATGTCAGAGATATCGTGCCTATATTCGTCAAGGCCGTGGATGTCAATCCGCCGTGGAGGGTCCTCAATCTCGGCAGTGGACAAGGGACAACGCTGAATGAGTTGGTTGCTCTTATTAAAGATGTCACTCGTCGAAAGATTGCTGTTTGCCACACAGAAGAGCGAACAATTGATGTACCGGTGAATGTGCTGGATATATCCCGGATACGGCAAGCTTTTGACTTCACTCCCCAAACCTCTCTAGCTGAGGGCATTCTGCGTACCTGGGAATGGCTCCTTCAGTTTTCTTGATCAATGGCTCCTCGTGTTACTATTGTCATCGTTACTTGGAATAGCGAGCAATATATAGCACGCTGCCTTGCCGGCGTCAAAGCACAACGATATACCGATTCAGAACTGATCATCGTCGATAACGGTTCCGGTGACAACACGCGTGCTTTGGTAAAGGAACACGCCCCTCAAGCACAGCTCATCAGCAACAAGAATAACGTTGGCTTCACGAAAGCGAGCAACCAGGGAATCTTGGCTTCCCGCGGTGAATTTATTTTCAGCCTTAATCCGGATGTCTTCCTGGAGCCGGACTTTCTGAATGAACTCGTTGACCTCCTTTCCTCTAGTAAAGGATATGGCGCTGTGGGGGGAAAGCTGCTTCTCTATCGAGAGGGACAAGTTCCTGATGTTATCGATTCTACCGGCCTCTTCACGAACCGGGGACTGCGAGCGGTGGATCGAGGAAATCGGGAGATCGACCGCGGCCAGCACGATACATCAGGGCCGGTGTTTGCATTGTGCGGCGCGGCAGTGCTGTTTCGCCGGGAAGCCCTGGAGCGTATTAAGATAGCAGATGAGTTTTTTGATGAGGAGTTTTTTGCCTATTATGATGATCTCGACGTGGGATGGCGACTGCAACTCGCCGGATACGACATCGGGTATACCCCTCTCGCGCGAGCTTATCACGTGCGTGGCGGAAGCGGTCTGGGTGATACATTTTTTCGTAAGATTCCTGCAATGCAGCGCATCACTATGCGCAATCGATACCTGGTACTGATCAAAAACCTTTCGGTAGTTAATGCTGTTCTTTTTGCTCCGGCGTTGCTGCTGGTCGAGGCAGGGATAGTCGCATATACTGTTTTTCGGGCTCCGCATCTCTGGCGCGCTTACTGGGACGTACTCACGCGGTTGCCGGCTATGTACCGCAAGCGGCGCATTATCCAGTCGGAGCGGGTTCGCGATAGCAGATACATTCGCCGCTGGATTTCTACAACACGGTACGGGTGAGTTTTTATGAAGCCTTTGAAGGTGCTCGAAATAACCCAGTCTTCCGGGGGTGGTGTCCAGAAGTATGTGGTTCAGCTTTGCCAGCACCTGAACCGAAGCCGGTTTTCAGTAACTGGCTGCTGTGCCGTGCAGTCGCTGAGAGACGCCGAGAATGGTGATGTTCCTTTTCCCCTGGCGTTTGCGGAAGCAAAGGTACCGTATTTCATGGTGCCAATGGAACGTTCGATTAGCCCTCTGAAGGACCTTTTGGCTCTGGGCACGATATATCGAGAAATCAGAAATCGACACTTTGATATCGTGCATGCCCATAGCTCGAAGGCAGGGGTGCTGGCCCGCATTGCCTCCCGCTGGGCAAAGGTGCCGGTGGTTATTTATTCTCCTCATGCGTTTTCTTTTGCTGCTCCCGGATGGGGGAAAGAACAGCATATGTATATTATTTTTGAGCGAATTGCAGCTCGGTTCGGGGATATCATCATTGCCGATTCCCAGGGAGAAAGAGATCTGGCAATCGGTCATCGGATTGCTGATCCTGAAAATATAACCGTTATCTCTCCAGGAGTTCCTCTCGAAGACTATAAACCCCGGATGGCCGAAGAGCACAAGATTCAACTCAGGGCTTCTCTGGGTATTAATCCGGACAGTGCGGTTATTATTTTTGTCGGCCGTCTGGCCACGCAGAAGGATCCAGTAACCTTCATTCAGGCCGCCGAGCATCTGGTAGCCGACATGCCTCAAGTTACCTTTTTGCTGGTGGGTGATGGTCCTTTGGCTGAGCAGTGCATTTATTTAATTCAGCAGGGACCATTACATGATAGAATGAAGTTACTAGGGTGGCGTCGGGATTATCGAGATCTGCTTGCTCTTAGCGACATTGCTGTGGTTTCATCTCTTTTTGAGGGGCTACCGTTTATTCTTTTGGAAGCTATGGCCCTTAGTATACCAGTCATCGCCACCGCTGTTGCCGGCAATCAGGACGTTGTCGTACACGAGAAAAACGGTCTTTTAGTCTCTCCAGAGGCACCGCTGGAAATAGCTGAACGATGCTGTTGGCTTCTACAGCATCCTGATCGGGCTAAGCACCTGAGCACTGCCGCCCGTCGCACGGTAGAAAAGCGGTTCAGCATGGATACGATGCTTTCATTGACCGAACAGTTGTATATCAGCATGTATCAGAAAAAGAGTCTGCATCATGGTTGACGGCATTAGCAATCCCGCCTGCGGCGTGACTGGAGCTTTTTACTCCGCCGTATGATGTTTGCTTTTTATGGGGCCATTAATGGTTAAGAGGCACAGTCAGGTTTTCTTAACAATGCTTTTTGTCGGGGATATGGTGATTGTCGCTGGCAGCTGGCTGGCAGCCTACTATCTTCGATTTTATGTCGACTTCATTCCTATCTATAAAGAAATTCCACCCTTTCGAATATATTTTTCAGTCACATTCTATGCTGCTTTGATCTGGGCGATAACCTTCAGGGCTTTTGGCCTGTATAGTCCTATGCGCACAGTGTCCAAGCTCGTAGAATCAACACGAATCGTAAAGGCATCGCTAGTTGCGTTTCTTGTTTTTATGGCAGTAGTCTTTTACCTTCGTGAATACAAATACTCGCGCGGCGTACTTATTTATTTTTGGATCGTGAGCACCGTGGGACTGGTTTTTGCCCGCGGCACCATGCGCACAATCCTCCGCTTCTTCCGGAGGAAGGGGTATAACCTGCGCTTTATCTTGATTATTGGGGCTGGGGAACTTGGAAGGAGGCTTCTGCGTAGTATCAAAGCGCACCCGGAACTCGGTATGCGGGTGGTGGGATTCCTCACTCGACATCAGAAGAAGCTGAGGACCAGAATTGACGGAGTTCCTGTTCTCGGTGTGTATGAGGATGTACAGAATATCATCCGATCTCAGCCGATCGATCAGGTGTTCCTCGCTCTGCCTTTGGAAGAACACGCCCGATTGCGTGAGGTGATGCGAAGGATCGACAATGAAATTGTCGACGTGAAGATCATTCCGGATATCTTTGAATACATGACCCTGGGTGCAGGGATCGCAGAACTCGATAACATGCCGATTATCAGTCTTCGCGATTCACCGCTTTACGGCTGGAACCGTATCCTGAAGCGAGTATTCGATGTTGTGTTGTCACTTCTTCTGCTCATACTGCTTTCTCCCCTTATGGCAGGCATTGCCTGCCTGATCAAGCTCACCTCTCCCGGACCGATTTTTTTTCGCCAGGAGCGAATGGGCTTGGACGGGAAGCTTTTTACGATGCTTAAGTTTCGAACTATGGTCGAACATGCCGAGAAAGAAACCGGTCCGGTTTGGGCGAGCGCAAACGACGGTCGCCGCACGTGGATTGGAGCTTTTCTGAGAAAAACCAGTCTTGATGAACTTCCTCAATTCTTTAACGTCTTAAAGGGTAACATGAGCATTGTTGGCCCCCGCCCGGAACGAGCTTTTTTTATTAATCAATTTAAAGAGATTGTTCCTCATTATATGCTCCGCCATAAGATCAAGGCCGGTATAACCGGTTGGGCCCAGATAAATGGTTGGCGGGGAAACACATCGATCGAGAAGAGAATAGAGCACGATATTTATTATATTGAAAACTGGTCTCTTCTTTTTGACGTGAAAATTATTGTGCTGACTCTTTGGAAGGGTATGCTGAGCAAGCACGCCTACTAGACACGATACACTCCGCTTCTCATTCAAATGCATGACAGAATGTCTCACGCTTGTATGATGCTCTCTGTTAATTTGAACAACACAGAAGCCTGAAAGAGTGTTATTCAGTTTTGCCGCTCTTCTTGAATGCCTCACAGTTTCTTTCAAGAACGAAACGTAGTGTCAAGCCTTATGCAAGATTAGAAAAATATTAGCTAAATTTGAGATCTTAGCGTTGTGCTAAGGTGGACGGAAATACTCGACTTGATCTGGAGGAAGATAAAGGCTGACCGGAATGTTTTACTCTGGCGTGATTGGATCCAAAAAAGGGGTGAGACGGGTATATCACATTGTTTTTGTGGTGAGTTTAAGACCCAAGGGGAGTATGGAGTGAATGATATACCCGTCGTACCCTAATAAAGAGGAGGAGATTATCCGCATCCATCAGCAATTGCAAATATTGTACCAGCTTCAGCATGGTACGTATTCAACAAGAAGGACTTGTTCATTTTTGGCTGTTCGTTTCTAATTGAAGAGAAAATCGAGACATATTGTCTCAGCAAGGCAAGTTAGGGTGTAAATGTGTCACATAAATCCTCGGTGCTATTCATTCGACAACAAAGTTTTGCTTGAAGAAAGCATGCTTGTGTGAAAATATAGCAAAAAAAATTTGCACATTCATAAAATACTGTTAAGGTGTTGGTAAGCAATACGTTCTGTTTGCAGATATCGCCTTGTCCTGGAGAAAATTTCAGTAACAAATGTATTGCTGTTAGAAGTGGTAAGAATATTTATAAGACGTATTGTGGCTTTGGCCGGGAGAGAAAGAAGGAAAGATGACGCATGCATAAGCTCTTTCTATGGACGCTGCTGATTTTCTGTGCTTTGGTTTTTGTGGTCGTAACAGTTGGAGATAATGAGTCATATGCTCCGGCTCCTCAGCTCACTGAATCCGAAAATTTCATTCTCGAAGGAGCCAAAGTACTTGAGCGCGGCCTGATTGAAAAGGAAGAAGTTGCAGCAGAGTGTCCTTCCACGAATACCGTGTGCGGAATTGTGCAATCAGGGCAGTCATTCTATTCGATAATGTGCGATCAGGGATTCTCTCCTCTTGCAGTTCATCACTACATTGATGCATTCAAGGAGGTGTTAAACTGCGGAAAACTTTCTACGGGAGATGAATATCGAATCGTAACTGATGACACTGACAATCTGGTCAGTTGTACCATTATCAGGGGCCCGGTTGACGTCTTCACCCTGTGCCATAATGGAGAGAATTTGGTTGCCTCAAAAGAGGCTATTGCTCTCGAGCAGAGGGTTGTACAGGTTCAAGGGACGATTAAGGACTCGGTATTCGGTGCAGTTCTGGATGCCGGAGAAAGAGAACAGCTTGCTATTAAGCTGGCGGATATCTTTGCCTGGGATATTGACTTTCGCCACGATCTCCATAGGGATGATAAGTTCACGATCATACTTGAAAAATACTATAAAGATGATGAGCTTGTCTGTTATGGTAATATCTTGGCGGTTGAGTTTAAGACTCAGCAAAGGGTTCACCGAGCAATTTTTTTCCGGAACGTCGACGGCCACGAAGATTACTACACGCCTGAAGGCTATTCCATACGCCGTTGTTTTCTGCGATCACCGTTGCGCTTTACGAGGATAAGCTCGGGCTATTCTAAGCAGCGTTTTCATCCTATCCTCAAGACGTATCGGCCTCACCTTGGAGTTGACTTTGCGGCTCCGACTGGAACTCCCGTATGGGCAGTGGCCGATGGAGTGGTAACCTTCAAGGGGTGGAAGAGTGGCAATGGGAATACGGTCACCATTCGCCATCCAGGTGGATATGAAACCATGTACAACCATCTTTCCCGTTACGGAAAGAACATCAGCCGAGGCACGTCCGTCCGGCAGAAGGATATTATCGGCTATGTTGGTACTACTGGCTTATCGACCGGGCCCCATCTCGATTACCGGATGAAAAAGAATGGTGTTTTCATTAATCCTCTCCAGGAAAAATTTCCATTTGGCATGCCTATTCCGGAAGGCAGCAGACAGGTATTTCTGCAGTTATCGAAGCAGATGATCGCCTGCCTCGAATCTGACAAGATTCCTTCGTCGGTAATGATGGCTGAGGCACGATCAGACCAGGAATAACCCGGATTACTATGCTGCTTTCAGCAAATGCGGGCAGCATTTTGATAGGTTAAAAACGAGTGCGTGTCGTTATCCAGCGTGTAAAGGAAGCCGAGGTGGTGGTCAGTGGTGAACTGATTAGTCATGTTGATCATGGCCTTCTTGTCCTTCTCGGCGTGAGCTCCGAAGACGACTACGAAGATGTCGATCTTCTTGTAGACAAAATTGTTAACTTGCGGATTTTCGAAGATCAGGAAGGAAAACTGAACCATTCTCTGCTCGACGTGAAGGGGGAAATGCTGGTGGTTTCACAATTTACGCTCCTCGCAGCATGCAAGAAGGGTAGACGTCCTTCTTTTACCGCTGCTGCCGCTCCCGAACAGGCAAATGATCTCTATCAGCGTTTCATTGCCGGGGTTCGGAGCCGAGGATTGCGCGTGGAAACCGGCCGGTTTCAGGCAAGCATGGATGTTCGCCTCATTAACTATGGTCCGGTAACCATTCTCCTGGATACGAGGAAGGATTTGTGAAGCCATGACCGGTGTTATCCTGTCCGGCGGTGCAAGCAAACGCATGGGCCGCAACAAGGCTTTTATCGAGATCGAAGGTGAAAGAATCATCGATCGTACGGTTCGTGTTTTCAATGATCTTTTTGATGAAGTGATGATTGTATCCAATGCTCCTCTCGAATACGCGTACCTGGGAGTTCGCGTGGTCACTGATCTTCTGCCACACCGAGGTTCCCTGGGCGGCCTTTATACTGGTCTGTACCTCTCTTCGTCTTCCAAAGCATTTTTTGTCAGTTGCGACATGCCTTTTCTAAACAAGAAGGTAATCTCATATTTCATCAGCAGAGCCGAAGGCGTTGATCTGGTAGTCTATCACTGCCAGAGTTACTGGGAACCCCTTCATGCCGTGTATTCCCAAAGCTTTCTCAAACCGTTTGAGCGGCTTCTCCAGCATGGTGAGCTAAAGATCGTTGAAGCGTACAAGCACATGAAGATACGCGAAGTGAAGAAAGCAGAAATCCAGCCATTTGATCCTGACCTGCATTCCTTGACAAATATCAATACCCCTGCGGACCTGCAGAAAATTTGCTCGCTTACCCGTACGGAATCACCATCTTTGGAGTAAGAATCGTCTTTCTTGCTGATTCGATGTAAAAGTCGGTGTCGTCTCACAGTTGTTGCCTCTAACAAAAATAGCGGCTGAACGGAGCGGGCACAGAACCCCGCTTTTCTGAGCCTGACGTCTTGCGTTGGAAACAAGGAAGTCATAAGTCAATGAAACGTTACTTTTTCATCGGTATTGGCGGCAGCGGCATGAGTGCCCTTGCCCAGTTGAGCCGCAAGCAGGGGGCAACGGTGAGCGGTTCGGATCGAAATTATGACTGTGGTGTTGATCCCGAGTTGTTTGGCCGCCTTTGCCATCAAGGCATTAGCCTTTTTCCCCAGGATGGAAGCGGAATCACCGAAGCCCTGGATGAGGTGGTGGTTTCAGCAGCAGTGGAAGAGGGAAATCCGGATCTGAGGAGGGCTGCCGAACTGGGTCTGCCGGTTTCTTCTCGCAGCCACTTCCTGGCCAGGATCTTCAATCAGTCTCGAGGAATTGCAGTAGCTGGCAGTAGCGGCAAATCGACAATTACTGCTATGGCAGCGCGTATTATGGATGCTGCCGGACTTGATCCCACCGTGATTAATGGAGCGGTTATCCCTGAATATCGTACAACCGGAAATGTGGGTAATCTGAAGCTTGGTAATTCTGACTATCTGTTGATAGAAACAGATGAGAGTGATGGGTCCGTGGCGCAGTATCATTCCGAGGTCGGTATCTTGGCAAACATTTCTAAAGATCATAAGCCCTTATGTGAACTGAAGGAAATATTCTCTGCATTTTTAAAAAATATAAAGTCGGCAGCTGTCGTCAACATGGACTGTCCTTATGTCCGAGAACTCTGTTCTCGATTCCCTGACGTCAATATGGTATCCTTTGCACTGGAGCACGAAAGCAACATTCATCCGGCATCCATTACCCGGACCGCGCAGGGTTCTTCGTTCAGAATAGAAGATGTTGAGTTTCGTCTTTCTGTACCTGGGCTGCACAATGTGGCTAACGCCCTAGCGGCGATCGCACTGGGAAGACAGTTGGGTATTTCTCTGACAAGTATGAGTCAGGCGCTCAGTTCATTTCGTGGCGTGGCCAGACGTCTGGAGCGAGTAGGTTGTGCAGGTGGTATAACCGTGTTCGACGACTTTGCTCATAATCCGGCAAAAATAGCTGCTTCTCTGAGTGCCTTGAGGAACGAGGATAATCGCATTATCCTGCTTTATCAGCCCCATGGCTATGGACCGACGCGGTTTTTTAAGGATGAATTGGTGGAAACTTTCAACAATTACTTGACTTCATCTGATTATCTCATATTATTAAATATTTACTATGCAGGTGGGACAGCGGAAGCATCCATTTCTTCGACTGAAATTCTCAGTGCTATTCACAAACCTCACGCTGAAGTAATTCAAGATCGGCAGCAGGTGCCAGTTCGGGTGCTGGAAATTGCACAGCCTGGGGACGTTGTCATCGTAATGGGAGCCCGGGACCCTACGTTAAGCAATTTGGCGCGCTTGCTGGTTACGATGTTTGAAGAGGAAAAGCCTTCGTGCTGTTTATAACTTTTATCTTAAGGAACCACTACCTAACTGAGAGGAGATACAACAGTGAACAGCTACGATGACGAAGAACGGGAACGCCCGTCGTGGAGCGAGATAGACAAACGCAAGGACCAAAGCAGACACGTTTCTGCGGAGCGAGCTCAACCAAAAAAATCCCGTTTGCACACGTGGGCTGCCAGGCAGTATCGTAAGGAGCTAGAGCGCTTGTGGATGGGGAAGAAGGGAACCGAGGAATGCCGAAAAGCTTTGGGTGAGATCCACAAGCGACATGGAACTCCGAAATTTCACACGACGGTCAAAGCCTTTATCAAGGAGTATGGACTCCCCGATGATTGGGAAACTCTTTTTCTTTTGCTGGATTATCGTGATGTCGATACGGTACGGGAAGTAATGGAAAAGCTAAAAGACCTCTATCCGGAGAAGGGTCTGACCGAGATGCAAGGTTTTAGAGCCAAATTGGATATCATGGCGAGCACTGCAGGCAATGAAAAGTTGCGAGAGTCGGCACGAACGGTATTGATTGAGCTTCAGTAGCGAAAAGGGGGAAACGACCTAAAAGTGCAAGAAGGGGTGAACGGCTGGCAACGAGAAGGAATCGGATTAGCCGCCGCCCACCCGGAGGCATGAGCCAAGAGAGTCACTACATTTTACCTGCTGCCTTACGTTTGGAAGCCTTGAGAGCATTGAGAGCTTTCTTCTGCGTTGTATCTTCCTTTTTCACGTGAGTAGCAAAGTTGCACGAACCATTCTTCCACTTTAATTGTGGCTCAGCGTAAATCGAACAGAATTTTCCGGTTTCATATTCCACAATCCGTGTGCAACCTTCGCATTCTGCTGTTACGGTATAGCATTTGCCGCCATTATAGCCACATCCGGTTTTTTTCATAAACATGCAGTCAACGCCTTTTTTCAGTGTCTGACAGAGCACGAGAACCACCGCCTTTCTTCAATCTTACTGACCCTTGTTCAGCGATACATGAATGATGATGTTGAAAGATAAAAGACAACCCGACTATCAGCGACTAAGATATCGGGTTCGGTCGACATAATAAATGATCAATTATTATACACTTGTGTAATTTTGTCAAGAAAAAAAGAAAACTATTTTCCTCCCGGTGTACTGTTCTTTAGAAAAAGATGCTTTGTTTTTCTGGTCGGATAATAATCTGTTTGCTCTATGTTTATGGTATTAACAGAGGTTAAGGTGTGGGTTTCGTCTCTTGCGACAGATTTTGCTTGGTGTGTTGCATTGAGAGGGAGATTACGGTAAAAAAGGAAACTAGCCTTTCAGAAATGCATGATCAGCCTGACGGAGTACGTATTACTGAAGGACTGAAGACATGAGTTTTGGTCAGAAACACCGGTACGCATGGTTTTTCCTTTATTCCATCACTGACTTATTTACGTCCATCACTGAGAATTCCTGTAAAGAAGAATGCTTTGAAAAATCTTATTCGACGACTTGGTGATACCATCCTGGACGGGAAATCCCTCGGATTTTCCGAGGCAGTTTCGCTGTTAGCGGTCAATCAGTGCGATCTCGTCGATCTTTTTGCTGCAGCTAATCGCGTGCGGCACCAGTTTCTTGGTGATCAAATTGAGTTCTGTACTATTATAAATGCCAAGTCCGGTCGTTGCTCTGAAGACTGCCGGTTTTGTGCTCAGTCCGCTCATTATACGGGAACGTGTGAGACGTATGCTATGCTCCCGGTCGAGGATATGCTTGCAGCCGCACTCGATGCCAGCCGCCGCAAGGTTCAACGGTTCAGTATTGTAACGAGCGGAAGAACTCTTTCCCGTAAAGATCTAAAAACTGTTTGCACCGCTTCCGAGCGGATTCGAGAAAAAACACCTATGCTGGTCGATTGTTCCCTCGGATTTCTCTCTGCTGATCAGGCAAAGGCGTTAAAAGAAGCAGGCATAGATCGTTACCATCATAATCTCGAGACTGCAGCAAGCTTTTTTGAGAAAGTCTGCACGACCCATACCTTCAGTGAAAAGCTGGCCACTATCAGCCGAGTCAAAGAAGCCGGTATGAGTATATGTTGCGGGGGCATTATGGGCCTCGGAGAAACTCCGGAACAGTGGCTAGAGCTTGTGTTTCAGTTGAGAGACCTGGAAGTGGATTGCATCCCCGTCAATATCCTGAATGCACGTCCTGGAACACCGCTCGAACAGGAAACACCACGTCCGCCTCACGCGGTACTAAAGATGCTTGCCATTACCAGGCTTATCGTTCCTCGTGCTGAGATTCGGCTTGCCGGAGGACGGGAAGTGAACCTGCGTGACCTCCAGAGTGCAGCTTTTTTGGCTGGGGTATCGGGAATGATCGTTGGGGGGTATTTGACGACACCTGGTCGCAGTATTGAAGAAGACAATCAATTAATCCGAGATCTAGGGCTTATCAGGGTACAAGACGGATGAAAGAGAAGGTGGTGCTATGAGAGTAGTATCTATCGAAGCAACAACCCTAGATGATGCCTGGCATCAGGCAGTATATAATCTTTTTGATCATGGATATAAGTATACTATCGATAGCGGAAGCTATGCCGGGAGCCAGCGAATTGAGTTTGATTTCGTGGTCATTCGGATCAAGAATCCGGCGGATGAGCCGCGACTTCCCAGAATTCCGGAGCAGCTTCGTATCCCCCCGCCGGTAAGTGATGATTATGTGGTGAATTATTTCAACGACTACATCATGGGTGGCAACAAAGCGAAAGGTGAGGATTATACGTATGGCGAGCGACTGACGAAAGCGCCTCGATCTGATGGAACCTTCTTTAGTCAAATCGAAGAAGCAATCCGACGATTCCGAACGGAGGGATTTGGTACTAATCAGATTATTCTTCAAGTAGGGCAACCTTCGGACCTCTTATTGAATGATCCGCCCTGCCTGCGCCACATTGACCTGCGCATCCGGGATAGCATGCTCCACTTTTTTCCCTACTTCCGTTCCTGGGATCTATGGGGAGGGTTTCCCGCCAATCTGGCTGCGCTTCAGCTTCTCAAAGAATATATGGCCATGGAAATCGGCGTGGCTGACGGTGAAATCGTTGCTGCCTCCAAGGGTCTCCATATCTATAAGCATGTTGAGGAGCTGGCTAAACTGCGATTTGGAAAGCCCTAGAATAGTGCGGTCATAGCTGCTTCTCGCAATTCCTTTCTCTTATCAATCACCTATGATAACACCAGCCTGGAGGTGGTGATGAAACATAAAGACACCTTTACCTCGAAGCAATCGTTTTTTTCCGGACTCACCTGCTCCGATGTCCAGCACCTCATCGAAAGACTGCCCTTTACCGTGATTGTGCTCAATGCTCACGGACAGGTGGTATATGTTAACGAGTGGGGAGAGAAGGTCTATCAGTGCACATTTGACGATATTCACCATCGTCCCCTCGCTGATATCCTGTTTGTGTCTGATCCGGACATCCTTGCCAATGCGCTTGCAGTAGCCTACAAAGGAAAAGTGGTTTTCAACGTACGGTGGCAGGAGGAGCAGTATTATGAGGGACGAGTGTTTTGGCGCGAGGCAACCTTCATTCCGTTTTTCGCTGAAACAGGAGACATTGAATATGTGATGGTGACTGTCAACGATATTACCGAGCACGTGCGATCGCAGAAAATGCTCATCAAGAGCCAGGAACAGTACCGAAGGATCTTTGAGTGCGCACCTGTTGCCATAGTGATTCTCGAGCGCGGTATCATTCGTGGCTCTAATCCAGCATGGGAGCTTCTTAGCGGATACTCACAAGAAGATCTTCTGGGAACCCGCGTCGAACGGATTGTGTCAGAGGAACATACCTCTGGCATTAGCTGGGTAGAAAAGCTGGAAACAGCGATTGATAAGGCGCAAGCAGGAGAAGTGCAGTCACTAACGATGTCTTGGAAGACAAACAGTGGTGACATTATAAGCACTTGTATAACAATTGGCTCGACCAGCAGCAGCGGTAGCATCACTCCAGGCGCGCTAGTGGAAGTAATCATTCAAGAAGTTTAAAAACAACCCTCTTAACCTAAAATTAAGAGAAAAAAGAAGGAAAAACCAGCTTTCAGAAGCTTGCGTCCGCTGATTGGATGTGAAAATTTTGTTCATAACTCACCTAAGAGATTAAAAGGTCGTTTTTTTTCTAAAGGGTCCTATCCTCCTTGGCTGATGAGAAAATGCCGTGAATTGCTGATAAATAGTGTTAGTTTTTGCAAGCTTATATGTTCGGTAGCGCTTTTTACATTCCTTCGGCAAAACGATCAAAAACAGCGGTTGACAGCATACCTTGGTCCTCGTTTATTATCCTTCTAAGCCGAGAGAAACCCACCACCACATTTTAGAGCAGGAAGGAGAGAGATGGAGCCACAACTCTTGAGGCAGTTTGAAGATCTTGTCAAAAAGAATATCGGCGTAACATCTTATAATCGTTGGTTTTCCCAAATCAAGCCCGAACGGATTGATGACCGAAAAGCAGTTCTTGCATGCCCTAATACGTTTGTTCTCGATTGGGTCAAACTTCATTACTATCCAATCATTGTGAAGACAATCCGAGAGTTGTTGGGAGAAACGGTGGCGGTGGAGCTCCTGGTGAAGGAATGTCCTTACGATGAAAACGGTGCAAGGATCAACACCCAGCAGCAGCGCTCACTTCCGGGAACAGAAAACTATTTGAATTGCCTGCCATTTGTAAATCAGGGATATTCATTCAGCAATTTCGTTGTCGGCCCGAGTAATCACCTGGCCTATGCTTCGGCCCTGGCGATAACCGAACCCGATTTCAGGCGTTACAATCCCTTTTTCATATACTCATCCGAGGGGCTCGGGAAGACTCATCTTTCAAGCGCCATGGGAGTGAAGATTTTCAATCACAATGCTGATGTCAAAATCTTCTATACAACCGCCGAGTGGTTCACCCATGAAATGATCCAGGCCCTACGAAAAAATCGGATCCTGGAATTCAAAGAAAGGTATCGGAAACACTGTGACGTTCTTTTTATCGAGGATATCCAATTTCTTCAGAAGAAAGAAAAAACCCAGGAAGAAATCTTTTACACGCTGAATGCGCTGATTCAGATGGGAAAGCAGGTAGTGCTTACTGCGAATGCCAATCCCCGGGAGCTCAGCGACTTGAAATCTAATCTGAAATCGCAAATGGGAAGCGGGCTGGTAGTAGATATTCGGCAGCCCGATTACGAAACCAGGCGCGAAATTATTACCAAGAAATGTACTGAGGAGAAGGTTGAAATCTCAGATGATGCTGCCGATTTTATCGCCCGATCGATAACAAGCAACATTCGGGACTTGAAGAGTGCCTTGATCCATGTAATTGCCACTTCATCTCTGCTTGGCCAAGATATCACCATGGATGTGGTAAAGGAGAGTTTGAAGGGTTTTATAGAAAAGGCCAAAGTGATCGGTATCAATGAAATAAACAGCTTTATCGCCCAATACTTCAAGATTTCGTTGGATCAGCTTCGCTCCAAATCCCGCAGTAGGACTGTTACCTATCCCCGGCAGATGTCATATTATTTTTGTCGGAAATATA
>Ga0116143_10003612_pt1 | contig 15429 bp, 11 predicted proteins | sample AD_UKC034_MetaG_FD_89745 | JGI IMG/M metagenome (GOLD analysis project Ga0116143, IMG submission 89745) | Active sludge microbial communities of municipal wastewater-treating anaerobic digesters from USA - AD_UKC034_MetaG | ecosystem: Engineered > Bioreactor > Anaerobic > Digestate | place: USA...
ATAATCAAATAATGTAAACCGACAAAAATTTGTAGTTTTATAATAAATTTCATATCCGGAAATAATGTTTAAAAAGTTAAACAATCTATCCATAACTTATAAGCTGTCAGGTATAATTACTCTGTTAATTATGACGGCAATGCTGTTTGTGGGGATTTTTTCTTACACTACAATTAAGAAAGCGATAATTTCGCGAACATTTGAACAATTAACCTCGGTTAGATTTGAAAAGACAAGGCGAATAAATAATTTTTTAAACACAAAAATACTAGAACTACATCAACTGGCAAACACATCTAAAGCAATCGGTATTTTTGACAATCTAATATTTAATGACAGTACAAATCAGAATTCGATAGACTTAATAGATTTTAATCATATCATTGGTGACTATCTTCTAAAGCAAGCTAATGTAAACAAGTTTCTGATTTATAATAACAAAGTTCTTTATTATGTAAACCCAGAAGAAACAAGTAAACATTTTGTTAATTTTGAAATAGCAGAATTAGATGAAATTATAAATGACTACAGTACGGATTCCGCAGCTATAATTTCTGATTTACTTACCAATGATAAAGGCGAAATTGTTTTCTATATATTTGCTAAACTAATATGCAAAGAAAACAACACTTATATAGGTTTTGAAATTCCATCTAAAAGCATAAACGATATCATGCTGGAAAACAATCCTTACAATGGTCTTGGGAATAGTGGAGAAGTGTATCTTGCAGGTGAAGACAGGTTAATGAGAAGCCAATCAAGATTTGTTGAAAATTCTGTTTTGAAAATACAGGTTCCAAACTCTATCCCCAATAATATTGATCAAAACAACTTTGTTGCTGAAACAACACTAGACTACAGAGGAATTAAAGTTTTAAGTTCAAGTGGTATTATAGAATGGGGAAATACAAAATGGACTATTTTTGCTGAAATTGACTATAAAGAGGCTTTAATACCTGTTAACACATTGAGAGACAGTATAATTTTTATTGGTTTGCTGGGTATTATTTTATTTACCTCAATTGTAATGATATTAATAATAACCATTACAAAACCTGTTGCTAAGTTAAAAAAAGCGGCTGATGAAATTTCGGGAGGTAATTATAATGTCAATGTACCTGTAAACAATACTGATGAAATTGGTCAACTTTCAGATACTTTTAATCAAATGGTTCAAAAAATTGATGAACAAAAGAAAAGATTAGATTATGAAAAATTAAATCGCGTTCAGGAAATGATTGATTGGCAAGAAACTGAGCGACAAAGACTTTCCAGAGAGTTGCATGATGGTATTGGTCAATTACTTCTTAGTGTAAAAATGAGATTAGGGAGAATAAAAGGAAAAACAGAAAACGATGAAAGGATAATCAATGATTCCCAAAATATTATTCAACAGACTGTAAATGACGTTCGAAATATTTCAAACAATCTCATGCCATCTGTTTTGTCTGAGTTTGGATTAAAACAAGCTGTTGAAAACATCCTTAAAGATATTAGTCAAAACTACAAAATTGCTACTTCGTGCGACATAAATCTGACAAGTCTTGATGATAATAAAACTATTACTTATTTGTACAGAATTATACAGGAGGCTGTCTCTAACACACTTAAATATGCAAAATCAAAGTCTATCAATATTACAATAACAGAAGAAGAAAACTTAATTAAACTAGAAATAAAGGATGATGGAATTGGCTTTAATCCTAATCAGGTTATAGGGTCTGGATCAAACGGATTAAGGAATATAAGAGAAAGAGTAAAGTTATTGAATGGGAAATGTTCTATTAAATCTAGTCAGGGGAATGGAACAGTAATTTATATTGAAATTATTAAATAAAAAAAATGGACAAAATTAAAATTGTGTTAGTTGATGATCATAAGATGTTTAGAGATGGCATCAAATCAGTACTCTCAGATGAAAGTAACATAGACATTTGCGGGGAATCAGGTGATTTTGAGGAAGCCATTATACAGATAAAAAATAAAAATCCTAATATTGTTATAACAGACATTACTTTACCCGGTAAATCCGGCATCGAATTATGCAAAACAATAAATACTCAATTCCCGAATGTAAAAGTTCTTATTCTGTCGATGCATAAAGACTCTGAATTTATAATGAATTGCCTAAAGAACGGTGCTATGGGTTATCTCCCTAAAGACACAGGTCATGAAGAACTTATATTTGCCATAAATAAAATACAGCAAGGAGAAATATATTTTAATCATGAAATTTCTCAAAATATAATAAAGGAATACAAAGCTAATGAAAACTTAGACAAGCTTGAACCTCAGACAATATTGTCGAAAAGAGAATTGGAAATTCTTAAACTCTATGCCGAGGGTTTTACAAATTCTGAAATAGCACAATCGTTATATATTTCAGTTAGAACCGTCGAATCACACAAAACTCACATATTACAAAAGCTAAATTTAAAATCAAATGTTGATTTAATAAAAATTGCAATAAAGCACAAAATTATTAAGCTATAGTTTTACGTGTTTCACGTAAATTATTTCAGAATTCTACTTATTTATTTTCAGAGTATCCCGAATTGACACTTAATTCTGCGTTAAGCAACTTTGTAAAATAATATAAGTAATTCTAGCTATGAAACAATTTCACAAATCAGCAATTCTTATTGCACTTCCTATTTTATTTTTTACCAACAACATTTTTTCACAAAACGAATCACCAATAAACCTTGGTTTCGACATATACAGCAGATATGTCTGGAGGGGTTCTGATTTTGGTTCTTCTCCAAGTGTTCAACCATGTTTCGAATTTTCTAAATCGGGTTTAACAATTGGTGCATGGGGAGCATACACTACAAACATAAATGCTCCGGCACAAGAAACTGACATATATCTTGATTATACATTTTATAAAGAAATGTTAAGCATAACTCTAACAGATTACTTTTTCCCGTCAGACGGCGTTGAAAACGAATATTTTGTTTATGATAAAAACACCGCACATATTTTTGAAGCATCTTTATCTTTTAATGGTTTTGAGAATTTTCCTCTCGGATTATTAGTGGGTACAATATTCTATGGAGCTGATTATGACAGCAATGGTGACAATCGCTATTCCACTTATTGCGAATTGTCTTATTCTCCGGAAGTTAAAGGAATACCTATTTCTTTATTCTGTGGTTTAAATCTTACCCCTGCGTCAGAAGACGATCTTAATCTCCCTTCACCAATCAACGGATTTTATGGCAATAATCTTGGGATTTGCAATATAGGGATTTCTGCTGTTAAAGATTTAAAAATTACAGAATCTTTTGAAATACCATTAAATCTCAGCTTAATTACAAATCCAATGAAAGGGAATATTTACCTAATAGCAGGCATATCATTTTAAAACCAAAAAATAACCTTAAAACTAAAAATTATGATTATTAATGCAATTTTTGATTCAGAGACAACGGCTTTCATGATAATTTCAACAAACCTAGTTATGTTAATGACTCCCGATCTTGCTTTCTTCTATGGAGGACTTGCAGGAAAAAGAAACATCCTTGGAATAATGATGCAAACCTTTGTTTCATTGGGTATAACAACAATTATGTGGATTAGTTTCGGATATTCACTTTGTTTTAGTGGAGGCGAAGGTGGAATAATTGGAAACTTTGACTTCGCTTTTCTAAATGGAGTACCGTTTGACCAAGCTTTCGATATCGAGAGTGGTAAGAATTATCCAACCTTTATTTTCATTGCTTATCAGATGATGTTTGCAATTATTACACCGGCTCTTATAACGGGAGCATTTGTAAATCGAATATCGTTTAAATCATACTTAATATTTTTAATAGTTTGGCAAATCTTTGTTTACTACCCATTTGTTCATATGATATGGGGTGGTGGTTTACTAGCACAATGGGGTGTACTTGATTTTGCCGGTGGAATTGTTGTACACTGTACCGCAGGTTTTGCAGCATTAGCATCAGTGTTTTATGTTGGTAAAAGACGAGACACTCAATCACGTCCAAACTCAATTCCTCTTGTAGCTATTGGAACAGGATTACTATGGTTTGGTTGGTATGGATTTAATGCGGGTTCTGAGCTTGCTGTTGATGAAATAACAACGTTAGCGTTTCTTAACACTGATGTGGCAGCTTCGTTTGCCGCAATTACCTGGCTTATTATCGAATGGATAAGAGAAGGAAAACCAAAATTTGTTGGATTGCTGACAGGTGCAGTGGCAGGGTTAGCGACAATAACGCCCGCTGCAGGATTTGTTCCATTATGGGCGGCAATTGTTATTGGAATTTCCGCAGGAGCTGTTTGTTACCTTGCCGTACAACTAAAGAACAAATTAGGCTGGGACGATGCATTAGATGTTTGGGGTGTACATGGTATGGGCGGAGTGCTAGGAACAATCCTTTTAGGGGTTTTTGCTGCTTCGGCTGTATCAGGACAGTCTGGACTTATTGAAGGGAATGTCGCATTTTTCGGAAAAGAAGTTGCTGCTGTTGTAATTGCAGCTATATATGCGTTTGTATTTACATATTTAATGTTATATATTATTAACTTCTTTACAAAAGTAAAAGTAAGTACTGTTGACGAAGACTTAGGTCTTGACGAATCATTACACGGAGAAAAAGCTTATGACGAAGGGGCTCTGTAGCGCGTTTTAAATAAATGTTGAGCAAAAATAGAAGGACTGTCGGTAAAATGACAGTCCTTCTTATTATTTCTAAATATATCTTTTAATAAACTTTAAGATAGGAAACCTTTAGCCTATTTCGTTTTAAATACCCATTTAGATTCTTTCTCTGCTACATTAAAGATATTTCCGTTTTCTACAAATGTCTTATTATTATTACTTATGGTAAGCATTGTATCTTTTTGCACATCAAATTTTTTGACATCTGCTTCAAATTCTAAAACAAACTCCCATCTGAAAAAATCATTCATATAATCAGTATCTTCTCCACCTTCTTCACTTTCTTCAGTTTCTTCTTTTGGAGTTGCATGACGAATATAAGTCAGACTTTTCTTCTTTGCATTAAAATACGGAGCATTTTCTACCGGCTCAAGTGCCATCAATGAAGAAAACTTCATGGCAGCATTTAATGCATCAACATTTGCAAAGTTGTATGAAAAATAAACTGTTCCGTTATCTGCATCATTAAATATTTTTATATCACTAATCCCGCTGATGTTTTTCAATTCTTTTTTAACATAACTCAAATATTCTTCAAAATCTTCATTTTTCATCATTAAAGAATCGTCTGTTTCTTCTTCTCCGCCACCCATATAACTTATATACTCAGTAAAATCAAAAGTATATTTATATCGTCCGGAAAAATCTTTGTTGAAATAAATTTCCTGTTTAATCACACAGCCGAATAACATTAAAGTTAATGCTGCAACAAATACGGTTTTAAAAATTTTCTTCTTCATAATGATTGGGTTTTATTTATTACTATTATGATTTAATGAAGTAAAAATATAATATGTTTATGAAATAAAAAAATAAAAGTATAATTTAGCAGAAAATTTAAAATTATGGCAGGGACACGTATTTTAACCTTAAACGAAGTAATAATTCAGAAACAATCTGCATTCCCTTATGCAAAAGGAGAACTCTCCAGACTATTAAGCCATATTGGTCTTGCTGCAAAAATCGTAAACAATATGATAAATAAAGCAGGGCTTGAAACAAGTATTATTGGCGAAACCGAAAGTATTAATATACAAGGTGAAAATCAACAAAAACTAGACGTTTACGCTGACGAAACTTTTACAAAAGCAATCCAGGCTTCGGGCTTGGTATGTGGTATAGCTTCCGAGGAGTGCGATGAAATTACGGTATTTGATGATGACCTTTCAAGAGACGGGAACTATGTTATCTGCATGGACCCTCTTGACGGAAGTTCAAATATAGACGTAAACGTATCTGTCGGGACAATTTTTTCAGTTTATCGCAGGACTACACCTCACGGACAAAAAGTAACTAAAAAAGACTTCCTCCAACAAGGGAATAAGCAAGTTGCTGCAGGTTATATAATTTATGGTTCATCAACAATGTTAGTTTACACAACAGGGTTGGGCACTACAGGATTCACTTATGACCCTTCTATTGGGGAATTCTGCTTATCTCATTATTTTATGGTAACACCCAAAACCGGTAAAATTTATTCAATAAATGAAGGTAATTACATTAAATTCCCTCTAGGTGTAAAAAAGTACATTAAATATTGTCAGGAAAATGATCCTGAAAGCAGCAGACCTTATACATCAAGATACATTGGCTCGCTTGTCGCTGATTTTCATAGAAATTTACTTAAAGGAGGAATTTACATCTACCCAAAAACAGCTTCTGCTCCAAATGGTAAATTGAGATTATTATATGAGTGTAACCCAATCGCTTTCCTTGCAGAACAAGCCGGGGGCATGGCAACTGACGGATATGGAAATAGAATTCTTGACATACAGCCTAAAGATATTCATCAAAGAGTTCCATTTTTTACGGGAGCAAAAGCAATGGTAGAAAAAGCAGAAGAGTTTATGAAAGAATTTGGTGATGGTGAATAAAGGTTTAATTTTATTTTATATTATTATTTCATTTCCATTACTGGTTTTTTCGCAAAAAGCTAATCCTGTTTTAATTACAAATCTGGACGACTTGGTTTCTGAAACATCAGGATTACTAATCTATAATAATAAAGTATGGACTCATAATGATTCGGGATGCGAACCTAAATTATATCAGATTGATACAATTACCGGAGCAATTCTTTACGAAAAAACGATTCTTAATGCGACCAACACTGATTGGGAAGATATTTGCCATGATGACAACTACGCCTATATTGGTGATTTTGGTAATAATAATGGTACTCGTGACGATTTAAAGATTTATCGCATTTCGCTATCAGATTTAGACAATAATTTACTTACATCTATTGAATCGGAAATTATCTATTTTTCCTACGATCCCGAAATTTATCCGGAAACAAACAAGGACAACGACACCGATTTTGACTGCGAAGCATTAATTGCAAAAGGTGACAGTTTATACCTTTTTTCTAAGAACTGGATAAACAAGAAGTGCTATTTATACTCACTCCCAAAAATTCCGGGAAGCTATATAACTTACAGATTAGACTCTCTTGATACTCAGGGATTGGTTTGCGGAGCAGATTATAATTCCGAAACAAACACAGTAAGTCTTATCGGATATGTTTACGGAATTCCGGCACCATCCTTTATATATTTACTATCCGATTTTGAAAACAATGATTTTTTTGGCGGAAATAATCTAAGATATGAATTAAATATGAGTGGGTATCAGACTGAAAGTGTCGTTTTTCGTGATATCAACAGACTTTGGATTACAAATGAAAACTTTTTAGGTCACACTCAATCTCTTTATGATTTAAATCTTTTTACATTAGGAATTAGAAAAAAACAAGTTAGTACAGGCTGTAATATATACCCCAATCCTGCGAATGACAAAATATTTGTTAGTACTCAGATTAACGAAAAATTCAGGTATTCCGTCAATGATAGTTTCGGTAATTGCTTGATTAAAACTTATAAAAAGCAAAACTTTAACGAACCTGTTATTATTGATATATCTGTTTTACCGACAGGAATTTATTTTATTGAGCTATTCGGTCAAAATTGCATTATAAAATCAAAATTTGTTAAACTTTAATCCTTTTAAGATATTTTTAAGATTTACTATGTTGTGTTATTAATATTTTTTGCACTTTTGTCAAAAGATTATTTTTATTAAATTAATAAAGTTATATTTTATGAAGAAAGCGATACTATTATTTTTCAGCATTTTAATGCTAAGTAGATTAGTTGCAGTTCCGGATGAAGGAATGTGGCTACCGAATAAAATTGCTCAGCTAAATTATGCTGATATGCAAAAGTTAGGTTGTAAATTAACTGCCGAAGAAATTTACAGCATTAATAATTCAAGTTTGAAAGATGCAATTTTTCAGCTACAAACTGCTGAAGGATCGGGTTTTTGTACTGGCGAAATTGTTAGCAAACAAGGTTTGTTATTTACAAATCATCATTGTGGTTATGAAGCAATAACTAGTCTTAGTACAACAGAGCACAATTATCTTGACAACGGATATTGGGCAAAAAGCCATAAGGATGAAATATCGGTTCCCGGAATCAGAGTTACAAGAGTTGTTCGTATTGAAGATGTAACAGAACAGGTTTTACTGGGAATAACAGATGAAACAAGTGAATCAGAGCGTGAAAAATTAATTAAAAAAGCTATTACCGAAATTGAAAAAGAAGCAATCAAAGACACTCATTTTGAGGCTTCTGTTTCTGAAATGTATCAGGGTGGTGAGTATTATTTATTTGTTTACGAAGCATTTGGAGACGTAAGATTTGTTGGTGCTCCTCCTTCATCAATTGGCAAATTTGGTGGCGATACCGATAACTGGATGTGGCCTCGTCATACCGGAGATTTTTCTATCTTCAGAGTTTATATGTCGCCAGACGGAAAGCCTACACAAGGTTATGATGAAAATAATGTCCCTTATGTACCATTACATTCTTTACCAATTTCCATAGCCGGAATTGAAGAAGGTGATTTTACAATGATTATGGGTTATCCGGGACAAACTGAAAGATATCTTAGTTCTTATGGTATGATTTATAAAAGAGATTTCTTCAATCCTTCTGTTGTAAAGGTTCTTGAACTTCAATTAAATCTTTTAAAAGAAGAAATGGCTTCGGATATTAATATTCGTTTGGCTTATGCAGATGATTACGCATCAAATGCAAACGGTCATAAGTTGTTCAAAGGGGAAGCTCTTACTTTAAGTAACACAGATGCTATACAACAAAAAGAATTACTGGAATCTGAATTTCAGCTTTGGGTGGACAGTGACGAAACCCGTAAGGCTAAATATGGTAATGTCTTGCCAAGTTTAAAAAGCAGTTATGAAGCATTTGGTCCTGCAACAAATGATATTATTTATCTTTCTCTGGGATTATTACAAGCTGGTGAACATGTGATGAATGTTCAGGCTTTTATGAGTCTTGCTAGACTTCTCGAAGATTCGAAAACAAATGCTGACGCAATAAAATCGACGATTGAAATGCTGAAACCGGAAGCTGAAAATATGTATGCTAAATATTTCCCGAATGTGGATAAAAAAGTTTTCGAAGCTATGCTTAAACTATATGTAACTGATATTCCCGCAGAAAAAAGAAATGGCGTTTTTGCAAACTACATATTCAAAACTTATAAAGGAAAAACCGAATTTGAGTCAATCGAAAAATTTATTTTAGCAGCATTTACCAAATCTATTTTTACTGATAAAGCCAGAATGGATGCATTTCTCGCAAAGCCAAGTTACAAAGTTCTTAAAGCTGATCCTATTTATGCTTATGTAGAAAATGTTTTCGGCGATTTATTTACTGTGCAAATGGCATATCTTGGAGCAATGGATGGTATTGACGTTAACGAAAGACTTTATATTGAAGGACTACGTGAGTTCCAAAAAGATAGAACTTTTTATCCTGATGCTAATTCAACACTAAGATTTACATATGGAACAGTAAAATCATACAATCCACGTGATGCTGTTCATTATAAATATCTTACTTATGCCGATGGTATAATAGAAAAAGAAGATCCTACAAATGATGAATTTATTGTTGAACCTGAATTAAAATCAAAAATTCTTAAAAAGGAATTTGGTCGTTATGCTGACAAAACAGGAAATCTTCCGGTATGTTTTTTAAGTGATAATGACATAACAGGAGGTAATTCAGGATCTCCGATTATCAACGGCAAAGGCGAACTTATTGGGTTGGCATTTGACGGCAATTGGGAATGGCTGTGCAGCAACCTTTTGTTTAGCGTAGATTTACAAAGAACTATCAATGTTGATGCAAGATACGTATTATGGGTTATTGATGAATTATACGGAGCTCAGAATATAATTGATGAACTTGATATCAGAACAAAATAATTTGATTTAATAAACTGTGTTTTAAAAGGCTGTCCGAAAGACAGTCTTTTTTTTTAATAAAAAATATAATTCAAAATTCCGATAAACAAAACTTTATAAACTTTGAAGGCCCTCTCCCTGTTCCTTTTTTTCATAGGGACATGCATTTATCTTAATTTTTGTTATACATGATGATACAAATACTTATTTTTAGTAATTTTACAAACTATGAAGTAAATATGGACAATAGTATTTTTGCTTGTTAATATAATAGAAATTAGTGGACAAGTTGATAAACCGGATGGTTTTACACAGTTCTTTTATCCCAACGGACAAATATCTGCCGAAGGTATAATAAAGGATGGTAAACCTGATGGTTACTGGAAAAACTATTATGATGACGGAACTCTCAAATCTGAAGGTAATCGTTTGTTTTTCGAACTTGACAGTATCTGGAAATTCTACTACCCAGATGGATATATCTCAAGTGAAATAACGTACCGACAAGATAAAAAAAACGGATATTCCACTAATTTTGATTTTTACTTTACAAAAGATTCTGTAAAAGTTTACTATCTTACTTCTAAAGAGCTTTTCCTGAACAGCAAACGCGAAGGGATGTCCTATTATTATGATAGTACAGGATATGTAAAATACTGCTATAGCTATAAAAACGACAAAAAACAAGGCGACGGAAAAGAATTTAATTCTCAAGGACAAATTATTACTTTGTTTAGTTTTTATAATGGCTATTTAGTAGAATCTGTAAAAATAAACCGCACAGATAAAAACAACCTAAAACAAGGCAAATGGATAGAATTTTATCCTAACGGTAACAAACAAATAGAATCGCATTACTTTAACGGTAAACTACACGGGCTATACCGGGAATATGATAATTCAGGAAAACTAACAAAAGAATTAAAATATGTTGACGGAGAAATTTATGTCCCCTCACCTGAAGAGGAAATTGTTATAAAAGCCGAAATAAAAAAGAGTTACTTTCCGGACGGCAAAATACAATACGAAGGGGCATTTCTTGAAAACACTCCTGTTGGGATACACAAAGAATATAATGAACAAGGCAAAGTGATCGTTTTAAAAGAATATACCTCTGAAGGCACTTTGTTTGGTACCGGATTTTTTGATGAAAATGGGAACAGAACAGGATTATGGAAGCTATACGACAGGTTTTTTGATTACTTTTATGCTGAAGGAAACTATAAAAACGGTTTGCAGGAAGACAAATGGATATACTACTATCCTGATAGTAAAATAGAACAAGAAGGTTATTATATTGAAGGAAAACCTGATAAAGATTGGGTTTGGTATTATCCTAACGGAATGAAAAAACGTGAAGAAACTTATATCAATGGAAAACGCGAGGGTAATTATATAGAATATGACTCAATAGGCAATACAATTTTATCGGGGAAATACTTTGACGATGCCTGTGATGAAGATTGGTATTATAATGTTGGGGATATCATGGAAAAAGGGGCTTATAAGGTTGGCGAAAAAATAGAAGTATGGAAAAGTTATTATAACGAAACAGACGAGCTTCGTTTTGTGGGAGCATACAAAAACGGCGATCCGGATGGCCAACATAAATGGTATTATCCTGACGGGCAAATAGAGTTAACGGGAAGTTACAGGATGGGTAAGAAACAGAAAAACTGGAAAAAATTTAACGAAGACGGTAGCCTATATATGACTTTTACATACAGAAATGATGAACTAATAAAAATCGACGGGATTAGCATTAAAAAGGGAAGGGCAAATAAAAAATAAAAAAAAGAGCCCTAATATCAGGCTCTTTAATTTATTATTTTATCATTTTAATGTATAAATATCAGTTGTACAATAATATAAACTGGTAATAACACAATTAGTGAGAATTTAATCATATAACCGAAGAAACTAGGCATATCTATTTTATTTTCTTCTGCAATTGCTTTAACCATAAAATTCGGACCGTTGCCAATGTATGTCATTGAGCCAAAGAACACAGCACCAAGGCAAATAGCTGTTAGAAACATTTCGGGAATTCCTGCCACGAGATTAGCCCCCTCAATATGCATTCCTGTTGCAAGTTTATGGAAAGAAACTGCTGTTGGAGCATTGTCAAGGAAAGAACTTAAAGCCCCGGTTGCGTAATAAAATTGTGACGGCTCGTTTATTCCAAACGAAGCTGCGTTGGCGGCCAAATAAAGCAATGCGGGAACCATAGTGATAAATATACCTAAGAACAAAAATGCAACTTCAACAATTGGTACCCAGGTAAATTTATTTGCCTCACGAAGTTTTTTCTTAGTCAATAATAATGATAATCCGGCCATTAACAACATTGCTGCTTCACGAACAAAACCCAAATAGTGATTTTCATGAACAAAATCAAGATACTGACCATTTAAAAATGCTACAGAAACAACAACACCTGCTAACCATAGGAAGTTTAAATTTCCCCGTATTTTTATTGGCTCTATGTTGGTTCTGTCAAATGCTATATTCTCGAGAGGCTCTTTCTTGTAATAATAAGAATCAAATATGAAATATATTGTTAGTAAAAGTGCGTTAGTTAATGCCCACTCAGGAAGCATGTGGAAAAACCAGGTAAACTCTGCACCTCTCAAATACAATAAAAACAATGGAGGATCACCCAAAGGTGTCAATAAACCTCCACAGTTTGCTACTATAGCAATAAAAAAAAGTATTGTATGTACTTTAAATTTTCTCTCAGAATTTGTTTTTATTATCGGTCTTATCAACAACATCGCAGCTCCGGTAGTACCCATAATAGAAGCCAAAACAGCACCTATTGCTAAAAATGTTGTATTTATCCATGGTTTTGCCTGAATGTCGCCTTTCAGGTGTATTCCTCCTGTTATAACAAACAAAGAGCCTAATAAAATAATAAATGGAACATAATCAAACAAAAGCTGATGAGCCAGAGCATCCGACAAATGCTGCGAAATAAGATAGGCCGCTGTAGGAATACCCAGTGCAAGCGAAACTATCAATTTGTTCTTATTTTCTTCCCACCAATGGTGAAATAATAATGGCCCTACAGCAATCATAAGAAGCATAAGGACAAAAGGAATTAACGCCCATAATGGCATGTCAACGTTTACTTCGGATGCAGATAATAGTATCATATTCTGTCGTTTTAAAATCGAGGCAAAACTAATTAATTTTTTTAACTGATTGTATGATAATTACTAAAATTTTACTGATAAAATACTGTTCGACAACAGATTTCAATTATTGTTGAAATCACATCAATAAGATTTATTCTTTTGGAATAGTTTCACTAACTGGGTTTTCAGCTTGAATTTCACCAATGTTTTTTTTGAAAACTTTTTTATAAAAAATAATCATTAAAAAAACAGAAATAGTTATGGAGGAATCGGCTACATTAAAAACTGGGCGAAAAAACAAGAGCTCTTGTCCACCAACAAATGGAAACCAATCGGGATAAGTTGATTCTATAACAGGACAATAAAACATATCTACTACATTACCATATAAAAATGACTCATAACCACCTCCATTGGGAAATATTTGCGCAACTTGCCCAAAACTCTCATTAAAAATTAAACCATAAAAAGCACAGTCTATAAGATTACCAGTTGCACCTGCAATTACAAGTGCAATACAAACTATATAAAATGTATTCTCTCCTGCTTTAATAATACGATACAAATAATATGATAAACCACTAATTGCAACTATCCTAAAAAGACTCAATGCAAGCTTTCCCCAACTACCTCCTAATTCCATTCCAAAGGCCATACCTGCATTTTCGGTAAAGTGAAACATTATCTTGTCGCCTATAATATGAATTTCCTCACCCATCATCATATTTGTTTTAACCCAGATTTTAATTATTTGATCCAGGATAAGTACCCCAAATATTACTGATAATGCTATAATAGTTTTTTTCTTCATCAGATAATTTTCAAGTCGCAAAGATAAAATATTTATATAGATTATTATTAATGTTTTTACCTACATTCAAAAAATATCAACAAATAGTGTAATTATTTAGCTGGCATCTAATATTCACTTTTGGCATAACTTGTCCCTACTTAAAAGTTGGGTTTACTGATATTTGAGCCCTCCGGACTTATAATTTTGAACCAGCTAAATATTTATCCAATCTGATTATGACCAAATATTTTGCAAATCTACCTGAGGCATAGACTATGAATTACATAATTTTCTACACTTGATTACATATTCTTTATTCTTAAATTCATTTGCTTAATTATTTTTTGTTTTTTTGCATCAATTTTACAACATGACAAAGAAATTGAAAGTTTTATACATTTCTTATGACGGCATGACTGATTCTCTCGGACAATCACAGGTAATTCCGTATCTCAAGTATTTGTCTGCAAAAAATATAGAAATTCATATTTTATCTGCTGAAAAAAGAGAAAATTTTGATAAAGCCAAAGATGAAATTGCCGAATTATTAATATCAATCGGTATTTCCTGGCATCCTGTTTATTACACAAAAAAACCCGCTGTAATTTCGACAATAAAAGATATTCTAAAAATCAAAAAAAAGTCTGCTATACTTCACAAAAAATACAATTTTGATATAGTCCATTGTCGCTCATATATATCAGCATTCTCAGGTGTGTATCTGAAAAAGAAATTTCATGTGAAGTTTCTGTTTGACATGCGTGGATTTTATCCAGACGAACGTGTTGACGGGGATTTATGGCCTCAGTCAAATCAGGTTTACAAGTTGGTCTATCGCTATTTTAAAAACAAAGAAAAATCATTTATAGCAACAGCCGACCATATTATTAGTCTTACATATACTGCAAAAGAAATTATTCACAAAAAATTCGATTATTCTGATTCCTTTATTTCGGTTATACCTTGTTGTGCAGATTTGGAACATTTCGATTTTCATAAAATAAGCAAATCTGTATTATCTGAACTAAGAAACAACACAGGCATTTCTGAAACAGATTTTGTTCTAAGTTATCTTGGTTCAATTGGTACCTGGTATATGATTGATGAAATGATAATGTTTTTCAAAATGCTGAAAAAACATAAGCAAAATGCAAAATTCCTGATAATCACAAAAGATAATCCTGAAATAATCTATAATTCTGCAGCAAAAATAATTGTTAGCACTGATGATATTATAATTAAAGCAGCAAACAGAAGTTTAGTTCCAGATTTAATCTCACTTTCTCATGTTTCTATTTTCTTTATAAAACCTGTGTTTTCTAAAAAAGCTTCATCTCCAACAAAACTTGCCGAACTTCTTGGGATGGGAATTCCTGTAATTTGTAACTCAAATGTCGGAGATATTGATAAATTTGTGCCCGAATTTAATTTAGGGTTTCTAATAGATCAATTTAATGAAAGAAATTACGAAAAAGTTGTTTTACAAATTGATGAACTCGTGAAATTTGATTCGGAAAAACTAAGAACTGTTGCAGAAGAACATTTCTCGGTG
>Ga0116143_10003613_pt1 | contig 15429 bp, 16 predicted proteins | sample AD_UKC034_MetaG_FD_89745 | JGI IMG/M metagenome (GOLD analysis project Ga0116143, IMG submission 89745) | Active sludge microbial communities of municipal wastewater-treating anaerobic digesters from USA - AD_UKC034_MetaG | ecosystem: Engineered > Bioreactor > Anaerobic > Digestate | place: USA...
GTCGGAAGAGTCGTAGAATACGTTGTTGCCTTTGGAGTCAAAAAGGCTCTGGTGGACATGCATTCCAGAGCCGTTGACGCCGTATATCGGCTTTGGCATGCAGGTGGCATGAAGGCCGTATTTTTGGGCGATCGCCTTGATGGTGTATTTGAGCGTAACGACATTGTCCGCGGAAGACAGCGCATCGCCGTATTTTACATCTATCTCGTGCTGGCCCGGGCCCACTTCGTGATGGCTCATCTCAACGGTCATGCCCAGGGCTTCAAGGGCTATTATTATGTCCCTGCGGATCTCCGAAGCCAGGTCTAGAGGCGAGTAATCAAAATAGCCTCCGACATCATGCGGTATCGTTGTGATCTTTTCTCCGTCTTTTTTAAGAAGGAAGAACTCAACTTCAGGTCCGGTGAAAAAGTTCAAACCCTCTTTCTTTGCTTCGGCCACTGCTTTTTTCAGTATGCCCCTGGGGTCCCCCTGGTAAGGCTGGCCGTCGGGGGTGAACACGTCGCAAATGAACCGGGCGACTTTGTACTCCTGTGATTTCCACGGGATCACCCTGTAGGTGGACACATCCGGCTGCAGGAACATGTCGCTTTCGGAAATGCGGGCAAAGCCTTCGATGGATGAACCGTCAAACCAGATGCCCTTGTCCAGGATGTCCTCAAGGCGCTCCACCGGAACAGCTACGCTCTTGAGTATCCCCAGGATATCCGTGAACTGAAGATGGACAAACTTGATGTTGTCCGATTTGACCTTGGAAAGGATGTCCTTTTTTGAAGAATCTATGGTCATTTTATTCTCCTTTTTGCAAACAAACTGCGTTGTTAATGACATATTACCATAGAGAATTTATGTTTTCAAACAAAAAGAGCGGAGAAAAACTCCGCTCTTTTTTCAGGATAATTGCTATCAGGGCCTATTTCCCAGTGCCTCCGTTGCCTGCTATAGCGCTGCCAGCCAGAGCTCCTATTCCCGCACCGACCGGACCGGCTACAACTCCGCCTATCGCAGCTCCAATTCCGGCCCCTGCGGTCGATCCGGCGGATGTTCCGCTGAGCTGACTCTTTGCGATCGGGGAATTAGCCGCTTTGTTTTGAGACAACCCGACTTGTTTCCCTACTGCACCACCAACCTGAGAACCTACAGCCGCGCCTATTGCTGTTCCAGCTCCGGGAGCTATTAGACTCCCCACTACGCCGCCTACAACAGCCCCGATATTAGAGCCGGTACTTGTGGCATTATTGACGTTGTTCACGGCTGTCTGGGTCTTTGCATTCATCATCGCTCCCGGGCCTGCTCCTGATGATACTGCTGCTGTTGACATATTCCTTTTACCTCCCCATGTTTATTGTCAAATTATGAAATGGCTTTGTGCAATTTTTCATAAGCATTATGTGATTGTTTCGTAAATTTGGTCATCTTCCTATCCGAGAGTTTCTGTTGCGCCTGCTGCATAGTATAATCCTTGGCCTTGCCCACTCCGCTTGTTGATGCCATTTTTTTCAGCCTCCTATTTACTGTTCGGAATTAGCGGCAACAATCTTGCAGGAAAAAACATACTTCCGGCAGTCTTTGCTCCAACTTGGCGAGAATGTGAATTTCTGTAGTCTGCTTAGGATGGGTATTTTAAGTTCAAACATCCCATACAAAGAGGATCGTTTTTCAACGAAATGGCCTTTTCCAGCCCTTCAAGGCTTATGTATCCTAGGGAATCCACTCCAAGATACCGGCGGATCTCTTCCACGGACATATACGAGGCGATCAGCTCTTTCTTTGAGGCGGTATCTATGCCGAACCTGCACGTGCCGATTATCGGAGGGCTGGCCACTCTCATGTGCACCTTGCGGGCGCCGGAGTCTTTGAGCATCCTGACTATCTGGTGGCTTGTGGTTCCTCGCACTATCGAATCGTCCACCAGCACAATATCCTTGCCGTTTATCACCTGTTTGATAGGATTCAGTTTTAGCTTTACTCCAAGCTCCCTGATATCCTGCGTGGGCTGGATGAAAGTGCGCCCCACATAGCGGTTCTTGACAAGCACATCGCTGAACGGGATCTTGGACTTTGAAGCATATCCGATGGCGGCGGGCGTGCCGGAATCAGGGACAGGGATCACATAATCGGCTTTTACGGGATGTTCCTTGGCAAGCATGCGCCCCATATCAACGCGGGCGTGATAAAGGCTTCTGCCGTCCATAACGCTGTCGGGCCTGGCAAAATAGATGAACTCGAATATGCAAAGGGAGGTGCTCTTCGGTTTTGTGTACGTCTCGGACCGCAGTCCTTTTTTACCGATCACTACCATCTCGCCCGGCTGGACCTCGCGTACAAGCTTGCCTCCCAGGATATCCAGCCCGCATGTCTCGGACGATACTATATAAGAATCGTCAAAACGGCCGATGCAAAGCGGCCGGATGCCGTTGGGGTCCCTTACGGCGATCAGCTTGTCGCTGGTCATCAGCACAAGGGCAAAAGCGCCTTTAATTTTTTTGAGCACGGAACGAAGGGCCGAGTCCAGGTCCTTGTGCCTTGAAAAGCTGATAAGCGCCCCGATTATCTCGGAATCGCTGTCGCCCTTGAAAGCATAGCCTTTTTTCTTGAGCAGTTTTTTTAACTCCACGGTATTGGTCAGGTTGCCGTTATGCGCCAGAGCAATAGTGCCGAAAGGGGTATTGGAGATTATCGGCTGGGCGTTGGCAAGATTGCTGGTGCCGCAGGTGGAATAGCGCGCGTGTCCTATGCCGATACTTCCCTTTAGATTCCTGAATATCTCTTCACTGTTAAACACCACCGGGACCAGCCCCATGTTCACGTAGGAACGGAAATTTGCCCCGTCGGTTGTGACAATACCGGCGCTTTCCTGCCCCCGGTGCTGCAGCGCAAAAAGCCCGTAGTAGATATGCTTGGCTACATGGTGCGATCTGCGGTTTGAAAAGACGCCGAAAACGCCGCAGGCCTCTTCGGGCTTGTCGGATATTTTCAATGGTTCTATGTTTTTACGCATTTCATTAACAGGCAGTTCGCGAACTGCCTCTACAACCCCTTTATATATCTGTCTATGGCTTCGGCGGCTTTTTTGCCCGCGCCCATCGCCGATATGACGGTCGCGGCGCCGGTGACGATATCGCCTCCGGCGAAGACCCCCGGAATAGAGGTCTGCCCTGTTTCCGGATCGGCTATCACGCCGCCCCATTTTTCCCTCTTTAGCTCGGAACACGAATTGCCGATCAGAGGGTTTGGGCTTTGTCCGATAGCCATTATAACAGTATCGGTCTCCAGGATGTATTCCGACCCTTTCAGAGGTATAAAACTCCTGCGGCCGGAAGAGTCTTTTTCGCCAAGCTCCATCTTGATGCACTCCATGGAGGTCACCCGGCCCTTTGCGTCGCCCAATATCTTTACGGGCGAGGTCAAAATCCTGAACTCTATGCCTTCTTCAAGCGCGTTGTCGGCCTCTTCGATGCGGGCCGGCATTTCATCCTTTGAACGCCGGTATACTATCGTCACCTTTTCGGCTCCAAGACGCAGGGCGCTCCTGGCGCTGTCCATAGCGACATTGCCGCCGCCTATCACGGCTACTTTCCTGCCGATCCTGACAGGGGTCATGTATTCGGGAAAAAGATACGCTTTCAAAAGATTGACTCGTGTCAGGAATTCGTTGGCGCTGTAAACTCCGCCCAGGTTCTCTCCGGGTATATTCATGAATTTGGGAAGGCCTGCCCCGGAACCCAGGAACACCGCCTTATACCCCTGAGCGAAAAGTTCCTTTATAGTAAAGGTACCTCCTATTATAGTGTTGTATCTTATATCTACACCCAGGGATTTAATATATTCCACTTCGTCGTGTACTATCTTTTTTGGAAGCCTGAATTCCGGAATGCCGTATGAAAGCACTCCGCCCGGGCCGTGCAATGATTCAAACAGCGTCACGCTGTATCCCGCCCTTGCCAGGTCTGCGGCGCAGGTAAGCCCCGCGGGCCCGGCGCCGACGACGGCGATACGGGTTTTATCAAGGTTATTTTGTAAGGACAATTCATGAATTGTCCCTACAATGGGCACCGATCCTGCATTGTTCGCCGTTGTCGGCGCCGGAACATTACCATGATCAGATGCGAATCTTTCCAGATAACCTATCGCGATCGGTTCGCCTTTCTTTCCCAGTATGCACATCTTTTCACACTGGTCTTCCTGCGGGCAGACGCGTCCGCAGACGGCGGGAAGGTTGTTCTTTTCCTTTATCTTGCTAAGCGCCGCCCTTGGGTCGCCGCCGACTATCTGCTTGATAAACGCGGGAATATCTATATTCACCGGGCATCCCTTGACACACTGCGGATTTTTGCACTGGATGCAGCGGGACGCCTCTTCTTTGGCCTGTTCGGGGCTATATCCCATCGATACTTCGTTAAAGTCCTTGCCTCTCTCATTGGGATCTCTAAGGCGGGGTTTGTTCCTCATTTTTTGCACCTGCAGTTCGGGTTTTCATCAGAACAATGCACTTCTACGGCCTTTTTTTCTTCGTCAAGGAATAACTTCTGCCTGCTCATGAGCTCGGCAAAATCGACTTCGTGGCCGTCAAACTCCGGCCCGTCCACGCAGGCAAATTTTACCTTGCCCGCGATAGTCACCCTGCACACGCCGCACATGCCGGTTGCATCCAGCATTATAGGATTCAAGCTGACATAGGTCTTGATATTGTAAGGCTTTGTTATGTCAGATATCACTTTCATCATTATAGTAGGGCCTACAGCTGATACCAGGGATACCTTTTCCCTGCCCATGATATCCTTTAGGACGTCCGATACAAGCCCTTTTTGGCCGAGGGAGCCGTCATCGGTGGTAATATGGCACTCATCGCTTACTTTGGCGATCTCATCGGCAAAGATTATCAGGTCCTTATTCCTGGCTCCCAGGACAGATATCACCCTGTTGCCGGCTTTTTTATAAGCCTTTGCCACCGGATATATCTCGGCAATGCCCACGCCGCCGCCTATGCAAACCACCGTGCCTGCGTTCTCTATGTGTGCCGGCTTGCCCAGCGGCCCGAGAAGATCGAGTATACAATCTCCCTGCTCCAGCGTATCGAGCAGCCTGGTGCTGGCCCCTATCTTCTGGAAGACTATCGTTATTGTGCCTTTGGAGGGGTCCGCATCGGCTATTGTCAGGGGGATCCTTTCCCCGTGGTCATGGATCCTGAGTACGACAAACTGCCCTGCAAGTGCTTTTTTGGATATATCGGGAGCGTCTATTTCTATGAGGCCGACCTGGGGTGCTAAAGTTCTCTTCAAAAGGATTTTGTTCATCTGTCTGTTTTCTAGATCACTGCTTTCTTTCGAGTTCTTTCGAGATAATTATAGCATTTGCTATCTCTTTCATGGACTTGCGCTTGTCCATGCTCTGTTTTTGCAGCATACGGTAGGCGGAATCCTCGTCAACGGCCAAAAGCTTCATCAGTATCCCTTTTGCCTTTTCGACCAGCTTGCGGGCTTCCAGCTTTTCCTCCAGGTCTTTTTTGTCCGCCAGCAAAGTGGTGTTCTGGATGGCCACCGCCGCCTGGTTGGCTACAGAACTGAGGAGGTTGATCTCCTCCTCGCTGAAGCGGTGTATGTGGTCCTTGTAGCTGTTGATCACTCCGATGACCCTGCCCTTGAACAGCAGAGGAACGGAAAGAAGCGAATACAGGCCCTCTTTCCTGGCGATATCCGGATAATTGTACAGCTTATCCTTGCGCACGTTCTCAACAACGATGGGTTTTTTGCTTTTCACGACCTTGCCGCTCACGCTGTCCCCTACTTTTATGTTGCCTTTTTCAAGATAGTCTTTGCTTAGCGACTGCGAAGCCCTCAGCACCAGTTCCTGCCTGTCTTCGTCCAGCAGCATGAGGGAACAGATCTTGGAGTTCATGAGCTCCGCGGTTATCCTCATAAGAAGGGAAAGTATCTCTTCGATATACATGTCTGAGGCCACGGTGCGGCTCACGCTGGACAGCGCGGCGAACTTGCTGGCCCGCTCGGACTCCAGGCGTGCCAGTTTTTTCCTGCACGCGGCAAGTTCAGCGCTGAGCGACTTCTTTTTTTTGCGTTTTTTTGCTGATCTCATCCTAACGTACGGGCCGGTCGCGACCGGCCCTACAAACACCTTTCATTTTTTTTACCGCTTCTTTGAGACCTGAAAATACCGCATCCGCTATTATTGAAAACCCGATATTGAACTCTTCAATTCCCCTTATTGAGGCTACGGGACGCGCGTTTGAAAGGTCTAGCCCGTGGCCGGCATTCACCCTCAATCCAAGTTCTTTGGCCATGGCTACGGCTGCTTTTATCTTGCCCAGTTCTTTTCTCCTGCCGCCTTTAGTCCCTGCATTGGCATACCTGCCGGTGTGTATCTCGATGAACTCGGCGCCGGCAGACGCAGCAGCTTTTATCTGTGCCGGATCGGGATCTATGAACAGGCTCGCCGAAATGCCCCTGCCCTGCAGATCTTTGACATACTTTCTCAAATACGCAAGCTGTTTCCTAACATCAAGGCCGCCTTCGGTGGTCACTTCGGCGCGTTTTTCCGGGACCAGCGTTACGATATCGGGTTTGACCTTGAGAGCGATCTTTTTCATCTCCTGCGTGGCGGCCATCTCCATGTCAAACCTTTTGACGGCTTTGCGTATATCAATGATATCTTTGTCCTGTATATGGCGGCGGTCTTCGCGCAGGTGGGCTACTATGCTGTCGGCGCCGGCGCTAACGCACATCCTGGCAGCCTCTACTGGAGAGGGGAACGCTTCTTTGCGGGCCTGCCTCAGCGTGGCAACATGGTCGATATTGACTCCGAGTTTAGGCATTTATACTGTAAATATAGCACAAAAAAAGCCCTCCAAATAACGGAGGGCTTTTAAAATATCCTGCGAAAACTCTTATATTCCCTGGTAGGGCCTTGTCCTTTCGCCTTCAAGAGCTTCGACAATAGCCGAAACCGTCTTTTTTCCCAATCGTCCCGGCTGGTCATTTTCTTCAAGCTTGACATTAAACTGCTGCTGAAAATCCTTGGTAGCTTTTTGCTCCGGAGTTGAATAAAACGTCCAGTTCGATCCGCATTTTTCTGTAAATGTTTGATGATCCATGATCCCCAGCGCCATGTATGCCATTTTGGCCAAAGCAACATCCTTACCCAAAGTATCGCCAATTAAAAAAGGGACAAGATTATCAGGGCTCTGATAAATACTGGCCGGATCGTTATCGGGGCTTTTGGATATCTCGCCAGATCTCAATTTGCCTGCAATATCCAGCTTTACTACTTCGGAAAAAACGTTGAGATTGCGCGGGTTAGCAAAATAATTTCCTTTTGCAAGCAGAGGGACAATCGCACGGAGTCCTTTTTCCGTGAATCCTGTCCCGGGTCTGTAATAGTGGCTGATGTCATCGCCTTTTATCTCTATTCCCAGAGCCCTCAGGCCATACATAACAGTGGCAGTCCTTTGATTTTCATTCAGCCCGCTTGCGGTTGTAAGAGATCTGTTCTCAACAGTGGTCTTCATCTGGGCCGAGGTAAATATGTACGTCATCTTTGTCTCCTTTTTTTTCTCAGTTTATTCCTTACTTATTTATCGCCAAAAACGTTCAACGATTTCAGGACCTTTTTTCGGGTCTACTTTAATGTTCGATAATACACACAGAAAACTTGCATTGAAACTACCTTCTTTTTTTACCGGGTTTCTCAAGTATGTCGATCCTGACCCTGGCTATTCCCTGCCCGACCAGACCAATGGACTCGGCGGCCGCGCGGGACAGGTCTATTATCCTGCCGGCAATGAAAGGCCCCCGGTCCGTTATCCTGACAAGCACACTTTTTTTGTTGTCGAGCCGCGTCACCAGCACTTCGGTCCCGAACGGGAGGGTCTTGTGCGCGGCGGTGAACTGGTTCATATCGTAGCGCTCGCCGCTGGCGGCAGTCCTTCCGTGGAAAAACCCCCCGTACCAGGAGGCGATGCCGTACTGGGTAAAAGCGGACCTTGCCGTGTCGACGGAAAAAGGGTCCGCACCGAACGCGCTTCTCATCTTGTTGGCCCTGTCGAGCGCGGCTGCCCAGTAATTGCTGCCATAAAGCGCTTCTTCCTCCCTGCGCACCAGAGAAAGCACGGAGTTGCCGAGCCGTACGGAATACTCATTGCCTTTTGAGATAGCCGGCCGTATGTCTTCGCCTCCCCGGCCTTTGGATATCTCGTCCTCGATCACCATAGCGATCTCCCTTGCGGTATCATACGCGGAAAGGTCGGGGTCGGTCTGGGATATCCTCATGACCACGCGCCCGTCAACTATCACATCTGCCCTGTCGCCCCATTTGTTCCTGCGGACCTCGATATCATGGCCTCTGAGCCTTTCGGAGCGGATTATATCATCGATAGAGTTTTGGGCAAGAAGAGGCTCACCGAATGCCCATCTGAGCTTGTTGGCCCAGTTGTACGCGATCAGGAGAGGCGGCATGTAAGTATTTATCGTATCGTTGTTCTCCACAGAGAGAACCTCGACGCTCCCCACAAGAACCGAAGCCCCTTTTTCGGTGGACACAGGTTCGGCGCTCCCTATCGAACCGTTCTGCTTAAGAATGTCTTCGATAACTCCTGAAGCTTTTTCTATTCTTTCAAAGGCAGATATCCCGGACTCGGAAGGCATGTAAAGGCGCAAAGCGATCTGCCCGTTCACCAGAAGCGCGGCGGCTTCCCTGTTGCTGCGCCCGAAAACGCGCACGGGCTGCACTTCAAACACCTCCGCACAGGAGATCCCGCAGATAAGAAATAGCAATATTGTTGCAGCAAAGATCTTTTTCATTGGTGAATGCGGCTTACTTGGATGAGGCCAGCAGGCTGACCGCCTGGGCAGAAACCGCTTCGCCCCGGCCTATGTAGCCCAGCCTGTCAGCGGTCTTGGCCTTTACATTAACGCTCGACGGCGGTAGTTTCAGGGTCTTGGCAATAGTAGAAGCCATAAGATGGGTATAGGGAGTAAGACGAGGCTCCTGGGCGATCACTGTAGAATCTATATTCTTTATCCTGAAGCCTTTTTTCTTTATGAAGGTAGCGGTTATTTCAAGCAGCTTTAAGCTGGAGATGTTCTTGAACTTTGGAACACCGGTAGGAAAATGGCTTCCGATATCCCCCAGAGCGGCCGCCCCCAGGAGCGAGTCGATTATCGCGTGAACCAGTACATCCGCGTCGGAATATCCCTCCAGGCCTTTTTTATAAGGGATGATCACGCCGCCCAGTACAAGCTTTCTGCCTTTGACAAGCTTGTGCACATCCCAGCCTGTTCCTATGCGCATATCACCCTCGCAAATTTTCTTTTGCCAACGCTGATCAGCCTTTGTTTGTTCAAATCTACCAATAGGTTCTCATCCGTCACCTTTACTTCATCCAGCTTTACCCCGCCGCCCTTTATCATGCGCTTGGCCTCTCCGACAGATTCCAAAAGACCCGACGCGGCAATGAGTCTGGACACGGGCATTGTCCCGCCGGTCAATAGGCTTTTGGATATCTTGACGAGAGGAATGTCCTCGGGAAGCTTGTTCTCCTTGAACACTGAATCAAATTCCTCAGCGGCCTTTTCGGCGGCAGATCCCCCCCAGAACAGGGATACCAGCAGCTTTGCAAGGCGGCTTTTGGCTGTTTTGGGATGGAGATCACCGCTTTTTAGAGCTTTTTCCATGGCCTCTGTTTCGCTTTCCTCAAGATCTGTCAGAAGAGAGTAATATTTGATCATCAGGCTGTCCGGGATGGACATGGTCTTGCCGTAAATATCTTTAGGCGAGTCGGTAAAGCCGATATAGTTGCCGTAGCTTTTGCTCATCTTAAGGGTCCCGTCGGTGCCTTCAAGGAGAGGCATGGTGATGATCACCTGCTGGGGCTTGCCGTAGGTCTTTTGCAGCTCCCTGCCCACCAAAAGGTTGAAGATCTGGTCATGCCCGCCCAGCTCGACATCTGCTTCCAGCTCCACGGAATCATAACCCTGCATAAGCGGGTAAAGGAACTCGACTATGCTGATCTCCTTGTTGCCTTTGAACCTTTCCTTGAAATCCGCCCGTTCAAGCATTCTGGTCATCGAATACTGGCTCATCAGCTTCATGACCGAGACCAGGTCCATCTTTGAAAGCCACGCGCTGTTGTACACAACCCTGGTCTTTTTGGGGTCCAGTATCTTGAATATCTGGTCCTGGTAGGTCTTGGCGTTCCTCTTCACATCATCCCTGCTCAAAGGCTTCCGGGTCTCGCTCTTGCCTGAAGGGTCCCCTATCATCCCGGTAAAATCCCCGATAAGGAATATGATCTCATGCCCCATGTCCTGAAAAGCCTTGAGCTTGCGCAGCACCACAAGATGCCCCAGGTGCAGGTCGGGAGCCGAAGGGTCCGCGCCGAATTTTACCTTCAGTTTTTTCCCGCTCTTGAGCTTTGCGGCAAGGTCTTCCTCTCCGACAAAATCCGCAGAACCTTTTTTTAAGAATTCTATCTGCTTAGATACGTCCGCCATTATTTCGCACCCATCTGCCTGAGCACTTCCCGGACCGATCTCACCGGCACGTCGTTCCTGATCACGACGGAGCCGACAGACCTGGGAAGCACAAAAACGATCCTGCCGTCGCGCACCTTTTTGTCCAATATGAGCTTTGCGATAATGTCTTCAGCATCAAGACCTTTGACATCTGATGGCAAGCCTACGGCCGCGACAAGAGCCTCAAGCCTTTTGACCGTGTCCTCTTTGCAGAGCTTAAGCTTTAAGGAGATCTTAGCCGCCGCCAGCATGCCTACAGCCACCGCGGCGCCGTGAGACATGCCTTTGTAATCTTTGAGGGCTTCTATCGCATGGGCAATGGTATGCCCGAAATTAAGGACCATGCGCGGCCCTTTGGTCTCTTTTTCATCGCTGGCAACCACCGCGGCTTTTATCCCGGCCGAAGACGCGACTATCTTTTCCCATACGCCTAACAGTTTTTTGAACTCTTTAGGGTCGGTCAGCCTGGGATTCTTTATACCCAGCACCTGCTTTTCCATAAAGGCAAAGAGAGACGGGTCTTTTATCATGCCGTATTTGATGACCTCGGCGAGCCCGTTGCGCACCTCTGAAGCAGGCAGAGTGATCAAAGCGGCCACATCGGAAAATACAAGCCTGGGCTGATGAAAAACGCCGACTATGTTCTTGGCCTCTTCAAGGTTGACCGCAGTCTTTCCGCCGATGCTTGCATCCACCTGCGCCAGCAGCGTCGTGGGCACCTGGACAAAACTTACGCCCCTCATATATGTAGCGGCGACAAATCCGGACAGGTCCCCCACCACGCCCCCGCCCAGGGCCATTATTACTGAGTCCCTGTGCACTTTGAGTTCCAAAAGCTTTTTATAGAGTTTTTTTGCCAGTTCGAGCGACTTGGAACGCTCTCCGGAAGGGACAGAGATGATCTCGGAACTGAAGCCCGACGACCTTAGGGAGTGTTTGACCACCGCGCCGTATATCCTGGAAACCGTGCTGTCGCATATAACCACCACGCGGCGGGAAAGCCCTGCTTCGGCAAGGTGCTTGCCGAGTTTTGGGAGGATCCCCTGGCCTATCACGATCTCGCTGGCAGAGTGTTTGAGCGACAAGCGGAGCTTTTTCATACTATAAAATTATATCACGGAAGCGATTTTTTGGACCACCTGGGCAAGGGAAAGAGAGCTTGTATCCACAGATACCCCTGCCGACTTTTTGTAAGCGGGCCCCCTGTCTCTTAGCATTTCCTTTATTTTCGCAAGCCTTTTGTGCTTTTGTTTTATGTTGAGGAGAGGCCTCTGCTTCAAAGGACCAAGCCGCCTGTTCACCGCTTCCGGGGAAGCCTTGAGCCAGACCACTGTCCCGAGCTTCTTCAGCAATAGCCTGTTTTGCGGCTTGAGGACGATCCCTCCGCCGCAAGAGATGACCAGGTTCTTTTTGCCTTTTAAAGACTTAAGAGCGGCCGTTTCAAGCCCCCTGAAATACGGCTCGCCTTTGTCCCTGAAGATGGTACGGACCTTTTTCCTTGCTTTTTTTTCCACCAGAGTATCGGTTGAAACATATTTTTTGCGGAGTTTTTTCGCAAGAGCCCTCCCTGCGGCGGTCTTGCCGGTGGCCATAAAGCCGATAAGTATTATATTATTATAAAGCTGCAAAACACGACTCCTCTACGAGATATTATGATTATACACAATAGGGAGACACAGTCAATGTAAACGCGGAATATCGGCTTGACATGACACTAGCAATAAAATATTATGGATGACCATAGGAGGAGAAGAAACATGGCGAGAACATTCGGCACGATGAACACATACTACCAAAACGCTGACCAGGGACACATATTCGGTGCTACCATGGCAAGCTACTCATATATGAAAAACCAGCTGAGATTCGGGACGTTCGACAAATATAAGTTTTTCCTTCCTCCAAGCAATGTCTTCTACTACAAAGACATTTGCGAAAGCGGAATGAAGAAATTCCTTAAAGACTTTAAATTGCCGAAAGAAACGCTTAACAAAGTCCAATTAGAGAGCATGGACAAAATTGGCCAAAAAAACGACCTGACTGTCCTGCACAACGCAGGCCCCGACCTTGAAAAATCCTACTATTACAGAGACCTTATGTCAAAGAGCTCGTCTTTCCCCATCGTCAATTTTGTCCATGCGATCGCTCCGCAGACTATCACGAACATCTTCACGAGAAATCTTTTGTGCTTGTCAAAACCATACGACGCGCACATATGCCCGAGCAAATCGCTGGCGATTTCAGTAAAAAAGTACTATGAATCAGCTTCCCAATATCTTAAAGACTGTCACAAGATAGATATTCGGCACAAAGGCAGGCTCGAGATCCTTCCCCTTGGGATAGATGCTATGCGCTTCAAGCTAAGAAACAGGACAACAGCAAGAAAGAATCTTGGACTGCCGGAAAACCGCGTGATCGTACTATGCCTAACAAGGTTATCGCCCTACAATAAGATGGATCTTTTTCCGCTTCTAAAGGCTTTCAAGAATGCCATAAAAATAGCCAGAGACAAGAACGTAGTGCTAGTAATTGCGGGAAAAGAACAGTTCAAAGGTTATGCAAAAGCCATTGAAACATTCTCCGCAATACTCGACATAAAGAATCTTGTGTTAGTTCGAACGGATCCAAAAAATGATGACATACCCCTTTACTACAATGCCTGTGACATATTCATTTCCCCGTCTGACAACCTTCAAGAGACTTTCGGGCTTACCCCCATAGAAGCCATGCTCTGCGGGGCGACTGTAGTGGCATCCGACTGGAACGGATACAAAGAAGCTATCATCGACGAGGAAACCGGCTTTTTGGTGCCGACGATATGGGGAAAATGCAACTCAGAAACGGAAAGGCTTTCGGCTTTTACAGATTTTCCTCACACGCTCCTCACGCTCGCTCAGTCTGTCGCTTTGGACACACAAAAGATGTCAGAGATACTTGCAAGACTTATCGACAATCCGCGCTTAAGAAAAAGAGTATCAAAAAAGGCCTTGAAAATCGCTTACAACAAATACTCGTGGAATAAAATAATCCCGCAATACGAAAGGCTGTATACGGAATTATCAGCAGAAGCAAAAGCAGATAAATCAAAGATAGAATATAACAGGCATTTCTCCATACCTCCATATTTCGATGCTTTCTGCCATTATCCATCGCACCTGCTGGAAATCGACTCCAAGATCAAACGATCAAAGCTTGGTGATCAGTGGCTAAAGGACAGAAGATCCAGAGCTGCATATCTCATTACATCAACTTTCAACAATAAAGAACTCGCGAGTAAAATATTAAAAAAAAGCAGCGAGTGGACAGCCGTAGGTAGCTTTATTGCGGAAAACAAAGAAAAAGTCCTATACCAGATTCTTCACATGATAAAACTCGGGTTGCTTCTGTTTAGACCATAAAACTATGCCCCCGGGGTGATTCGAACACCCGGCCTGCGGTTTAGGAAACCGTCGCTCTATCCATCTGAGCTACGGGGGCACTTCGACTCCCCTTCGACTCGCTTTGCTCGCTCAGGGTTGCTCAGTGCAAGCTATTATCTTTGTCTATTTTACATTAGTTTGATTACTCTATGCAAGTTTGGCCGGTTGCGCGACGATAAAACAGCATAGAAGGAGCTTAAACAATGGCAGAAGAGATGCGCGTACCAAAAGAAAGATTCCTTATAGACTACTTCGAGAAGAAAAAAACCCCAAAAGAGGCCCAGCACGAACAAAAGCGTTTTGACGACATACTGAACAAGATACAGCTGAAAGCGGACAAAAAGGACCTTGACAGCATAAGCGCAATGGATCCCCGGGAGGCCCAAGAAAAGATAGATTCGCTTTCGCCTTCCGAGACAGCCTCGGTCGTAAAGGAAACGGTTGAAAAACTGCGCACGGAGAACTCCTGACATGAAACTCCTGAGAGAAAAGTACATAAAATACATGGAAGTCCTAGGGAACCAGGAAAGAATGAAGATCCTGGAGCTCTTGTCAAAGAAAGAGATGAGCGTGCAGGAGATAAACGGGCACTTTTACGCGTCCCAGCCGACCATTTCCTATCATCTTTCCCTTCTTAAGAGCATCGGTTTTATCTCATCCAGAAAGAGCGGGAAATACATGTACTACTCCTTCGAAACGGTAAAGGCAAAGGACTACCTCAAGAAGTTCGTAAGCGATTTTGCTTTTTCTATGGACCGGATCAGGACGGATACTTCAGTTCCTCGACATCGCGCCTGAAATCCCTGACCGCGGAAGATATTACAGACTTTACATCGGCGTACTGCTTTGCGAACCTCGGGACTTTGCCCAGAGTCATGCCGATCACATCGTTAATCACAAGCACCTGGCCGTCGCAATGCGGGCCCGACCCTATGCCGATAGTAGGAACGCGGGATGAGCTGGTCAAATTTTCGGCAGCAGACCTTTCCACAAGTTCAAGCACAACGGCAAAAACCCCCGCTTTTTCCAGCAAGGCCGCGTTTTTCACAAGCTCCGCCGCGGAATCCTCCGACCTGCCTTTTACGGAAGGAGTACTGTCGGTCTGTGGGGTAAAACCCAAATGCCCCATGACGGGCATCCCTTTTTTGACGAGGTCTTCTATCAGGCTGATATGGGCTGTGCCTTCGATCTTTACCGCCTCCGCACCGGCCGCAAAAAGTGCCGAAGCGTCCTCATAAGCAGTACCCCCTGTAAAAGAGGACATCGGCATGTCGCAGACAAGCAAAGCATCCTTGACCGCTCTGCGCACGGCTTTGAGGTGGTGGAGCATGTCCGAGATAGTAACAGACAGAGTATTGTCAAAGCCAAGCGCGGCACTTCCCACGGAATCCCCCACCAGCACTATATCGATCCCGGATGCGTCTATCAGGGAAGCGACAGGCGCATCGTATGCCGTCAAACAGGTGATCTTTCTGCCGTCAGAC
>Ga0116143_10003616_pt1 | contig 15408 bp, 17 predicted proteins | sample AD_UKC034_MetaG_FD_89745 | JGI IMG/M metagenome (GOLD analysis project Ga0116143, IMG submission 89745) | Active sludge microbial communities of municipal wastewater-treating anaerobic digesters from USA - AD_UKC034_MetaG | ecosystem: Engineered > Bioreactor > Anaerobic > Digestate | place: USA...
CAACAAATTTTAAAAACTAATTAGCCTTTTGCAATCTCTATTTATACAGTCCAAATGTGAATAAACCACCTTCAAAAACTGAAAAAGGCTGCCCCTTTTTGGACAGCCCCTTTTAAATTTCCGGGCACGGATTGGTATATATCAAATAAAATTCATGTACTCATATTGCTTTGCCAAAATCGCCTTGTCATCAGCATTCAGCCATTTTTTCAGCATTGTAGCATAAACATTCTTAAAATCGACGTTATATTTCAGGTCTCCTTCATTCAGGTCGCTGAGATCAGGTAATGGATTCAGCACACCTTTTTGCTTCAATCCGCCACTTACCAGGAACATATTATTAGCTGTACCATGATCTGTACCATTACTGGCATTCTGGTTTACCCTTCTGCCAAATTCAGAGAAAGTGAACAACATGACATCTTCAAAACGGTGCTGCTGTTTCAGGTCTTTTACAAAAGCTTTCACCGCATCATTCATTTCAGTAAACAAGCGTTGCTGCTGTGCATCCTGGTTAATATGTGTATCAAAGCTCCCTAATGATACATAATATACTTTCGTATTGATCTCCGAGTAGATCAATGAAGCAATCGTCTTCAGGCTGTTTCCCAATTCTGTCTTTGGATATTCCGCATTGGTCGGATGCATCCGGCTTTGCTGAAAAATATAATCAGCACTCGACAAGGTTTCCGCCATTGTTTTATATAAATAATCCACCGGTTGTTCTCCTGCTTCATTCTTATGGTTCCTCATCACATCCCGGAAGAATTTTTCATTGGCGGTTCCATATAACCTCCGTGGATCTTTTACTGCAATACCTTTAATATCTTCTCCCTTTAATGCCAAACTAAGTACATCATCCAACTCAATAGCCTGGGTTGGTTTATCACAACCATTACATTGTGCATCCAAATAACGGCCTACCCAGCCATTTGTCCAGTATTCGTGACTCTGGCTGGCTGTATGCCATATATCCATACTGCGGAAATGTGATCTGTCCGGGTTAGGATAGCCTACATTGTTTAATATCGCCAGGCTGCCATCATCGTATAGTTCTTTAAACCCTTTCAATGCCGGATGAAGCCCGGCTTCATCTGTCACTGCCAAAGCTTTATCTTTTGCAATACCCAGTTTTGGTCTTGCTTTGTAATAAAGATCGTTCCTGAAAGGAATTACCGTGTTCAAGCCATCATTACCCCCACTCAATTGAAGGATCACTACCACTTTATTTCCCGGCAATACCATACTTTTTCCTTCAAATGCCTTGAGGAATTTTGGCACCATCAGCGAAGTTGTGGCCAATGAACCGATCTGGATAAATTCTTTGCGTTTAAATAGCATATAAAAAGCTTTGAACTACTGTAAGTAGATTGTTTAACAAAGTTGGTATTCCGGCGTACTCATCACCTGCATAGTAGCCGTTTTAATGAAATTCTCCCTGCCTGTTTGATCAGCGTATTGTTTGATGATATCCATGCTTACCCGGCTCTTTGTTTGCAATAAAATTTTGGAAATCGTTTCTGCCAGATTTTCTCTTGGCACACTTTCATAATGTTTTACATAGGGCTGCCAGTCCACATTGGCATTGATCTGCTGACGGCGCATTCCGGCATAAGCTGCTCCCGACTGCTGACCACCAGGCTTTTTATTTCCTTTTGCCTGCACATTGGCATCCTTCATACCCATCATGGTATCATCATCATCTTTAGCTTTCACATTCATTTCATCTACATCATTGATCAATTTAGGTATCCGCATCCGCATCATTAAAGAAGAGCTGTCTATCCAGTTCTTCCCACCGGGCCACCCGGCCACATTCGGCGGATAAAATAATAATTGACCCAATACCCTTTGCAAAAGCATTAATGCTTCTTCATTTTCCAGTTTCATTGGCAGCATTCGCTGAATTCCAACTAAAAGCTCAACCGGTGATTTTATTTGTGCCCCGATATTTTTTTCATCGTAAAACCAATCGCTGGTAAAAATATCTTCCATCAGTTTGCTGATATCATACTCATTTTTGTAGAACCTGTCTGCCAGCCAGTTTATTTTATCGGTATCTGCTTTTTCATTTACAAAGAACTTATATATCTTCTGTGTTATATATTTTGCTGTTTGCTTTTCTTCCAATAAAATATCAAGCACTTCAACTCCGTCAAAATCTCCCGTTCTTCCTAATACTGTTTTGCTGCCAAAATCATGTTGAAACCGGCGGAACTGAAACTCACCTTTTATGTTGGCTCCCCAGCCGGTAAATGCCCTAGCCGCTTCCTTCACATCGTTTTCAGTATAGTTTCCTCTTCCCAGTGTAAACAATTCCATCACTTCACGGGCAAAATTTTCGTTAGGATGATCTTTCCGGTTTTGCTGGTTATTTAAAAAATTCAGCATGGCAGCTGATTTTGAAACTTCTTTTAACATTGTTCCAAAATTCCCCAACGCATTTCTACGAATTACATCAAGTAACCCCTGTTGATAGAACACATTCAGGTTGCGGCAGGCAAAATGTCCATGCCAGAAAAAAGCCATTTTTTCCCTCAGCTGCGAAGCGGTATTAACCATCTCATGCATCCAGTACATATTCAGGTTACGTACTCCTTCCCGGTTCTTTTGCTGTACTTTTTTTCTTTCATCCGCATCCAGTTCCTTTTTTTGCTGACGGCCCACTTCTTCAATACCCATCATCAACCCTTTCAGGTAATCATCTGCCACATCGATGTAATCCGGTTTTTTTTCCGATGCTTTTACAAGGGCTTTAAAGAATTGTTTGGGAGTATATTTTGAAAGGTCGTCTAATTGCTCAACGGCGGGGCCAAACCCGGCCCTCCACATCAGGTGCTGGTTCTTCAACTGGTTAGTCAACGACATGTGTCTATAATTTAAGTTTCAGACTATTATGAAGGTAGTAAGTTTAAAAAGGATGCAAGTTTATCTTATAAGAAACGCTAAAAAGGAGAGCTTATTTTTTTACTTTTGAATAAGCATTAAAAAATATGCATATAAGGGCCTTTAAATACTTGTCTCCGTTGGTTATATACATAGGAGCCTGGCATTCTTTCAGTGTTACTGGATGGCAAATCTGGATGCCATTGGTTTGGGCATGGATAATAATACCGGTTGCGGAATTGTTTATAAAACCAAGTCCCGCAAACATGAGTACTGCAGAAGAAGAGCTTGCAAAAAAGGACAGAATATATGATTTCTTACTTTATCTTATTGTCATTCTGCAATACAGTTTACTGGTAAAATTCCTGGCAGCAATGTCAGCAAATGATCTGACAACATATGATATACTGGGTCGTATTTGGGTAATGGGTTTACTATGTGGCACTTTTGGGATTAATGTTGGCCACGAATTAGGACACCGGGTCAATAAGTTTGAACAGACATTGGCAAAGGCACTATTACTTACATCACTTTACATGCATTTTTTTACTGAACATAACAAAGGACATCACAAAAGAGTAGCCACCCCTGAAGATCCCAGCAGTGCCCGGTATGGTGAAATGGTCTATACTTTTTATTTCCGCACTATTCTTTTCAGTTATCTCAGTGCCTGGCATATTGCCAATGATGAGATGAGAAAAAAAGGTAGACCCATATTTTCTTTTAAAAATGAGATGATCCAGTTTCATATTATCCAGGCAGGATTCCTTGCCATTATTTTTTTAATTTTTGGCGGGCCGGTTACTTTGTACTTTTTATCAGCTGCCTTCATCGGTATCTTATTACTGGAAACAGTAAACTATATAGAACATTATGGCTTGCAACGCAAAAGTGTTGGAGATGGTAAATATGAAAGAGCTACGCAGGTACATAGCTGGAATAGTGATCATATCATTGGAAGGCTGATGCTGTTTGAACTGAGTCGCCACTCTGACCATCACTATATGGCCAGCAGGAAATACCAGGTACTAAGACATCATGATAATTCTCCGCAAATGCCGACCGGTTACCCGGGGATGATGCTGTTATCATTGTTTCCCCCGCTTTGGTTTTATATTATGAATAAAAAAATTAAGACCCTCGCACATTAGATTTACTTATCCGCATTCGTATTTACGAAAGCTGTTAGATGAAGAGCTTGTTCTTTATTAATTCTGCTACGGGGTATCATAGATGCCAGTATAGTTTCCCATCGCTTAGTGGTGTATTGTAATGGGTCCGGCAACCCGTGGCATCTTCCGCAGCGGGCCATGAATATCTGCCGGCCTGTGGCCGTGTCTGAAACAATTGCCTCACTAACAAGCACAGGCTTTGGGGATGTCTCATCCTTTCTTTCTGTGATTACAGGTATAGTCTTTCGTTGACAAGCTAATAATGCGGATAAAAAAAATATAAGAGCAATTTTATACATCATGATTTCAGAATAAAGAATAAACACATCGTACTTTTACCGGTTTAGCTAAATTAGACACTGTGTTGCAATAAAAGTTTATCGCCCGTAACAGATATGATAAAAATTTCTGATAAATTACTAAGTCATTTTTTTCATACACTAAAACAATTAATCATTTATGAAGAAATCACTTGTATTGCTTGCAGGAGGTATCCTTTTTGTAATGGGCTGTAACAAATCTGTTTCTAATGAAGAAGGACTACCTGAACAGGACGTGGTGGCTACAAAGCGTTATTGTGCTGCAGATGATGTTTTAAAAGAAGAATTAAAAGCTGATCCGGGGCTGAAACACCGTATGGATGATATCGAAACCTTTACACAACGTGTAATTGCAAATCCGGAACAATATCGCCTTGTAAATGGTATTATTGAAATACCTGTTGTATTTAATGTCTTATATAAGACTGCTGCACAAAACGTTTCGCTGGCCCAGTTACAATCTCAGATTGATGTATTAAATGAAGATTTTGCAGCTAATAATGCTGATCATAATCTTACTTCAACTTATAATAGTGTAAAAGCCGGTGATGTCGGTGTTCGCTTTGTTCTCGACCAGGTAAAACGCCGTTCCACTACCAAAACAAGCTGGAGTACAAATAATGCAATGAAAAAAAGTGCACAAGGTATTGCTCCTACCAGCCCAACCACAAAACTCAATATTTGGGTTTGTAACATGGGCGGTGGAATATTAGGATATGCCCAATTCCCCGGTGGTAATTCTGCCACTGATGGTGTTGTATTAGATGATAATGCAACGGGCAGAACAGGAACAGCCGCAGCACCTTTTAACAAAGGAAGAACAGCCACACATGAAGTGGGGCATTGGATGAATCTTCGTCATATCTGGGGTGATGCTACCTGTGGTAATGACCAGGTGGGTGATACACCAACACATAATACAGCTAACTACGGTTGCCCCGCTACTGGTCACTTAAGTACCTGCTCTGGTACACCTGTTGAAATGACCATGAACTATATGGACTATACTGATGATGCCTGTATGTATATGTTCAGCCTTGGCCAAAAATCAAGAATGCTGGCCGTGTTTGCAACTGGCGGGCCACGCAACAGTTTTGCGCAACCATAACAGCCAATCGTTCAGATAACATAAAAAATGCCCCATTGATAGGGGCATTTTTTATTACGATACATAACCGAATTAATTTAATATTCCTGCACCAAAATAAGAATGCAATACGGGTGGGAATTTTATGCCTTCTGCTGTTTGATTATTTTCTAATAAAGAAGCCACAATCCTTGGCAAGGCCAGTGAACTTCCATTTAGCGAATGCAGCAATTGCATTTTTCCATTTTCATCTTTAAAACGGATTTTCATCCGGTTGGTCTGGTAGGCTTCAAAATTGGAAACCGAACTTACTTCCAGCCATTTTTCCTGGGCTGCACTGTACACCTCAAAATCATAAGTAAGTGCAGAGGTAAAGCTCATATCGCCACCGCAAAGAGCAAGGATACGGTAAGGCAGTTCAAGGCTTTGCAATAGTTTTTCTACATGATTCACCATATTCTGGTGTACTTCATAACTTGTTGCCGGATGTACCAACTGAACAATTTCCACTTTATCAAACTGGTGCACCCGGTTCAACCCCCTAACATCTGCACCAAAGCTACCTGCTTCCCTTCTGAAACAAGGGGAATAAGCTGTCATTTTCAAAGGCAGATCAGCTTCTTTCACAATTTCGTTCCGGTAAATATTTGTAACCGGTACTTCAGAAGTAGGAATCATATAAAACCCATCCGCCGGCATATGATACATCTGCCCTTCTTTATCGGGCAATTGACCGGTTCCGTAAGCTGTATCTGCATTCACCATCAGCGGTGGCAGGTATTCGGTATAACCGGCAGCTGTATTAAAATCCAGAAAATACTGTATCAATGCCCGTTGCAGTTTTGCTCCTTTCCCTTTGTACAGCGGAAAACCACTGCCTGTTATTTTGGCTCCGGTTTCAAAATCAACAATATCATATTTTTTGATCAGCTCCCAATGAGGTAATGAACCTGCTGGCAACGTTGGTTTATTACCCCCTTCCCTTACCACTACATTATCTGCCGGGGTTTTGCCGGCTGGTACTTTATCAGAAGGAAGGTTAGGCAATTTCACTAAAGCATCTTCGATGGCCTTAGTTTTTTGCTCTAAAACTGGTTTGTCATCATTCAAAACAGTTTTTAATAGAATAACTTCATCTCTAATTTTTGCTGCTTCATCATTTTTGTCACCCTTCATTAATTGAGGAATCTGTGCAGACTTCACATTAATTTGCATCTGCGCATCTTCAATTCTCTTTTTTAATTGTCTTATTTCTTCATCCAGAAGAAGTATTTCATCAACCAAGCCTGTCTCAGAAAAATGTTTTATGGCCAGTCTTTCTTTTACGGCTTCCGGATTTTGGCGAAGCATCTGTAACTGCAACATTGTAAATCAATTTTGGCGCAAAGATAACCGCTGATTACAATCATTACATCTATTTGTTGTATCCGAGTTTCCTGCCAGACGGGAATACCAGTATTTGGCATATATATTTGCGGAATGTTAGCGAATGATGATTTACAACAACGCTGGTGGAACCTGGAGGCCAAACTGGCGGAACGATTCGGTAAAAAACCTGATATGGAAACTATTTTGTTTCTTATCGGGATACAGGAATTGGGAGATATTAAAGGGAAATTTACCAAGGAACAAAAACAGGACCTGATGCATATTGCCGTTTGCAGCCTTCTGTCACAAAGCGGTTACTATGAACTGGAAAAAGTAGATGAAGATGGCTGGCCGCACTTTAAGCAACTGAGGCCGATGCCAGACATGAGTATGCCGGCACAGGAAAATTTTTTAAAAGATCATATCCTTCTTTATTTTGAACAAAACAATTTTGATAAGTAATGAACATATATGAGAAGACTGATAATAATCATAACTGTATTGCTAAGCCTCCCTGCTCTTTCCCAAAAGGATAGCAGTGTAACAAAAAAAGACAGGAAAAAAGATGTGTTACTGCAAACCAGTTATGGTGATATCATAGTTAGATTATCCGACTCCACTCCTTTACACAGGGACAATTTTATAAAACTGACCAAGATTGGATTTTATGATAGTGTGCTCTTTCATCGTGTGATCAAAAATTTTATGATACAAGCCGGTGATCCGGACAGCAAAAATGCTCCTGCTGGCAAGCCTCTTGGAAATGGAGGGCCCGGGTACAGGATACCAGCCGAGTTCAGGCAATCCTTATTTCACAAGAAAGGAGTGATTGCCGCGGCAAGGGATAATAACCCTGAAAAAGCCAGCAGCGCCAGCCAGTTTTACATTACACAAGGGAAAGTACACACAGATGGAAGTCTGGATACTATTGAAACTGACAGGTTGAAAAGAAAAATACCTGCAGCCCTAAGAGAAGTGTATAAAACAGTTGGCGGCGTTCCGCACCTTGATCAAAATTATACTGTATTCGGAGAAGTGATTAAAGGAATTGAAGTGGTAGATAAAATAGCTTCAGTGAAAACCAGCAAAGGTCCTGACAGGGACAGGCCGGTTGAAAATGTCGTAATAATAAAAGCGAAACTAATTAAGCGAAAAAGATACAAAGACTGATAAATAAAAAACTCCCTGCCGGCAGGGAGTTTTTTATTTATATCCAGGTTTAAATTATTGATTACCCATTCCACCCTGCTGACCACCTCCCTCAGCTCTTTTCTTTTCATCATCTATTGCAGATTTACGCTGGCGGGCAGCTTTTACCTGGCTGTTACCGAAACGATAGCTGAAGTTTAATTTGAACTGCGGCATTTCACCTCTACCATTGAAACTGCTGTAAGCACCGGCAAAATCAGTATATCCGCCCCATTTCATAGTTTGAAAAACATCACTTACAGCTACTTTAACGTTACCTTTTCCTTTAAAAATCACTTTCTGCACTCCAACATCTACACTGCCCATAGCTTCTGACCTGATCAGTCCTTGCCATACTGAAGGAGAAATAAATAAACCACTTAATTCACCGGTCCATCCTTTACCCAGGTTAAAACTGTTCTGCATAAAGTAGGTAAGTGAGAAGACAGACTGGTCAACTTTCCTGTCACCACCGCCAAAGTCTGCTACATAATGAGAGTAGTTTGAATTCAATGATGCAAAGAAGCTATACCATTTATATTGGAAGGGATAGCTGATATTCAGTGCAAACACATCCTGTGTAGCCAGGTTCCTTTTAGTCAGAAACCCTTTTGTCTTATCAACAGTATCGGGTATCTGAGCAAAAATATCTTTGACATGACTGTAGGTAAGTTTGGTTGTCAGCCTGAATTTATAAATATGAGTAATATCGAAGCTATTAGTGTACTGTGGCCTGAGCAACGTATTACCTTTCATGAATGTATATTCATTAAGCTTAAACTCAAATGGATTCAGATCCTGGTAGGCCGGGCGGTCGATACGGCGGCTGTAAGAAATGGTCCATTGTTTCATGGGATTCTTATTGAATGTAATTGCTGCACTGGGGAACACATCGGTATAATCTCTCTTGAAAGTAGAGTCATAAGGTACCATAGTAGTATTTACCTGTCTGAAACCTGTTGAAGTTCCTCTTGAATGAGTATTTTCTGCTCTAAGACCAAATTGAACCATAACACCCTTCTTCAACTGTTTATTATAGTTCACATATAAAGCATTGATATTCTCTTTATACTTAAAGCGATTACTTTTTAATGTATCTAACACCTTACCGGATGTAAATACATCATAACGTTGAAAATCATTATCAGTATTTACAATGCCAATTTTACCACCGATACCTAATCGTCCCCCTTTATAATTTTGTTCATAATCAGTTTTAAAGGAGAAAAGATCAATATTTGTCGGTGCAATCATGTTATAAATTGTCCTGCTGATTTCAGTAACACCATCTGGCTCAAAATAATAATTTGGCTGAAACTGATTTGACCTGATCTTAAAAAACCCGTAATCAGCATCAATATTCAACTCCGTGCCTCCTGTAACTGCATACCTGTAATTTAAGTTTGTATTCAGGTTATCCCTCTTCATATCATTGCTGTTCGTGGCTTTCAAAATACGATCTGTCTGACCGGTAGGCATATAAATGAAATTCATCGGTCCGGCTGTATTAAATTCATTATTGGCCAGGTTACCGTTTAGCACGACACCTAATGTGCTTTTATTATTGATAAAGTAGTCTACCCCCGCTTTAAACCCATGTGTATTGTTAAGAAATTTCATGCGGTTCCGCTGAGAAAACAATGTATCAAATTGTTCCCTGTCTGAATTCATTTCCATCAGGTATTTACCATTATTGTAATTGTAATTACCAAATACGTTGATGCTTTTATTACGATGGTTCAGGTTCAGCCCTCCGTTATATTTGGGATAAGTACCTTGTACATATCCGAGGTTTACTGATCCGTTGGTGCCAAATGATTTATTCTTCTTCAATTTTATATTAATTATACCTGCATTACCCGCAGCCTCATACTTGGCTGATGGGTTAGTTATAATTTCTATTGCCTCTATCTGTGCCGACTGAAGGCTTTTTAAATAGTTAGACAAATCAGAGCCTGATAACGGAGAGGGTTTGCCATCAATATATACCTGTACCCCATTCTTACCTGCAAGACTTATATTATCATCCTTGTCTACCATCACACTGGGGCTTTTGCGCAATAACTCAAGGGCATCATTACCTACTGCATTGATAGTTCCTTCCACATTTAATATTGTTTTATCCGCCTTTACTTCTATTATGGGCTTTTTGGCTGTAATGGTGACATCTTTCAAATCACCCTTTGCCTTAGAGATGGTTAACTCAGGAAGATTTACTGATCCTGAACCTGATAATTCAAATACCTGGGAATAAACTGGAACATAACCAACATATGATGCACTTATAAGATAATTTCCCTGCTGACCTGTGGTAACTGAAAACAGGCCATTCTCGCCGGTAACAACAAGCTTAACCACTGACGAATCCTTAGCCTTTAAAAGGGAAATGGTTGCTTTTGCAAGTCCTTTACCCTGCTGATCTTTCACCACCCCTGTTACTTGTTGGGCGATAGCCAGGTTGGCCAAGACTAAAAAAACCACAGAAAACGATACTAACTTTCTCATATTCAATACACTTTTTGATTAGGAAGACAAAGGTAGTCCCGTGTCACAGGTTTGTAAAAGTGTTTCCCGACCAGTGGTGTAAAACCTGCCATGAACGGCGTAAAAACTCCGGCGAAATAAAAAACAGGTAATTCATCCCTCAGTTTGATTTTCACAGTTTTCCCTTAGGTTTGCAGCTCTAAATCAATGAGTATGAATTTCCCTGCAAATCTCCGTTACACAAAAGATCATGAATGGATAAGTCTTGAAGGTGATGTTGCCACTATTGGTATCACTGATTATGCCCAACGGGAATTGGGTGATATAGTGTATGTAGAAGTAGATACAATTGGTAAAAAACTCGAAGCAGGTGAAGTTTTCGGCACTGTAGAAGCGGTGAAGACCGTATCTGATCTTTTTCTTCCTGTGAGCGGTACCATAACAGAACTCAATTCCGCCCTTGGCAATGCCCCCGAACTGGTAAACAACGATCCTTATGGAGAAGGTTGGATGGTAAAAATGACAGTTACCAATCCTGCTGACGTAGAAGCCCTTATGGATGCCGCAGGCTATGAAGCTGTGGTAGGTTAAATCTGAAAATTATCTTACCCCGTAAGTAAACAGGATGCAATAATTTTTGTAATCATTGCATCTTAACCAATTACTTGAACCTAAACACTACATACAGCGAACAGGAGCTGGTGCTATTGTTGCAACAACGCAATGAAAAAGCTTTCAGCTATTTGTACGATAACTATTCTGGTGCTCTGTATGGCATTGTGAATGCCGTCGTAACGGATAGAGAGGTTGCTAATGATGTATTGCAAAATGTTTTTGTGAATATCTGGCGCAAAATAGAGTCATATGATCCATCAAAAGGAAGGCTCTTTACCTGGATGCTGAATATTGCCCGTAATGCGGCTATTGATGAGGTGAGATCAAAAGGGCATAACAATTCCCTGAAAAATGTGTCGCTGCCTGAAAATAATGAAATTGCAGGTGCGGTAACCGGGCCTGCAATAGATGACGTAGGCCTGAAAAAAGTACTGGGAAAACTAAAAGGTGAGTTAAGGATATTGGTAGATATGTCGTATTTCCAGGGTTTTACCCATGAAGAAATTTCCAAAGCATTGGATATCCCCATGGGAACAGTAAAAACAAGAATTCGAAGTGCTTTGATACAATTAAGAACAATGATTCAATAATAAAGTGAACGTACAGGAATACATATTAAGCGGAATAGTAGAGAGCTATGTTCTCGGACTTGCTTCAGATGAGGAAAGAAGGGAGTTTGAGAAAGCATGCGACCAATATTCAGAAGTACTGCAGGCAAGGATTGATTTTGAAACAGCATTGGAAAAACAAGCCATGCAAAATGCAATAATTCCGCCGGCTGAGCTCAAAGCAAAAATATTTACAGAGGTCAGGGCCGCCGGGAAAGTAATTCCGATGATGTCTGCTCCTGCCAGAAGTATGAAATGGCTAAAGTATGCTGTAGCTGCCTGCATAGTTTTACTGGCAGGAAGCCTTTACTTAAATATTACTTTATCCAATGAGAATAAAAAACTAAAGGGCAGCTATGATCTGACTTTAGCTGAATTGGATGAGGTAAAAAAAGATATCAGGATTTTACAGGAGAATCCGAATGTGAAAATGGCTTCCATGAAAGGAATGGAAGTTTCTCCTGCATCATATGCTACCGTTTATTGGGATACCACATCACATGATGTTTATCTTCTGGCCAATAATCTCCCGGTTCCCCCTTCTGACAAACAGTACCAGCTATGGGCCTTATTAGATGGCCAGCCTATTGATCTTGGGATGATTGACTATGATCTGAAACAAAAGAAACTGCTGGTAAGGATGAAAAATGCCCGGAATGCCCAGGCCTTTGCTATTACACTTGAAAAGAAAGATCGTCCCAACCCATCAGTACCCGGTGGCGATATGTACGTAATGGGTAACCTCTGATCATTCACTCTTTTCAATCTGATACATTAATTTTTTCGTATCTGATCAAGGCATTAAACCTTTACTATAGTAGTTTTGGTTCTATAGTTGGTTAAAAAAGGGGCCTCTTCAGAGGCTCCTTTTATTTATTTATCAGCAATTCTTCACTTAATATTGCTGAAATAATTACCGTGTGAGACTTACTAACTTCGCTTATTTACCGCTCATTGGTTGGTTCATTATCAGCACATTTCTCCTGACCATGCCTGGTGACGATTTGCCTTCTGAAGACTGGTTCAGCGATATTTCGCTTGATCTATGGATTCATGCAGGAATGTTCCTGGGAATGGTTTTTTTATGGTGCTGGGCCTTGTTTAAGACAAAAGGAAATAAGGCAGCTCTGTATAAAAGCTTTGTATGGATAACATTGGCCTGTCTTGTATACGGCATTACAATGGAATTTGTCCAGCTTTATTTTATCGTTAACCGGAATTTCTCTTATAGTGACATAAGTGCTGACGCTGCCGGATGCCTGGGTGGCTTCCTTTTCAGCAGGAAAAGGTTTATAAAAAAATAGACCCCTGTGGAAACAGGGGTCGCAACCAAAACTAACTGCTTATGAGAAAATTGACTGCTTTTATAATAAGATTTGTAATAGTATAACGCAAATTTACTGCCGATAGTATAAACGTTGCTGTTAATGAAAGTTTAAAAGAGCCTCTCCAGTAATTCCACTCATCTTCCTCTTAGTAAAACCTCTTTCAATCATGATAACCATACGATGCAGAGGTTGAACATATTGCACAAATCCAACAACAAGTGTTAGCATATATCCAGGCCTTTTGTAATCAAAAAACTGACAATCAACTGACAAAGATCTATAAGTATAAGACGCAATGATTCATACTTACTTTCGAAAATTCATGCCAAAATTTTACTTATCAGAAAATAAAAAAGCCATCCTTCAAAAAAAGGATGGCTTACCTGATTCTTATAAAATTACTTTGATAAAAATCCTTTGATCATATCCATTAACCCCCCGTTGCCCCCACTTTGGTTATTATTTTGAAAGCTGTCCTGCGCTTTTCGGGTAAAACTTCCGATAAGATCCTGTAAGTCAAACCCACCACTGGTGTTTCCGCTATTGTTGTTTCCACCGCCTGTAAACTGATCAAGGATATCCTGTAGCTGCGATCCGCCACCGCCATTGCCGCCACCCGTAAAGGAGCCGATAAGCCCATCCAGTGTAAAGCCGGTATTTTGCGGGTTGTTAGTTTCTGTAATGATGCCATTCAACACATTAGGAATAAGGTTATTAGCCACATTACTGGCAGAAGATGGGCTCATTTTATATTTACTCACCAGCTTGCTTATAAAATAACCTACCATCATCGTTACCATCGGGTTTTTCAACAAGCCACCAATCCCACTGCCACCACCTGAAGTATTATTTCCTCCTTTAAAAAGATCAAGTATGTTTTGAAGACCACCACCAGCTAAAACATTTTGAAATCCGCTGGTTATTGTTTTAGTTGCATCAGCCAGCACTTCCTGATTTTGTTCATTGGGTATTTCAGGGTTTTCCACTACAGTTTCCTTTCCATAGTTTTTTACAATGTCTAATAATTGATCCAACATAGTTGTTTGTTTTTGAAAATTAAAGATGTATTTAGGTCAATGGCCACACGAAAAGTAAATATTAAACAATTTACCCTGAAATTATTTTTATATAACCTCCTTTAGTATCGGTAAACTGCCTTATCTGCCCGATAAAACCGTTATAATAGATAGAATGTATTGCTTAATTCTGTTTTGTCAGCTTTTCTGAATTTTCGGCAAACTGGAGTGCTTCAATAAGCTCCTGTACATCTCCATTCAACACAGCATCGAGATTATAAAGAGTAAGGCCAATACGATGGTCCGTTACCCGACCCTGGGGAAAATTATATGTTCTGATTTTGGCGCTTCGATCGCCGGTACTTACCAAACTCTTACGGTGACGGGCAATTTCATCCTCCTGCTTTCTTACCTGTTCTTCATAAAGCTTTGTTCGAAGCATTTGCATCGCCTTTTCCCTGTTGCCCAATTGTGACCTTTCGGTTTGACAAACCACTACTGTTCCTGTTGGGATGTGGGTAAGCATTACTTTGGTTTCCACTTTGTTTACATTCTGTCCACCAGCACCACCACTTCGGGCTGTTTCCATTTTCACATCGGCAGGATTTAACTCAAAATCCACTTCTTCTGCTTCAGGCATCACCGCTACAGTTGCTGCTGAAGTGTGTACCCGTCCTGAAGCCTCGGTATCAGGAACCCGTTGCACCCTATGCACACCGCTCTCAAACTTCAACGTACCATATACATCATCACCTGTTACTTCCAACTGTACCTCTTTGTAACCACCAACAGTCCCTTCATTTTCACTTAACACAGCCGTTTTCCACCCACGTCTTTCACAGTAGCGCATATACATTCTCAACAAATCTCCGGCAAACAAGCTGGCCTCATCACCACCTGTGCCTGCCCGGATCTCCAAAATTGCATTCTTTTCATCCTGTGGATCTTTGGGTATCAGCAACTGGCGGATATAGGCTTCCTTCTGCACCTTTTTCTCCTCCAGTCCGGGAGCTTCCATCTTTGCCAGCTCCCTCATTTCTTCATCCCCACCTTCCAGCGCTTCTTTGTAAAAATCAATATCCTCCAGTATCTTTTTATAGTCATTATAGGCCACAACAATCTTTTCAAGGCTGCGGTATTCTTTACTGGTCTCGGTAAATTTTTTATTATTCCCTACAATCTCCGGGTTAGTAAGTGCTACTCCCAGCTGATCGAATCTTGCTTTTATCGCTTCTAATCTGTCTAACATAGTAGTATTCTCAGGGCGGCAAAATTAGTGATTTGGTTTTTGAGTGCTGAAATTTGAATTTTGAGTATGAGCTATCGCAAATTCAAG
>Ga0116143_10003618_pt1 | contig 15403 bp, 12 predicted proteins | sample AD_UKC034_MetaG_FD_89745 | JGI IMG/M metagenome (GOLD analysis project Ga0116143, IMG submission 89745) | Active sludge microbial communities of municipal wastewater-treating anaerobic digesters from USA - AD_UKC034_MetaG | ecosystem: Engineered > Bioreactor > Anaerobic > Digestate | place: USA...
CCTTGGTTTGCCATGTTTGAGCTGCGAAGTGAGCTGGCGCTTTGCGGTGAAGGAGGCCTGCTTAACCTTGACTGCAAATCTGCGGTAATTCGCGTAATCGGCGGTTAGACTTTCGGCGGTTAGACTTCCGACAGTTAAGGCTTTCGGCTGCTTCTTCGTGGTTCGGTGGCTTTGTGCGGGTCCTTCTTACATCGCGCCGGGAGTGACGCCGGCGGTGGAGCCACCAGTGACAACGCGGGCCATTCGGAATATCGGCAGATACATCGCAAGAACGATGATGCCGACGATGACACCGATTACCACGATGAAGGCCGGTTCGACCAGAGCGGTGATCTGATCGATCAAAAAGTTGATTTCGTCTTCGTAGAATTCGGCGACTTTTTCGAGCATTTCGTCGAGGTTACCGGATTCTTCACCGACCTCGATCATCTGCGTCGACAGCTCGGGCATGATGTCGATCTTGGCGAGGGCGCGCGCGATCGGAATACCACCCTCGACTTCTTTGACAACGCCTTCCAGAGAGTCTCTGATGATGTAGTTCTCGATGGCTTCATTACTGATTTTCATCGCTGTGATGATGTTGATGCCAGACTCGAAAAGTGTAGCGAGATTACGCGCGTAAAGCGCGACGATGTACTTTTGCGAAAGACCCCCGAAGACCGGAATGCGCAGTTTGATCCAGTCGAAGGCATAGTGTCCGCGCGTAGTCTGGCCGATCTGATACGTGATTACGACGAAAGCCAGGCCGGCCGCGAGAATGTTGAGAACGTTGTTGCCGAGAAAGCTCGAGGTATCGATGACGACCTGGGTTATCCAGGGCAGTTCCTGGCCGAACTGCGTAAACAAATTGGCGAACTGCGGAATGACGAACAGCATCAGAAACATCACGACGCCCAGAGCGACAAAAGAGATGATCAATGGGTAGGTCATGGCGCCGATAACTCGGCGGCGAATGGCAATCTGGCGTTCGAGCAGCGAGCTGAGGCGCTCGAGAACGTTGTAGAGACGGCCGGACTCTTCGCCGACCTTGATCAGGTTCGAATAAAGCAGTCCGAAAACATCTTCGTTGCGTTTGAAGCAGACGTGCAGCGGCATGCCGCCTTCGACGTCGACCTTGGTATCCCAGATCATCTTGCGGAAACGCCAGGTTTTCATCTGGCGCGACAGTGTGCCCATCGAGCGCAGAACCGAGATGCCGGCGCGGGTCAGGGTGGCAAAATACTTGGTGAACAGAAGCTTTTCGCCGAGGCCGATATGACCGTAAAACGGGTTGACGTAAGAAAAAATCGAGCGGTTTTCATCGCCCGGCCCTTCGACTCTGACTTCTTCGGTGCGTTTTTCTGCCATTGCCTGCTCTCCCTGTCTACCAGTTCATTTCGGTGCCATTATATTTGATTTTTAAGCTTCTGATCTGTTTGCCTCCGGACCCGGTGCCGGTAAAATCATAGGTGATCCATTCGCAGTCAGCAGTTGGCGAAAGTTGAAAAATATTCGAACCGCGATTTGGATCGGCGATCGCGGCATCGGTCGGAACCTCGACCAGCAGTAATGCCTGACCCTGCAAAGGGTTTATCAGCAATTCGGGGATGGGTTGCTGAAGATACGGCCCCTGCAAAGATTCAAGCGTTGTCGGGTAGGCCATGTGGTCTTTGAAATATCGCGAAATCGCATCGCGCACGATCTTGAGATTGGTTCTGGCGGTGGCGATGCGGGCGTCTTCGATATAGTCGCCATAATAGTTCAAGCCGACCCCGGCGAGGACGGCAATAATCACGATCACTATCAGTATTTCCATCAGTGTAAAACCTGATGTTCTGCGACTCATCGGCTATTCACTCATCTTTCCTGTTTCACCATTTCGATCGTTCGGGTATCGGAACCCTTGTAATCAACCACCCGGCGCAGTGTCTGATAGCCGCGGCGGGTAAGTGTGATTTCGCCAAATTCTTTGCTGATCTGGGAAATCTTGAAGACGCCCTGGCGGTTGGCCTTGATTTTCATGCCTTCGAGGCTGACCTCGACATTTGAAATCGGGCGCCGGGTCGAAGCATCGATGACGGTAAAGGTAATGCTTTCGGCGGTCTGCACGCGCTTGAGATAGATGCGGCGGCTACCCTGCAGCAACTGACTGAGGCTGCCTGAAAGGGTCTGATAGCCATCGGCCATCATTACGGCATCGCCGGCAGCTTCTTCGATGATGATCTGGCCAAGGCGATTCGACTGGTAGACGCGGTTGCCCAGCATCATGGCGACACCACCAATGCCGGCTTTCGAAGTGTCATCGACGATTTCGATAAGCTGCTGGCGGGCAGGAACCGGTTCAGATGCCGGTGCTGGCTTGTCGATCGGCCTGGCGCTGACTTTTGTCGGCGCTTTGGCAGAAGCAGCGGCCTTGTTCTTGATCGTCACCTGCACCAGCGGATCGCGCAGAAAGCCGTCTTCCAGCATTCCCGAAATCAGGCGGGCAGCATCGACAGTTTTAAGGCCGTTGACCCCAACCGAACCGATAAGTGGAAGCAGCACGCTGCCGTCGTTGCCGACCTGGCGTTCGACCGACAGCTCAGGTTCGCCCTTGACCCAGATGCTGATGGAGTCACCAATACCTATGGTGGCGGGCGAAGCGTTGACAAAAGCAGTCGAGCCCAGCAGGCCGACAACTATCAACAGTAACCACTTAATTTTGCTCATAAAGTTCCATATTTATGTTAGGCTGCAGAGAATATCGGAAGCATTTTGCAAAACAATTAGCATTTTATCACTTTTTTATTAATGTTGCTTGCGCGCCGACGAACTCGGAATGTTAAGCTCGATGCGATACTTCGCGACAGTGCGCCTTGCCAGCGTGATTCCTTCTTTTTTCAGCATGTCGACGATGTGGCTGTCGGAAAGAGGCTTGCGCGGGTTTTCCTGCTTGACCAGGTCGTCGATGCGCTTTTTGACGGCGAGCGTCGAAACATCTTCGCCGCTGTGCGTACGGGCGGCCCCAGAGAAGAAGAACTTCAGCTCGAACAGGCCGCGCGGAGTCTGCACGTATTTGCCGCTGGTAGCGCGACTGACGGTCGACTCGTGCACTCCCGCCATCTGAGCGACGTCCTGCAGGGTCAGAGGTTTCAGGTGCAGGATGCCGAAATCGAGAAAGTCTTTCTGCACTTCGCAGATTGCACGAGTTACACTCAGAATCGTCTCTTTACGCTTGTCGACGTATTTGAGAAACGAGCGCGCTGCTTCGAGTTTGTTGCGGATGAATTCGTAAGTTTCTTTTTCGGTTTTGTCGCGGTGCTTGATTGCATCCTTGTAGAGATTGTTGATGCGCAACTGCGGCAGGTCGCGTTCATTCATGGTCACGATGTATTCATCATCGACCTTTTCGACGAAAACCTCGGGTGATACGTAGATCTCGTCGCCCGTAGACGGGAAGCTGGCTCCAGGCTTGGGGTTGAAGCTTTTGATGATCTCGACCGCAGCTTGAATCTCTTCGAGCTCGATGCCGGTTGCCTTGACTATATTGTGAATGCGGTTCTGCGCAAGATCTTCGAGATGGCTGCTGATAATAGTCGTTACCGCGTCGTCGCAGTAGCCGTCTTCGATTGCCTGCAGCAGCAGGCATTCGCGCAGATCGACGGCGCCGACGCCGACCGGATCCATGGTCTGAATGGCCTTGCGCACGCGGTCGATGACTTCGACATCGACTTTGAGCAGATCGGCGATCTGCTCGTTGGTGTGGCGCAGGTAGCCATTGCGGTCGATCAGCCCGATCAGGTATTCCCCGATCTTGATCTCGGTGGCGTTGAGCTTGACTTCATGCAGCTGCGCGCTCAGATGCTCGCGCAGGTTGCTTTTTTTCGAGACGAAACTTTCGAAAGAGGTTTCTTCTTCGCGATTGTAGCCGCCAGAAGAAATCTTGAATTCGGAATGCTCGGTATCTTCGATGTATTTGGCCCAGTCGACGCCGAAATCGTCGCGGCCGGTTTCTTTGAATTCGCGCGAGGGAACGGCGCCGCCGTCCGTCTGCTCGGCCAGCTTTTCGAGCGGCACCTCGGTGTTCTGCGCGCTCTTTTCATCGAGCTCGACGACCGGGTTGGTTTCGAGAATCTCGATGATCTGGTTCTTCAGTTCAAGGCTGTTGAGCTGTAGAATTTTTATTGCCAGCTGCATCTCGGGGGTCATTTTGAGTGTCTGCGTGAGCTTTTGCGACAACCCGAGCTTGAGGGAATTATCCATGGTATAGCGACCTGCCTGTAACTTATCTGAATCCTGTCGAGCTCATTATAACTTATTGCCGAACTTTACGACAATATTTAGTTGAAACCGAATCCATTTTTACTTGACCATTCCGATTGCAAACAGTAATTTACTCCTGCTCGAACTAACGATTACCTGCAACTGTCGATCGAAGCACCTGATATAACCTGCAGGCAAAAATTGCAGCATAATAGGAGTCTTATGAAATTTGTCCTGATCTATCCAGAAATAAGGTCAAGCTTTCCAAATTACTCGGGTGGCTACAGTGAAGGTATCGCTTCTATTCTCACAACTCTACGGGAAGCCGGGCATCAGGTCAAACTTATCCATTTAACCCGGGTCGAGCAGATCGACAAAGATCATATTCTCGGTCAGATCAAGTCTTTCGACCCGGCGCTGGTCGGGTTTTCTTCGATGTCGCCAAATTACCGGCATGCACGGGCCATCAACAACTTCATCAAAAGTGAACTGAGGGTTAAAACCGCGATAGGAGGCTGTCATGCTCAGTTCTCGCCGGCAAAAGTGCTGAACGATGGTTTTGATTTTGTCTGCATTGGGGAAGGCGAAGCCATATTGCCGCCTCTATTCGCCGCTATCGAAGCAGGGCAGGAAAACGAGATACAGCTCCCCGGCATTCTTACCAGAAAATATCCCGATTTGATTTTTCCAGAAAAGTGCATTGTCAAAGACCTTGAGACTCTTCCCATGCCTGATCGCAGTTTTTTCGACTATCCCGCCCTGCGCGAATCGCTCGAACGGCAGGCACAGTTTATGGCCGGCCGTGGGTGCCCGTTTGAGTGCACTTACTGCGCCAATAAAATTCGCAATCAGATGTTCGGCACCTATAAACCGCGCATGAAAAACCCACAGCGCTTTATCGAAGAAATTCGCGCAACCCTCGAAAAGCATTCGTTCATCGACAATATTTTTTTTCAGGATGACATATTGCCCTTGAATAAAGAATGGTTTGCCGAGTTTGCCAGTCTTTACGCAAAAGAAGTGAAGCTGCCGTTTGCGTGCAATATACATCCGATGCTTATCAACAGAGAAGTCATTCAGACACTCAAAGATATGGGCTGTCTCAGCGTTCAGATTGGCGTCGAATCTGGCAGTGAGCGGGTCAGAACTGCAATTCTCAAAAGAAGAATGACAAATGAAGACATTATTTCGCGAGTTAAACTGTGTGAGGAGTCTGGCATCAAGGTCGCAACTTTCAACATGCTTGGCAACTACTCAGAAACCTTTGACGAAGCACTATCGACCATCAAATTGAATGCAAAACTTGGCCCGGTTCGGGCGTATTCTACGATTTTCATTCCCTATCCCGGAACTTCGATAAATAAGCTCTGCAACGAAAATGAAGCCTATACTGGCTGCGCCGAACCCGAAGATTTTCCTGAATACACAGAAGAACCCATTCTGAGAAACCCTGATTTTCCTGCTGAGAAGGTCGTGTTTCTTAAAAACTGGTTCGAAATACTGATCAGGCTTTACAAAAAATTTCCAGAGAAAACAGTCGATAGAATTCTTCATCGAAAACGGTTCCCGTATAAACTGATCAATGCTGTTACAAAAGCGGCAAGACCCCTGGCAATCAGGCTTTATCTCGGAATATTCGTCAAAATCCGCAACCGCTTCAAACAGTAGAATCCTTGCTTTTTGCAGCTCTGTGCGAAGACAGAGAAGAAAAAAATTCGCACAGAGACGCAAGGACGCGAATAAGAAGAAGAAGAAGAAGAAGAAGAAGAAGAAGAAGAAGAAGAAGAAGAAGAGCCTCACGCAGAGCCGCGGAGCAGAAGAGCCGCGGAGCAGACGAACGATCACGATCGCGCCCCCGTCTTCGTCTGCGCGGAGCGAAGCGGAGTCGCAGAATCCAGCCTTCTTGTCGCTCAGTGAGAGCCTGCGACTTTCTTCTTCGCCCCTGCTTCGCTTAAGCTCCGCAGGGCTTCGAAGAACAAGTCGCGCAGGATGACGTTTTATACTTCGCGCAGGACGTTTCTTTGCCTGGCGTAATCAGCGGCTTTCTTTGGGGCTTTGAGGCTTAGTGCGAGTCATTTGCCTTTTCTGAGAAATCGGTTTAATCGGCGGTTTCTCTTCGGTCTTCTGCTGTTTACTGGCCTTTGCTGCCTTTGCGGCGGCGGGTGGGGCGCTCGGGGTCAGTTTGCGTCGGGTCTTCGTCTTTGTCGGCTTCGGCTTTGAAGACGACTACAGTGACGCCAAGATCGCCTTCTCCGTAGCGGCCAGACCTGAATTTTTTTCTCCAGGGTGAGTTCTTGAGGAAATCGGTGATTGCCTTGTGCAGGGCGCCGGTTCCCTTGCCGTGAATCAGAAAGACGCGGCCGAGATCAGACTCACTGGCGACCTTGAGATAGGTGTCGATGGCGTCGAGAGCTTCTTCGACGCGCATGCCGCGCAGATCGATTTCGCTGCGCACCAGCGGGCGCGCCGCATAGACGCTGCCGGAAGGCTTGTCGGCGTTTTTGCCGGTGGCGGCCGGTGACAGCTCATTCACCGGCAGATGCAGAACCTTGCCGTCGAATTCGACTTCGACACGATTTTTTTCGGGGTCATGGCGGCGCACTATGCCGGCGTGCAGGTTTTTGTTCCAGATTACGCGGGCACCGGAGATCAGCTGATCAGGCAGCGGCGGCGGCAGTTTTGCGGCGGCACCACTGGCGAACGACTGGTCTTCAGCACCGGTCTCGGCCAGTTCGTTCATAGTCGAGCGTGCTTTGCCATGCAGATTGCGCGCCTGCTGAAGAGCCGCGTCGAGTTCGGCTTTCAGCTCGGGTTGTTCGGCCTTTTCGGCAATCTGACGCAGGCGGCTGATCGTGCTTTCGATATCGCGCAGGCGCTGGCGCAGTTCGGCAGTGAATTCCTCGGTCAGCCTGTCACGCCGGGTTTTGCGGAATTCGCGCAGTTGTTCGAGGGTTATTTCGATTTCGCCTTCACGGCTGCGGATACTGTTGATCTTTTCGACATAAGTGCGGCGCAGAGCCTCGGCGCGGTTGCGCTCGCGCTCGATCGCTTCGATCAGGCCCTTTTCATCGCGGCGCTCACCGGCACAGGTTTGCACGAGATCGGCGAGTATCGACTCGGGCAGGCCGAAGGCGCGTGCCATGGCGAGAGCGTTACTCTTGCCGGGAATGCCGATCTGAAAGCGAAAAGTCGGTTTGAAGGTCTCGTAGTCGAATTCCATGGCGGCATTCATGAAGCCTGGCGTGGTGAATGCCACATGTTTGAGCGAGTCGTAATGCGACGTGACGATGCAAAAAGCGCCGCGTCCGCTGAGTTCTTTGAGGAATCCGGAAGCCAGCGCGCCGCCTTCGACCGGGTCGGTGCCAACGCAGATTTCGTCGATCAGAATCAGGGCGCGGCTGTCGCTGCGGTCGGCCATTTCCTTCAGCCGCTTCAAATGTGCGGTAAAAGTCGACAGATGGTCTTCTATGCTCTGGCTCTCTCCTATATCAGAGAGTATCTGGGTGAAAACGGGAATGCGCGCATCGCGGTCGGCGAGCACGTAGTTGCCGGTCTGCATCAGCAGTGCGTTGATGCCGACGGTTTTGAGCGCCACTGTTTTGCCGCCGCCGTTCGGGCCGGTGATGATGATGCAGCGCTGCTGCGGGTTCATCCTGATGTCGAGTGGCACGCAGTTCGGGTGAATCAGCGGGTGGCGGGCGTGATTGAGCTGCAGATCAGGTTTGTCGGTTGGTTCGGGCCGGGCTGCCTGATACTTGACCGAAAATTCGGCGCGCGCGCGCACCATGTCGAGCCAGGTCAGGGTTTTGAACTGCTCGACGAGCGAGTTGATCGACTGGTTGAGCAGTGCGGTGAGGCTGGCGAAGATGCGTCTGATTTCTTCACGCTCAGAAAGTCGCAGTTGCGCGAGGCGGTTGTTGGCTGGCAGAAAGGCGAGCGGTTCGATAAACAGTGTCTGGCCGGTGCCTGACTGGTCGTGAACTATGCCCTGTATGCGGCTCTGGGCTGAGGCCAGAATTGGTATGACGTAGCGCTCGTTGCGCAGCGTAAAATAGTGATCCTGCACGTCGTCGGTGTGCTGGCTGAGGAAGGCACTGAGCTGCTTTTCGGTGCTGCTGACCATCTGCGCATACTCGCGCCGGATCGAGGCGAGCGCCGGGGAAGCGTCGCTGCGCACCTGGCCGCGGTCGTCGAGGCAGTCGTCGATGCGCTGAAACAGGCTGCCGAGCGATGGCATGTTTTTGATGCGCTCGGCCATGTGGTTGCTCTTTTTTACTGCCAGCGGGCCGGAGTGGGCTTCGAATGATTTTTTGACGGCTGCGGCCGCTTCGATATTGGCTTTGACTTTTAAGAAGTCTTCAGAACCGAGAACGGTCGAGCCCGAGCGCAGAATTTCGAGCACTTCGCGGATATCACGCAAGCCGCCCGGGTGAATTTTGAGGCCGGCCTGAGAGTATTCGAGATATTCGTCGATTTCGCACAGCCAGCTTTCGATCTGGTTGCGATCGGTTGCCGGCTGCAGGGCGAGGAGATTTTCTTTGGCTGCACGCGAACCGGCAAAAGAAGAGATGATCGACAGTATTTTAGAGAATTCGAGGTTATCTAATGATAGCTGTTCCATAGTTTATTCACAGATTAGAAGAAATCGCACTAAGCCACAGAGGCACGAAGAAGAGAGATTTAAAGAAAGAAGAGTTCACAGTATTCATATTTAAACGAGCATTGAATTTTGTTGCGAAGCCTCTGACTTAACAAAAATCAACGCGCTTTTGTATAACATCATGATGTTCATAAAGACAATTTATCCGCAGATTACGCCGATTACTCAGATTAGAGTGAGCAGGCCGCGCTTCGCGAAGGTTTGAGCCAAAATGGTGTCATCGTAATGACCGGTTGATAAACAATAATTGAACGGTGACAAAATATCTAGCCTGCCTTTAAATCTGCGCAGATCGGTGAAATCTGCGGTTACTCTTTTTACTCGACGGTGACGGATTTGGCGAGGTTGCGGGGCTGGTCGACGTCGAGGCCGCGCAGGTCGGCGACGTAATAGGCGAACAGCTGCAGCGGAACGACGTTGATGATTGGCGAGAAGATGTCGGAGACACGCGGCACTTCGATGACGTGGTCGGTCAGCGAGGTGATTTCGTGGTCGCCCTCGGTCGCGATGGCGAGCAGGCGGCCGGAGCGGGCCTGGACTTCCTTGAGGTTCGACATCGTTTTGTCGTAGACGTCAGATTCGGTGACAATCGCCATGACCGGCATTTCGTGGTCGATCAGCGCGATCGGGCCGTGTTTCATCTCGCCGGCGGCGTAGGCTTCGGCGTGGATGTAGCTGATTTCCTTGAGTTTGAGGGCGCCTTCGAGGGCGGTCGGGTAATTGAAGCCGCGTCCGAGATAGAGGAAGCTGCGGGCATCGAGGTAGGCGGCAGCGATGTCGCGAATCGCATCTTTGCGGTCGAGCACACGCTCGATCTGCTGTGGCAGCACCTTGAGCTCGCGAATTTTTTCCTGGACATATTCGGGAGTCAGCACCGACCGGATCTTGCCAAGCATCAGCGCGAGCAGGGTGAGAGCGGTGAGCATGGCGATGTAGGCTTTGGTTGAGGCGACGCCGATTTCGGGGCCGGCGTGGATATAGACGAGGCCATCGACTTCGCGGGTCAGCGAAGACTCTTTGGCGTTGACTATGCCGAGCACTTTGGCGCCGCGCTGACGCGCTTCCTTGACGGCTGCCAGCGTGTCGGCGGTTTCCCCTGACTGGCTGATCGCGATGACCAGAGTGTTGGCATCGACGAGGGGTGAGCGGTATCTGAATTCGCTGGCGAGATCGCATTCGACGGGTATGCGCACCAGGCTTTCGAGCAGGTATTTGCCGACGCAGCCGGCGTAGTAGGCGGTGCCGCAGGCGACCATGACGATGCGCTGGGTGCGGTAGATGTCGGGGCCGGTCAGTTTTAGTTCTTCGAGGAAGATTTTGCCTTCTTCTTCGGAAGTGCGCCCGCCGATGGTGTTGCGGATGACCTGCGGCTGTTCGAAGATTTCTTTGAGCATGAAGTGTGAGAAGCCGCCTTTTTCGGCGGCGACCGGGTTCCAGTCGATCTGCACCGATTTTTTGTCGACGTCGTTGCCATCGGCGTTGAAGAAGCTGATGCCGTCGCGGGTGACTTCGGCACCTTCGAAGTTGTCGAGATAGACGACCTGGCGGGTGTATTGCAGAATCGCGGTTACGTCTGAAGCTACGAAGTTTTCGCCTTTGCCGAGACCGACGATGAGCGGGCTTTCTTTGCGGGCGCAGATGATTCTGTCGGGGTGATCCTTGTGAATGACGGCGATAGCGTAGGCGCCTTCGACGCTTTTGACTGCCTGCAGCACGGCCTGTTTGAGGTCGCCCTGGTAGCTGGCTTCGATCAGGTGCGCGAGAACTTCGGAGTCGGTTTCGGATTTAAAGGTGTGACCGCTGGCCGCGAGATCGCGCCGCAGTTTCATGAAGTTTTCGATGATACCGTTGTGGGCGACCATGATACTGTCGTGGCAGTCGCCGTGCGGGTGCGCGTTGAAAGCGGACGGCCGGCCATGCGTAGCCCAGCGGGTGTGGCCGATACCGATGCTGGAAGTCGAGGCGAACTCGTCGAGCAGCAGCTTGCGGATATTGCGCAGTTTGCCGATGTCTTTGCGCACGTGAATCTTGTGGTCGTCGACGACAGCGATGCCGGCCGAGTCGTAGCCGCGATATTCGAGGCGGGTGAGGCCATCAAAGATTACTTCGTTGGCAGGCTTGCTGCCGATATAGCCGATAATTCCGCACATTGTGGGAGTGTCCTTTCGTTTCAATAAGCCGTCATTGCGAGGAGGTAGCCCGACGAAGCGTATGCCGAAGGCATAAACCCAGCTCTGAGGCTAATCTCACAGACAGAGGGATTGCTTCGCTTTGCTCGCAATGACAATCTTTAAGCATGAGTTAAATTGAGGCAGACCACTAGTATTTCATCTTGCCAGGGCGGATGCCGCGGCTTTCGCGTTCCTGGGTGGCTTCGGTGTTGCGTTTTTCTTCGTCGAGGCGGGAAAAGGCTTCAGATGCCTGTTCAGCGTAAGCTGTATCTTTGAACTGTTCGGAAATTTCGCGGTAGATCTGCATGGCTTCTTGTTTTTCCTGGTTCCCTTCGAGGTATTGCGCGCACTCGAGTGCAGCAGCCGGCTGGCCGGGCGAACGCTGCATATACTGACGGTATAAGTCTTTGGCGGCGTCGATTTCGCCGCGGCGGATCGCCATGAGAGCGCGCAGTTTGCTGACAAGGGGATGCGGGATACGTTTTTCGACCGCCACCAGATGTTCTTCGGCGTCGCCGGAAGCGCCGCTCATGACGAGGCCTTCGGCGAGTACGAGGCGGGCATCGATATTGTCGGGCAGGTCACGCAGGATGTTGGAGGCTTCTTCGAGGCCGCGCGTGATGCTGTAGCTTCTGACCAGAGCCATGGCGAGCGCGGCGCGGTATTTTATGCTGCCGGGCATGATGGTGAGGGCGCGGTTGGCTTCTTCGGCGGCCTGCTCGAAGTATTTGCTTTCCATGAGGATCTGGCACTTGATGTAATGGGCTTCGGGATTGCCGGCGCCACGGGCGATGACTTCGTTGATCATGTTCGAGGCTTCTTCGGTAAAGCCGCGGTAGAGTTTGATCTGAGCGAGACCAATCAGGGCATCGTCGATCCGTGGGTCTTTTTTGTTTACTTTGGTAAAAATTTCTTCGGCTTCTTTGATGCGGTTCTGTTTGAAAATGACGTCGGCAAGATTGAGCATGGCGAAGCTGTCTTCCTTGATTTCGATGGCCTTGCGGAACTGGGCTTCGGCTTTGGCATACTCATCGATGGCCCGGTAACTGTCGCCGAGCAGGAACAGACTTTGAAAGTTTTTCGGATTAGCTTTGATGGCTTCTTCGAATTTTTTCATGGCTTCCTGATACTGGCCGGCATTGAAGCGCAGCACGCCGAGATAGTGGTGAGCTTCACTGTTAGCTGGTTCTTTGGCAATAATCGCAAGCAGCATTTTTTCTGCACCTTCGCTGTCGCCTTCGTCGATTTTGTCGATGGCGAGTTCAAGCTGCGTTTTGGGGCGTTCAGGTCTGATGTCGTAGGTTTGCGTGCTGACTCGGGGCTTCACCAGCGTTCGTGATTCAGCCGGTAACACCATGGTTTCTCTGGGAGCAACCGCAAATGCTGGTACAGTCGGCTTTTCTTTGGGAGCCTTCGCTTTGCTGATTTCGTCTTCGAGCTGCTTTACCAGGTCGCTGTATTGCTTCTGGTCGGGGTGTCGGGTCGATAGCACGCGTGCGTGTTCGAGCGCTTTTTCGGCATTGCCTGAGAGCGCCAGGCTGTAAGCGAGATAGAATCTGGCCTGGTCATGATCTTTTGCCATATCGACGACCTGACCGAGATAATCGGCAGCGCCACGATAGTCGCGGGCGGCGTAAAGTTTGAGACCCTGGTCAAGCAGCGCCGGGACGAGGTCCTGGGCGCAGAGCATAGTGGTGGCAGCAAGCAGCAGGCCGGCACAAAGCAGGCTGGAAATTTTCCTGAACATAAATCCTCCTGAAGATCAGGCTCCGATGAGAAAGTCAAGACTTTCCTTTTCGCTGGATGCCTGGTGGGCCATGAAGAAGAAACCGGACATTTCGAGCACGGTCGAGTGGTGCTTGTCAAGGCCCCAGACGCTGATCTGACCGGCGAAATCATCTGCGATCAGGCCGGCGATATCGAGCAGGGCGGCGACCCCGGGACTGCTGATGAGTTCGACCTCAGTGCAGTCAAGCGCAAACAGGCTGAATCCGGCGTCAAGGCCACTCTGCACCGTCTGCTTGAGCATGGTGCCGCCGGTGTCTTCGATATAGCCTTTGAGTCTGACGATTTCGATCTGGTCGCGAGTTTCGGTAGTCGCTGAAAACTGCTGATACATATTCCCTCCGTATATAGAAACCTATACTACTTCAGCCCCAGCTGATTTTTCAACCGTTTTGAACCATAAAAATGCAAGAGGGCAGAAACCGCAGATTTCGCAGATGGCCCAGATTGCAGAAGATCCAGCCGGGGCGCGTCGAGACGTGCCCGTTTCAAGCAACCGGCGAAGACGACAACGAAGACGACAACGAAGACGACAACGACATAAACGAGCATTGAATTTTGTCGCGAGGCCTGAAGACGGGTTTGCTTTTTCGTAAGCTTGTGAGCGTAGCGAATCGCTGGAGAAAAAGCATCCCGTCTGATGGCCGAAGCCTCTGGCTTAACAAAAATCAACGTGCTTTTGTATAAGATTAAGACGGCGGGCAGAAGAGGCTAAACGGCGGAAAATAAAAAATGTGCCGTTTTGAGCGACACATTGAAAGGGAGTTAGGGATTAGGTTGTCCATTCACGAAAGCTCAGCTTTAAGTTAAAGTTGAACCTTACATGAACTTCAACATTCATATCGGCGATAAAAATTAAAGTGTTTAGCTTTTTTTTATTTTTTTTTGTCATAAATTTCGGCCGGTTTAAGACGATACATGAAATAACGTAAAAATCAGATTATCGAGCATCCGGAGGTAAGCCGCATGAAAAATGAAAGCCTCATGACCATTCCAGAGCTGATGGAATTTCTCAAGGTCAAGCGCAATACTATCTATACTCTCAGAAATCTCGGTCTGCCGACCGTCAAAATCGGGCGTTCAGTGCGCTTTCGCGCTGACAGTGTGATCAAATGGCTCAGTGACCTGGAAAAAACCAGTAATTCGCCGGTGTCGGCCTATCTGAGTGACAATACGCATCTGCTGTAACCATGAGCGAGACCGCGAAAGAAATATTTTATCTGCTGAGTTTCTCTGTTGGTAGCGGGTTCCTTCTGAGCAAAACGATTTTTGCGCTGTATCGCACCTGGCAGGATGACAGCTGGCTGGAAAAGGGGCGCGGGCGTCGCTGCAAGCCCTGATTTGCTGCTCTTAACCGGCTTTTGCTTATTATCTATCTCTTAAAATTCGCAGGGGTTCAACATGTTGAACCCCTGCACTGTTTATGATCACTTATAGAGGCGGGTGTAGTTCCAGTGACTGCCCATGACCTTTTTGTAGTAGTCGCGGGTTTCGGCCAGTGGAATGCGGTCGAGGCGATCGAGCACCGGCAGGTTGGCGTGCGGACCCTGTTCGACCTTACGGGTAACATTGCCCTGACCTCCATTGTAGGCTGAAGAGGCGAGATAGAGGTCGCCGTTGAACATGTCGGCGAGAAACTTGAGATACCATGAGCCGTATCTGATGTTAAGGTCGATTTCCCAGAGTTTTTTCTGAGTATAGCCTTTTTCGCCGAGTTTGCCGGCGATCCATTTGCCGGTTGATGGAAGAATCTGCATCAGGCTGTGCGCATTGCTGCGCGACAGTGTTTCTGGATTGAAATGGCTTTCTTCGCGCATGATCGAAAGTATCCAGAACGGGTCGAGACCGAACTTCTTTGCGTTGGCGCGCACCTGCGTTTCAAAGGCGAAGGGATACATGGCTTTCCAGGCCCATTCTGGTAATGTGTCGAGCGAGCCGTCAGCTTCGAGGGTCTGGCGGAACAGCCGTTCGCCGAAGGCGGTGAGCTGGTTGTAATCATTGTTCTCGCGGGCTATATCGATTATGGCCTTGTAAAGAGCCAGGTTTGCGGGATGCTTGTCGGTGAGTCTGATCGCTTCGGCCCTTGCCAGGCCGACAAAGGCTGTTCTCCACATTTTTCTGAAAGCATCGGTGCGCTTTTTCAGATTTTGGGCGGGTTTGCCAACTGCTTTTCCGTTGAGAAGAAGTTTGTCGTTGCGTGAAGCTGGCGCAACCCAGGTGATGAAGAACGAGTTGGGATATTTCTTTTTGAGCAGTTTCAGCAGAGTCTTCGCTTCGTCGCTTTTTTCGCCAAGCGCGAGAATCGAGTATCCCAGTGCGTCGTCGGCGCGATAATGCCCGGGAAGCGTTCTGGCAAGAAACATGAAATACGGCACGGCCTTGGCCAGGCGGCCGCTGTCATAGTGTTCCAGGCCCATTTCGTAGATATGAACCGGAAACAGAGTGCCGAGGTCGCCTACTTTGCTGAGGCGGGTCAACAGTTCGAGGGTTTCGACGTCGTTGCCGACTCGGTAAGCGGAGCGCATCTTGCGGTAAAGGGCGGCGACTTCGTTGACCGGAAAAGCAG
>Ga0116143_10003622_pt1 | contig 15395 bp, 10 predicted proteins | sample AD_UKC034_MetaG_FD_89745 | JGI IMG/M metagenome (GOLD analysis project Ga0116143, IMG submission 89745) | Active sludge microbial communities of municipal wastewater-treating anaerobic digesters from USA - AD_UKC034_MetaG | ecosystem: Engineered > Bioreactor > Anaerobic > Digestate | place: USA...
ACCATCTTTTCCCTGGCATACCTTTTCAGCTTTACAAGCCCTTCATATACATGTTCCTTGACTATTTCAGCTGAAGTCCTTACTCTTTTATTGCCCAGGTGGTCTATATCCTGTACCACGCCCTCTTTTTTCTCTATCAGATTGAGAAGACCCCGGATAGTCTCAATAATATCTTCCTTTCTAAGATATCTCTCCTTGAAGTCAAGATTAAGAACTTTGTTTACCTGCCTTCTGCCTGGTTCTGAGAGGTCGTAAACCTCATCCGAAAAAAGAAGCAGGTTTAAAAATTTTGCCGCCTCCTTTATGTTAACCTTGTCATAGCCCGGCCTCATCTCCTTGTAAATCCTTTTCAAAGCCTCCTCGGATGATCTTGTATCGTCCCTGGCAAGAGTTTCAGCTATTATCGAACCTGAGGGCATATTCTCCGGCTTCCCGTAAAAAAGGCTTTTTATCTCGTCATCGTTGCAATTAAGGGCTTTCAATAATACGGTGGCGTAAACCTTTTTCTTTCCCAGCCATACTATGAGGCAATTGTGGTTATCTATCTCAAATTCTATCCAAAGACCGCGCGAGGGATATATTTTGGCTGAATATAAAACGTTCTGCCCTATACTCGGCTCTTCCTTGAAATAAACTCCGGGACATCTCAACAGCTGGTTCACAACAACCCTTTCTATTCCGTTGATGATAAAACTTCCGTTCTCTGTCATCAAAGGCAGGCTACCCAGGTATATCTCCTGTTCATTGATATCCTTCACCTTCAATTCCTTTGTCTGCATGTCGGGTTCTGAAGAAATAATGCGCAGCTTCACCCTGATTCGGGATTCGTAAGAGCTCTTCTTCTCGATACATTCGTCTATGGAATCAACGGGCTCTTCAAGCATATAATGGACATATTCTATGCGGTGTTTCCCATTATCGCTTTCTATAGGGAAGATTTTTTGAAAAAGTTCTTCCAATCCTGCTATCTTCCTCTTATAAGGGCTGATATCATTCTGTAGGAACCTTTCATAAGGAAGTTTCTGCAACTCAAGCAGATCCGGAGTTTCTAATATTTTCATTTTCACCCCTCAGCATTTTTACTTAATTTCAACTTCCGCGCCAATTGCTTCCATTTTTGATTTCACCTCTGCAGCCTCTTCCTTCGATACCTTTTCCTTTATGGGCTTTGGCAAGGCTTCTATCAATTCCTTGGCTTCTTTCAAACCGAGGTTTGTCATGGCCCTGACTTCCTTGATAGCCTGTATCTTATTGGAACCGAAAGTCTTCAAGATTACGTCAAAAACAGTCTTTTCTTCTTTCTTTTCTTCTCCTGCTGCTGGTTGTCCAGCAGAAACAGAGGCACCTACAGGCGCCATCATTCCTGCCACCCCGAATTTATCTTCAAGTTTTTTTGCAAGTTCCGATAAATCAAGAGCAGAAAGCTGCTCAATTTTTTCCACTATTTCATCAATTGCATTTTTTTCGACTTTTTCCATATTATTTCTCCTTTTTATTATCTGATATCTGGTTCAAATTACTGATTAATCTCGCAGCTGGAAACCTTACGGAATTTATTATCCTGAGCAAAGGCATCCTGAGGTTGAAAACTACTGAAGCCTCTATCTGTTTTCTTAATGGCAAGGCGCTCAGGCGGCTCAATTCCGCTTCATTAAAAACCCTGTTATTGATAATCCCGGTTTTAAAATTTATCTTCTCTGTTTTCTGTTTGAAAAGAAGCAGTTTTTTCAAAACTCCTATCTCATCATTGCCTTTCGTCCAGACAATAAAGACAGACCCGGTAAGCCCCTTGCATGATTCTTCATGGTTTATGTTTCCGTATGTTTTTTCCAGAAGCGTATTTTTGACAACTTTCATGCTGCATCCCAATTCTGACAAATCGCTTCTCAATCCCTGCATATCCATAACCGATAAACCTGAAAACCCCACAAGAAGATTGATATTGCTTTCCTTAATATCATCGGTCAACTTAGATACCAGTTCTTTTTTCTTCTCTTTGCTAAGTTTTTTCATTTATTCAACTCCGTCCCATTGTTGCGGGCCCTTTTTCCAAAAAACATTTTAAATTTTATTATGCTTTATATCATGAACGGTTTTCTGTTAAACGGCTTCCTGCAAAATTTTACCAGTGCCAAATCTTATTGAAGGAGACATGGTAAGAGAAAGAGATGACGAGCGTATATAATTGCTTTTTGCAGAAGGCGGCTTTGCCGCAACTACCGAATCAAGAGCCGCCTTTATATTCTCTACAAGTTTTTCCCTGTCAAAAGAGACTTTGCCTACCGGAATATGCAGATTACCGTCTTTGTCCATCTTGAAATCAATACGTCCTTTTTTAATTTCGCTTATTATATTTTCCAGGTTGTTTGTTACAGTGCCTGTTTTGGGATTGGGCATCAGGCCGCGGGGACCGAGTATTTTGCCGAGAGGAGATACAAGCTTCATCATATCGGGTGTAGCTATTACCGCGTCAAAATCAAGAAAACCGCCTTTTATTTTTTCTGTCAGGTCCTGTTCTCCTACGTAATCAGCTCCAAGGTTTTTCGCCTTTATTGCATTTTCACCTGAGGCAAAAACAAGAATCTTCACTGTCTTGCCCGCTCCATGAGGAAGAACTACAGAGTTTCTGACAGGCTGCTGCAATTTCTTGACATCCAAACCCAGATTTATTGACAATTCAACCGTTTCGTCAAACTTGCTCGAATGAAACCCCTTTATCTTGTCAACTGCTTCTTCTATATCGTACACCTTGTCTTTTTCAAGATTATCTGAAAGTCCCTTGTATCTTTTGGATTTTTTCACGTTCGTCTCCTTTAATCCCTTCAATCAACTATTTCCACTCCCATACTTCTTGCAGCAGCTTCAACTATTTTGACGGCGCTCTCAATGTTTTTTGTATTCAGGTCAGGCATCTTTACCTTTGCTATTTCTTCAAGCTGCTGTTTTTTTATCTTGCCGACCTTTTCTCTATTGGGCACACCGGAACCCTTGACTATATTAGCAGCCTTTTTAATAAGTTCGGAGGTAGGAGGCGTCTTCTTGATAAAGGTAAAAGTGCGGTCTTCATAAACAGTCAGGATAACAGGGATAGTCCCTTCTTTACCTTTTGTCTCAGCGTTGAAAGCCTTGCAGAATTCCATTATATTTACGCCATGCTGTCCCAAGGCAGGCCCAACAGGCGGAGCAGGCGTTGCCGCTCCTGCCGCAATTTGCAGTTTAATCAAAGCCTTAATTGGTTTGTTAGCCATCTGATTCACCCCTTTATGTTTTTTCAACCTGCCAATAATTCAATTCTACGGGAGTAGCCCTGCCAAAAATAGATATGCTCACCCTGAGCCTTTCCTTATCCGGATATATTTCTTCAACAATACCGTCAAAATTGACAAACGGACCGTCAATTATTTCCACCTTGTCACCAACTCCGAATTCCACCTTGGGAGTTGTTTTGCCTTTCTTTTCTTCAACCTCGTTCATTATTTTCTTTGCTTCGTATTCCGACAGGGGTACAGGGTTGCCGGCTCCAAGAAATTTTATCACTCCCTGGGTAGTCTTGATTTTGTGCCATATAATGTCGTCAGCAGATTCATCTATCTCAACCAGTATGTATCCCGGCCAGAATTTCCTGCTTCTGACTTTCTTTTCTCCCTTTACTACTTCAGTGACATCTTCTTTCGGTATGACTATCTGTTGAATTTTTTTCAATACATCGTCATCCTGATTAAACAAGAGTTTCTTTATCTTGTCTTCGTGCCCTGTTTTAACCTGCAGTATAAACCATTTTCCCATTTTTTCACCTTAAGAACATTCTGATTAATTTGGAGAACGCTATATCGGCAACTCCAAGGTAGATGGAAAACAACACCATGAAAAAAACTATCACGCCTGTCGTGATTTTAAGAACTTTTTTTTCAGGCCAGCTCACCTTGCCTAACTCATTGATGACACCGTTAATGAAATTCGCTATTTTCTTTTTCATGTTTGTCAAATCCTTTTGCAGGCCTGGGAGGATTCGAACCTCCAACCCACGGATTTGGAGTCCGTTGCTCTGCCAGTTAGAGCTACAGACCTAAAATTAAAAGTTTTCAAGAACATTCAGAAGCCGGAATTTCCCCCGGAATTTCACATAGAAAAGTTAATATTATAACATATAATAAAAAAAAAACAAATTTTTTTGTCAACAATTATCCGGGGTTTCCTGTGCCATGCAATGATTGAAATTCGATTAAGATTTTCCTTCTTTGTGAAGCATGTGCTTATTACAGGATGGACAATACTTCTTGATTTCTATTTTGTCTTTTTTTATTTTCTTGTTTTTTGTCGTATAATAATTTTTTTCCTTGCATCCTTCACAGGTCAAAGAAACTATATCCCTCATATGCCATCTCCTCCAAAAGCTTTCAGCTATTATTGTTTTTTATTCAAGTATCTCTGTCACGGCTCCGGCACCGACAGTTTTTCCGCCTTCCCTGACGGCAAATCTCTGCCCTTTCTCCAACGCTATGGGATATATCAGCTTCACGTCCATCTCAACGTTATCCCCGGGCATTACCATCTCTACGCCTTCAGGAAGCTTTATCTCTCCGGTTACATCCGTGGTCCTTATGTAAAACTGCGGCCTGTATCCGGTGAAAAATGACTTGTGCCTGCCTCCTTCCTCTTTCTTCAATACGTATACCTGCGCCTTGAAATGAGTATGCGGAGTAATCTTCCCGGGCGCCGATACCACCATCCCTCTCTCTGCTTCGTCCTTCTCCACTCCCCTCAGAAGCAATCCGAGATTATCCCCTGCAACTCCTTCATCCAGCTCCTTCCTGAACATCTCTATTCCCGTTACTACCGTCTTCTTTACATCGTGAGACAACCCTATCATCTCTACCGCATCTCCTATCTTTACCTTCCCTCTCTCTACCCTGCCTGTAGATACAGTTCCCCTGCCTGTGATAGAAAATACATCCTCTATAGCCATCAAAAACGGCTGGTCTACCGGCCTCGGCGGCTCAGGTATATAACTGTCCACAGCTTCCATCAATTCAAGAATACCTCCGCATTTCTCGCATTCCCTCTTCCCGCATCCGCATTCCAAACACTGCAATGCGCTTCCCTTGATTACAGGTATATCGTCTCCGGGAAATCCATTCTTGGTAAGCAATTCCCTCATCTCCAATTCCACAAGTTCTACAAGCTCCTTGTCTTCAAGCTGGTCCATCTTGTTCATGAATACCACCATCGCAGGTACCTCTACCTGCTTGGCCAACAGCAAATGCTCCCTGGTCTGCGGCATAGGCCCGTCGGGAGCGCTCACCACAAGAATCGCACCGTCCATCTGCGCTGCTCCGGTTATCATGTTCTTAATGTAGTCCGCGTGCCCGGGACAATCTATGTGCGCATAATGCCTCTTGTCCGTCTGGTATTCTATGTGAGATATGTTTATCGTCAACCCTCTCTCTTTCTCCTCGGGCGCCTTGTCTATATCCTCGTATCTCGAAAAACTCGCCTGCCCCTTCTTGCTCAATACCATCGTTATCGCGCTGGTAAGCGTTGTCTTCCCATGGTCCACGTGTCCTATCGTTCCTATGTTTACGTGCGGCTTGCTCCTTACAAATTTCTCCTTTGCCATTTTTACGCCTCCTTGATTATAACTGTTCGCTGCTTAAATCAGGTTAATTGTGCTGTTTCTTGTTCCTGCCAAAAAGCTCTATCTTCTTAATTAAAGGCCTCTTATACGCTTGAGTTCTTCAGGTGGAACGGCTTCATAGAAAGAAGGTTCTATTATATAATTTCCCCTTCCCTGTGTCAAGGACCTCAGCACCGTAGCATATCCGAAAATATTTCTCAGGGGAATAAATCCGTCTATATATTTTATATTATCCAGAGTCTTAAGGCTTTCTATTCTTCCTCCCCTGAGATTGATATCATTCAGAATTTCACCCATAAATTCATCGGGAACTGTAATTTCAATTTTCATAATAGGTTCAAGAAGTACGGGCACAGCCTTTATTACCGCGTCTCTTAAAGCCATAGAACCAGCAATCTTATATGCAATCTCATTGGAATCAGTAGGATGCATGGACGTATCTGTCAGAAACACCTTTATATCCATCAGGGGAGTCCCCAGCAAAGGACCTGCTTCCATGGCTTCCTTGACTCCTTCCTCAACTGCATTAATAAATTCCATCGGGACCTTGCCTTTTTCGGAAACATCCTCAAAAATGAATTTACCTCCACGCGGCAGTGGTTCCACTCTTATCACTGCATGCCCATAATGACCCTTGCTGCCAGCTTGTTTTATAAATTTCCCTTCGCCTCTGGCAATTTGCTTTATTGTTTCCCTGTAAGCTACTTCAGGTTTTCCCAGACGGATATCAATCTTGCTTTCGCGCCTCAGCCTTTCAGTTGCCACATCTATGTGAAGCTCTCCCATACCCATTATTATAATCTGCCCTGTTTCTTCATCAGTTTTTATTGTCAGAGTGGGGTCTTCTTCCGCAACCTTCAAAAAACTTGCATAAATCCTGTCATAATCGGATTTCACCCGCGGTTCAGCCGATACATAAATGACGGGCTGAGGAAATTTAAGGGATTCAAAAACAACGGGATTATTTTTCTCTGAAAGAGTATTTCCCGTATAGCTTTTCCTGAGCCCTGACAGAACGACTATCTCCCCGGCAAAAGCTTCTTCTTTTTCAAAATATTTGTTTGAATGAACTTCAAAAATCTTCATTACCCTTTCACTGGTATTGGTTGACCAGTTGTAAACGGTCTCCCCTTTTTTCAACCTACCTGAATAAATTCTCGTATAGAAAAGTTTTCCCGCATTTGAATCATTGTAAAGTTTGAATACATATGCTGTTAAACCGCTCCTGGCGTCACAATTTACAACTTTACTTTTTTTTGTCAGAGGATTTATGCCTGACACGGTTTTTATATCCAGAGGAGAAGGCAGGTAATCTACAACTCCGTCAAGCAGAAGGCATACCCCCTTGTTTTTAAGCGATGAACCGCAGAAGATTGGAAACAATTTGCACTCTACAGTTCCTTTCCTCAATGCGTTTTTCAAATTTTTACAGTTCGTTTCCCCTCCATTAATATAATCTTCCATGATATCCGAATCCATGTCTGATGCCTTTTCTATCATTTCGTTTCTCAAGTCATCAGTTATTTCTTGCATGTCTTCAGGAACAGGTCCCTCGCATACTTCTTTTTCAGAATCAGAATTGTAGAATATGGCCTTCCTGTTCAGAATATCCACTATCCCTTTGAACTCGCCGTTGCTCATTATGGGAATTTCCATTATGACAGTATTTGCGTTCAATTTCTTTTTAATATCCGCTGTGACCTTGAAAAAATCAGCGCCCGTCCTGTCCATCTTATTTATATATATTATCCTCGGTATGGCGTACCTTTCACTCTGCCTCCAGACAGTTTCGGATTGGGGCTGAACTCCTCCAACTGCGCAAAAAACTCCTATAGCGCCGTCAAGAACCCTCAGGGACCTTTCCACTTCCACGGTAAAATCCACATGTCCCGGCGTATCTATGATATTTAACTTGCAATTCTGCCAGTAGAATGTGGTTGCAGCCGAAGAAATTGTAATACCCCGTTCTTTCTCCTGGTCCATCCAGTCCATTACTGCAGTTCCTTCATCAACATCGCCCATCTTATAGGTCTTTCCTGAATAAAACAAAAAACGTTCCGTAGTTGTTGTCTTTCCTGCGTCTATATGAGCTATTATTCCTATGTTTCTGATTTTTTCCATTTCACGCATAAAAAACCTTTAAGACTATATGAACATCCTTATAAACAATAAAAGAACTTTTAGTTTAAAAACTGAGAAAGATGGGAAATCCTTGTTTTAAGAGGGATGTCAGGAGGATATACTAACTACCATCTGTAATGCGCAAAAGCCCGGTTAGCCTCCGCCATTTTATGCGTATCTTCCTTCTTCTTTACGCTTGCTCCTTCGCCTTTTGCAGACTCCATAAACTCATCAACCAGTTTTTCGGCTATGGATTTCCCCTTTCTGGCTCTCACGTTGCTAAGAATCCATCTTATGGCAAGAGCTAAACTTCGTTCGGCCGGCACTTCAACAGGAATCTGGTAAGTCGCACCGCCAACCCTTCTTGCCCTGACTTCCACTCTCGGTTTGACGTTGCCCAAAGCTTTTTTGAAAACAGCAATGGGGTCCTGGTCTGTTTTTTCCTTAATTATGTCCAGGCTTTCATAGAATATTGTATAGGCCAGATTCTTCTTGCCGTCCAACATAAGCAGGTTTACAAATTTCGATATTTCATAATCATTATATTTTGGATCGCCCGTTATCCGCTGTTTACCGGCTCTTTTTCTTCTCGGCATGTTTTAACCCTCCGCTTTCTTTTCGCCTTCTTTTGGTTTTTTTGTTCCGTATTTTGATCTTGATTGTCTCCTGCCCTCGACTCCTCCGGTATCAAAACTTCCTCTCAGAATATGGTATTTTACACCGGGCAGGTCCCTTACCCTCCCTCCGCGAACAAGAACAATTGAGTGTTCCTGTAAATTATGTCCTATTCCGGGAATATATGCTATGACTTCCTTTCCGTTTGTCAACCTGACCTTGGCTATCTTCCTGAGTGCGGAATTCGGTTTCTTTGGGGTTGCAGTTTTGACATAAAGACAAACGCCCCTTCTCTGCGGATTCTTTTCCAGAGCTGTCGACTTCAATTTCTTCTTTTGCTGATGCCTTCCTTTCTTTATAAGTTGATTATGTGTCGGCATATTTGCCCTCCATATATTATTCCTGCTTCACCTGTTCGGCAACCTCTGTAAATTCCTTGTTCTCCTGCTGTTTGAATATCCCGGTACCCGCAGGTATCAGTCTTCCGAGAATTACGTTTTCCTTAAGCCCTTCGAGAGGGTCTTCCAATCCGAGCATCGCTGCAGCTGTCAACACTTTCGTCGTTTCCTGAAAAGAAGCGGCAGAAATGAAACTGTCACTGCTCAGGGCAACCCTGGTTATTCCAAGTATCATGGGCTTGAAGGAAGCCGGCTTTTTATTTTTCGGAAGAGATTCATTGATTCTCTGTATTTTAATCTTGTCTACTTCTTCGCCTTCAAGCATAAAAGTATCTCCGGGGTCTTCAACGCGAACCTTTGAAAGCATCTGCTTGACTATCACTTCTATATGCTTATCCTTGATGGTTACGCCTTCCACCCTGTAAACCTTCTGTATCTCACCGAGAAGATATTCTTCCACCTTCTTTTCACCCTGAATCCTGAGCATATCCTTCAGTACCACGGGACCGTCGGTGAGCTTGCTTCCTGCAAGAACCCTGTCTCCCGAAGCTACCAGCAAATGTTTGCCGTAAGGTATTACATAATCTTTCACGGTTTCCGTTTCCTGGTTTACTATCCTGATTTTCCTGTTGCCTTTCTCGGAAGGAAGTATTTCCACAATGCCGTCTATCTCGGAAATGATTGCAGGATTCTTGGGATTTCTCGCTTCAAAAAGTTCCGATACCCTCGGCAGTCCTCCTGTTATATCCTGCTGCACCCTTTTCTCTGAACGGAGTATCTTGGCTATAACATCTCCCGCATGAACCTTGTCTTTTGCCTGCACTATGACATGTGCATCCTCAGGAAGATGGTAATTTCCCACTATGTTTCCCCTGGCATCTTTCAGGATAATCTGGGGATCCATTTCTTCCTTGTGCTGTATAATGACCTTTCTGCTTATGCCTACGGCTGAATCGAATTCTTCCTTGGCTGTTTTACCAAGTTCAATATCCTTGTAGAAGACAGTTCCTGCCTTGTCCGCTATAACCGGAAAAGAATAAGTATCCCAAACAGCTATTTCTTTTGACAGGGAGACTTTTTCTCCATCCTCAACATTCAATATAGTACCGACCCTGAGAGTATACCTTTCTATCTCTCTGCCCCTGTCATCATTAAGCAGGATGTTGCCTTCCCTGTTTATAACGACATTCTTGCCTTCAGTGTTCCTTACCACCCTTAGGTTCTCAAGATATTTTATTATACCCCTGTCTCTTGCGATAATCGATGAAGGACCAGTACTCCTGGAAGCCGCTCCGCCTGTATGGAAAGTTCTCAGGGTAAGCTGCGTTCCGGGTTCTCCTATGGATTGGGCCGCAATAACTCCAACGGCTTCCCCTATATTGACCGGCTTTTTCCTCGACACATCCCAACCGTAACATTTGGCACATACTCCTTTTTCAGCTCTGCACGTGAGAACAGACCTTATTCTTATCCTGTTTATTCCGGTATCAACTATCACCTGGGCTTTTGCTTCGTCAATAAGCTCGCCTGCCTTAACGATGATGCTGTCGGTAACAATATCCACGACGTTGTCAACCGCAACCCTTCCTACTATCCTCTCCCTTAAAGGAAGAAGCTCTTCTTCCCCGTCCATAAGAGAACTTAGGAATATTCCCTCGAGAGTACCGCAGTCTTCCTCGGTAACGATCATGGAATGAGAAACGTCTATGAGCCTTCTGCTCAGGTAGCCGGCGTCCGATGTTTTCAGTGCCGTGTCTACAAGACCCTTTCTGCCTCCGTGAATGGCTATATAGTACTCAAGGAGGTCAAGACCTTCCCTGAAATTGCTTATAACGGGGGTTTCAATAATTTCACCTATGCCTCCCGTGACCTGCTTTGTGGGTCTTATCATTAGGCCGCGCATACCCATGAGCTGGTTAGCCTGCGAACGGTTGCCTCTTGCTCCGGAAGAGACCATTAGATATATGGGATTTATATAAAACTGCTTTTTGTCTCCGGTATCTGCTATAGTATCCATAACAGCCCGGCCTATTTTGTTCGTAGCAGTTGTCCATATATCTATAATCCTGTTGTATCTTTCTCCCGTGGATATAACGCCCCTGCTGTAATTCTTCTCGACTTTTTTCTTCTCCTGTTCCGCTTCTTCGATAATTTTCCCTTTTTCAGAAGGTATTTTCAAGTCGTCTATCCCTATTGTTATTCCACCCCTTGTTGCAAATTCAAAACCTAAGTTTTTGACAGAATCGAGAAAATCCACGGTTTTTTCATACCCGCATTTGTCAAATATTTCCTCGGTCAAAGCTTCAAGCATGGGGCTTTCGAATTTTTCGTTCTTGTATTCTATCTCACTGGGAATAAACGTGTTGAAGATAATCCTGCCGACAGTCGTAACAAGGTCCTTGCCGTTAGCGTCCCTTACCCTGATAGGCCTGTGGAGTGTAATGTGATTGAGGTTGTAAATATATACCGCCTCCTCAAAAGACGAAACGGGAGATTTAACCTTGTGGCCGTTGACGACAAATCCCATTTCGTAAGGTTCCTCTTCACTCTGCAGGGTAAGGTATGTGCATCCTATCACTATATCCCTTGTAGGCGTGACGATAGGCTTTCCGCTTGCAGGAGAAAGTATATGGGTATTTGCCTGCATCAGCAGTTTCGCTTCAATACAGGCTTCCGGAGTCAGGGGAAGATGCACGCTCATGGTATCCCCGTCAAAATCGGCATTGAACGCAGGACATACAAGGGGATGCACCGTTATTACGTTTCCCTCTATAAGCTTCGGCTCGAAAGCCTGTATGCTCAGACGGTGCAGAGTCGGCTGCCTGTTGAGCATTACCGGATGCTTTCTGCTGACCCGTTCAAGAATCTCCCATACTTCGGGTAGGTTTTCCCTTATCGCCCTTTTTGCACTGCCGAGAGTATGGAAATACTCCTTTTTCCTCAGTTCCCGCAGAACAAAAGGCCCGAACAATTCAAGAGCCATTTCCTTGGGCAGGCCGCACTGGTTGAGTTTCAGTTCAGGACCTACAACGATAACAGCCCTACCTGAATAATCCACCCTTTTGCCCAGAAGGTTCTGCCTGAATCTTCCCTGTTTTCCCCTCAAAGCATCCGTAAGAGATTTAAGGGGTCTCTTTCCTTTGCCGAGAACAGCCATACCGTGCTTGCCATTATCAAGAAGGGCGTCAACCGATTCCTGGAGCATTCTTTTTTCATTCCTGACAATTATATCGGGCGCCTGCAGCTGTATGAGCTTTTTCAGCCGGTTATTCCTGTTAATTACTCTCTGGTATAAGTCGTTAAGGTCGGAAGCCACAAACCTTCCGCCGTCAAGGGGAAGCAAAGGCCTTAAATCGGGAGGTGTTACCATGAGAATACTCGTTATAAGGTATTCGGGTTTTACCTGCGTCTTTATCAGTCCCTCTACCATCCTCAGTTTCTTTATAAGAGTTCTCCTGGTAATGTAATCCCTTTTTTTCTTTCCGCTCAACTGCTGTTTTATCTGCTCTTCCATCTTATGCAAATCTACCTTCTTCAACAGCTGCTGTACGGCTTCGGCTCCTATGCTGACCTGGAATTTGTTGCCGTATTTCTCTATGTTTTTGTAATACTCGTCTTCAGTCATTATCTGCTTTTCTTTCAAAGGCGTATTGCCCGGGTCTATTACCATGTATCCCTCATAGTAACATACCATCTCGAGGTCGGACATTGACATGTCAAGCAAAAGCCCCATCCAGTTGGAGATGCTTTTCAACAGCCAGATATAAGAAACGGGCGTGGCAAGCTCGACATGACCCATCCTTTCCCTGCGGACCTTTGAAGTTGTAACTTCGACTCCGCACCTGTCGCATATGATGCCCTTATACCGCAATTTCTTGTATTTGCCGCATGAACACTCGTAGTCCTTTGCGGGACCAAAAATCCTCTCGCAGAAAAGGCCGTCTTTCTCGGGCCTGAAGGTTCTGTAATTAAGGGTCTCCGCCTTTTTAACTTCTCCGTGTGACCACGAACGCATCACCATGGGAGAGGTTATCTTTATATTGGCCATTTCCCTGCTTTTTCCGCCTTCCCTGGAATTGTCTATTTTAAGGTCAAGACCGATGCCCTGCAGCTCTTTCTTCAGCACGTTAAAAGACTCGGGTATATTATTTCCCCTGTAGTCAAGACCCTTTGCAATGCTTTCATACATGAGCTTTCTGCCTTCGGTATCGTCACTTTTCACTGTAAGCATTTCCTTTAAAGTGTGTGCCGCCCCGTATCCTTCGAGAGCCCAGACTTCCATTTCTCCAAACCTCTGGCCGCCGAACTGTGCCCTTCCGCCAAGTGGCTGCTGGGTAATAAGCGAATATGCGCCCGTACTTCTTGTATGTATCTTTTCATCGGCAAGATGCTTCAGCTTCATCATGTACATATATCCGACAGTCACCCTGTGGCTGAAAGGTTCCCCTGTCTGTCCGTCAAACAGGATGTCCTTGCCGTCTTCTGGTAAACCTGCTTCTTTCAAAAGTTTTTTTATCTCCAGTTCTTTAATGCTTTCGAATATGGGAGTTTCAGTGCTGTATCCGAGCGCTTTGAGAGCTCTTCCAAGGTGTATTTCGAGAACCTGCCCTATATTCATTCTCGAAGGAACTCCCAGAGGATTCAAAACTATGTCCACGGGCGTGCCGTCCCTCAGAAAAGGCATGTCTTCCTCGGGCACGATTTTTGAAACAACACCCTTGTTTCCATGTCTTCCGCTCATCTTGTCACCCACGGCAACCTTCTTCTTGACGGCAATCTCAACAACTATCTTGCATATCACGTCCGAATCAAGTTCGTGACCCCTTTTAACCTTCACTTTTTCGTTCTTAAGCTGGTTCTTTACCTTGTTGATTTCTTCTTCGCCCAAAGCAATTATTTCAACGAAAGCGTTTTTATGTTTTTCCGGAATCTTCTCGGCAAACCTGGACCATGCTTCGGAATTGCTGAAACGGCCCTTAAGGTTTATTTTGTGGGCCGAAACAAATTTTTGAATTTCTGACCCTATAAGCTTCTCTATTATTTTCTCTTTGTTCTTGTAGGATTCTTCAAGTTCCCTGACCCTTGCATTGACTTCCTTGTCGTTGGATGAATCCCTGCGGAAATATTTCCTGACATTCACCACGGTTCCCTTGGTTCCGGGAGGGACTTTCAAAGAAGTATTCTGTACATCCTTGGCTTTTTCTCCGAATATGACCCTCAGAAGTTTTTCTTCGGGAGTTATGTCGGATTCGCCGCGCGGAGTAACTTTCCCAACAAGTATATCGTCGGGCTCAACCTCCGCCCCAATTCTTATTATCCCCTTTTCGTCAAGATTCTTGAGCCTTTCTTCCGGAGTATTGGGCAGGTCGCTGGTTATTTCTTCAGCTCCCAGTTCCATTTCCACAGCTTTTGTTTCAAACTCTTTTATATGTATTGAAGTAAACGTATCCTCTTTCACGAGTTTTTCGCTTAAAAGAATGGCATCCTCATAGTTGTATCCGTGCCAGGGCATAAGGGCCACAAGAAGATTCTTGCCCAGGGAAAGTTCCCCATGCTGAGATGCGCAGGGCCCGTCAGATATTATCTGTCCCTTTCTTATCTTATCCCCTGCTTTCACAATCGGCCTCTGGTGGAAACATGTATCCTGGTTGGTCCTGAAGAAGCCTCTGAGATAATAAACATCTTCTTTTTCCCAGTCAAAAAGCCCCGGATTATTTCTGGCAATGACAATTTTCTGACTGTCAGCATAACTGACAACACCTTCATTCTTTGCCTTGAGAACCACACCGCTGTCCTGTATAACATATTTTTCCATACCTGTCTTTACAAGAGGAGCTTCGTTCTTAATCAAAGGCACACCCTGTCTCTGCATATTTGAGCCCATAAGAGCCCTGTTCGAATCGTCGTGTTCAAGAAAAGGTATCAGGGAAGCGCTGACGCTGACTATCTGTACAGGAGAAACACCTATATAATCAACATTCTGGCTCGGATAATCATCCTTGATTCCGTCTTTCGTTCTCACCTTTATTAGCTCCGGAATTATTTTTTTTGTCTTTTCGTCAACCGGAACTCCGGGAGGCGCTATGGTAAATTCATCTTCCCTGTCTGCAGTCAGATATTCCAACTGCTCGGTCACTTTTCCCTTTTCAACTCTGTAATAAGGAGTCTTTATAAATCCAAGTTCATCCACCTTCGAATGAACGGTAAGAGAATTTATAAGGCCTATATTTGCACCTTCAGGCGTTTCAATTGGACACACCTTGCCAAAATGGGTGTAATGGACATCTCTTACTTCGAAACTTGCCCTCTTGCGCTCTTTGACTCCTCCCTCGCCTACTGCCGTAATCCTCCTTTTGTGGGTTATTTCTGTCAGGGGATTAGTTTTTTCAAGAAACTGCGAAAGCTGGTTTCTTGCAAAAAAATCGTTGATGGCAGTCATTAGAATCTTGCCGTTTATCAAAAGCTGAAGGGTTACCTTTTTGCTTTCATCCTTATCCAGCAGAACCATCTTTTCCCTGGCATACCTTTTCAGCTTTACAAGCCCTTCATATACATGTTCCTTGACTATTTCAGCTGAAGTCCTTACTCTTTTATTGCCCAGGTGGTCTATATCCTGTACCACGCCC
>Ga0116143_10003629_pt1 | contig 15363 bp, 10 predicted proteins | sample AD_UKC034_MetaG_FD_89745 | JGI IMG/M metagenome (GOLD analysis project Ga0116143, IMG submission 89745) | Active sludge microbial communities of municipal wastewater-treating anaerobic digesters from USA - AD_UKC034_MetaG | ecosystem: Engineered > Bioreactor > Anaerobic > Digestate | place: USA...
ATGTCGCAATCCAGTATTTACCCTGGCTAAGATTCCCACAGAATTGAAAAACTTGGAGGCATGACATGAAGCTGAGTAGTAAGCTGTCGCAATCCAGTATTTACCCTGGCTAAGATTCCCACGCTCACACAATCTGCAGGTTTCCAAATCCGGCTATGTGATGTCGCAATCCAGTATTTACCCTGGCTAAGATTCCCACACAATAAAATCAAAGAAAACGTTGATGATCTTTACAGCAACTGTCGCAATCCAGTATTTACCCTGGCTAAGATTCCCACTTTCTACTGGTTGGAACGCATGGTTTGGGGAAAAGTACAATGTTGTCGCAATCCAGTATTTACCCTGGCTAAGATTCCCACAAAAAAAGTAAAAGTTTTAACTGAACAGGATGAAGAAAAAGAAATTTGTCGCAATCCAGTATTTACCCTGGCTAAGATTCCCACTTGTGGGCACCCATGTGTTTTTCGCTATTAAGTCAAAACGTTGTCGCAATCCAGTATTTACCCTGGCTAAGATTCCCACTAAATAATGGCGAAGCCCAAGCAAATGATCTTGATGTTTTGTCGCAATCCAGTATTTACCCTGGCTAAGATTCCCACCACCTGAATTTTAAAAATTAGGCTAAGGAGAAAATCCTAAATGTCGCAATCCAGTATTTACCCTGGCTAAGATTCCCACAACTGTCAAGAGATTTTGATGCTTCAAGCTTTGTGAAAAACTGTCGCAATCCAGTATTTACCCTGGCTAAGATTCCCACGCACAGTGTCCGTGTTTTATCCGGACATTGAGCCGAAGATTGTGTCGCAATCCAGTATTTACCCTGGCTAAGATTCCCACTCGTGTTTTGACTGGGCTCAAACCGAGCCCCAGCAAAAGTGTCGCAATCCAGTATTTACCCTGGCTAAGATTCCCACCAGTTTTCTTTCTTTCCAATAGGCTTTTTATCAAAAATTGTCGCAATCCAGTATTTACCCTGGCTAAGATTCCCACAGTTTTACAAACTGCACTTTTGCTAAATGCCGTCAATATTGTCGCAATCCAGTATTTACCCTGGCTAAGATTCCCACGATGTTATTTTTTCGAAAGCCAACTTTTTGAGTGCGAATGTCGCAATCCAGTATTTACCCTGGCTAAGATTCCCACAGAACTCGCGCAATCCTTAAACGAATTGGAAAAAGCCGTCGCAATCCAGTATTTACCCTGGCTAAGATTCCCACACAACTCGAATTTCGATTATGCAGACTTTCACGAGTGTAATTGTCGCAATCCAGTATTTACCCTGGCTAAGATTCCCACGAGACAAATAACGGCCAGAGGTTTGGCATCAAGTTTGATGTCGCAATCCAGTATTTACCCTGGCTAAGATTCCCACTTATCGTGATCGAGGGCGAAAAATACACCGTTAGAGGATGTCGCAATCCAGTATTTACCCTGGCTAAGATTCCCACTGGGTGTCCATATACCCCAAACTCACATAGTTAGACCAAGGAATGTCGCAATCCAGTATTTACCCTGGCTAAGATTCCCACAGCCCATCAAGTATTACATCAGCAAAAACAATGGAAGTCGCAATCCAGTATTTACCCTGGCTAAGATTCCCACTTTAAAATCGTTTCGCTCGGTGAATTTTATCTGCCTGATTGTCGCAATCCAGTATTTACCCTGGCTAAGATTCCCACTGTGGGAGGTTAAGGCCTCCTCTATCGAAGCTGGCCTTAACGTTTGTCGCAATCCAGTATTTACCCTGGCTAAGATTCCCACAAAGATCTTTTGGGGCAGGATGCTTGAGGATATCGAACAGTCGCAATCCAGTATTTACCCTGGCTAAGATTCCCACCCTTGCATGTCGGCCAAAGCAGATGCGGGGCTTAAAGTGTTGTCGCAATCCAGTATTTACCCTGGCTAAGATTCCCACTGCCCCTTGGCTAGCGGCATGAGAACACAATATCTTATAAACTTTTTGGCGCTAGGCTGTATTTTTAACCCCTTTTTCGAGTGCATCTTCATCTCCCTTTGCAAGATTTTAAACATCATTTTCTATTATAAGTATAACAATAACTTTATTCTAGTCACTCTGCGCCTGCCGCCTTTCTAGATGATTTGCACCTTCGTTTCTTTTTCTATCCCGGTTTTTATGCCCCATGATTCCACTCTGCCGCTGCAGTTTTTGCACAAATAGTAGATACGCAAACTGTCTTTTTCTTCGTCGATAAACTTTAAAGCCACCTTTTTCATGCGCAATATTTTGGCCTGGTCCAATTCGCATTCGAAAACACTGTACTGCACTCTTTTGCCGAAATCTTCCAGACGTTTCGCCAGCTTGGTCCGCCGCCTGTCGTCGATAATATCATAAGATACAAGTACAATCATCTCACATCCTGGCGAGGCCGGGTTGGTATATGTGCCCCTCGACAATCGCCCGGCTCATCGCTTTTGCCTGCGTGTGTAAGCGTTTTCGAGGCGTCAGTTGGTTGGTCTCGGTTCGCATTGTTTTTTCATATAAAGATAAAAATGTTTTTAGCGCTTCGTCCTGCAGATAAACACCCTGATTATCCATTACCTTAAAATCGTTGCTTTGAAAAATTTGGTTATTGCAGGCCATCAGCACCAAACGATCCGCGATAACCGGGCGAAATTCTTCCAGCAAGTCCAAAACCAAAGATGGTCTTCCGTAGACAACGCCGTGTAAAAAACCCAGGTATGGATCCAGGCCCAACGAAACGACTTGTCCATATAATTCATTCATCAGCATCATATAAGTCAAACTGAGCAACGCATTGACAGGATCCTTTGGAGGCCTTCTGTTGCGAGTCGTAAAATTCATGTCGCCGCGGATCATTTGCGAAAAAGCTTTAAAATAGACTGAACTTCCCTGCCCTTCACAGCCCAGCAAACTGGCCAGACTTTTTTTCCCGGGTAGTTCATGCAAAATTCTTTCAAGCGCCTGCTGCAGTTCAGTAAAGTCCATTTGATGGTTGCGCTGAAAGCGCAGCAACAAACGCCGATAGTTGGATAACTTGCCAGATACGATATTTTTTGCTACCGCCAGGACATAATTTTGATCGATAATCCGCTCATATTGCGCCAATCGCAGCAGATTGTTTTTCGATTCGGCAGCCACCAATCGTCCGCGCAGTTTACCGTTAACGCGCAAAAAACTGACGTCAATCCCTTCATCAAGAAGTCCTTGCAGGGCTTGTGTGGTGATTTGGACACTGCCAAAAATGACCAGCCGTTTGAGACTGAGCATAGATGCTCTGCCAAGCACCTGTTTTCCTCTGCAGACGAGCAGCGATTGACTTGCCCTTCTAACCACGGCACTCTGTTCAACGATATAGAGTGTATCCATTCGCTACATTTCCAAAATCCAGGATTTTTTCCCATCCATATCTATCTGCCTGAATCCGCCCAAATGGGTTTCGATCACATCTTCTTTACGCTGCACAAACAGCAAGTTGAAATAGGTTTCGATCTCGGCAATTTTTTCTGCAATATGGCGTTGCTCGTTGCGCAATTCTTGGTATTTTTGAATTTTTTCAACCAATTCAGTCGCATCAACCACAATGTCTTTTTTCGAAACCAAAGTTACTGTTTGTTTCTCTTGTTTCTCTTGTTTCTCTTGTTTCTCTTGTTTCTCTTGTTTCTCTTGTTTCTCTTGTTTCTCTTGTTTCTCTTGTTTCTCTGTTGGTTTATTTGTGCTAGGTTTGATTTTTTTGATCTTGGCGATGGCATGGGGGTCTGCGTGTAAAACCGGGGACGGATAAGATCCAGGACTATCGGAAAATTTGCACGAACATCCCAACGCTGGCAACAAATGACTATGCCACTGGCGGATCTTTGGACAACTGAGAGGGAAACTTTTGCAGCGCAGTATCCATTTTGCCGTGATTTTTTGATTGTAATTGGCAGTATGCCCGATGATTCTATGCAACATGGCATGCCCGCCTTCCCCCATCGGTCCCAGTACCCCTAAAAGAGTCAAACGTTCAAGATGAGTAAGATGGTTTTCGCTTTCTGCTTTCTGGCGAAAATATTGCATCAGTGTGCAGCCGCTGAAAATTTTTTCGATTTTCTGCAACTCTTCTGCACGGATAGGAACAACAGATTCTTCTCGGACCGACTTGATCTTTTGCCAAGCGGATAGCCACGACTGCCGAGATAACGGTTTTATGCTCTGCAACAATTTTTCTGCATCACCGGGTTCTCCGCGATCGTTTAACAAATGGCACCAGTGACCGCTGGCTTGATGTTTGCCCAAAGGCAATTTAATCAGCGAGCCGAGCGATTTTTCGCAAAGAGCCGTTTCCTTTGGAAAAAATTCCCTCACGATTCCGGGTGGCGGAGCACCGATTTGTTGGTATACTCTCTTTGCAAATTCCTGGGCCATGTAACCGGGTTGAGGTTCCTCCAGAAACAACCAGATGTGTAATCCTTTGAAACCGGAATCCTCTGCAAGAGATTGTATTCCCAAGCTGCGCAAAAAACGCAATATTTTGTAACCATCTTGCCATAAAAATTCCAGCCAATCTTCGCGGCTGTTGGCGGCCAATTCTTGTTGCGCTTGTTTGCTCAAATCGAGGTCAAAAACAAGACAACTAACCTTGCTTTCGTCGCGGAAGAGATAAATAGCCAGTGTCTCCTTGCCGGCAAGGTGCTGCTGTAAATCATTCAGTTCAAGGCTGCGATAGACAGGTGAATAGCCATTGCGGCCGTCAGCATTGCACCACTGCCGAGCAAACACATCGGTTCGGCCGATAAAAAGCCGCATCATTTCCTCGGCGATTTTGTCTGAATAATGTGGAGAGTCATCGACAGAAAGCAGGTTGACATCGTCCAAAAGGCTCAAAATGTTGGCATCCAGCGCAATGGCTTGCTGCAACGCTTTTTTGGCAGCGCTCGGCAGTTTATAACAGTTCAGGGCGACCGCCAAAGCGAGATACGACCGCGCATCGTTCGGATCTGCCTGAACGGCTTTTTGCAGATAACGCAGTGCGCGATCGGTCTGGCCCTGCTGTAAATAGGCGACCCCCAAACGACATGCGATCTCGGGGTCATCTGGGTTGTCGCGATAAAGAGCAAGATACTCATCAATAGCCTGCGCCGCCATGCCCATGGCGTCAAACAAAATCGCTTGATCCCGTTGTACTTTTTCGTCCTGCAGCTGATTTTCTTGCTGGGCAAAATCGAGCCATTGGCGCGCTTGGGAGTTTTCTCCCAAATGCAAAGCCAGACTGCTGAGCAAAAGACGAAAAGGCAGTTGGTCTTTATGTTCCTGACATCTTTCCTGCAATTCCTGATACAGGAGACGGCGGTCTTTATCCTTGATCTGAAAATATTCGAGCCAACCGCGGATAATGGAATCGAGGCGGGCATCCAATGCTTTTGGATCGTTGAGAAATTGAAATGATGCCTTGAGCAATCGATCATGCAATTTATCGATTGATTTTTGTGCCGGACGCATGGTCTGGCTATCGAAAAAGTAGCCGAGAAAGACAAAACCATCCTGCACAGGGCAGATACAGTGATTGTCATTTAATTTTAAATGCAAATCATCGAGCAACAAGCCCAACTGTTCAAAATTATGCAGTACTTTCTCTTTTTCTTCGTGCAGTAAAATAATGTTGTCAGAATAGCGCAGATAGGTGCCGGTTTGCCGGATCATCGCATCATCCACTTCATGTAAATAAATATTGGACATCAAAGGAGAAAGCGCACACCCCTGCGGGATGCCGACAGCGCGATCATAGCCCGGCGGATTGAGCAACAAACGGATCAAGGAAAGGACATTTGCCTCTGCAATCGTTTGGGAGAATTTTTCAAGAAGGATTTCGCGATCGATTGAATCAAAAAAATTATTGATATCTGCGATGCAAACCTGGCACTTGCCACGATGAATCTGTCGTTGTATTCTCTGACAAACCTTTAGAGCAGAGCGATTGGGTCGATAGGCATAGCTGCAATTGTGAAAGGTTTTTTCAAAAAGTGGCTGAATAACACAAAGAACACTTTGCGCCACCACACGATCGCGAACTGCAGCAATCGTGAGCAGGCGTTCCGCCCCGCTCTCCTTACGCTTGCTAAATGAGCTGATTTCCAAAGGCTGATAGGAGTGATTGATCAGCAAAGTGCGCAAGAGTTGCAGATTCGTGTCGCTGTTCATCTCGAAATCATCGATGCTGACGCCATCGCTGCCGGCGACGCCGCGTTTGCAGCGCACTTTATCCCACGCGTTCTGCAGATTCGGCAAACTGATGATTTCTTCGAATAAATTTCGGCTGGTTGTACTCAAGATGGTATTGCCCATTGCCAAAGGTCGTATTTTTTCCGATATGCACCACTTCACCGAGTTGCAGCAGCAAATCAAAAGGTTCCAGATCGCCGCAATAGCGGATCAAACCGCGCAGACCTCCCAATTTGTGGCGTTGTTGATGGCGATTGGAATATCGTTCCCAATCGGTCCATTCCAATTGCTGCTCGGCAATCTTGACACCTTCCTCAGCCTGACCAATAATCCCTGCATAATCGATATTCCAAGGCGTATCGCAATGTAAATCAGCCAACAAAGAACAACGGCGCAACAAGTTGCGAACCAATAGGGAAAAATCAAGTTTCTTTGCCAAACGTTCATCCGATAAAATTCGAACCGGAGTGAGCAGGCGCAAGGTTAGATCTGAGCACGATTTTATTGTCAATTCTTCACTCGTATGCACGGCACAGGAACGAACGGTTTGCGAGTCTGCGGTATAGACGATTCCACCACAATCATCGATGACCTCTTGCACAACAAAACTCCCTCTGCCACGTCCTAGGCCGGTTTCTCCCATTGTTTTAAACGCATAAACGAACCAAGGGAGATAATCAATTGCCCTGCCAAAAGCAGAGAAACCAAAGGAAAAATGATCGTTCGAACCGATTGTTCTCTTTCCAGGTAAAGGCGGCTCAAAAACAAACGGGTGCGGCAGATTCGCAGATTGCAGATAAGTTTCGCGATCACCAGCTGGATTTTCAAAGACGGTGCAATAACAGCAGGACCTTCGCAAAAGACAACTGCGGCAATCATCCAATGCTCTTGCCGTGCAACAGATACGTTTGAGCGCATGGCCAAAAGCGCCGCGCAGAGCCGAGCCGGCAAAAAAAGGAAGATCGATTGGTGTAACACATTGGCAACGAATCTGCAGCCGCATCCATTTGAGCGGAATATTTGTCGCGCATATTTGCATTTTTGTGGAAAATTTTTCATCAGCTATCAAGGTTCAACCCCAGCAGTTTAAAAATTTCATTATTGAGTTGATCAAATGGATTTGGCAAATCCTTCAAGTCGAAATAAGCTTTAAAAAAATCGTATAAATCACGGACAAGCTTTTTCGAACCATAGGGCGGCCAAATCTGTTCGAAAACTTCAGATGTAATATCCTGCTGTCCATGTGCGAATGGACCTTGATTGCGCAAATCAAGTAAAGATTTTTCACCAAAGTCCGTATTGTGAGTTTTTTCAAATCCATCGAGAAATTCAATACTTTTTCGCAGCATTTCATCGGCTTTATTTTTTTGTATCGCTTTCAAAACCTGCAATTTGTTAACTCGATTTGGATCTCGTTCCAGGATGTTTTTTTGTTCCTCGGTGTTAAAAAAACCACAACTCTTGATATACGTTTCCCACTCGGGAAATTTTTTATTTGCTTTAAGAATACGGATTCCTGCATATCTTTTTAAAAGAACATCCCGAAAGTTTTCCAACAAGTTGAACAAAAGAGCAATACCGGTATGCAGTTCGCCGATTTTAAAAGCAATTTCGATGTGCGCCACCATTTCGCGAATGTATGCAGATTTATCGTCAAGAGTGATATCTGCTATCCATTCAAAATAATCGACAAAGTCTTTCAGGTAGTCGTTATCGCGCACAATATCCCAGGACGCGGAAAACTCGAAAAGGTAGCGTTTGTGGCAAGCTTCTAATAATTTTAACAATTTGAAGTCGCTGCGAAATGGCGATCGCTTGACCAACTCCAAGGCCGGCTGGTATTGGTAACATTCGATCATCGGCTTTATCGCTTCAGCATATCGCCGGCGGTTGAAATCGCTGATCGCTCGAACTTCCTGTATTTGCGCATCTGGCTTTTGTGAGACATAAAAATAGCAAAAAGAAAAATCCAGCGTATTCAAGGCAAATTGAGAGATCATCGCCGGTGTGCCGGAACTGAGACAGAAATAGGCTGGAGTACTGGCGTTCAACAACTTTTTCTTGGAAAAGAAATAACCGCTGAAATAACGCGCCATCATGTCATAATCGCTCGGATCGCCGTCGATGGTTTCAAGGTCAAGCTCTGGCACTATATTCCCGACAGCAATTTTATTTTCAATAAAGAATTTCAGCATCTTTGCAGCGAAAAGCGTGTCGCTGCTGTGCGGTTGTTTCTGATCGGTAAAGAATAATATGATGCGTCTGGGCAATGGATCGAATTTGTTCCACAAGCTGAAAAATATAGGAAAGCCAATGGATTTAATGATGAGAGGATCTTGCTGATCATTTTTCTTTATCGTTATGGGTTGATTGGAGAAGTTAAACGAATCGTGTCGCAGAAACTTTTTACCATTCTCTTGCTTCAATCGATTCTCGATCTCTCTCCATATTTGTTCGGTTATGATACGAAATTCTTTGGCAAAGCGCGTCTGACTGTTGATGGCTAAATCCGAATTGCCGACGAGGTAAAATAGCGTTGCAGCCATATTTAGTCCTCTTTAGCGATGATCTTCACCCACCCCGGTACGGTTCCGCTATTCGGCTGATCGACCAGCCTCTTGCGGGATTTCGGCGCCGGTGCATCGCCGCGATCGGTGAACAAAAGATTTCGCATTTCAATGCGCAACTCTGCGGGCAACAGAAAAGAGACGGATGACAAAAGCAGCGACCCGCCCCAGCCGAGATGGAAATTTTCACCGGGATCGATAGGATAGGGTTCGCCGAAAGCCTCGAGAAAAAAATCGGACTCGTGTTTTAAAACATCGTTGGCCATCTCCACCGCACAGGCAAAGGGGTGGGTGACCAAATCTTCGAGCGATGCCCAGGGAATCCAGTCATTCTTTGTGTGGTTTTGTTCGCGAAAGCGAGCCAACAGATCCATATCGATCGACCAATCGATGTGGAACGTGATTCCCGCCGGTATGCATTCGACCGGGATAGAAAATCCTTTGGGATTATCGCTTGCCTGAATGCGAAAGATTTTGGCCTGGCGCACTTCAGCGCAATCGCGTTCCAGAGGCTTGGAGTCTGAAACGCGCAGCACTCGTAACAGATCAGTCTTAGGATCGGATTTCTTTGTATCTTTCGACGTTTTAAAATTTTGAAAGAATTCATTTTCCTGCCGGCTGAACAGGTTTTTTTTAGTCCACTCTTTCGTACCTCTACGCGTATCATTTTTTTGCTTAAAATTTTCCAGTGAGCGGCGAATCGGATCATCGAGAAAGCGTTTTTTCCGATCTTCTGACATTCGCTTAATCGCGCAATAAAAAATAGCGGTGCGAAGAACGCCTTTTATCGCTGTCCCGGGTATAAAAGGCCGTTGAAACGCATCGCGGATGAAAGGTCGGATATCCTGCACACCATTGACATCCGCGATTCGGCAACTGTAGCGGGTGATGTTGGACAATAAATTTGGTTGGTCAAAACCTCGGTTGCGCAAATAGTCGCCCAGACGAAATCGCTGCAGTCCTTTGTCGATGGTTGCGATATAATCTTCCAGCAAATTTTCTGCAGCCAGAGCGCGAACCAGACGATCCTCGCTTACCGCGATCATCCGATCCTTTTGAACCAGAAATTCAAAGGATTTGAGTACTCCTGCACCGCCGCCGATATGCAGCGGCGACAGGGTTTCCAAAGTCATGTGCATATGTCAGTCCTCTATATTTGCAGCACAAATGGCAAGCCATTGCGAAAGATGGGATGGCTTTCACCTCCGGTCCAGGCATCAGGTTTTACATCCACCAGATGGCCTTTTGGCAACACCGGGAAGATGCTTCCTTCGGCAAACATCCACACCGTCTTGCGCTTCATCTGAACGCCCGTCCGCCGGCTCCAAAACCAGCCGCGCCTTTCCAACAACTGATATTGGGCATCGGTCAAATCAATTGCATCTTGTTCGGGATGGAAAAGACCAGCCAAGAAATAGCGCTTGCCCTGATTGGTCAAGAGTTTTCCCCATTCGCCTTGTGGTTTGATCCATTCAGCGGTAAAGCGTCCGAAACCGCTGGAGCGTTCACCGCCGATGCCGAGCTCACCGAGATAGGTGACGATTTGTTGCCAGCGCTCCCAATTTTGATCGTCGGCAAGACGCAGCAAAAAATAGAGCCCCGCGTTTTCCGCAAAAACCCTCTGTCCGATAGAGAAGAGATTGCTGGCCGAACTCGCGCGATCGAGAGCCACCCGTGGTGTCAGATAATCGATGGACAAGCGTTGGAGATAATCCTTGTACTCATCCAGTTCCGCAAGGAACTTTTGTCCTTCAGAAACCGCTTCCGGGTTCGCAACAGAAAGAGGTTCATCCTTGCACCAGAGAGCAAAATGGTCGACCTTTAGATAGTTCAACGATTTTAGTGTCTTTTTCTGGACGGCAGTCGCCTTCTCTCCTACCTGTCTGTTGTACACCATGGGCTTGGGCAAAAAATAGACATCATCGATCCACGGGAAACAGGAAGATACGATGAGAGCCGGCCGATCGGGAAAAGTGACCAGAAAATCGTGCAGAACGGATTCGCCTTCCAACTCCAAAACGGCATGGCAGAGAGCCGAAAACAGGGTGTCAGAATGGGGAAATTCCACCGTCTTCTCCAGCCCAATACCGCTCTCACCGATCCGCAGTGGTGCTGAAAAGTGCATCTTGATGAGATAATCAGACATTTTGCCCATCTCCATAAAATGCAGCGATTTCATCGACTTTTTCCAATACTTCTTCCAGTGAGCTGAAGGCTTGCACAACCTTTTCCATTTTTTTCTTTTCTTCAGCATCAGCCGTGCGGTAAAAATCAATTTTTCGGGCAAATAACGCGGGATTTTCATTCTTCAATTGGATTTTTACTCTTCCATATCCGCGCGATCCATGGCCGCCAAGGGCATCGTCTTCGAGGATCCGCAAACAGGAAAACAGATTGCCAAGATCTTCCTTGATCTGGCTCTGGTCTTCGGTCTCCACAGTATAGACCAGTTCAAAATCGAAAGAAGAACCAGCCGGCACGCGTTCGATTTGCCTTGGATTGGCTGCAGCGCTCACGCGATCCAATGCGTTTTCGAATTTCAGCTCGGTGTACTCCAAACCGGTATCGATTCCCTGCAACAAATTTTTACTGTCAGTTGTCAGACGCAAATCGCGCACCGCCAATCTGGCAGGAAGATTTTTTTCATCCTTCTCTTTCGAGGTGGAACCGAATAAGCGGCAAACAGGGCAAGTCGGTTTCGAGCACTCGTGGCGATTGACACCTTGTCCGCTATAACGATTCGAATCAAGTTTTTTCTGCCGCTCGAGTATAGCACGCAGTTTTCCTTTCAAAGAACTGCCGGGGATATAGGGTTCGCGTGTTAACGGATCGCGGACCACTGGGCTGTCTACTCCGCCGATCTCCAATGTGTCTTTTGAGGCACCTATATGCAAACCTGTCAGGCATAAAAGGGCACCATTGATGACCAATTTACCTACAAGAGGTTTATAATCGCTCATTTTTAGCTCCTTCCAATCAGTCTTTTCCACCGTAATATTTGTGGTAAGCCACAATAGCTTCAACAAAATTAGCTAACTGCTCAAAATCTTCTTGCTTGTAAATCTGATCGATGCAGGGTAGAATGACATCCATAAATGGCTGCACACCATTTCGTCTGCTATCAGCTCTTCCTGAAGCATAAGCCAATTTGGGCTTCATCATCATCGCTTCAGTCCGGAAATCGAAAGTTTTCTCAATCACTCCCCGGCTGCGAATGCTCTTTACTGCATCGAGAAACTTACGAATCTGACTGGTTTTTAAATCAACAGGTTGACTGCTAAGCAAACGACCGATCGCATCAGCAAAAGAAACAAGTTCTTCGCCTTTGAATTCGGCCAAACGTTGTTTGGCTTTAATGACCTGGACAGTCTCGGTCACTTCCCTGAATTTTTCTTGGGGTTGATTATAAGGCATTCCGACCTCCTTTTATTTATTCGGATCTCGACATCAAATCCAGCCACATCAGCGCGTTGCGCCATTGGGGCAATTTTTCAGACACCATCATCGCCTCTATCAAAGGGCGGATTCGTTTTGCTTGTTCTTGTTTCACTTCTTTTTTTAGTCTGCCCAACAGGTAAGCTAAGGACGGCAAATAGAGAATCCCTTCCGCCTGCCAGCGTTCCAGCACCTGAAAAAGTTTGTTGACCAGACTGTGGCTGATCAGGCGGCTTTTGTAGCGATTGCTTTCGTAGTCGATCTCACCGCAATCGAGAAAGAGCTGTAGCGGCTCGACCACCTTTTCGGGAATCTCTTTCCAAGAGAGTGTTTGCGGCAATTTGTAATCTGCATTGTGACCCGATCTTTGCAGGCTTTGCTCGTAAAACAAGGTCAATCTGTCCCGCCCGGCATTTTTTGCTGTCTGCTCGGCTGCATGGGCGAGATCGGCCAACTTGTAGAGAGGAAAATTTTCTTTCTGTACGACAAATCCTCCTGACAAGGTGAAATAAGGATTGTGGCCGCTGAAGCGGCTGAAGGCATCGTGAATATCCAGCGCGACCTCGGCGATTTCATCCCACGCTCCGACCAGAAACAGGTCGTCACCGCCGGAATAGATGGTGCATACATTCCTCCCGTTCTCCTTCGGCTCCTTTTTGCTCAGGTCGTGCAATTCCAGCAAACCCTGTGTTTCTCCTGCCAAGAGGCGATCGAGATAGACCTTGAAAAAAAGCGATAGCTGGCGGGAGAGTCCGGCCATACGTGTCAGGGTGCGCCGGTCTTCCGGCAAACCTTGGGCAAAAATTTGTCCCAAACGGTCGACATCCATGCGCAAGGCTGCGATCATAGATTTGCCGCGCGCTTGTCTGGCGAGATCAGGAAAGCCGGCGATAGCATGTGGATCCCCTGGATCGTCCTTTTCCAGGCGTCGCAATTGGCCCCTGACTTTGACATACCGGCTGACAAAAAGCGGCACCAGGTGTTCAGCATGTAATTTTTCGGTTTCCAGCGAATTGATCAAGTAAAGGATCTCGTCGTCTTTGCATTCTTGCGGCAAGTCACTGAGAAATTCCAGAAAAAGCGGTGCATCATTCACGGCGTTCACGACCGCAAGTCTGAGAGTTTTTCCTTCAGGTTGGCTCGTCATGCGGACCGTCTTGAGGCGAGGAAAAAGTCCACCCAATTTGCGCAAATTTTCGCACAAAGGGCAGATCGCGGAAATTGCCGGGTCATCTTCACATGGTTCAGCATACACATCATCGCGATGACAAACTTGACAATGCAAATCAGGCATAATCGGATCTTTAGGAGTGAGAAAATCCCTGATAACGGCATCGTATTTATGCTGTTTTCCAGCAGCCAAACCATCCGCTAATTTTTGCCACAGTTCGGCTATTTTTCTGGTTTGCAAATTTTGGCCGGCAAACGGGACCGCCGCCGTCACCAGCATCAATTGACCGCCAAAGTTTTGAAAGAGCCAGCGGTTGGTGCGTTCTGCAAGTTTTTTCCAGACTGTCCGGACCTCTTCGGTATTAGGAGCGAGGAGATAAAAACGCCCACCGCCGATATAGATCGTATTGGCCCGGGATAACCCAGCCGCTTGCAGGGTTTGACTGACCAGATGCTCTGATAAAATTTCTAGATAAAAAGAGCGGGCTCGCAGGGTTTTGAGAGCGCCTCGTGAAGAGATGGTATAAATAAATTTCTGCACGCCGGAGAGATCTCCGCCAAGAAAAAGAAATTGATCTTGTCCTGTATCCAAAATTTCCTTTTCCAGGATCTTTTGATTATACAACGAACCATGCTGTTCCTGTAAATTCTGGTACAGAGCCAGGGCAATGGCCGCGGTCATCTTGAGATGATCGAAGAGCGATATATCCGGATTATCCTTTGGTCGGTCGCTATCGATTTCAGTTTCAGATGGAATAAAGGAAGTGTATTTTTCCAGAAGGATCAGCAATTCATCGATCGAACACCCCTTTTGGCACCAAACTTTGAATTCCTGTTCAAATTCTTCCCACAGGGCAGCGTATTTTTCTCGTCCTGCTTTGTTGTCGCTTCTTTCGTCCGGCAGGATCAGTTGCAGGGATAGTTTTTGCAAGGGATAATAGGCAGGCGGAGGATCAATACTATTTGCTTCTTTGGATTTTTCATCAAGATGCAGGCGAATCGTGGATAAAACTGAGCGAAGAGGAGTGTTTACCGGTTCGAATTGTCCCTTTTTTTGGATTCGTTCTGCACCGGATGCAAGGTTGTCGGCCTGATAAACCAACAAGGTCGCATTGGAGAGTTTGACATCTTGGTAAACTTTTTTGTGATGCCATTCCGCCATGGTGGCAACACTCTTGGGCAATCCAAATTTTTCGTGCTCCTGCAACCATTCCGCTCCCCATTGACTGTGATCTTGGGTCGTTGGTTTTTCCTGTGCACGCATGCGAAATTTGCCGATGTCATGCAGCAAAGCGCCTAAAATCAGGATGTCTCGATCCGCATCAATCATCTTTCACCTCTTTTTAAAAATATTTCTCTATAATCAATCACGCCCTGATCTCAGAGAATAGGGGTCGGCTCCTATCTTGAAGCGGAAGAACGGAGCCCCCTTGCGCTCTCTCCTCTTGATAGTTGCCGACCCTTTTTGCACGGTTAGGCATTCCGGTCTGCTGATTGCCCCCGCCAGCAAAACGTTTTGTCATCACCGAGCAAAAAGTAACAAGAAAAATAGACAACTTATTGATAAACAAGCTTGCACAACCTTGCTTACAAGATTACCAAATTCGACTGATGCAACAAAAGACCATATCGCCTATCAAAATAGGTCCCTTTTTTAGTGATTGTATAGCTATTGTATACAGAAACGGGTAAGGTTTGTTTTAGTTTTCTACGGATGCGTGAGATTGCCTGCTGGATTTCGTCCCATTGCATTTCGCGCCGCGGCTCGCCATAGAGTTCGGCGAGTCGATGACACGAGTTGGGCTCGAATTTCTTGCCGCCAGCCAAAAAGTGATCAGGAGGATCTTTTGTTTTTGAGAGATCGGGACATTGGAGATTTTTCTCTGCCAGGAACAATAAAAGCGCAAAGTCAAAGTCGCGCAAAACAAAATCAGTCCATTGTCCGATCCTTACCCGTTTTTCTTTGCGAATGAGGATCAGTGGCGGTAAAGTACCTGGTTGTTCCATCCA
>Ga0116143_10003632_pt1 | contig 15360 bp, 13 predicted proteins | sample AD_UKC034_MetaG_FD_89745 | JGI IMG/M metagenome (GOLD analysis project Ga0116143, IMG submission 89745) | Active sludge microbial communities of municipal wastewater-treating anaerobic digesters from USA - AD_UKC034_MetaG | ecosystem: Engineered > Bioreactor > Anaerobic > Digestate | place: USA...
CTGGACATACAAAGTGGTAAATCAAAATCGATATGTTGTGACTCTTCCTCCAAGCCTCACTCATCCTTTAATCTTACTATTTTTCGCAGCAAGCTGCGGGGAAATGCCCTCTTTTGATTATAGTTTTGGGCAAATTTCATTTGTTCTAAATCATCTCTGATAAACGCATCTTCTGTTTGAGTAATTCTGCGGTCTTTTTTTTGTGTCATGTGTTAATCAATTCTTCCTGCATGATCGATTGTTTATGGTCAAAGAATCTGCGCCCGCTTCACTCATCCAGCTGAGTGCGAGAACTAAACGGAAAAGTTACGTTCCTGAGGTATTAAACAGAAACCATCCGTTTGGGCGATATGAATCAACCCCATTACCTGGCGCTAACAACATATCCTTTTACGCTCAACCAGAGCGATTATACCCGTAATGAAAATCTCTTTCTCATCAGCTTTTTTCCGTCGACCATTGAAGCATAAAAATTCGGCTTCTTAGAATTTCTTGTTTCTACCCTTATCGTTAACCTTTACTCGTCACAGGCGGAAAATTACAACCTCATCGGTTGAAGTTAGAATCCGTCTTTTTTGTTCCCTCAACAGCTCTATGGATGTGACTGAACTCTCATAAAGACAAATTTCAGTATGACAATTCTACCCATCTCGCGTTTTTGATGATATATTGGTCTGGGAGCGGCTTTGAATAATCTCAACCATTCCAACTGTACGATAATCTCCTGATATTGAGGTTCGATGAAAAAGGTCGAGAATATCGCTTACGCTGGTCTAACCAGGTTTATCGAAAACGGAGAAGGAGAAAAAGAGCTCCTCCTGTGGGTTGAAAATGACCTCTCCAAAACGTCTTTTTCTTACAGCTATTTCGAAACCATGTCTAACCGCATCGCCGGGATTCTTCAGGAAATTGGCGTCAACCCCGGTGACACTGTCAGCTTGTTTATCCCGCGCAGCCCGATGCTGATCAGTTGCTTTTTTGCTGTGCTAAAAAATGCGGCTATTTCAAGTATCCTCTTTAGCACGCTTGGAGAAGCGGGGTTACTGGACAGGCTTTCAAACAGTAACGCCCGGGTCATCATCACAAAAAAGAGCCTTCTCAGGAAGATCATCTCAATTAAACACCAGCTCCCAACACTTGAACGAATACTGGTGGTCGATATCGACGAAGATCAAAACGACCATGTGCTCAGCTTGAAACGTTTGCTTTCGAAAAGTTCCTCAGCTTTCGATTACCCCCATTCCCTGGATGCAGAAACCCCGGCGTTCTTACAATACACCTCCGGATCAACCGGAAAACCAAAAGGGGCGCTGCATGTGCACGGGGCGATTGCTGATATCGAAAAATCGTTCAAAGAAATCATGCAGCTCCAGGCGGATGACCTGTACTGGTGTACAGCAGATCCAGCATGGATCACCGGGCTGGTATATGGCATCATTGCGCCATTCACTACCGCGGCGCGTCAGCTTCAATATAATGGCACTTATAACGCCGATAACTGGCTGAAGCTCCTGGAGCAAGAGAAGGTGACCGTTTGGTATACCGCCCCTACAGCGCTGCGTATGTTAATGCAAGAGGAAGAGAGTAAATTCTCTCAGCGAGATTTTCAACACCTCAAACGCATGTATAGCGTTGGTGAACCACTAAATCCTGAAATCTACCATTGGGGCAAGCGAATTTTCGGCGTGGAGGTTTATGATAACTGGTGGCAATCGGAGACCGGGTCAATGATGATTGCCAACCGACCACCAATGAAGGTCAAGCCCGGGTCAATGGGGAAGCCAAGAGAAGGCATTGAATCGTTCATTTGCGATGAGAATATGCGGTTGCTGCCGCCTGGCAAGCAGGGCCTGTTATGCCTCCATAAAGGATGGGGGTCGATGTTTCGCGGTTATTTCCACAATGACACGGCTTATGCTGAAAAATTCCACGGCGATATTTACGTTGCCGGAGACCTGGCGTTTACAGATAGCGATGGGTATTTCTGGTATGTGAGCCGCGCGGATGATGTGATTAACACAGCCGGGCACCTGGTTGGCCCATTTGAAGTTGAAAGCGCGCTGTTGGAAATTCCAGAAATCGCGGATGTGGCTGTAATTGGGGCGGATGACCCCATTATGCACAAACGGATTGTTGCGTTTGTGAAATTGCGCAGCGGCGCTGCCTGGAGCAAAGAGCTGGAGCTCAAATGCCGCGTTCATGTGTCAAATAAAGTATCCACTTCCGCCATCCCCGCTGAATTCCACATGATTGAACAAGTGCCCAAAAACCAGAGCGGAAAAATTCTACGCCGGGTGTTGAAGGCTGTTTATGAAGGGAAAGACCCTGGCGATACCTCAACCATGGAGTGAAAGATGGATATTCAGGAAAGATTAACGAAGGTTTTCCGCACCGTGTTCGACAATGAGTCAATCACACTGACCCCTGATTTAACCGCTGATGATGTTGATGAATGGGATTCTCTCTCACACATCAACCTGATGCTCGCCATTGAGCTCGAATTTGGCATTGAATTTTCACAGAGCGAGATCCAAAATTTTAGCAACGTTGGGGAACTGCTTGAGTGTGTAAAAACGAAACTCGAGCCCTCATAAACCTTAACAAGCCGCTTCGAGAGAGAAGATACCCTTCACTGAGGTTATGCCCCCAGTTGAAAATGGACGATAATCCGCTAATTTTTAAGCCATGTCCTTTCGGTGCTAAGGTAGGAAACACATGCTGAAGTATCTAAAAATCCCATTTTCATTCATTCGCCGCTATGGTGGCATTTTCTTGTTGTTCATTCCAGGGGTTGTGGTTCTGATCCATATTTTTGGTATCACCTTATCCAGAATACCAGGCGACCTGGGTGATTCCCGTATGGTCTGGTATATGCTTGAACATTTCTACGCCTGGATCAGCGGAAAAATCGATTCCTATTGGAACGCGGGTTTCTTTTATCCTTACCCATCGACCGCCGCATTCAGCGAGACGATGTTAGGTTCAGCCCCGCTGTACGCTCTTTTTCGATTCCTTGGGTTCAGCAAATACCTTTCCTACCAGTTCTGGTTGATACTGGGATTTATGCTGAACTACTTCGCCGCAGCTTTTGTGCTGGTGAAATGCTCTCTTAAACCGCTGGCTGCTGGCGCAGGCGCGTTTTTTTTCGCTTTTGGAATGCCTATTTTTGGCCAGGAATACCACCTGCAACTTATACTGCGTTTTCTTGTCCCGGTGGCGGGTTACCTGCTGTGGCGGTTTTCACAGAAACCTCGCTTCGTGTTGCTGCCCCTATTGTTCTTCGCGGTTGTCTGGCAGTTTTATATCTCGGTCTATACCGGGTTTTTTCTTGCCATCATGCTGCTCGTGATGTTATTCATCATCCCGTTAGTTAATGAAGGAGATACATCCCGGAACCCATTTCGGTTTTGGAGTTCCGCGCTTGTATTGTCTTTCAAAAGCACCAGCATCCCGAAGCGTATTCTTCACCTTTTCTTAATGGCCGCCTGTCTGTTCCTTTTGGTGAAGTTATTCATGCCTTATTACGTGGTGACTCAGAAATATGGATTTACAAGGTCGATAGATTACATCATCACCATGATGCCCAGGCTCGAAAGTTTCTTCCTGGCAGATGGTTCGCAAATTTGGAACACCAAAACCTGGATCACCAAGTTCATTTCTCATCGCCATGAACAGCAATTGTTTCCAGGCCTTTCCGTTTACCTCTTAATCGCGGCGGGGCTTATTTGGAATTTCCGACATGTCAATAAACGGTTCGCTTTAGTTAATCTTTTCACAGTGGTAGTCATCCTCTTGTTGACAACTTACAACAATGGGTTTTCACCGTATGTGTATTTTCTGAGTTTACCCGGGTTCAATAGTATCCGCACTGTTTGCCGTATCCACCTCGTTTCAATGTGGCCTGTGGCTGTATTCATTGCCACTGTGCTCGACGCATTATTGAGCGCGCCGGTGAAAAAAATCAATTTTCGATGGGTTTCATTTTTGCTGATCGGGTTTATGTTGATGGAATCTCTCTATTTTGATCACCCCACTTATGAAAAAACCCAGGCTGCTGAGCGGTTAAGCGTCCTGTACAATCAGATTGAAAAGAAAGGGTTGATAGTTAAAGAAGATTCCGTCCTGTATGTCGGTGAAGTTCCAGGAGATATACCCTACGCCACCGATGTTGACGGCATGTGGCTTGGCCTGGAATTAGGAATCCCAACGCTCAACGGCATGACCAGTAATTTTCCGGATGGTGCCGTTGTCGCCTCTTCTGATTGCGGCCGGATCGATTCCTTCATCCGGAGTTATATGAAATTTGCCAGTATTAAGGAAGCTCAGTTTCGCGACCAGTTATTCAAGCGGCTGATTATCTTGAACATGGACCACTGTAACTATTGAGCTGCGGGAACGGATGATCAAGTTTTAGATCAGTCGCGTAGTTCAAAGAACCACGCAGGTGTCGTCCTGCAAACTCATTATTTCCTTAATTGGGTTAGAACTTCCTATCGGTTAGATTGATAAACAGCAAAAGCCAGCGTGAAAACACTACGCCCGCTCCTCTTTACGAGTGATAGGATTTCCTTTCTTTGGCAGAAGGCAATAGGGAATGTTTGTGTAGGATAAGTGACTGGCAAAAAAGGGATCGCCGCCCTCAAAATTATCGATGATTTCCTCGCATCCTAACTGAATATCATCCCGGGGCGTTTCAACTCCTCGGGAGCCGCCTTCAAAGTGGATCAGTGTGGCGTAAGGATTGTACAGGTTGCGAAAGCCCGCATTTTCTGCCCGTAAACAGAAATGCACATCTCCAAACACCAGGCGGTACCGCTCATCATATCCTCCGAGTTGCTCAAACAAGGTTCGGCGCATCGCCTGGCAGGCGCCTGTTACCGCGTGAAAATTGCGATACCACATGACTGAACCAGTTAACCCAAAGTAGTTCTCAGGTGCGTTCAAATACAAATGACCTGAATAATTATTCATGCCGATAATAAAACCAGCGTGCTGTATCGTGCGGTTGGGGTAGAGAAGCCTGGCGCTAACCACCCCAATTTCAGGATGTGACGCCCATTGTACAAGTTCGTTCAGCCAGGAAGGTTCAATGACCTGCATGTCATTATTGAGAAGAACAACAATTTCAGCGCTGGTGCTCGCTACGCCGAGATTAATGGCAGTTGAATAATTAAAGTCCTGGGGATAAGGCACCACCTTAACCTGCGGGTTGTCCTCCAGCTCCTGATAGTAGTTAAGCAGTTCGGTCTCAGTGCTCTGATTATCCACAATCACGATCGAGTAATTTGCATAATCTGTACGTGTCTGGATCGATTGGACGAGCGTTCTAAGCCAATTACCGTGGTTCCTGCTTAAAATAATAATCGCAGCCGACGGGTTGCCATACTGCCAGTTAATTTTTCGGCCATTCCCGTCATGTTGAATTTCCACATCTCTGAAGCCAAGCTCCGTGTAGTGTTTTTTGAGTACAGGCAGCAGCGCATCCTTGCCGGCGTCATTCCTTCCCTGAATAGATACCAGGACGGCTGGGATGTGCTGGATGGAACAATGACGCGCTGCCAATTTGAGCGCGAGCGCGTACTCCAGCGCGAGCAAGTTGCTGAATTCTTCAATCTTAAGCTCCACAGCAGCCATACTTGCGTTGCGAAACACACCGCGAGAAAAATAGTTATTGGAGATTAATAATTCAGGGGTCAGCGCGGAGGGCTTAAAAAAAGGTTTTGGGCCGCCCGCAGAACTCAAATATTCACAATCATAATAAATGATATCTTTTTTTACCTCGCTGCTCACAAAGGCGTAATAATGATTTAAAAGTGATTTGTCGAAAATATCGCCTGAATCACAAAAAACACTCGCGCCATCCTGGTCAGTTATCAACTGGCCTAGCGCGAACTCGTTCCATTGAACCGCTGGTTTTATCCTGGGGTCTGCTGATCTCTCCGCGTTTTGCCCAATGGATATTGGAGAATCCTCCAACACGGGAACAACCTGCCAGTTAGGCAATGCCAGGTTTTGCAAGGAATCGATCGTTCTGCCAGCGAGGTTTTCAGTTCCTTTTCTTACAGCCAGAAAAAAAGTAACCGCTGGCAGAGCCGGTGGGCAAGTTAGAATCGGCAGGGGGGCGTTGTCCTGCAGCTTCTTAAACCTCCTGTAAGAGTTGTTTGCCTTGCGGATTTTCTGCTTTACGATGAATCGATTCGCCATAACTTTATGGTAAAGGGTCCGCAAGAACAATTCGTGGCGGCTTCCCCGAGGGAAGAATATGTCGGAGATTTTTTTGCTTGTTTTATTTCGCAGCATATTCGTATTCAAGTAAATCCCCCAAAGGGCAAGAAAGGATGTCTTTGGGTCGTATAAAGATCCTTGGTGGAAAGTAAAAACACCTTCGTTCTGACACTGTTATATACTCGTTTTTTCTGGCTTTAGAAATTGTCCTTCTGAATGAAACAAGACTCAGTTCGTCGTCTGTGCCAAGCGAACAAATGCCTGCAGATACTGGTCTGCGATCTTCGTCCAGTTATAACATTCGTCGACCACTGAGCTGATTTTCTCCCGGTCAAGGTGAATGTTCAAAATGGCATCTGCAAAACTCCTTGCGTCACCCTCCGGCACCAAAATCCCGGTTGCGCCTGGGATGACCGCGCTTGGAATGCCATCAACATCAGTCGCTACGACCGGTAAATTGGTATAACCGGCTTCGAGGATCACAATGCCAAAACCTTCCAGATCGTTCTTGATGGATATGTTGGGCATAATAAACAGATCAGCGCAGCGAAACATTGCCAATTTTTCATCCTCTGTAATCCAGCCAACAAGATACACACGGTCTGACCACCCTCTTTGTTCGATGATATCCAAAATCCTCTGACGCTGCGGACCGTTACCGGCAATGATATAAATGTAATCTTGCGGTAAAAGAGGAAAAACCTCTTGCAGGAACCAGGCATTCCCTTTCCTTTCGACAAGCCTCCCGACACTCACCAGGATCTTCTTGTGACGGCTGTTAATGGAATGTTTTGTTAAAAACTCCTGAGCGCCTTGTGGTTCTGTGATTGGCAGGTCCTTGAGATTGATGCCATTTGGGATGTGTTGTAACCGTTGCGGATTGATCCCTCTTTTTTCGCATTCCCGTTTCGTATTAAAACTTACAGGGAATAACAAATCTGCCCGTTTTAAGAAAAAAGGAATGATCAATTGATAGAGAGGGTGATGATAAACGATATCCAGGCCGTTAATGATGAAAGTGATTTTTGCCCTGGAAAAGAGGCGAATAACCGGGATAAAAGGCGCCATCACCGCATCATTGAAATGGATTATGTCGAAACGGCTTGAATGAAAGATCAAATAAAAAAATGTTTCGATGAAAAACTGGACAAGCCGGCTTTTTCCCTGCGGGTTCGCCAGAAGATGTGTTTCAGTGATCGCCGACATGTGTTGATAGAAGTTATAGGCGTTGTTCTCCAGCCCCCCAATGATTGGCGGGTAATTCCTGGCGATGAACAGGACCTTCGGAAGTGTTCTTTCTTGGGTCATTGCGGTTTATCCTTCGGAGTTGTGTTCTGGTAGCGCAGGCTGCGGATTTCATAAAGGATTTTATCCTGGTTGGCCTTCATACGGTTCAACATGTCTGCAACCAGGGCAATCACCAAGATAATCAACCCGAAAAGTCCGAACCCCAAAGCGATAAACCCAAAAGATTTATATGGAGTGAAACTACCCGTGAGGATATAATGAAAAAAGAGAAACAGACCGAAACCCATGCCGATCGCCAGGAAACCACCGCCTATCACGCCAAAGACTCTCAGCGGTCGATAGTCCAGCAGCACGCGAAGAATGATCTGGCTGGTTCGCGCAGCGTACTTAGAAATTGATCCGGCGACCCTTGATTTTCTATCGGTGTAATAGGTTACTGCGATTGGAATCTCAACCACCTTTAGCCCCTGGTAAACCGATGACAGAATGGTTTCGTGCGTGTATGTGAACTCTCCATAGATGTTGAAGCGCAGCAATGCTTCGCGGCCATAAGCGCGAAAACCGCAGGACACATCGGTAAATACTTGACCTGAGATTTTGCTGATGAACCTGGAGACCATCTTATTCCCAATGAATTTAATTCCAGGCATGTTCGCAGGCTTGCCAGACAAAAAACGGTTTCCAATCACCATGTCGGCTTTGCCTTTGAGGAGGGGAGCTATCAGGGTGGGAATTTCGAGCGGGTTAAACTGACCATCAGCGTCAATGCCCACCAGGATGTCACAGTTATGCTGCAGCGCATATTGGACAGCGGTATGAAACGCAGCGCCAACTCCGCGGTTGCGCGTGTGAGATACAACTTCCGCGCCTGCCACCCTGGCAAGTTCGGCAGTTTTATCCGTTGACCCATCATCCACTACCATAACAGACACATCTGTAACCCCGTCATACATTCTTGGAATGTTGGCAACCGTTTCTGTGATACGTCCTTCCTCGTTAAAGGCCGGGATAAAAATGATCATTCTCATTAGGAACTCCGATACGGGCTCTTATATGCAAAACATAACGTGCAGCTTATCAAGATTATATCCTTTCGTTTTCCTTTTGTGTCACAGGAATGACCATCGCATTTTACGGCGGGCATACAAAACCGGTTGTACTGCTTTTTTATTCACCGATGATCATAACCAGAAAATACAACTGCTCAGGCAAGATGACCTTCCTCAGGCTTGCCGTGTAAAAGTGATTTAAGGGTCAGAGCCTAGGGAATCAGCCTCTTATATTGCCAGCGGTTCTTCTTGAAAAACCATGGAACGGCTAGTTTTTTTTAATTTTTTTGAGGAGATTTTCAATGTCGCGAAGCGGCTTTATCCATTTCCAGATTTTCCGCTTGATGAAGTGAACCAGCTGATACTCTTGCTGGTGCACCTCTTCGTGGAACACATCGCGCGAACCTGACAGTTGGCTAAAAGTGTTCGGGGTAAATTGATAGTATTGCTTCAAAGCCGCTGCTTCCCGCGGATCGTTCAGCAGGTCGAACAACACCTGTAACCCGAACAGCCAGCATACCGGGTCATCTTCCTTATCCAGCGCGGCGCGCGCGATCAAAAAGCGATGATTATAGTACTCCCCCACTTCATACCTGGTAATGGCGGGTAACACCCGCACCAGTTCATCGCGGTCCGTTAGAGCCAGGTAATTCTGGTATATTTGCAGCTTTTCAAAGTTGCTGCGAATCAGGTTGGTCAGCGTGGGGCTGCTGGCGTTAGCGTCATCAAGCAAAAGACGGTAATTCACCAATTTTTCTTGCAGCACATGGATCTCGTACTTCAGGCACAATCGCACCCACATATCAAAATCTGGCAATTGCACCATACCGCGGCGGTAGCAGCCGCATTTTTCATAACATTCCTTGCGGATGAGAACGCTGGGATGGCAGAGCGCGTTACCATAGTAAAAAAAGTAGTTCAACCAGCCGAAACGGTCACGGTTGGGCTGGTTGAAGAAGTTAATGGGGAAAGCAATATTCCCGCTGATTGGGCGGCTGTTTTCATCGATAAACTCCACGCGCGTGAACACTGCGCCAACTTCGAGGTGGGCTTCCAGGTAGGCGACCTGTTTTTCAAGCTTGGTGGGTTCCCATACGTCATCTGAGTTGTGCATGGCAACGTATTGCCCCCTCAAATCTGGAAGGAAATGACCAAATTGGCGCTGACGGTTCGTCTCGTTTCTGAATGCCCTTATCCGTGAGTCGGAATAACTGCAGATGATATCCCACGAAGAATCTGTGGAAGCGTCGTCCTTAATAATCAATTCATAATCAGTGAAGGTTTGCCCGAGGGTACTGTCGATAGATTCGCGCAGAAATTTTTCGTGATTGTATGAGTTGAGAAAGATGGAAATAGTTGGAGTTCGCCGCATATCTTCTGTTTCCTTAACCCGGGGATTCAGCCATTGAATTTTTGTAAAAACTCCTCCTTCAGGATAGAAAAGAGCAAGACATCAAAGAACTGCCCATCCTGAAAAACAGCCTTTCTTAAAGTGCCTTCATATGTATATCCAGATTTTATTCCTGATTTGATCGAACCGGCGTTATTCGCTATGATCCTGGATCTAACCCGCTCCATGCCCAACTCAAGGAAAGCGTATCGAAGAATCATGATCCTGGCTTCGGTGCCGAAGCCACCTCCCTGGTGCTCTTTGCTTCCGATTAAGGTGTGAATCTCGCATGACCGGTTTTGATAATCAATATCAGATAAATGGATGTAACCAATGAGTTGATTGTTTTCTTTTAAGCATATGGCCAGCCTTACCGATTTCCCGGTCTCATGCTCCTCAATTATCTTAAGCACCCATTTTCGTTCTGTTTCTTTACTCACATAGCGGTGAGTTTCATATTGAAGTGCTTCAAAGTTACTTCGCCACCTATAAGAAGTAAGATAGTCCTCAGGCTCAACCGCCCGCAGATACACACGGTTTGGACTGGTATTCTCAATAATGATTTTTTCTTTTGCCATTTATTACCTGCCCACCCTCAACTTGTCAAGAAACAATTTACCCTGTTCTATTTTCGCTCACTTTGCCCATATCTTTCCATGAATTCTTCCTTCAACATTGAGTAAATATTCACATCGATAAGCTGCCCGTCCTGAAGTTCCGCCTTTCTAAGCACCCCTTCCTTCACTTAACCAAATCGCTCGCCATTGGTTATAGCCGGGATATTCGTACTTAAAATTTTCGCCCAGACGCGCTCCATACCCAGGTTGAGAAACGCGTGCTGAAATAGGATGATCCTCACTTGCGCCGGGATTCCCTTTCCGTGATAATTCCTGTCACCAATAATAATGCTGAACTCGCAGTTCCGGTTCTTGTAATCAATGTTCAACAGGTTGGCATAACCGATGAGCCTGTCTTCTCCAACCGTGCAGATTCCCACGCGCACTGACCGCCCGGATTCATTCTCTTCGATCACTTTTTGAACCCATTTCCTCTCCATTTCCAGGCTCACATATCTCGGAGCGGTATACCCTTTGATCAGGTCAAAATCATTGCGCCATTTCTGTGAAACCAGATAGTCATCAGGTTCAATCGCACGCAGGTACACCCTGTCTTTCCTGTTCATCTCCGTAACATTTTTCATCGTTTTTCCCCATTCGCCCCTGTCACTTAGAGATATTTATGGATTGCGTTAGTTCTATTTACTCTAAGTCTCTGGCGTATTTTTCGATAAACTCTTCCTTCAGTATCGAGTATATATTCACATCGATGAGTTGCCCGTCCTGAAGTTCCGCTTTTCTAAGCACCCCTTCCTTCACATAACCAAATCGCTCGCCTTCAATGATGGCAGTGATATTGGTGCTCAATACAAAAAAGCTGATACGCTCCATACCCAGGTTGAAGAACGCGTGCCGAAATAGAATGATCCTCACTTGCGCCGGGATTCCCTTTCCGTGATAATTCCTGTCACCAATAATAATGCTGAACTCGCAGTTCCGGTTCTTGTAATCAATATTCAACAAATTGGCATAACCGATGAGCCTGTCTTCTCCAACCGTGCAGATTCCCACGCGCACTGACCGCCCGGATTCATTCTCTTCGATCACTTTTTGAACCCATTTCCTCTCCGTTTCCAGGCTCACATATCTCGGAGCGGTATACCCTTTGATCAGGTCAAAATCATTGCGCCATTTCTGTGAAACCAGGTAGTCATCAGGTTCAATCGCACGCAGGTATATGTCCATGCTTGTTATGTTAAAACTCCTTAATTTGGAATAAGGTTATTACACATCAATATACATTAATTCAGCAACTTTTTCGGTTAAGAAGCAGCCAGCCCGAGTAAACTATCTCCTGTGACTTTTCAGGATTATCTTCAATATCCGTTCAATGTCCGTCTGGCTGAGCCTCTGGTCAACCGGTAATGCGATCAGCATCCTCGCCAGTTGGTGCTCCCAGCTGCCAGGCTCAGCCAGCTCGCGCACCCCTGGCCAGTAGCGGGCTGTGTAAATTTTCTCATCCAGCAGTCTGTCATACAGGTGAACATCATCAGTTAGAAACGGGTAGATTAGGGGCACTTGTGTACCATTCCAGGGCACCTTGAGCAGGTTGTGGTTCTTTAACGCCCGTTCATAATAACCAAAGTTGTCAACTCTCACACGCCTGATATGTTCATAGTCAATATTCTTAAGCAGAGCCCTGGTCAAACCCGACATGGTTCTTAAAGGCTGAGAGGATAAATGCTGTTCATTCTGGCGGTAAAAAGCAAAACCATCTTCCGCAGAAACGTCAATTCTCCTCAACAGGTGTTCCGCCCGATGATAAGAATGGTCAATTTCTAACGCCAAGTTCACTTTGGTTTTCAGGTAAAGATACGCGCCATCGGGCACGCCGAAGAATTTCCGAGTTGAATAGAAGGTATCTGTATCCTGAATGGGTTTTGAAAAAAAGGATTGCGCGTTGTCCACAATCACATTGCCTGTCTGTTTTCGCAGCGCTGCGATTGAGTCGTCTTTTAAACCAAAGTAATTGACAATGAGGAATCCCTCACCTTCCTTGAGCGATCCTATCTCAAACACAGGGTCAAGATGATGGTCAACAGGATAGAACTGGTAAGGGATTTGCAGTTCCTTAAGTGGCTGCAACACAGAGTCACAGTTATAAATGGGCAGGTAAATCTTCTGATATTTTCCTGTCAGCAGGATCGTCTTGAAAGCGTTTGCGCCGGTATTCACCCTGATAGCGTTCGTGTGGTATTCCTCGCCATCACGCAACTCCAACCCCAGGTACCCGCCCAAAGGTTTTAACAAATGACGTTGAGGAGCGCGATCAACTTTCACCATGGCTCTATTCTTTCAACGTGAACTCACCCTGCGATCGAACTTGCTAACCACCTGGATTGAATTCGCCCAGGCGGTAAAGCGGAAAGTAATTACTCCCGGCGGTGTTCTTCTCATCGCAGAGTTCCTGGTAAACGCGTTCATTCAACACCCTGCCACAAAAATATACCGGTTTGACCAAGGTTGCCCATCGTTTTTTGTATTGTACCAGTCCATTTTCCGCATTCTCCAGACCAGCGCCAGAACCCTGGTCAAAAAAACGCAAGGTATTTAAATAATACTTAAGGATGTTCCAATCAAGTGCGTAGGACGCATTATGTTCGTATCCAGTTGAGCTGATGGCCAGCAAGTGGCCATAGCCTATAGAACCCTGGCGTATAACGATTTCTGCGCCAACGATCTCACCCTCCAGGCGAGCGAGAAACAGGTCAAGGCCAGGTAGGCTGAGCAGTTGAGAAAAACTGTTCCTGGAAAATGCGCGGATGCCCGTGATATTGTGCCTATTAATCAATACAGTATAAAGATCGATCCACTCATCTAAGAACTGCGCGGGTTCGTGGCATCTCTCAACAACAATTTCCCGTAGTGCCCTTTCCGCAAGTTTTCTGGTTTTCCGACTGATTGTTTGTTCAAGCGGTAGGGATAAATCCGTTATGTAATGGTCTTTATAATGGTAACAAACCGGAAAGGTTTCACTCAATTGTTCAAATGAGCCTTGCATAAAAGGGTCTGTTACCAGCGTTACGCTCACCAGCTCGTGATTCAGGTCGTGAATGTCCTCCTGTAATAAGTTCCAGTTTTCGCACAGGAACAATGGGTAACACCCCATCGCATCGAAATAACCGCTCCCTGGGACGGGTCTTTTGATCAGCCATCCCTTCGAGCGGGGTAAGAAGAGCGCTGTCCCGACTTCAGAGAAAGAGTCCGCGTAGCTGGGATGCAGGTAGCCTTCTGCCATTTGTCCTTGTTCTCCGCTCCTCAATCAAAGCGATGCAATTATCGTTTCTGTGATCAAACCAACTTCATTTTCGCTCAAACCGTTATACAAAGGCAGGCACAGTACCCGGGGGGAAATCTCTTCCGATCTCGGGCAGTGTTTTGCCGAAACATAAGGCAGCGAAGTCAGTGAAGGGTAAAAATACCTGCGTGGAAAGATTTGCCGGGCATTGTAGGATTGTCAAACATATTGGACAGAGAGAGATAAGAATTGGACAGGAGATAAGAAATTAAGTGGTTTCATCGGAATATGGTTAGTACGCTGATTGTGTCTTCGCAGCTGTTTCTTGAAATCCTCAAATGAAAAGAATTTTGCCTTATTGTATAAACGCTTCTGGTCCTCCTTATGACTCCGTTCTACCTTCCCATTATGTCTTGGGGTATAGGGCTTGATCAGTTTATGTCTGATGTTTTTTTGAGCCAGGATAGTTTCGAACAAACTGTAGTTTTGCTCATCTTTCGTTCTTAGAAAACGCTTAGTAAATTCAACCCCATTATCAGTTTGTACACATTCAATCTGAATCCCCTTCTTGCTGAACCATGTAATGACATGCTCTATAAACGTAGCCGATGAGAAAGTGTCCGCGGTCTGAAAAGCTTCCAGATATCTCAAACGACTGTATTCATCAATAGCCGTGTATTGGTAATACTTTTTCCAGTTATTATCCACAATGCAGTACCCAGGCACCACTTTGACATCTACCTGGATCCTTTGTCCAGCATACTGCATCTGTTCATAAGCTTGTGCTTTGTACTTTTTCTTTTTCTCCCCCTTTTGCCTGAGCAATCCTTCCCGACGCATAACCCTGTACAAACTGACATAATGGCGTCCGTAACCGTGTTCCCTGAGCTTAAACCACAATTCATATAATCCCAAGCCTTTATTTCGTTGCTGATACCGACGTATCAGCGCGATCTCTTCCTGGCTGTGTTGATTGGGGTGGTTTTTTGGACATCTCGATTGGCAGGATAATGATCTGATTTCTCCATCATATCGCTTGAGCCAAAAATATATATAACTGCGACTTTTATTGTATTTGCGTGAAGCCTTGCTGACTCCCTGGCTGAGCGCATATTTCACTATCGAATGTCGATATTTCATATCTTGTGTTATCTTATCCATAGCAGGTTGTGGCTCTCCTTTATTGCTTTGTTTCAGCGCAATAACAATAACGGATGTTTCCACTTCCTGCTATTCTTTTTTACTTAATGTCCAATATGTAGTGTAATCCTACAGCAGCATCGCCGCCAAATCCGAAACACCCTTGCCGCGGATCTCCTTCATCAGGTTGAACATGGTGTAAACAATGGCTGAATAACCCAGCGTGCGGAAATTCCAGACCCGACGGGCGATGAAAATATCGATATAACCAGAAACCAACCGGATTTTCTTTTTGGCAGTCGCTGGATCATCATTGGTCGTCAATGGTGCCAGCAGCAGTGGATACTGCAGGGTAAAGTAATTACTGGCGTTGTAATAGATATATTCAAACTCCAGATTGAACTTCATTGCAGCCTGGCGGATGTTGATGTAGTAATTCGAAAAGTATGTGAA
>Ga0116143_10003636_pt1 | contig 15354 bp, 13 predicted proteins | sample AD_UKC034_MetaG_FD_89745 | JGI IMG/M metagenome (GOLD analysis project Ga0116143, IMG submission 89745) | Active sludge microbial communities of municipal wastewater-treating anaerobic digesters from USA - AD_UKC034_MetaG | ecosystem: Engineered > Bioreactor > Anaerobic > Digestate | place: USA...
CTGAAGCCATTACCATTGCATTGCAAGAAATTGAGGTTGCCCGCCCCCAGACCCACGACCTGCTTAAAAACACCCTGACCAGTCTGGACGCCAGATTGGTGAGAATTGAAATTATTGCCTTGCGCGAAGACGTCTTCTTTGCTCAGCTGATTGTTGAGGTGGGTGACCGCCTGATTGAGATTGATTCCCGGCCTTCCGATGCGCTGGCGTTGGCGGTGCGGTTTCATGTCTCCATTTTTGTCGCCCAGGAGGTCCTTGATGCTGCGGGCATTGTGCCCGAGGAGGACGTGCAGCAGACGCCGCAAAGTGTCACATCCCCGGCTCCGGAGGAAGAACCTGCTTCTGACCGGCTGTCCATTTTTGAGGATTTTCTGCAAAATCTTGATCTGGACGACTTGGATGTCCCGCGGTCAGACACCGATTCTGATCCGGGTCCAGATCCGGATTCTGATTCTGATACCGATCAACCTGCGGGCTAATCCCATGGCTGATTTTCCGCCCTTCGAAGACGATGCCCCGCAGCCTGAACTGCAAGCCCTGCCACACAGCCGGGAAGCTGAAGAAGCAGTGCTGGGGGCTGTTCTGATTAATCCCGAGACCTATTACAATATTGCCCAGTTTCTGCGGTCCGACGATTTTTATATTGTTCGCAACCGTTGGATTTGGGAAGCCTTTAATCATTTACATGAACGCCGGGTGCCATTGGATTACCTGACGGTTTGTCAGGAGTTGGAAGAGAGTGAACACCTGACTGAGATAGGCGGTCCGGCTTATGTGACAGCCCTGATTAACCAGACCCCCACCTCCATGCATGCCGATGCCTATGGCCGGATTGTGGAGGCGCACTCGGTGCGCCGACGGATGCTGCAGGCCGCCAATGAAATGGCCCGCCTGGCCTACGATCAGAGCCAGACTGTAGATAACATCCTGGGTGAGGCTGAAAAAGCGGTTTTTGGGCTGTCTGAGCGGCGCATTCAACACGATCTGCAGCCAATTTCCACCGTCCTCAGCGCCTACTATGACCGTGTGGATACACTTTCCCAATTGGGGGATGACATCTATGGGGTGCCGACGGGTTTGTACGATTTGGACAAACTGCTGGGTGGATTGCAGAAATCAGATCTGTTGATCATTGCCGGACGCCCGGGCATGGGCAAGACGGGATTCCTGCTTTCAATTGCCAAAAATGCCGGGCAGAAGCATAAAAAACATGTGGCAATTTTTTCATTGGAGATGTCGGGCGAACAACTTGTCCAGCGTCTGATTGCACAAGAAACCGGCATCGATACGCAGCGCCTGCGCACCGGCAAGCTGGAAGAAAGTGAATGGCCGTTGTTTACCCATGCAGTGGAAGTTTTAGCCGATACCCACATCTGGTTGGACGACACCCCATCGATTACTCCGCTGGCGCTGCGGACGAAATGCCGCCGATTGGATATGGAGTTTGGTCTTGATTTGGTGATTTTGGACTATATTCAGTTGATGTCCAGCGACACCCGCACTGATAACCGGGTGCAGGAGGTCTCCTACATCTCCCGCAGTCTCAAAAACCTGGCGCGCGAGTTGAACGTCCCGGTATTGGCAGCTGCCCAGCTCTCCCGTGCAGTTGAACAACGGACCGACAAACGCCCACAGTTGTCCGACTTACGTGAATCGGGCTCCCTGGAGCAGGATGCCGACATCGTCATGTTCATCAACCGCCCGGATGCCATGGAAAAGGACAGCCCCCGTGCCAATATGGCAGAGATTATTGTGGCCAAACATCGCAACGGTCCGACACATCCCGGCATTGAACTGGTCTTCCTGAACAACCTGGCCCGCTTTGAAAATGCGGCCACTCCGGGACAACCCCCAGCAGGCGGCGTCCGCCGCCGTTAAAGGAGACCGGCTCATGCCACTTTTTACAGGCTTTCCATCCGGGCAGACCAATCCCACGCCAGTGCCCAGTACGTTTTTTACCGATCTGCTCCCTGAAATTGATCACTTGGATGAATTGCGCATCACATTGTATGTATTCTGGGCACTGAATCAGCAGGAAGGCAACCTGCGCTTTCTGACCCGCCGTGACTTCGAGCGTGACAAACACCTGATGCGGGCCCTGGGTCGAACCCAAGCCAAAGCCCAAGCTGCACTGACTGAGGCCTTGGAACGTGCGGTGCTGCGGGGCTCACTGCTGCAGGCCGTTGTTCATCCGGGAGAGACCGTTGAAGAGGTGCTGTTCTTCATTAATACTGCCCGCGGTCGGGCGGCGCTGGAAGCCTTGAAAAACGGCGAATGGTCACCGACTGATCAAGCCCGTCCGGAAATTGCCTTGGATTTGGAACGCCCCAATATATTCCGCCTTTACGAACAGAATATTAGTCCGCTGACACCTTTGCTGGCCGATGCCCTGCGCGAGGCCGAAGAGATTTATCCCGCTGAATGGATTGAAGAAGCCATAAGGGCAGCCGTCAAGGCAAATGCCCGGTCCTGGCGCTATGTGGAGACCATCTTGAAACGCCGGGAGAAAGGACGCGATGGAACCGCTCGAGGAAAAGCTGAAAAGAGTAGCCGCCGCTACGTCGAAGGCGAACTCGGTGAATTCGTTGAACACTGATCCACCCCGTTCCAACCTGCCCGGGGATCCTAATTGCCCCATCTGTCATGGCATTGGTTTCGTTCGCCAAGATCTGCCAGTCGACCATCCTGATTTTGGCCGGATGAGCATCTGTACGTGCCGCCAGAAGGATGCTGTGATTTCCGCCCAGCAGCGTTTATTCGCCCAAAGCAATCTGGCCGCGCTTTCGACCATGACCTTTGAAGCCTTTAAGATAGAGGGCCGCCGCGGTCTTTCGGAACAGCATCTGTCGTCGCTGCGTACCGCTCGAGCCCAGGCACAGCAATTTGCCGCCACCCTGCCCGGGTGGCTGGTTATTGAGGGCGGTTATGGATGCGGGAAAACACATCTGGCCGCGGCAATCGCGAATCATGCTGTCAATTTGGGTGCCCCCACCCTATTCCTGACTGTTCCGGATCTATTGGACTGGATGCGCTTTGCCTACAGCGACCCCACGGCGACATTTGAGCAGCGTTTTGATGAAATTCGCAATGTACGTCTATTGGTGCTGGATGACTTGGGAACGCAGAATGCCACAGCCTGGGCACAGGAAAAGCTTTTCCAGATTTTGGATTATCGCTATTTACACCGCCTCCCACTGGTGATTACTACGAACCTGGAACCCGGCGATCTGGATGGACGCATCCGCTCCCGTTTACAGGATGCGACCTTGGTCACCACACTCCGGATTAGTGCCCCGGATTTTCGAACCGGCACCAACGAAACAGAGCAGTCTCTACTTTCAACCCTGAATTTATTAAATGACCGCACCTTTGGTAATTTCAGCATGCGTGAGCCGGATCGCCTGTCTACCGATGTGCAGCGCAGCCTGGAAAAGAGTTTCCGCGCCGCGCAGGAATTTGCGGAGCGACCGCGCGGCTGGCTGGTATTGATGGGAACCTATGGTTGTGGCAAGACTCATCTTGCCGCAGCGATTGGCAACTATCGCTCCGCTGGTGGAGAGGAGCCCCTCTTCGTGGTTGTCCCGGATCTACTGGATCACCTGCGGGCGGCTTTCAGCCCCAACAGCGCCCAATCTTATGATCGGTTGTTTGAAGAAGTGCGTAATGCACCCCTGTTGATTTTGGACGATTTATCCACCCAGAGTGCCACACCCTGGGCTCGTGAAAAGCTTTATCAGATCATCAACCATCGTTACAACGCCAGTTTGCCGATGGTGATTACCACGGCCAGTCCCTTGGATGAAATTGACCCCCGCATCCAGAGCCGTTTGCTCGACAGCCGTCTGTGTAAAATTTACGCGATCCTGGCACCGGCTTATCGTGCGGCCACTGCACCCCTCAAACGCCCACGCACCACGCGCAGCGGAAAAACAACCTCGTAATACCGGGCCATGACCCCCGTTGCCGGCGGTTAAAATTCAACGGGCGAGTGCCTTTTGAAGTTGATGGCACTTGCCCGTTTTGCTTTTACTCAATTGCCAGAAATGGGGCCTGTAATCCTTTCAATCTGATAGCCTTGAAGGCCCTGTTCTCTGGTGTGTTGTTATTATTCTGGTTTACATCTTTTCAAGCTGGTCAACCAAGGCAGCAAGAACATCAAACCCACCCTGCCAGAACTCGGCTTTATATACATCGATGCCGGCATCTGCCAGCAGGCGCACAGGTGCTTCAGCCCCGCCCGTGGATAGAATTTTGAAGTAGCGCGGTTTAAAGCTTTCGCCCTCTTTTTTGTACTGTTGATAAAGGGCGAGCACCAGCAGTTGGCCAAAGGCATAAGCATAAACATAGAATGGGGTATGGTAAAAGTGCGGAATGGAGACCCACTCATATTTGAATTCGTCGCTGATTTCAACCGCGTCACCAAACTGATCGCGCAGATTTTGTAGATAGGCCTCAGAGATCTCGTCTACAGCCGCATCATTCTGAATCAGATCATGAGCCTGACGCTCAAACATGGCAAAGAACGATTGCCGCTGAATTGTGCCGTAAGCGCCATCAAGCTGGCGGAAAATGATATCGCGGCGCACAGCCGGGTCGGCTTCCTCTGCCAGCATGCGGTCCACCAACAGCATTTCACCAAAAGTGGATGCGGTTTCCGCTAAGGGCAGGCAGGAATGGGCCGTGAAGATGCTGTGGTGTGCTGCCAGCATGGAATGTACCGCATGCCCCAGTTCGTGAGCCATGGTTTCAACATCATCGGCGCGTCCCTGGTAATTGAGGAGCACCCAGGGGGTGATATCCGGCAGGGGCGTCGCACAGAATGCCCCCCCCCGTTTACCCTTACGAACTTCACTGTCAAGGTGGTTCTCATCAAGAACGCGCCGGGCCAGAACCTCAATCTTTGGATCAAACTGCCGGTAGGCATCCAACACTAGCTCAGCCGCTTGACCAAAGGGGTATATTTTTTCCGCCTGGGTAACCGGTGCATAGATATCGTACCGGCGCAGCCGCTCGACGCCCAGCAAACGGGCCTTTAGTCGGAAGAAGCGCTGGAAGACAGAGACATTTTTGCGGGCCACATCCAAGAGCGTATTAACCACGGCATCCGGAATATCATTGCCAAGGTTGCGCGCCGAAATGGGTTCAGTATGGTGACGCAGTTCCACGTTTTCACTTCGCCAGTCACGGACCACATACTGGTAAATTTGACCAAGCAAAGCTGCGTCGTCACCATAAACCTGATATAACTGTTGATAGGCCCGGGCCCGCAGATCTGGGTCGGCATGACGGGCATAAACCATTAGTTCACCCCGGGTCATCTCGCGGACGTGACCATCCACGTCAAGCTTGAAGACATAGCGGTTGGTGATGGAATCATAGAGATGTGTTAGGGCGCTGATGCCGGTAACGTCCTTAATGTTGATGATCTTCTCTTCGGGCTCGGTCAGGGTATGCGGTTTGAAATGGCGCATTTCTTCCAGCCAGTAGCGATAATCTCCGGCTTCAGCCATCAACCGGTCCGCGGTCTGGTCTGAGACACCCTTCCACCACAGGCTGAAGAATAAGGTCTCGTTCATTAAGCCTGCCAGGAACTGCTCAACGCGTCCCAACAGTGCAACCGCTTTTTGATTCTGGGTGTCCCCTGCAAACTGGAGGTGAGCAAACCCGCCGAGGCGGGAGGCCAGGTAATCAATGGATTCAAGTTTGTGGATCACGGCCATGAAATCGGCAACTGTGATTTGCTCGGTTAGCTGGGGGCGCAGGGCGGCAAAGGTCTGTACCTGTTCGCGCAGCGCGGTGAAGATCGCTTCCAATTCAGGACTTTCAGCTGACGGGAAGAGATCGGCCAGCGTCCAACGGGTTTGGGGATAAACTGTCATATAACGGACTCCTGATCTGGGATGACAATTCCGGCAGTCTCTGTGACTGCCGGTGGACTGACCAAAAATATTTCTTATTTCTTTTTACTGCCAAGCAGGTTGCCAATAGTCCCTGCAATGCCCGCTGCATCGCCTTTTAAGACCGCATCGATTTGGGCTGCAATTGGAGCAGGCAGTTTCTTTTTTAGGAAGCCCAGCACTGTTTCGATGGCCACCTTTGACATATCGGCGCTCAGGCCGGTCTTTTTGGATACAAGTTTTACCAGTTCTTCCATTTGCAACCTCCCGGTTTGATTAATTTAGAACCAGTATAATCCAAGAATCATTGAAAATCAAATCACATCAGGGCTTTGCCAGCGCCAAAAACTCGAAAGCGCCATTGCGCACGATGACCAGAACTACATTTTTGACGGCATTTCCCGAGTCATCGATGGTGATACTGCCGGTAACACCAGCAAAATTGCGGGTTGCCGCCATCGCATCTCGAATGTCATGTGGATCTGCTGACTGGGCGCGTTCGATGGAGTCCAATACCAACCGATAGGCATCATATCCCAAAGCGGCGAAAGCACTGGGCTGTCCACCATGTCTGGCCTCAAACTGAGCCACAAACTGCTGCGCCAGAGGTGAATCAGGGTTGGCAGCGGAAAAATGGGTGGTAAAAACGGCCTCCTCAACGGCCTCTCCCCCGATTGAGATTAACTCGGGGGCTTCCCAAGCATCAGAACCAAGGAAGCGACCGGTATAGCCCAAGTCGCGCGCCTGCCGTGCCAGCCGGGCAGCATAACTAAAATAACCGGGGATGTAAATTGCTTCGGCGGTCATTGAAAGTGCAATCTGATCGGTAAAATCTTCATCCCCATCACTGTAGGCAACCGTGGCGACAATCCCATCGGCGCTGCCGCTCAGTTCAATCCAGGATTGGCGGAAATCATTTGCCAGACCAACGGAATAGGATTGGGTAATATTGTAAATAATGGCAATGCTGTTAATGCCTTCCTCTACCGCATATTGCGCCATCACTTGGGCCTGAAAGGGGTCGATATAGCTGACGCGAAAGTAATAATCCCGCCCGGCGGTGACCAGGGGACTGGTGGGCGAGCAGCCCATCACCGGGATGCCGGCAGTTTCAGCCACCGCCCCACCGGCAATGGAATTGGAGGAACCGTAGCTGCCAATGATGGCAATCACATGTTCCTGCTCAATCAGGCGGTTGACAACGGCTGCAGCTTCGAAGCGATCACTGCGGTTGTCCATTAACACCAGCCGTACAGGTAGTCCAAGTGCCTGGTGATCCTGCTCATAGGCCAGGTTGATGCCCTGCATGGTCTGCTGCCCGCCCTCTGCCTGTGATCCAGTCATGGGCTCATAGACCCCAATGACAATTTCACTCGGCAAGGTTTCGTTTGGTTTTGGGGAGCAGGCTGTGAAGATCAACCCCAGCAGTAATGTGATGGTCAACAAAGGCAATGTTCTAATTCGCATGACCTTTTCGCCTGGTTGGCCCCTTCGGTGCAGAAAGATTAATTTATGATGAATCCGCACATGTATTAGTATACAACAAATGGGCTAAAACCAAGCGCAAATACCTCAACCGATTCGGGATTTGTGAGTCATACGAGCATAGAAGGAGAGAAGGTGAACCAATGGCAGCGAACGCCGGGCCGATAAACGGGCTTGTGGCAAAACGGCCCGTAAGCTTGTGGCATCATCAAAAGCAGGGAGAACCAGCAGCGCCCGTCCTACCTCAAAGGGAACATGAGCATCAGATCCGGCTGTCCCGGGCAGGTTATGCGTGATGGCAAATTGTTGTGCCTGAAGGTTCTGTTGGGCTGTATAGCAGCGGGCGTTAAATATCTCAATGGCGTCCACCAGCGGGGCAATTTCCATCAGATCTGTCAAATCCCACCCACTGCGTTGCCGGTCAAAGGGGTGCGATACACTGATAAAGGCGCCCTGGGAGCGCAATCGGGTAATGGCTTCCAACGGAGGTAGATTTTTGGGTACTTCTTCAGTGACAAAGGCAGCCAGCAGTTCGCCGCGGGAGGTCTTCACTTCCTCACCGATAATCACCCGTTCGGGCTCCAGTTCGCGGGCTGCCAGAGCCCCGGCGATAGTATTGTGATCGGTAACCACAATCCGATCCAGCCCGCGCCGCGCAGCCACCTGTAGAAGCTGCGGCAGCTGATTCAGGCTGTCACGTGACCAACGGGTATGAACGTGAAAATCAACCTTGAGAGTTTTCATTGCGCCTCCGGGAGGATGGTGTGAATCCAAGCAGGTCACGTGAGAAAAGCCAGATGATGAGCCCCAGCGCGATGCCAAACCAGAAGGTTGCCAGTCGGATCAACAATGTGGCAGCCGAGGCTGTGGCGGGCTCCAGACCATGAAGCAGGGTCAGCATGCCGGCAATGGATGCTTCTGCTGCTCCCAGACCACCTGGCAGGGCTGAAGCCGCGCCCACAACCGTGGAAAAGGCCAAAACAAAGACGGCCAGTCCCAATAACTCAAGATTTGGAGACAATCCGAGCCCCAGCAAAATCAAATAGAATCCGATGCCTTCGCCCAACCAGGAAATGGTTCCCAGGCCGACGCCCACCAGCATGGCCTCGGGGCGAAAGAGCATAAAGCTACCCTCATAAAATTCCCGCAGCGTTGGAATAAAACGTCGGGCAAATGGGATCCGCTCCCCCAGGTCCAGGGCCCAGCAAGCCACTGGGCGAATCTGGGAGCCGACAACCAGACTTAACAGCAAACCCAGTACAAGCGCAAAGGCTGGCCAGTAACGCGGATAGGCGATGACTCCCAGGATGGAGAGTGCCAGCACGGCCAAACCATCACTGATGCGTTCTGCCACCACCACCGAAACGCCGCGTGCCACAGGAGCGCCGGTCTTCTGTTCCAGCCAGACACCTTTTAGCACCTCGCCAACCTTACCCGGAGTGACAGCTAGAGGAAATCCAGCCACAAACAGGCGGGCACTCTGAAGTAGGGGTAAATTTTGGACGCCGATTTGTCCCAAGTAATAGTGCCATTTAAAGAAGCGTAATGAGTAATTGAATAACGTCAGTAGCAACGCCAATGGAAAAAAAGCCCAGTTGAAAGTTTGCAGATGGGCTCCTACCTGGCGGATATCCCCGAGCAGTACCAAAACAATTAGAACAACAACCCCCAGCAGCAGACCAGGAGTCATCCGGCGCAGGACACTATGCGAGGGTATATGAGCGGAAGAATGCATGAAATTGATTATAACCGCAGCCCGCTATTTTGGGATTTGCACAATCACCGGGGCCACCGGGCGATTCTGGAACTTTTCGTGCGGTGGTAGCGTCTATGGTATATTTGGTATATTACACTTGGTGTGAGGATTTCCTATGACCGAACAGGATATTGAACTCAATCATGAAGAAAAACCTCGCCGGATACGCTGGGATTGGCTTTTGCCGATATTTTTTCGTCCCAAGCGCACCCTGAAAGAAGTTGTTGCTCAGGAGCATGGCGTCTGGTTGTTACCTTTGCTGGTGCTGAGCCTTCTGGTGATTTTGAATGTTCTGGCAGGTGCCCCAGCCCGCCGGGCAGCAATTATCAATGCCCAAAGTGGCGAGCTGCCTTATGGGTTTGATTACTGGACCCCAGAGGAGCAGCAACAGTATTTTGATGCCCTGGCACGTTCAGCCAGTCCAGTGAACTTATATGTTTTCCCCATCATCGGCGGGGTTTTGGGCGTCTGGATTATCTGGTTTCTGCTCGGCAGTATTCTACATCTTTCATTGACTTTAGCTGGCAGCCGCAGTTCCAATGCTGGAGCACTTAATTTGACTGCGTGGGCCAGCATGCCTTTAGCCATCCGTTTAATAGTGCAGGCCATTGCAGTCTTGTCTTCGGGACATCTGATTCAAAGTGCGGGGCTTTCGGGCTTTGCTCCAGCTGAATCTCCTTTCTGGAGTGCAGTTCTTGGATTAATTGATGTCTATCTGATCTGGCAGTTGGTGCTCTTACTGATTGGCGCCCTGCCTCTATCCGGTCTTTCGCACCGTAAGGCTTGGATTGCAACCCTGATGGCCTTTTTAATTGTCATTGCACTTAGGGCACTGCCGGCATTTATTGGGGCCAAGCTGAGCGGATTATCCACCGGCGGATTTTTCTACTTCTAATTAATTTCATGAACGAAACTGCTTTTATTCAATTCCGACAATTGCGGAAAACCTTCACAATGGGGCGCACCATGGTTCAAGCCCTGGCTGGAATAGACCTCGATATTCCAGCCGGATCATTTGCTGTTATCATGGGACCTTCAGGCTCGGGGAAAAGCACCCTGCTTTATTTGCTCGGAGGATTGGATCGGCCCACCTCAGGAACAATCACGGTAGGGGGGGAATCTGTCGATAAAATGGATGAAAATGCCCTGGCAATCTTTCGCCGCCGGCGTGTGGGTTTCATTTTTCAATCATTCAATCTTATTTCCAGCATGACTGCTCAGGAAAATGTGGCCTTCCCCATGAGATTTGCTGGTATCCCCCCCACCCAGCGGAGCAAGCGATCATTAATGCTGCTGGAGCAGGTCGGGTTACAAAAACGCGTTCGACATCGCCCCACCGAGCTTTCAGGCGGTCAGCAACAGCGGGTTGCCGTGGCCCGGGCATTGGTTAATGACCCGGCTTTGATTCTGGCGGATGAACCTACCGGCAATCTGGATACGTCCAGTGGCTATGCCATTATGCAGTTATTATCAGATCTACACCGCAGTGGACGAACCGTAGTGGTTGTGACTCATGACTTGCGGATGAAGCATTTTGCCACCCACTTTGTATATTTACTGGATGGCCGTATCGTCAGTGAGGCTGAATTTGAGGCAGCCTCCCAATTCGAGAGCCAAAAAGCTGATGAGGCTTGAGGCTGACATTCTGGAGAAACATCTTTATGAAACGTACCTGGCCTGTTATTATCCTGATTGCCGCGCTGACCATCTTCAGCCTGATGAATACCGCCCCCACCCTGGCGCAAACAGAAACTCCCACCCCAACAGAGACACCTACATTACCTCCCCCCACCACCACGCGCCCGATCCTGATAATCGATTCTTATGGATCCGGTGAGGGTGCCATCCGCCCAGGCAATGAATTTGAACTGGGTGTTAGACTGGTCAATATTGGTGCTGAAAAAGCGCGTAACATCATTGCCACATTTGCATCCACCGATTTTTATCCTAAAGATACCGGTGGTGTGGTGGCCACTCCTGTGCTGGCCCCATCGGCAGACATCAATTTTCATCAACCGATGCTGGCTGAGGCTGATTTGTGGGGGCGGACGGTGGGTGTGGTCACAATGACACTCAGTTATACCAACAACGATGGTTCCATCAACTACACCGAAACCTTTGTTTTGACGATTGACATCCAGGCCCCAAACTGGATTGCGGCCACGGCCACCCCCACAATCTCACCGTTGCTGCCGCGCCCACAAATTGTGGTGGAAAGCTACGCCAGTGATATGGATCCGCTTCAGCCGGGGACCATCTTCAATCTGACATTGAACCTGCGCAACCTTGGCAATGCCGATGCCCGTTCGGTATCCATGGTTCTGGGCGGAGGGGTGACGCTGGATGCATCCGGCACGCCACAACCCGGTGGCATATCAGGCAGCGGCAGCGATCTCTCAACCTTCGCCCCTCTGGGTAGTTCCAATGTGGTTTATCTGGGAGATCTGCTGGCGGCGAATACCACCAGCACCACCATGCAATTGATTGTTAATGTATCCGCCAATCCGGGCGCATATCCTCTCAAACTGGCCTTTGTTTATACGGACCCCAAAAATAATCGTCTGTTGGATGACCAGGTGATCACCTTGTTGGTGTATTCCCTGCCGCAGCTGGATTTAAATTTTTATACAGATCCGGGAATTTTCTTCTCAAATTCGATGAACATGCTGCCCCTGCAGGTAACCAACTTGGGACGTAAGAGTGCGGTTTTGGGGAATATTACCGTGACATCGGAAAATGCCGACATTACAAATAATACAGCCCTTGTCGGAGCATTGGAACCGGGCGGATATTTTACATTGGATTCCCAGGTCATGCCCTATGCTGCTGGTCCACTGGATCTCACCGTGACCATTAATTACACGGATGATTTCAACCAAGTTCGGACTGTTACACAAACCATAACGGTAAACGTTGAGGAATTTATCATTGAACCCATTCCTGGTGAAAATGGGGAACCCCCCATTACTGAACCGGAACCCGAAACTTTCTGGGATAAGGTCCTGCGTTTCTTTAAGGGACTTTTAGGGTTGGATAGTGCCGAACCCACCCCGGAAACCCCACCGGTCGAAGAATTTCCCGAAGATAAACCAATTGAGCCCATGCCAAGCGGTAAAGGATAAGGATAGCGCATATGCGTTTCTTTGACCTGCTCAGCATTATTGCCAGTAATCTCAGCCGCCGTAAGGGACGGGTTGTCCTGACTGCGGTGGGGGTTGTCATTGGCACTGCAGCAGTTGTACTCCTGGTGTCGCTGGCCATTGGCCTGCAAAGAAGTGCAACCAGCCAGCTTTATGGCATCAGCGACCTACGCCGGATTGAAGTTTACCCAAACTATGATACCGGCGAAGGTGGCGTTGTTTATGGCGACAAGGGTGGTGTTTCGGGTCCTTCGGATGCCAAATTGCTGACTCCTGATGCTCTTGAGGAGTTGGCGGCTATTCCTGGTGTGGAATTTGTTATTCCACGGGACTATCTCTATTATGAGACCCACATTGTTTCAGGACGACTGGAGACCTGGGGGCAAATAATTGGTATTGGTACTGATGACCTTGCCAACCTCGGTGATATCACTGAGACCGGTGTCACCACTCTTGATCGCGGGACAGCGGTCATCGGGGGTTGGGCTGCGCGCAACTTTTATGATCCACAGTGGCGCCCCGGGCAGGATACACCGGAACAACCCGAATTACTCAACAAACAGATCAAGCTGGTCATCTACAAATACACCAGTGACGGACAACAGGTCAAAAAGAGCATCAATTTACGGATTGTGGGCATTTTGCCTGAAACTCGCAGCGAATCAGACAATGCCCTATATGTGCGTCTGGACGAAATGACCCCCTGGTCTGAATGGGCGGGCGGTGTCCGCATTAATCGCAATAAAGACGGTTATCCGAACGTTATTGTCCGGGTGGCTGACCCGGAACAGGTTCTGGATATTGCCGAGCAAATTAATGCATTGGGCTATATGGCTTATACACCGCAGTCCTATCTGGAAAGTATTAACAGCTTCTTCTTGATTTTACAATTGATCTTTGGCGGGGTCGGAGCTATTGCACTCCTGGTGGCGGCAATCGGTATTGCCAATACCATGACCATGGCTATTTTGGAACGTACTCGTGAAATTGGCTTGATGAAAGCCATCGGTGCAACCAATCGGGATGTTCTGAGCATCTTTCTGGGCGAGTCGGCTGGCATTGGCCTGTTGGGTGGATTGGGCGGAGCTGGTTTGGGGTGGTTGGCTGCACAAGGTTTAAATGTGGTTGCTCTCAATTATTTGGCACAACAGGCCGCCCAAGGCGGCATGGCGCCTCCTGAATCGGCAATTGGGACTCCTTTCTGGTTGATTCTATTTGCAATAATCTTTGCAACAGTGGTGGGATTGCTATCCGGCTTGTATCCCTCCCTGCGCGCCGCCACCATTGTTCCTGTAAATGCTTTGAAATATGAGTAGGACAAGCACGGTTGGATTGAAAAAACCAGTCGAGAAAGGCTGAATGATGTTAAAACTCCGGAATCTTTTTGGGGCGTTGCTGGCCGTATTGACATTGGCCGGATGCAGCAGCCTCTCACCACTGCCCACATTTGTCGCCACATCAACTATGGCGGCTACTGCAACACCTTTTCAGCCCAATCCCCCAACGGCAACGCCGGTTGAACCGACCGTGATCCCAACCGCGACGTTAGTTCCAACCCCGACTTATCCCGGCTATGGACCAAGTAATTTTCCGGCAGAGATCAACCCGTTGACCGGGCTGATCTCCCAGAACCCTGAACTTTTAAACCGCCGCCCGATTATCATCAAAGTCCAAAATCTACCCCGGTATGATCGACCCCAGTATGGACTTTCATTGGCTGATCTGGTTTACGAATACTATACCGAGGAGGGGTCCACCCGGTTTGCGGCACTTTATTTTGGACAGGATGCTGTTCAGGTTATGCCAATCCGATCAGCACGGCATCATGATGTCCACCTAATTCGGGCCTACAAAGCCATGTTCTTGTTCGGTTATGCCGATCCGCGCGTTTATGAACGCCTCATTTCGGCTGAGTTTTATGAACGCCTCCTGTTGGAAAGTGATCGGGCTTATCCAGCCCTGACACGGTATGGTACCAACAATTATCTGATGGCTAATACCGCCGAAGTACGGTCTGTTTGTACACGGAATGGGATTGATAATTCCCGGCAAAACCTGGATGGAATGCGTTTTGAGCTGACTGTCCCGGGTGGTGGCATGCCCATCAGCCAGGTGGATGTCCGCTTCTCCGCGGCCATTTACAACCGTTGGACTTATGACTTGGCAAGCGGTCGCTACCTGCGTGCGTCGGATACTCAAAATGCAGCCGATGAGGCCAGCGAAGTATATGCCCCACTAACAGATGCTTTGACCGGGACCGCAATTTCTGCGGATAATGTAGTCATTTTGTTTGTGCCGCATGAAGACCAAGAGATAAATCCTGCAGTGGAAATGCCAGAAGCGGTGTTGCTGGGGCAGGGCCCGGCTTGGATTGCTCGGGATGGACAACTTTACCAAGTATTTTGGACGCGTCCCAGCGAAAGCAGCATTATGACCCTGGTTTATGCGAATGGGCAGCCATTCCCGTTCAAACCTGGGCAGACTTGGATCGAGGTTCTGACGTCCAGTTCAAAATTAGAACAGACAGGAACTGTTGCTCGCTTTACTTTTTGGCGTGAGTGGTAATAAGGTAGTAAAACGGGTTCCCGGCAGACGTTGTCCGTGCTTATCCAACGCCCAAAGCCTGTTGGGTTTAATCTCTGATTTGCGGTTTTCCCAACCTGCAATGGCGTTATTGGGTTTCGGTGCCACAACATTTATGGTGAGACAAGGTCTGCAAAGAAATATCTATTTTCATCTGGGTGGGAAATTTATGCCAATAACTGGGGATCTGAACATCAGCATCGGACAGCCTGCCATGGATTGATTCGGAGTTGATTTATTGCGTTGTGCAAAGCGATCCATTCTGAAGTGGCGTTGATCAATCCGGGATAACCGCCGTTGAAGTATAAGGAGGGAATTGGCCTGTTACAAGTGAATTCGAGTTTAGACAAAAAGTGGTGCGGTCTTCTCTTTGAGAAAAACCGCACCTTGGTAGAAAATTGGGTTTGTGAAAACAACAAATTCTACCAAGGAGAACATTAACAGACTAATCGAGTTTCGTCAAGCCGTGTATGAGAATGGGATCAGCAAACGC
>Ga0116143_10003637_pt1 | contig 15353 bp, 8 predicted proteins | sample AD_UKC034_MetaG_FD_89745 | JGI IMG/M metagenome (GOLD analysis project Ga0116143, IMG submission 89745) | Active sludge microbial communities of municipal wastewater-treating anaerobic digesters from USA - AD_UKC034_MetaG | ecosystem: Engineered > Bioreactor > Anaerobic > Digestate | place: USA...
CAATCGACGCCAGTCCTGTCACAGACACCAGTCCAACACCCATCCAACCCCGGCGGGCCGACCAACAGGACCGTACCACCCCATTCAGGATCCGGTTCCCGACCCCGCTTGCCAGGCTGGGCTATAGCCCTGATCACGTTTGGTGGATTGGCACTGCTGGCACTTTGTGGAACAGGAATAGCATTGCTGCTGGACTGGTCCCCCCAAAAAACACCCCCAACAGTCATATCGACGCCTCCTCGCACCTCCGGCGCAATCACCCAAGCCCCGACTAATGCCCCCCCTGAGGAAAAACAGTATCACATTACCATCTGGCATTATTGGGATGGTAAATATCTGGAAGCCGTCACCCAAGCTTTCAATGACTACACCGCCACCCACCCCAATGTCACTATTGCCCTCTCCAAGGTCGAAGACATGGCAAACAGGCTGGATATGGCGATTCCGGCCGGCGACGGCCCTGATATCATTGGTTGGGCCAATGACAAAATCGGCGAGCAGGCCCTCAAGGGGAACATCATTGCCCTGAATAACTTTGGCGTCACCCAGAATTTTCTGAGCAGCACCTATGAACCCGCAAGTGCTAGCGGCGTGGTCTGGTCTGGCCAGATCTGGGCTCTGCCTGAATCCCAGGAAGGCATTGCCCTGATCTACAACAAGGCCATCGTGACCGATTCGTATCTTCCCACCAATCCACTGGACTTTGACGATATTTACGCCAAGGCCAAAAAGTTCCAGGAGGAGACCGGCAACGAGCTGATCTGCAATCAGGCTTTCAGTAACGCTGATGCCTACCACATAGCCCCGATCTTCTTCGGGTTTGGTGTCCCAAGCTATGTCGACGAAACCGGCAAAGTCAATCTGAACACCCCGGAAGCAGTTGCCGCCGCCGAGTGGCTCCTGAAATTCAAAGATGTTTCCCTGGACGAAAACAGCTACGATATCTGCTTTGACGCCTTTACTGAAGGCAGAGTGGGTATGTGGTTGACCGGTCCGTGGGCTGTTGGCGGCATTGAAACTTCCGGCATCGATTATGGCATTTACCCCTTTGGCCGCCCATTTGTTGGCATCAGGACCCTGATGATGAGCAAAAACGCTGTGGATCGGGGCAATCAATCTGTTGTGATTGACATCATGAAATACTTGACCAGCGCTGAGGTCCAAAAAAGCCTCTCTCTTGCCAGTGAGACCATCCCTGCTGCGACAGCCGCTCTGCTGGATCCCGAAGTCCAATCACTACCCGTGGTCGCCGGTTTTGGCGCAGCCCTGAATCTGGGCATTCCGATGTCACCCTCGCCGTATTCTTCGGCTCAGTGGGATGCCGTTGGCAGGGCCACCCAGGCCATCTGGCAGGGTTCACTCACCCCGGCCGAGGCCATGGCGGCTGCACAGGCAGCCGCCGAAGAGGCTGTCGCCGAGATGAGGTAAGCAGCCTGATCATACAGGATACGCCGCAAAACGCAAGCCCCAATGCAAGGAAGTCGCCCTTGTCATTATTAGAAAACAAAGTTAAAACATCAAGGCCCCATGAACAATTGGATTTGTCATGGGGCCCTGACCCGTTTATCCCCACCCGGAAGCTGCCTGTTTCTCACAAGACAACCGGAATGGGTTTATTTAAACCATATTGGCGGGTTGCCAGGTCGGAAACAATCAGGGTGTTGGGACCAGGCGGAAGCGGTAGATCGCCGGCTGGCGGGTGAAGCGGGTCGTGCCGCTGACCACCAGGACCACATCCTCCAGATCGCCGGTAAAATCGAGCGGCAGGCTAAAGGACTGAGAGTCATCCAGTTCGATCGTCTGGACAGTCTCACCATTGCTGATCAATGAAACCCGGAAGGTCTGCGGCAGCTGGTTCTGGACATTCACAAAACCCTCGGCCAGCCAGCCCCCATCATCGGTTTCAAAGTCGGTGGTGTAATTAATGGCCGGAATTGCCACATCGTCCAGCAGCAAGCCCTCACCGTTGACTGCGGCATCAGTGATGTATTCAAACCGCAAAGTCACCGTCTGCCCGGCATAGGCGGACAGGTCCACCTTCTCCTGTTTCCAATCCGAAAAACCATTGTAGCCACAGCCGTAGCTATTGCCGGAAGGATCGTAGGCGGTGCAGGAAGGGGTATTGATGATCTGCCAGCTTGCCCCCCCATCCGTGGAGGCGACCAGGTAAAGGTAATCGTAATCTTCTTCCAGATCATACCAGGTCCAATAGCTCATTTCGATCGGTCCTGTCACGGCGGTAAAGTCAAACTCCTGGGTGAGTCGCATGTCGGACTCATCGCCCTTGTTCGACCAGAAGGCGTAATCACCGGAGTGCGCTTCCGTGTTCAGCACCGGGGCCGTGGTGGCCCCGGTAAATTCCAGGGTAACCTGACCCGAGCATTCCAGCGCAATATAATCCACCGCATACTGGTAAACACTGCGGTTTTCCCAGGAGCCGGTTGAGCAGTTCGAAATTGTCTCGGTGGCATCAAATGACGGAGCCCCGTTATAACTGTAATAGTCATAGCGGCCGTCGCCAACCGACTTGTCCTGCAGGTAATTGGTAATCACCCAATCAGCGAAAATGTCATCCGCGGTGACCAGCTCGCCTGTCAGGGGATCGGTGATATTCAATTCCTGCATGATCAGGTCAACGCTGTCCATGCCGTTATCCTGGTGCGCTACGAGGGCCTGGGTGGCCTCATCGCCAAAGCGATCCAGGAAGTAGGCGGCATACAGGAAACTGGCCCCGTAATTCGGGCTGGTGGCATCTGGATTGTTCGGCCAGTCGTTCAACTGCATATCCGGATCCGAGGCATAGAGCGTGTCAAATCCACCCGGGTCAAGATCATTAATCAACGTGGCCAGTTCCGAAAAGCCCTCATTCAACCAGGTATCTTCGTTACGGTCGACCTTCCAGTGGATCATGTGCTGGAATTCATGCGCCAGTGTCCCATAAGTGTCTGATCCGGACAGACTCATATTATCCGAATTCAGCACAAACATCTCGTGCATGTTCGAATACTCGTGAGCAGAAATATGGACTTCGTCCGCGGATGAAAAATACCCGGCCAATCGCCAGCCCAGACCACCAGCATACAGGATGTAGAGGTGGGGATCGCTGTCTATGCCCGGAGTCCATTCACTGCCAAAGAACGACCGGTTGGTGGGATAATACTGCTCCTCAAAGGTGTCCACCAGGTCCTCCAGATCGGACTGGCTGTAGTTGACACCCTCTTCAATCCAGAAATAGACATGGTCCGTGGCATAGCGCATCACCGCTGTGACCCGGAAATTCTCGTTGGTATCCGTATTGGTCACCCAGAACTCCCGCCGGTCGCCAATTTGGGCCGGTGAGGCCGGGACGCTGTCAGGGATATTGGCCTTGCCCTCCAGACGCTCCGCCAGTTCGACCGGATCATTAAAGGGGACAACCGCCTCCTCAAGCGTCTTCAGGGTTTCCCAGGCGCCATCGGGTGCCGGATTGGACGGGGTCATCGGCTGGGGCGTCTCGCCCGGCGTCATCGGTGTGACGCCACCCCATTCAACGGGGGTGCTGAACTGTGGGACCTCAGTGGGCCAACCCGGGAAATCCGGGGTGGGGCCGGGATCAGTCTGTGAAATGATCCAGATGGTTACGCCCACACAGGATGTGAGACAGCAACACAAAATAACCACAATAACAATAATGGCTATCAACCATTTTTTACCTGAATCCATCATATCCTCCAGTGGTCAAGTCTACAAATCAAATAAAAATTATACACTAATATGCACCCTTACCCCGCAAAGCCACCCATACGGTTCGGAACAGGATTTGCAGATCCAACCAGATGGAGTAATGCTGGACATAGTAAAGGTCATCTTCGGTGTGCAGATGCATGGGACGGTCACTGCGGCCGTTCACCTGCCACCAACCGGTCATCCCTTGGGGAACAACAAAGCGTTTTCGTTGCCAGGGTTCATATTTATCTACGAGTTCCGGCATTTCAGGTCGCGGGCCCACCAGACTCATTTCCCCCCGGATGACATTAAAGATCTGGGGCAGTTCATCCAGGCTTTTCCGGCGCAGGAAGCGCCCCACCCGGGTCACCCGGGGGTCATCAGGGATCTTATGAATCTCACGGCCCTGGTCGTCCTGGTGGGTCACCCGGGCTTGCAGTTTATCCGCCCCCACCACCATGGTGCGAAATTTATACATCCGAAACAGCCGGCCATTCTCCCCGACCCGCATCGGACAGTAGAGGATCGGTCCCCGCCCCTCCAGGCGGATCGCCAGGGCAACCAGTCCCATCACCACCAGTGCCGGAGGCAGCCCCAGGGCACAGACGAATAAATCAAACGCCCGCTTCACCATGCGTTGGTATTCGGTCAGTGCCGGAGCCCGCAAATCCAGCATCGGGATGCCGGCAAAATCCTCCACTGCCGCCCGATGCATCGTCAGGGAAAAGTAATCCGGAATGACCCAGACCCGCACCGGTAAATCGTGCAGAATGGCAGCCATCTGGTTGAGACGTTGGTAAGCCGACAGGGGCAGGGCGATGACCACATCCTCCACCTCCTTCTGCTGAACGACCTGGCGCACCTGATCCAGATCCCCGAGCACCCCGGCTGCGCTCTGCTTGGCGGGATGGTCATCCAAAAAACCGGTGATCTCCAGCCCCAGGAAGGGCTGCTGCCGGATCTGCTGCTCCAACCGACGGCCGACCACACCGGCCCCCAAAATGAGGACCCGCCGCCGCTGCAGATTCTGGGACCATTGCCGGCGGAAGGCCAGGCGAAGCACGCCGCGCCAGACCAGCATCAGCAGCCAGGCGGCGGCGACAAAGAGCAAAAACAGAAAGCGGGATGTCTCGCGATAGGAAAAGTACAGAATGCCAGCCATGGCCACCGCCGCCAGCAGCGATCCCAGGCTCAGACTGCCGAATTCATCAACCACCCGCAAATTGCGCCGGCCGTCATAGACGGAAAACAGCAGCAGCACGCCCACCCAAATCAGGGGGAAGATGGCATACAACCCCCAAGGCAGTACCACCGGCGCCAGCACTTCCTTCACAAAAGCCCACGAGTTTAGATCGTAGCGCATGGAAGCTGACAGAAACAACATGGCTGCCACAATCACCGCATCCAGCAGCATCGAGACCACGGCAAAATTTGCCGAAAAGCGCCTGAACATGGCTTGATTTTACTTCAGATTGCCCTTTTCCGGGGCATAATTCCAGGGCGCGTTGGGCGCGCCCTCACCCCGGAGCACCATCCCTGTCTCAAGGTGAGGTTTGGTGCTTTAATATGAACCCTCATTATGAAGCTGCATTCCGGAGATCGTTGTCTGGAGAATCATCATCCAGCGGGATCCGGTAAAGTCCCAAAAATTGCAGCAGCATCAAAACGACAAAGCGGGGGTAGCCTAAAATGTAACGGCGCCACAGCCGACCCGGTTCACTGAGCAGCCGGAACAGCCACTCCAGGCCGGACCGCTGCATCCAGCGCGGAGCCTGGGGTTTGACGCCGGCCAGGAAGTCAAAAGCCGCCCCCACTCCGACCAGCACTGGCACGTCGAGTTGATCAATCCAACCCGCCATCCATTGTTCCTGGCGCGGGGACCCGATGCCGACCCAAAGGATATCGGGCCGGGCGGCACGAATATCCAGCTGCACCTGGGCTGCTTCGGCGGCTGTCAACGGACGGAATGGTGGAGAATAACAACCACAAATATGCACTCCCGGAAAGCGCTCCCGAAGCCGAGCGGCCAGCTGTTCCGGCACCCCGGAAGCACCGCCATAAAAATAGTGGCGCCAGCCCGCCGCCAGCCCGGCCTGGCAAGCCGCCGGCAGCAAATCAGGGCCATACACCCGCTCCACGCCAGGATGGCCCTGGGCGCGCAACAGCCAGACGATGGCCATGCCATCCGGCGTGGTCAGCCCGCTGCAATTGTAGATGGGCCGCAGTTCCGGCTGATCCACACAAGCCATGATGGCGTGGGCCGGGGCCAGGCAGACATAATGGGGTTGACGGCGGGCAATCCAGTCCTGGAAGGCAGCCAGGGCATCCGCCATGCGGATGGGATGAACCCCCACGCCCAATAAATTCACCCGTGCCGGGGGCCTCACAGGCTGGCCATCCCATTCAGCAGTAGACGGGTCGTCCCATCTGATAACAGGGGGGCCACTCCGGCGGCCCATTGAGCATAACCTGCGGCCGGGGTGTAGAGATCATCAAACTCCCGCCGGGCCCCCCGGCGCAGCGCCGGTAGTTGAGCCGGGTCTGCCAGGATGGCTTCAATCCCCGCCGCCCAGGCAGCGGGATCGCCCGCCGGCAGCAGCCAGCCGGTCTTTCCCGGAGTAACCAGGGACGGCATCGCCCCCAAATCCGAGGCCAGCACCGGTGTCGCCGCGGCAAAAGATTCGATCAGCACCCGCGGCAGGCCTTCATACCACAGCGATGGAAATACCAGAAAGGTGGCTCGCTGCAGCAGAGTGCTCACCTGACTACCTGGCACCGACCCCAGCCAGCGGATTAATGGATTGGCCGACGCAGCAGCCTCAACCTGCGGGGCCAGGGGGCCATGCCCGGCAATCCACAACGGCAGCCGGCTGGATAACTGCTGCCAGGTTGCCAGCAGCGGCAGGATACCCTTCTCGGAGGAGAGCCGGCCGACAAACAGGGCGTAGTTGCCCGAGCCAGTTCCCGGTTCAACGGGGTCCATCAGGTAGTTTGGCCGCACCACCAGCCGGTCGGCGGGCAGCCCGCCCTGAATGAATTTCTGTCGGGCAAACGCCGTCAACGCAAAATACCGGCCCACGCGCCGGTCCCAAACACCGCGCAAGCGGTTCACCCAGAGCATCAGGGCCAGGGACAAACTCCCCGCCCGGCTGCCGCGATAGCAGGCATGCCGGATCCCGGGCAAAGCGAGCGGGCGGCCCATACAATCTTCACAGGGACGATCCCCCCGCATCAGAAAGGCGTTCAGGCACAGCAGCCGGTAATTATGAAGGACCTGGACCACCGGGATATGCCGGGATGCGGCGACGTCGTAGAGGGATGGAGAAATCAGGGGAAAGGTGTTATGGGCATAAATCAGATCCACTGAATCATTGGCCAGCAAACGACCAATCCGCTGGCTGGTTTCAAGTGACCAGATGGTTCGCAGCGCAGTGCGCAGTCGTCCCAGCTGTGGGATGCGGTGATTATCCTCTTCGTACGTAATGACCGCATGCCCCCGGCCACGCAACAGTGCCACATCGGCGGCGAAGCATAAATCCTCGCCGCCGGACTGTTGGTAGTGATTGTGAGCAACCAGGATCCGCAATGGCATGATGATTTTTGGCCGGGGTCGGTACCGACCCCGGCCCATTCTCCTAACGCAAGATCACCGGCAGGACAATCCGGTGACCTTCCCCGATCTCGGCATTGATGACAAAATTAACGCCACTGGCATCCGGGCCAACGGTTACCGTTCGGCTGACGGGATTGAAAGTATAGGCCTGATAGGCGGGCGTGACAACGTAGGAGCCTGCGGGCAGGTCGCTGAAGACATACCCACCACTCGATCCGGTGGTCGTGGAAGACACATAACCACCGCCAGACCGGGTGAGGGTCAACATGACTTCTGCCACCGGCAGCGACAGCGGATCCATGACCTGTCCGGAGATCGAATAGGTCGGATCGGTTGTGACATGGGCAACGACATCCTGGGCAAAGGCATCCGGGGGCACGTTGAGCACCAGGGTGGCGGGCTCGAACAGATATCCGCCCAGACTGAACGCCAGGGAGTAACTGCCCATTTCCAGACCACTGAAGGCATAGAAACCGTCCTGGTCGGTCATGGTGCTGGCGCCGGTGCTCAGCGAGACCATCACCCCGGCCAGGCCATCCCCGGATTCGTCAATAACATAGCCCTGGATTTCATAGGTCAGATTGGCAAAAACCGGGCTGGTGCGGAAGGGCTGGTAGTCCACCCGGTCGGTCACAGCCACGCCGGTTCCACCCGGGTTGGCGCTGTGGGTGGGACCGGAAATTGAATCCCACCAGTTGTACTCGGCCAGGATGGTCCAATTGGTGGAGGCATTGTAGATCCCAAAATCCGTGCTGAACAACAGGTCGTTATCGCGAATGTTCACCTCCAGGACACCGCTGGAGGTGTTGGGATGGCCGTAGATGTGCGTGCCGTTGTCGACGAATAAATTATTGTGGATGTACGACTCAATATCCCCGGGGCCATCCGCCCAGAGCGAGAGGCCGACCACATTATTGATAAAGATGCTTCCGGAGATTTCCGGCGAGATCGAGGTATTGACCGGTCCGCTGTAATAAATGAATACACCGTCCAGCGAATACTGCATGTAGGAATTTTCCAGCTTGGTGGCGCTGGATTTCAGGTAGAGCCCGGCCCAGTCGCCCGGAGCAGGCATGGTGGCATTGCCATCGCCGTTGGTATCGCCGCCAATCGAGTCATTATAAATTGAAGTGAACACCACCGGGTTTTGAAGGGTCCCCTGGGATTCCAGATCACCAAACGCATCCAGATACAAGCCCGCGCCGAACTTGACAATCGAGCCCGATGGAAAGACCAGCTTGGTCTTCGTGGGGTAGAGCGGATCGGCCAGGGTCCAACCAACGATCAGATTAGGGTCGACGTGATTGGCTGTTCCATTTTCGTAGATGATCAGGGGGTAATTGCCGGCAACCGCAAACGGCAGGTTCTGGTAAACCGGCAGGGCACAAGGAATTGGGGTCAGCAGATCGCAGTCGGGATTGAAGACCCCGCCCAGGCCAATCGCCGCGCCAGCACTGTTGATGACCTGCAGAGCGTCGGGACCGTTGCCCACCCCGACCGCCGCCGGGGCCTCTGGTGCGCCACGCCGCTCCTGCAGAGCCGCCTGGACGCCGGGTAAATTAAAGTCCGGCGCGTTCAATGCCGGCCGGCTTTCGGACTCCAAGCTGGCGGTCCCAACTCCGGAACCCACATGGCTCATCAGGTTGCCGGTGACAAACTGTGGAAAGGCCGTCCCGCCCAGGAAAAGGGGGTAAACCCGCGTGTTGGTAAAGGTCACATTGGTGAAGGTCGGGACGGATACCCCGATGGTGGTGGGGCGATTGGGTGGATTACCCGTGTCTTTATGGGCATAGGTTGTAAAGTCATAATCGTTGTCGTGGAAATCGAGGTTATTCAGTGTGGCATTAATATTCCCGCGCCCATCGGTTCCAATGGCCAGCAGCAGCCCCACCCAGTTCTCGGCAAAGGTGCTGTCAGTGATCTGGGGATTGATGTGTTCATTGGGATAGCCGGCATAGTAATAGGCCACCCCAGCGGTGGCATATTTGACCACGGCATGATGGACATTATTCACTTTGCCAGGCGTGTCCGAAAACCAGATGGCGTCCCAGTCCACCGGTAGCGGTTGGGTGGTCGAGCCGTCGGCATTGGTATCACCAGCATAAGTGTCATCCCGGTACGAGGTGAAGATGACAGGATGGCCGGCTGTCGATTGCAGATCCAGCAAGCCATAGATGTAAAGGCCCTCATCGTAATCAAACTTAACAATGGTGTCTGCGGGAACCTGGATGATGCTATTCCAGTCCTGTTCCAGGGGATCCAGGACGACATAAGGGAAAATTTCCCCTGCCTCCCCAGCCACATGCTGCCAAACGGTTGGGGAATGAGTCTGCGAGGCACACCACTGGCCGCCCAATCCGATGGCTGGATGGGTGTGATTGGTAAAGGTGTTGGCGTTCACCCCCGTCCCCCACACGGGTTCCGAGGTGCCGCCCAGATAAATCGGGAAGTCATCATGTCCGGTGGCACCGGCGTACCCTTCAAAGGTATTGGCGTTCATCACCGGCATCGCCGTACCGGAATAGCCGATATAGGGGCTGGTCAGATAACAGGATGGCACAGAGGTGTAAAGCCCGTATTCGTTTTGTTTCAACTGGTTGTTGGCAATGATTGAAGTGACGTCCCCCAGACCCAGCAGGGTGAGTTGAATACCCATGATGTTGTACTGGAACAGATTGTTGCGAATCTGCGGGTTCAGATGGGTATTCTGGGTGAAGACCGTCACCCCGGCATAGCCGTAGCGCGACACCGTATGGTGAAAGTCATTCGCACTGTTTTCAAGATATACCGTATCCCAGTCCATCACCACCGGGGTGGTCGCCCCGCCATCATGGTTGGTGTCATCATAGACATCATCCCGGATTGAGGTGAAGATCACCGAATGGCCGTCGCTGCTCTCGAGGTCCAGAACACCCTGAACATCCAGATAGCGCCGCGGCTGGGTACCCACTCGCAATTGAAATTTAAAGATGGTGTCCGCCCGGACCGTCACGTTGGCATTGGCAGTCACCACTGTCGTCTGGTCAACCACATAGGGGAAGTACTTGCCGCCCTCCCCCAGGATGCGTTCCCAGATGCCTTCAGCATTGAAGTTGCCACCCAAGGCAATGGCCCGGTAGTAATTATTGGAAAAGGTATTTGGATCCCCGGTGTCATAGGTCGGAAAGGCAGTCCCGCCCAGGTAGATCGGATACCCGGTCGAGTTGTTGAAGGCATTGCCCTTGAGGTGGGGCCGGGAGGCCCCCAGATCCGGCACGGGCTGGCTGTCGATCAGGGTATACAGGCCGTAGCCATTGGCATCAAAGGTGCAGTTTTCAATTTGGGAGGTGATATCCCCATCCGAACTGATCCACAGGGAAACGCCGTTGTTGTTGGATTTGAAGACGCTGTCAGTAACGGGTGGGGCCATATCCGTCGTCGCGAGGTTGCGGATCATCAAACCCCAATTGGCATAACGGATCTCGGCATCATGGAAACTGTTGTTGTCGCCATAGATGAAGTACCCTTCCCAGTCCGCCGGGGCCGGTGTGGTCGCCGCACCGTCGTTGTTGGTGTCTCCAGCCACCGTGTCATCCTTGTAGGAGGTGAAAATGATTTCCGAACCGTCATCGCTCTGCAGTTCAACCGTCCCGATGGCGTCAATAAAGTAGCGGTAGTAATTTGGCGCCCCGCCGCGGTCGAACTTGAACACCAGGCCGCCCGGGACGGTGATATTGGCCCCAGCTGCCACAGTGGTAAAACCGGTCACCACATAGGGGAAAATTGAGCCGGAATCGCCAACAATGGCCTTCCAGGTCTCCTCGGTGGGTATCGTGTCCGGCATATCGTTCCATACGCCCTGCAGCCCGATGGCGGGGTGGCTGTGGCCGGAGAAGGTATTGTTTGTAAAATCAAACCAGTAGGTTGAACCGTTCAGGACAATGGGGAAATAATCATTATTTTGAAAGGTGTTGCCAATCAGGACAGGCCGGGTAATATGAGGGGATACGGTTTCAAAATGCAGCGCCGTGAGATTGTATGAAAAAATATTGTTCTCGATGTAGGGAAACAGCGTTCCCTGATAATTATAGATGTTCACACCGTTGGTGGCGTAACGCACTGCGGTATTTGAAAAGGGCATCAAATCATTATAAAAAATGATCGCGTTCCAGTCTCCCGGAGCTGGAGAGGTATCCGTGCCATCGCCGTTGGAGTCACCCCCCACATCATCCCGCAGCGAGGTGAATATGATGCGATCATCGACCGTGCTGGCATCGATATTCAGTGTCCCGGCAACCTCGAGGAAGGTGCCCTGCTCAAACTTGAATATCGTGCCGGCATCCGGAACCGTCACCACCGCCCCGGCAGCAATGGTCATGTTGTTCATCACCACGTAGGGCATCAGCACTTCCGGGGTGGTGTTGCTCGAAATTTGCGGCAAGTCGCCAACACCTTTATAGTATCCGCCCAAGCCGATGGCCAGGCGCTGGTCGGCAGTCGGGGAACCAATAAATGTATTGCCGCTGTAGGTTGGGTAAGTTGAGCCGTTAAAGTAGAGCGGCAGGATTTCATTCGCCTGGAAGTTGTTATTGGTCAGGATCGGGTGCATCGTCCCGGTGCTGCTGGCGGCAGCCTCCGTGCCGATCCCGTACTTGTTGTTCGAAAAGGCGTTATTGGCGATATTGGAGGTGATGCCACCGCTGTAGCCGTCCACGGTAAACAGGCTGATGCCATACCAGTTTTGTTCAAATGTACTGGAGGTGATGGGCGGGTTGATGTCCGCGTTGCTGGCATTGTAGATGCCAATCCCCTGGGTACTGTAGCGCACAATCGCCCGGGTGATGGAGGAGGTGCTGTCATACAGCCAAATCTGAGCCCAGTCACTCTTGGCGGGCGTGGTGTTGGTACCATCTCCATTGGTGTCGTGATACCCGCCGGTCGGGCCAACGCTGTCATCCCGCAGAGAGGTGAAAATCACCTCGTGGTTCTGACCGCCGGCTGATTGAACAATCAGGGTGCCCGGGACATCGATATAGCGACCCTGCTCAACTTTGACCACCGTGCGGGCATTGGTTTGCGTGCCGCCTTCAATTGTCAGGGTGATACCCGCAGCAACAATCAAATGGGATTGAACCACATAGACATAACCCGGTCCCCAGGTGGTATCGGTGGAGATGGTTCCGCCAACGCAGACCACGCCCGGGGCGGCACAATTGACTGCCGCCTGGGCCGGTTGGGGGGAGATGCCCAACAGCATGAGCAGCAGCCCCAATGCAACCAGCATGTGAAAGGCGTTTTGCAAACGCCGCTGTAAACCCACTGATAATTGTTTCATATTAGCTTAGCCTCCGAAAAAAGCGTTTCCCGCAAAATGACCACAACAAAGACTGCCAGAATTTAATTCAATTATAGCCAATATCCGGATAAATCCGCACTTTCCGCCAGGGCCTATCATTTTTGTTAACGCTCCAGGCAGCACACCTGAGGATTTTCTGATCATCCTCCATCGCCTACTCCTCCATTGGCCACCCCTTTATCGCCCCTCTCTATCGCCATCTCTCTATGGCCCTCCCCCATCAACACCCCGGATTTCACCCTGGCGAGCCCCCGGCGTCTCCGGCCACCTGTGCCAGAAACTCAAGCCGCCGAGCTTCCTTGAAGTCGCTGTCCAGGTGGGCAATCGCGGCCCGGGGCACACGCCGCCCCTGCCAGTCAGATACAAAACCAGAAATCTCTGCCACATGGTCGAGAATGTCCCCCGAAGCAAGCGGCAGATTCAACAGAAAAGGGGCGCCATCCGGAAAATCGGTATCCTGATACGCTGTGAGCACCGGTAGCCCCGCGGCCAAGTACTCCCGCACCTTGAGAGGGCAGGCTTCCTGCATCCCCTTGCGGTCCAGGGCCAGGGTGCCCACGCCCACATCCGAGGCGGCCAGAAGAGGGGCATATTCCGCAGCCCCCAAATAGCCGTGGAGGTGAACATTTGCCGGCACCACCCCACCCCCCCCCACCTCCTCATGGCCGGGACCGATCACGTCAAACTGCCAGGTCGGGAATGCTCCGGCCAGAGCCAACAAGCGATCCAGTCCGTGCCAGTTGAGCGCCGGATCGCGGGCAATGCCCGGATGCCCCATGAAGACCAAGCGCGGAAAGTCGTGTCGCGGTGGGGCGGGGTGTTCCGGGAAATCAGCCAGCGGAATGCCGTTGGAAACCACTGCCTGTCGACCAGACCAGGCGAAACGGCTGGCCAGTTCCCGGGTAACAAACACCATCCCGGCTGCACCCGCCAGCATCCGGCGGCGGGTGATCTGGTGGTACATGACCCGCCAGGTGGGGTAGGCCAGGCGGTTTTCAGCCTGATCATCAGTATTAACCTCAAAAACAACCGGGAGCCGCCGGAAGAGGCGCTCGAGCGCCGGATAATAGGTGCCAAACCGGGCGTAGACCACATCCGGTTGCCAGGTCTCAATCGCCGAGGCCAGCCGGCGAGCCTGGCAATTACGCTGCAGCAGGCTGCTATTGGAGAGGGCCGTTACCGGCAAATCCACAAGCCCGGGCCAGATGGGCAGGGCATGGGAGAGAGCAAACAGATGGACCTGGGTCCCCTGCCGGATCCAGCTGCGCAGTTGCGCAGCCAATTTTTTCAGTACCCCGCTCTCCAGGCTCATATTCCAGTGCAGATAATACGCCACCTTCATCGCCCGCCCCTCCTCCGGCAAATCCGCCGCCCCAGTGCCATCAAGCCCGCGCCAAGCAGGAGATTGGCTCCCAAAACCGCCAGGTTCATCCCACCAGGGCGCTTGAAGAGCCGGACCGCAAAGCGCTCTGTCGAGCGCCCCCGGTAGGTTGCCCAGAGATCGCGGTAGCGGCCAAAGATGGGTTCCCCGGTCAGCCGGTGGAGTTGATCCAGCAGATCGACATGAATGGCATGGTAGTCCCCCGCCGGCTGTCCCAGGGCATCATAGACCGAATAACCTCCCGGACGGGCATAATCCGGCAACCGGGCCTGCAAGGCCCGCAGGCCCTGGTCCAGCAGCACCTCGGCGGCGGGATCGGCCGTGTACTGCTGATATTCCCGGATCCCCAGCCAGGTGAAGATCATGCCGTTCAAAACGCGGGGCTGGGTGCCGTCAGCACAGACATACTCTTCAAACCACCAGCCCTCCTCCGCTTGGTAACACAACCCCCCGCACTCAACCGGGGTCTGCAGTGCTGCCAGTAGCTGGCGGGCCAGGGATAAAAAGCGTTCATCGCCCGTCCGTTGATGGGCTCGCACCAGAACCTGCAGGGCCTGGCCGTTGGCCATGGCGGAGCGCCAGGGTGGGGTTAGATTGTAGTACCAGGGATTGCTGTATTCATAGAAGGCCAACTCGTCTCGCACCACAGCATGTTCCAACAGCCAGGTGGCGCAGTTGAAAAATTTAGACCTCGCCGCCGTTTGGCCCGCCCGCCAGGCCTGCTCGTGTTCAAAAGCACGCTGGCAGACCGTCACTGGATTTCGCCGCCGGCCCACCCACTGGCCCTGAAATTGTCCGTAATTGACCCAGGGAACGCCATCCGGATCCTCTTCAATGCTGGTCTCGTTGGGCACGTACCCTTTGACCAGACGGTAGGATTCCCGGATGATCTTTCTGAGCCCGGGTTCAGTCCACTCGGCCAGGCCCAAGGCCAGTGCCACCAGGGTCAGACCGTTACGCAGCAGGTGGTGGGGTTTCATCGTCCATTCCTCCAGCAGAACCAGGTTGTGTCCGGCCCAGGCGCACCCGCTGCCAGAGCCCCTCCAGATCAGACAGCTTGATCAACCGGAAGGCAAACAAGCCGCCCAGGTAGACCAGGGCCAGCGTGGCCTTGCCCAAAATGACCACCCCGGCAGGTTCCACCCCCAGGCGGTCCCAGAAAATACCCAGGCCGATCACCGCCAGCGCCAGACCCAGCAGGACAGCGATCCGGCTCCGATCATAGTTCACCCGGAAATACCGCTGTCCCGCCCAATACAGGTAAGCCAGCGTCGCCAAATTTCCTGCCAGTGAGGCCAGCACCGCCCCCAGCGCGCCGA
>Ga0116143_10003640_pt1 | contig 15341 bp, 14 predicted proteins | sample AD_UKC034_MetaG_FD_89745 | JGI IMG/M metagenome (GOLD analysis project Ga0116143, IMG submission 89745) | Active sludge microbial communities of municipal wastewater-treating anaerobic digesters from USA - AD_UKC034_MetaG | ecosystem: Engineered > Bioreactor > Anaerobic > Digestate | place: USA...
CGTCGGCTTCCAAACACGCTCAACATCAGCTTTGAGGCAGTTGAAGGCGAGTCGATTCTTCTGCTCCTCAGTAAAGAAGGCATCGGTGCTTCTTCCGGCTCTGCCTGCACCTCCGGATCATTGGAGCCTTCCCACGTACTCCGTGCCATGGGAGTTCCTTTCAATGCGATTCATGGCTCTATTCGCCTCAGCCTGAGCCGCTATAGCACTGAAGAAGAAATAGACTATATCATCGAGAAGCTGCCTCCGATTATCCTGCGACTGCGTGAGATGTCGCCGTTCTGGTCAGACTCGGCCCAGTGCCAGGTGGTTTAAGAGTGGTTCAAGGTCTAAGAAACAGTGGAGAGTGAGGAGTAAAGAGTAAGGAGTTGGAAGTAAAAAGTAAGAAGTTAAAATTTTGAAGTAAAACGAACTCTCCCTGACTTACCTGTCACTTCGAGTCCCATCTGCGGCGGGATCATTTCGAGCGCAGCGTGAGATCTCGGGCAGAGATTTCGCAGCCGGCGCTGTGTGCACTCCTTCGAAATGACCCGTATAGGTCCCCTTTCTCCAAAGAGGGGCTTTCGGGAGTTCGCGTCTTGCCCGGAGTCCCGGGTTTCGCTTCGCTCTACCCAGGCTACAGAGCTGTCCGCCATGACTGTACCACTTTAGTAACGCGTGGTGCGGGCTGCGCTTCAGATCGTTATCCCCCTCCGAAGGAGGAACTTTTTACAATGTCATCAACCTTGAACATTGAACCTGCAACCTTGGACTTGTTGGTGAAGGCTCTGCGAGCAGGCAGCATCTTCAAGAGTTCTCTCTCCTTCACCTAGGGGGCCTGCAATGACGAGGCTTTATGATGTGGCTGATACTCGCTATAAGTGTTGCGGTAGTTGTCCTCTGGCTCCTGGTTCGCTGGAAGAAGGGAAGCACGCGAAGGCGGCTTTTACGACAACCTTTTCCGCAGCCGTGGAAAGAGATCCTTCGTCATACTGTTCCACTCTATCGTATCCTTCCTGAGCCGCTGCAAAAGGAGCTGGAAGGACACATGCTCGTATTCCTTCATGAGAAAAACTTCGAAGGCGCCGGCGGACTGCGCATGACCGATGAAGTCCGCGTAACTATCTCCGCCTATGCCTGCCTGCTGCTCCTCAACCGAAGGTCCCAGTACTATCCACATCTCTATTCCATCATCGTCTATCCTGGTGCCTATGTCACCAAAACAGTCGAGCATGAGGGGGATCTGGAATACATCGATCAGGAACCACTGCAGGGAGAGGCGTGGGAGCATGGTGCGGTAGTCTTTTCATGGAATGATATTCTCCACGGTCGATCACAGGATGGATCGAATGTCGGCATTCACGAGTTCGCGCATCAGCTTGACTTCGAGGATGGAGCCGCGGACGGGGTACCCATCCTCGAAAAATCAGATCAGTACGTTCACTGGAAACAGGTAATGAGCAGTGAGTTCGAAGCCTCGCGGAAACGCACCGCACGCGGCACGCGATCGGTTCTGGACAGTTACGGAGCCACCGATCCCAGTGAGTTCTTTGCCGTTGCCACCGAGGCCTTCTTTGAGCGGCCCATTGCGTTGCGCAAGAAATACCCTGCACTCTATGCCGAACTGCAGCAGTATTATCACCTCGATCCGGCGGCGTGGTATGATTAGCCACGGGGACGTTCATTGCATTATTACATTCACCTCTGACCAGCCAGCTACTTATTCGCTCAGCCGATATTTCCTCTCTTCAGTCACCTGCCGGCCCCGCCTCACCGCAATGCTCACGGTCGGCTGGCAGATCCCCAGTTCCTGGCCTACTTCCATCATGCTGTAGCTCGCTTCCCTTGCTATCCAGTGGCAGTAAAAATCTCGGGCTTCCACTGTCCAGTCACGCAGAACAACAATCTCTCCTATCAGGCAATAGCACCCGCGAATGCAATAATGCAATGAGCGTTCCTTCAGCCCTCCTTCGTTGTAGGGCGCACCCGCGGGTGCGCCCTTGTTGTCAGGGCTTGAATCTGGTTTCCGGGCTGGCATTTCTTATCTTCTGCAGTATACTGCTGAGCAAAGGGATCAAGGAAATGGTGCGGCTAGCGCACCTTACGCCAATGACCGAATCCGTGGGGTCTGTTTTAGGTCATGATCACCGTTACGTTGCGTTTTTATGAAGAACTGAATGATTTTCTGCCGGCACCGAACAGGAAGAGCCTCGTTGTAAGAACGTTGACGCGGCCCACGTCAGTGAAAGACCTGATCGAATCGTGTGGTGTTCCTCACACCGAGGTCGATCTGATTCTGGTTAACAGCGAGTCCCAGGGTTTTCACTACCTGGTCGCTGACGGCGATTCCATCAGCATTTACCCGGTCTTTGAATCGTTCGATATCTCTGGTTCAACCCGGCTTCAGGAAAGACCTTTGCGCCATCTGCATTTCGTAGCAGATCGCCATCTCGGGAAGCTGGTCCGCAAGCTGCGGGTGCTCGGGTTCGACGTGGCTTTCGATGCTCAGGCTACCCATGATGATCTTATTCAGCGTATGCTGAACGAAAACCGGGTTATTCTCAGTACGGATCGCAGGCTGCTGATGCGCAAGGTGGTTGTTCGGGGGTACTGCATCCGCTCCAACGATACGGGCCAGCAGGTCCTTGAGGTGGTTCGACGATTCGATCTCATCGACGCTATCCAACTCTTGAGCCGCTGCGCTGCCTGCAACGGACTGATCAAGGCGGTGAGCAAAGAATCGGTGGAGGAGTATCTTGAGCCGCGCACCAGAAAATATTACAGTGCGTTTACTCAGTGCGTTCACTGCAAGAAAATATACTGGCAAGGATCACACACTCTCGAACTTGCGTCATTTATTGAATGGTTAAGGAAAGCGGTACAGCAGCAGGATCGCTAGCAGGCAGGCCGCAGTGAAAGTGGGGGAATTGAGACTCAAAACGGGTACGATGCATTGCGCAGATTCCACCGGGCAGGCGCAAAGCCTGCCCTTGCTTTTGGCCTTTGCCTGTTGCTGCTCGGCTTTATGCCCTTCTTCCTGTTTGTCGACCGGATGAATACACAATCCTGAACGTTGCCTCCTTTACACGTTATAAATCACTGGGTATAATAACATTTTTGATAGATGTCTGCAGACCGAGTGAGGTGCTGACCCGACCATTTTTTTATGTGATCACCATGAAATCATACCTCGTCGCCACAAAAGATCTGGTTTCATACCGCATTGCTCATGAGTGCCTGGGAACTGAGGACAGCGTCACCTATGCGGAGAGCAAAGAGGCTGCTATGGAAGCCTTGCAGCAGCAGCGGTTCGACGTCTTGCTGATCGATGTGAGCTTTGTCAGTCAGACTGAAAGCGAACGGCTCATCCAAGAAGCCTTTCAGCAGTTCTGGCATTTGCGGCCTGCAATTCATATCATTGTGATGATCCCCCCGCATCAGGTACGGTTGGCGGTAATGGCGGTCAAAGCTGGCGCAAGCAACTATCTGACGCAGCCGCTGACAGCCGTGGAAGTGCAAGCGGTGACAGAAGCAACTGCCCGGACACTGCAGGATCGAGGTGAACGGGAATACCAGCTTGACCAGTTCTGGCATCAGGATTCGCTTCAGGTGGTAAAAACCGATAATCCGATCATGCAGAGGATTTTTGGCCGGGTTCGTTCGGTTGCCCCCACTAAGAGCACGGTTCTCCTGATCGGAGAGACCGGAACCGGGAAAGGGGTCCTGGCGAAGCTGATTCACCGACACAGCAGCCGTAAGGATGGACCTTTTATCAGTGTCCACTGCGGAGCCATACCGGAAACACTTCTGGAGAGTGAACTGTTCGGGCATGAAAAGGGTGCCTTTACCGGAGCCATACGCAAGAAACTGGGAAAATTCGAAATTGCTGAAGGCGGCACTATTTTTCTCGATGAAATCGGCACCATACCGCCTTCAGCGCAGATCAAGCTTCTTCAGGTGCTTCAGGACGGAACCTTTAGTCGTGTCGGCGGCGAGGACAGCATCCAGGCTGATGTGCGAATCATTGCTGCCACTAATGCTGATTTAAAGGCCATGTCCGACGATGGACAATTTCGCAATGATCTCTACTATCGGTTAAACGTTTTTCCCTTGGAGATTCCTCCGCTGAGGGATCGACTCGAGGACCTGTCGTTTCTCGTCGCTTCCATTCTGGCCAGGTTGAATCGTCAGTTTTCGAAAGACATAAAAGGCGTTCATCCTCAGGTGGTTGAGGCCTTTCAATGGTATGAATGGCCGGGAAACATCCGGGAATTGGAAAATCTCCTGGAGCGAGCCTGCATCCTGGAGAGCTCCTCGGTTCTTACTGTCGGGAGTTTTCCAGAGGAGCTTTTTGCCGAAGACCGTCATCTCGCCAGCGTTCCAGTGGATTCTTCCCTGACGCTGGCCGAGGCGCGGAACCAGGCTTTGGAAGATTTTGAACGTCGTTATCTTAATGCCCTTCTTGCTCGACATCGGGGAAAGATCAATGAGTCCGCGGAGAGCGCAGGAGTGAGTACGCGGCAGCTTCACAAGTTAATGACCAAGTACAGTATCAAGAAAGAAGAGTATAAGCATTCTTCAATGACGTAGACGTTCAGGGATATGACTCCCGGCAGTCGTGCTGATTTTCCCGGCAGCAGAACCGCGAGAGGCTGATGAACGTGCAGATTTCAGGAGGAGCAAAATATTTTTGCCCTTACTGAGACAGGAAACTCTTTCCATGGCAAAAGACTATTACCGAATACTGGGCATTTCTAAGAACAGTGCGCAGGCTGACATAAAAAAAGCATACCGGAAGCTGGCCCGAAAGTGGCATCCGGATATTAACCCGGGCAATCCCGAAGCAGAGAAGACGTTTAAAGATATCTCTGAAGCGTATGATGTTCTGGGCGATGAAAAGAAGCGAAAGCTCTATGATGAATTCGGTGAAGAAGGATTGCGTTCTGGTTTTGACCCGGAAAGAGCGCGTCAGTACCAACAGTGGAGCGCGTATCAGCAGGCACAGCAGGCTCGACAGGCACAAGCCGGCCAGCGCCAGCAGGATTTCGGCCGCTATCAAAGCTATGAAGATATCTTTGATGTTTTTGATTCGGGTAGCTTCCGGCAGGGTGGTCGAGGCGCTACCTTCGATTTTGCTGGTGTCGGAAGAGATGTGGAGCATGAAATGATCATTGACCTGCTTTCTGCTCTGCGAGGAGTGAAAACGGAACTGTCCGTGGAAAGAAGGCAACGATGTCCGATCTGTCAGGGATCGGGTATTGACATCAACGCTTCGGTCTCAACGTGTCCGGCGTGCGGTGGATCCGGCCGGGTCAATATCGCACAAGGCCCGATGCGGTTTACCCGCACGTGTCCGGAGTGCCGTGGCACCGGACAACAGGGAAAGCCGTGTCCTCAGTGTGGTGGAATCGGCCAGGTGAATGGCATTGAGCGTATCAGCGTAACAATTCCGAAAGGGGTGAAAGAAGGAATGCGGGTTCGTGTGCCAGGAAAAGGCGAACCGGGCGGTGACGGCAAAAACGGCGATCTCTTTCTGGTCATTCACATCTCACCCCATCCGCTTTTGAAGCGAGAGGGCGATGATCTCTATATGGATCTGCCGGTTACCCTGAGGGAGGCCATGGCAGGAGCGACAGTCAGGATTCCTACCGTCGACGGAATGGTTGCATTGAAGGTGCCGCCGCAGAGTCAAAGCGGGCAGATTCTCAAGCTGAAGGGTAAGGGTGCTGTGGATCCAAAAACAAGAAGACGAGGAGACCTCATGGTGAAAATCATAGTAAAGATACCGCAGACTGACGATCGGGAGGCACTTGAATCGGCCGCGCGGATGGAAAAACTTTACAAAGAAGATGTGCGAAAGAATCTGAGACTCTAAAGAGTAAAGAGTAAAGAGTAAAGAGTAAAGAGTAAAGAGTAAAGAGTAAAGAGTAAAGAGATCCTTCCCTGGTGCCCACCCATGCTTTCGCGCAAGACGCGGAGAGCGCAGGGAAAAGGGGCTGCGCGTCAGTTCGTTGTCCCTGGTCTGAGGCAGAACTTTTACGAGTCTATCATGATTGAAGAGTCCCGGTTTGTGGTTGAGATCCATCACCAATGCTCACGGCCGGCAATCCAGGATAATCTAAAATACTGAAGGCAGAGATGAAAGTTTTTCTTCATCTCTGCCTTTGTGCCAAGTAGGCGACAACCTTGCGGTAAGTTGTAACTCTGAAAAAACACTACTGTGCAGGAGGCTCTTGTGTTTCAGGAACTGGTGCTTCTTCAGGCGCCATAGGCGCTTCAGCCGGCGGTGGCGTCGGCTCTATTGCTGGTGGTGCTGGTTCGGTAGCTGGCGGTGCTGGTTCGGTAGCTGGCGGTGCTGGTTCGGTTGGAGCAGGTGCCTCTTCCTCGGCTTGTTGCTTACATCCACTCACTGTTAACATCATACAGGCACACCCAAAGAGCAAAGCGATAAGATACTTCTTCATATCCTTTCACCTCCTTTCTCCTCTGGAGAGCTGTTTTTCCCCTATAATATCACGTTAGTGGCACAAGATCAATCTCTATCTGGGGCATACGAAAAAACATTTTTATAGCACTTGGCTTCGGAGTAGTACTGTTTCCCGGCGGTACAAAAAACCGATACGAGCATAACCTTTATTTTGATACGTGGACATCATTCTTGATGAAGATGACAAATTTTGAAAAGCCGGACACGATCTTCCTGCATTTCCCCTTTGCTATTCGCTTTCGATACCGGAATGGAATACGCCGACTTCGATCAGGTCCAACAGGAGCTGGTGCGGGAGTTCGCCTTGATACCAGCCGGTCACTGCTGCAATAGCTTGTCCATCCGGACTGATGACGTGCTGCAGGTTGGCAGCAGTGCCTTGCAGGACAAGATCTTGAGTGCCGCCGGGGTGAGCGGCCACGAGCTCCCAGCCGGGCGACTCTTCCGAGAAGTTCCACAGATACAGCGCATGCTGAACCGCAGTGGTATCCTGACAGACGGCAGTCAGGCGCAGGCTGGTAACGGTTGAAGCATCAGGAATGGTAAAGACGGTCAGCACGGACGCAAACCCGTTATCTGCATTCACCGCATATACCCTCTGGTCGTTCTGTTTTGCTTCCAGCCATACGTCCGATACCGAGCCTTGTCCGGTGCCTTGACCGGTCTGTATGGCTACAGGCCGGTATACCCGCTCAGCATGTACTGTCTTGTCTTTGAAAAAGTTCCATACCTCCGTGCTTACTTCGAAGTCGTGGCACTGCGACCCGAATCGGAACAGCATATGTTCATACCATTGCGGATAGATTTCGGTTTGGCTCGGTTCGGCGTGACCTCCTTCATGTACTGTATACTGCAGCACTGCAGGACTTCCCGGTTTCTGCACATCGGCATAGGTTATGAGATCCGTCCAGACATTTATCGACGGATCTTCGGGAATCGGACTGTCGGGGAGTGTTGTGTAGGAAGGGCTCACTCCAAGAAGACTATTGTGCTCCAGCCAGCAGTCGACACCTTGCTGGATAGTGGTGAAAGGAACATAGGGATCACTGGTTCCGTTCATAAAGAGGATGCTTACCTTTTCCGTCGGTGCGTAACATTCATTATCGAATTCAGCTGGAATAGCGGAACATATTGCTGCGGAAGCGGCGATCTGTTCTCCCAGCTGGCATCCAAGCCGCAATGCCAGGCCGCCTCCGTTCGAGGTTCCGGCCGCATAGATTCGGTTGGCGTCGATGTTGTAGCCATTATCCAGGAACCATCGGATCACGTCGGCAATGAACATGACGTCGTTCGTCTGGGGATGTCGCAGGGCAAGTCTTTGACATTCGTTCCAGCCGCGCTGGCCCGTGGGGCCTTCCCATCCGTCCGGTGCACATATAATGAAGGCTTCATTGTCGGCATGCTCCATCATCCGGCACCAGGGATGAGCTTCAATCATGGCGTCTGGTGAACCGAGTATGGCGTCAGAAGAGAGACCGTACCCATGGAGGATAAAAACCAAGGGGCACTGTAGAGAGGGTGTCGGTGGATAGAGTCCGGGTGGTACATACAAGTCGAACGTGCGAAGGATAGGTCCCATGACATCATCGTTGACGGCAACTGACGCATCCCGAAAAATGGTGCCTTGATATGTATAGGAGCAGGGTTCACGTGCGATACCGTTCGTTGCTGAAATAACCACGGCGGCAGCGGCAACGAACGGGATGATCCAAGAGAGTGCAAGCGGTGAAAGTGCAGATTTCTGCGGGAGCATAGATGCTCTGAATATGCATGAACAGGGTAGCCGCATACGATAATCTCCTCTTATCTCCTGAGTTAAGCAGATCCACACTGACGATGAGTCGCGCACGAGTACCCGAACTGATGAAGTAGCCCGGATGCTACTTGGCTATCTGAATAGAAGCATGAGACCGGACATTCAATGGGGATTCGCTGGTATTTGGGTGGCAGTGACTAAGTATTCGGGAAAGGAAAAAAGAGCAGGGAATATGAGCAGGGATCAGGGGAGCGAAAGGCGTGAGGCGCGTTGCACTGAGGCGCCGCTACGCTGAGGCAAGAGGGGAAAGAGGGTTTAAAGTTCAAGGCTAGGCGGACAGATTGGTGTAGCGCGTGACTCGGAATGGACAACGTCAAGTAACCAGTGTTTAGGGCGCTGCAGTCTGCTCAAGGTAGGGAAGATGGAGGCAACGAAACAGACTTAGTGGCAGGCCTTGCGCCTTCAGCAGGAGGCATAGAGCGCGGACGCGCAGATAGTTCAGACACTTCGTTGCGTGCTCTGATGGATGAAAGGCCTTAGGAAATCATGAGATTGGAGCACTGAGACGGGTGACAGCATCTGCGATCTCGCGGCTGAGAGCAGCCAGGGTTTTGCTCTGGGCCGCTACCAGAGGCGTGTAGCCTTCTCCGCTGAAGGATTCCTTATAGGATGTGATCCGTTCGACGCGTTTGTTGTACTGTGCATCAGCTACGGCCCAACGGGCGACCAGCGTCGCGGCATTCGGTTCCTCACATTCAAAGCGGAGTATGCTGACGCGGATCTGGAGATCAGTGCCCTCCGGACGGGGAAGGGGCTCGCGGTAGATACGATCAGTGGCCAGCAGAGTGATAAGGTTCTCGGCCAGGACACGCTGAATGTTTTCCTGCAGGGGTTCAGCCCAGCGGTGTAACCGGGAAAAGGTAACTTCATTCCGAGCCGTCTGAGTGACGATTTGAGGCCGGTCGAGGTATTCCGGGATCTCCACCGGCATAATGGTGACCGTAAGATTGGGCTGTTGCGGTTGCGAGGCGGTTTCGGATGTGGGAAGGGGCGTCAACACATAGTAGCGTGAAGGCGTGGACGTGCCTAAGCATCCGGCCATACAAAGCATAAGGGTTGTGATGAGGAGCGTTCGATTGAGCTGCAGTCTCCATGCGGATACCATATCATCCTCCAGTGCTGTTGTTAAAACCATTGCGGTGTCACAACGGACAAGGTCATGTGCCTCTGCCGGCCTACTCGGTACTTCCGCGCAGGAGCGATTCGGGATGCTGTTCAAGGTATTCAGCCAAATCCCGAAGCGAGCGCGCGGCAGAACGCAGTTCAATCAAGGTTGATCGTGCCTCATACTGCAGAGCAGAGCGCTCTCCATACGTGAGATCCATCCCTTTGAGGGTTTTTTCGAGCTGCACGAGAGCAGCGCTTGCCGCTTCGGCGGTGACCTTTGCTGAAGCGGTGAGTTCGCTAACCCGGCTGTCCATATTGTCTACGAGGGTGCGCGTTTCCGTTAAGGTACCCTCAACGTTGTTTGCCATCACGTCGAACCGGCTGTTAAAGCGTCCGACGAGGACCTGGATTTCTTTCACCGCCGCATACATCTCCCGAAGCGTGCCGGTCAGTTCAGGAGAGTTCACCGCCGCATCAATTCCCTGAAGGGCTGAGGTCAGATTGACAACGAGCTGTTCGATAGGCAGACGCTCAATCGTTTCCGAGATCGCTTGAAGCGGCGATGGAATGGTCGGGATCTCAGGATACTCAGTGTCTTTCCCTCGGAACCGGGCCGGCTCGTCAGGATAAAAATCGAATGCAATCATCAACTGTCCGGTCACAAAGCTTTGTATCTGAAGCTGCGCCCGTAGTCCCCGGTCCACAAGCTTTTTCGTCTGTGCGCGGATCGCTTCTTCTGATTTCGCTTTTTCACCGCCATCGGTCCGCTGGAAACGGTCGAGATCGAGTTCTCCGATAACGGGAATCTCAACGGCTACTCGTTCGGGATCGTACCTGAGTATGATGTCTGTGACACTCCCAATGCTTACGCCACGAAAGACCAAGGGAGCTCCGATATTCAATCCCTTGACCGATCCATCGAAGTACATTACCACCTCTTGGGTTCTACTGAAGATTTGCCCAGACCCAAAGACCACGATGGCCGCAATCAGGAGTAGAACCGCCCCCACCACAAAGGCGCCGATCAGTGTTCTGTTTGCTTGTTTGCTCATGGGTAGACTCTGTCCTGTGTAAGATGCTCGCCTGGTTAATTCGCTTTTATGCTAGTACAGTGCGCGAGGTGCGTTCTCCTTGGTTGAGTAATGAACAACGGCATCACCATCCACGCCGGGATGTAGCCTCTTGTCGGTCCAGCCTCAAAGGTTTTCTTGCCCTCTGGTAAGGAAAGCCCTGACCTTTGGGTCGTCACACTCTTGCAGCAGCTGGCGAGGATGCCCGCTGGCGGTCATGGTTTTGGCATCAGCATCAAGAAATACGGAATTGGTTCCGATGGCAAAGATGCTTGCCAATTCGTGAGTCACAACTACCACCGTGGCGCCCAGACTCTGCTTGAGCTCGATAATCAGGTCATCAAGGAGCTTGGCACTGATAGGATCCAGACCGGCAGAAGGTTCGTCAAAAAAGAATATTTCGGGGTCCAGCGCCATGGCCCGCGCCAACCCGGCGCGCTTGCGCATGCCGCCGCTGATTTCAGACGGGTAATAATCCTCGAAGCCGGCCAGTCCGACCAGCGAGAGCTTTAACGACACTAGTTCCTGAATCTGCTTTGAGCTCAGATCAGTATACTGTTCCAGGGGGAGAGCGATATTTTCCGCCAGGGTCATGGAGCTCCAGAGGGCGCCATTTTGATAGAGAATGCCTATCCGCTGCATGATCCGTTCCTGCGCCGCCGGATCGGAGTCCCAGAAACTTTCGCCATCGTAGCTGATCGTTCCGGTAGCGGGCTGCTTGAGACCCACCATGATCTTCATGAGCGTGCTCTTCCCGCAGCCGCTGCCCCCCATGATAATGAAAATATCGCCCCGGTTGACCGTGAAGGTCAGGTTCCGCTGCAGTACAAAGCTGCCGTAGGCCATGGTGACATCGCGAACGGTTATGTGGGGCTCAGGGCTGTTCATGATAGCACGAGTCCATCTTCCTCCGGCAATGCACCATGAAGGAAAAGGGGATTAATATCAATAATTGCCTCGCAGGAATCATATTTCAGCATTAACCGGCTTCTGCACCTTTTGCACCACTGACAAACCTGGATTCCCGCCTGCGCGGGAATGACGTGGTGTGGTTTTTTCCGGCTTCAGACCACCGCATTACGTTAGACAGTTCTGATGAAGTCGCAAGTCGCGAAACACTACTATGCTTGTTCGTCATTCCCGCGCAGGCGGGAATCCAGACAGAGCCTTTTCTCTTACTACTTCATTCACGCTCCTTTAAGCACTGGAGCAACGTTTCGTGACTGCATCTGCACTTTACATCGCGTGCACCGCTCAGATTCCCAGCACTTCACAGATAACAGTAATGAACGCTGTAGCAACAACGATCGAGACGATACCGGTAACAACCGCGGAAGTGGTTGCACTTCCCACAGCGGTGGCGCTGCGGCCGCACTGGATACCGCGCAGGCATCCGGCCAGCGATACCAGAATGCCGAACACGAAACTATGGACCAGGCCGATCCAGACGTTGACGAGGCTCACGGATTCAGCGGTCTGATTGTAATATGCGACGACATTCAGATCCAGCATCCCCACACCTACGATCAGTCCACCAAGAATGCCCATCAGATCGGCATACAGACACAGCAGCGGCATCATAATCGTCAGAGCCAGCATGCGGGGAAGAACGAGAAATTCGACCGGAGACACGCCGAGCGTCACCAGCGCATCGATTTCTTCATTGACCTGCATGGTGCCCAGTTCAGCGGCAAACCGGGCACCGGTTCGACCAGCCATAATCACGCCGGTCATGACTGCGCCCATCACTCGCAGCATCGCAATGCCCACCAGACTGGCCACGAAGATCTGTGCGCCGAAAATCCGCAGTTGAACCGCTCCCACAAATGCCAGGATCAATCCTACCAGGAGGCTGATGAGACTTACGATCGGAAGGGCCTGGCTGCCGCATTGCAGAAGGCTAGCGACAAAATCAGAACCGCGGAAGGTCGCACGACCGCGCGCCAGTCTGCCGAGTGCGACGGTGACGTCTCCCATAAAACCAAGCACCCCAGCTGCCGAGTGGCTGAAATTGACGGCATGATCGCCGATACGATGGAAAAAGGACTTCTGGGTGGCTGTCCGGCGTGCGCCCTTGCGCTCCGGTACAGCGGCGGCTAGATCCAGCAGACGCGTGACTCCTTCCGGAAGCCCTTCTTTTTGAATGGCCACGGCGTGTTTCGCGGCCAGCGAATGCACCGCCATAAGAAAGGTGAGAATACTGCTGTCCCAACCGGTGAGCTGCGCAGAATCAAAATTGAGAACGGCCGGAGCGGTTGCATCGAGCTCCGCCGAGACGTCTTCTGCGGAAGGTATCGTGCTGCTGGCTCTCCAGGCTCCACCAAAATGAAGCGTAAGAACGCCTTCCGGAGTCTTCGTAAACCAATATCGCGCAGTATTACCGTTGCCTGCACTATCACTCACAGACTACTAGCCTTTCTGCTGCTTCGGTCGGATCGAGAGCACCGGGCAGGCAGCAAGTCGAACCACTTTTTCGGCAACGGAGCCGAAGATAAGGTGCCGGAAACCGGTCCGGCCGTGAGTAGAAATGACGATCATGTTCGCCTTCTCCTGAACGGCATAGTCCACAATGGATTCTGCAGGAGAGCCATGAAGAATCACTGAACGAGATTGAATTACTTCCGGAACCGAGTCATTGAGAATTTTGTCCAGCGACTGTTTTGCCGCAACTTCCACTTCCGTGAGATATTCGGCAAGATCAAACTGCGGAGTGGCACTTGCGTCAGACAGGCCGGCAGCAGTGTAACTGGGAATAGGAGTGATGACGTGGACCAGGATAATTTCTGAAAAAAAATGCCCTGCCAGTTCCACAGCAATCTTGAGGGCATCATAGGAGTGCTCACTGAAATCGATCGGACAGATGATTTTCTGGATTGGAAACATTCTGTACTCCTCCTATATGGGCGTTCAAAATCCCTCGATCAGACCGTGCTCTCCTTATCTTTCTCCCTTTTAACACGGGCATGAGATTTTGGCAATGGTGTCAGGATCCGATAATGCGCACTGGATCAGATGACAGCAGGGCCAAAGCACTGTCTGGTTACCATCGCACTGGTACCTTCCCGGTCCGATTTCATGGCTAAGGGAAGATACTCAAGAATATCCCGCGCTGTGATCCCGTCCTCTCCTCTATCTCGAGCAGCCAGATCTCCGGCCAGTCCATGAATGAAAACGCCTTTCTTTACTGCTTCTTCTAACGGAAGCCCCAGACAAGCCATGGCCGCAATGCTCCCGTTCAGCACATCGCCAGATCCTGCCGTTGCCATGCCGGAGTTGCCGGTAAGGTTGACGAAAATTCTTCCATCGGGCAGCCCAATAAGACTGTGGGCACCCTTGAGGACGATAGTAGCGTGCAGCTTCTGTGCGGCTTGCTGAAGAACAGGGATTCGGTTCTCCTCGATTGCTGCAGCGGATGCCTGGACGATCCGTCCCATTTCTCCCGGGTGAGGAGTAATAACCGTGGGGCCGGTGCGTTTACCGATAATGTCCGGTTGAGAACAAAACGCTGTAATCCCATCTCCATCGATAAGCAATGGCTTATGGATTTCCCGTATAAGTTCCCGGGCAAGCTGCTGCGTTTCCGGGTCGAGCGAGATGCCTGGTCCGAGCACGACCATGTCCACAGCTGCAGCCATGGCAAGAAGCGCTTTTTTGTTGTTCAGCGCAATGCTTCTGCCCGGGGTTTCCTGCTGAGGGAGGAACACGAGCTCGCTCCCCCGGCTCGCGAGAAAGGGAATCATTGAGGCGGGAGCAGCCAGGCGGGAATATCCTCCACCAGCTTTCAGGAAGGACAGAGCCGCAAAGCACGGGGCCCCAAAGTAGCTGGATGAACCGGCGATAAAAAGTACATCACCGAAGGTTCCCTTGTGTCCATCCCTGGCCCGTGCCGGCAGGCTCTGAGGAATGTTGACCGCTACCTTGATCCGGTCCGACACGTAGAGCTGCGGGGGAAAGGAAATGTGGCTCACAAAGAGCTCTCCGCAGTACTCGCAGCCCGGGAAAAGAATGGTACCGATCTTGGGCAGGCCAAAGGTGACCGTGTAGTGAGCGCGCACAGCGGTCCCCATAACCCGGCCGGTATCACCGTTTATGCCCGAAGGAATGTCTACACTGACCACGGTCTTTCCGCTTCGGTTTATCTGATCGATAACCTTTCGGTGTTGACCGGCCACCTTCCGGGTCAGCCCGGTTCCCAGGAGAGCATCGATAAGTACATCGGCACCATCGATGCCGGATCGCAGGGATCTCACCTGGTCAATGGTTTGCACTACAATCGGAAGGCGTCTGATAATGGTGTAATTGAGCTTTGCAGCAGCGGTATAGCGATTCGGATCTCCAACGATAATAACCGAAACCTCACCGCCATTTGAGAGGATCTTGCGGGCGATAACCAACCCATCTCCGCCATTGTTGCCGTCCCCACAGAAGACTAAAAAACGTTTTTCCGAAATACCGAGATGCTGAAGGATACAAAAATAAGCAGCCTCTCCGGCATTTTCCATCAACAGTTCGTCAGCAATACCATACTGCTCGATGGCGGTGCGATCCATGGCTCTCATTTCGGCCACACTGCTTATTTTCATGATGGTCCCTCCAGGGAGGTTCAAGATTCAACATACAGTAAGGAGTGAGCGCAAGCCTCTGGGCGCCATCGGGCCCAGGTTGAGCGAAGAAGAAACGTTCCCATCGTCATTCCCGCCTGCGCGGGTTGCGCGTCAGCTCTTTATCCGCCGAAGGAATGACAGACGGACGTGAAGTTTCATACGAGAAGATTTTTCCCTGGTGCCCAGCCTGCGCATGAAATCACGGGCAGGCACGAGGGACATTTCTAACTCCTGACTCTTCACTCTTTACTGTTTCCTGGCGCTGAGAGCGCAGGGGA
>Ga0116143_10003641_pt1 | contig 15341 bp, 15 predicted proteins | sample AD_UKC034_MetaG_FD_89745 | JGI IMG/M metagenome (GOLD analysis project Ga0116143, IMG submission 89745) | Active sludge microbial communities of municipal wastewater-treating anaerobic digesters from USA - AD_UKC034_MetaG | ecosystem: Engineered > Bioreactor > Anaerobic > Digestate | place: USA...
AAATTGGAAAAGGGGATTATTTTAGGTTTTATTGTTACACTAGTTGGATTTTTGGTAGGCTTTGTTACCCTTCTAAATTGGGCAAGAGCGGGCTTCGGTTTTCTTTGGGCGATCAGGCCGGCAATTATCTCTCTGACTTTATTGGTTTTGGGAATGGAGATAATTTTTTCTTCCTTTTTTCTCTCCATTTTGGGGTTGGAAAGAAAATAATTGGTATTTAATCATATTGAGGAAATCACTTGTTTATTTGTCTTTAGAAATCCGGCTATAAATCCCAAACTCCAACCCAGAAACCATAAACAAAAAATCAGCCAATAGGTATAGAAAGGGACGGTTTTTTTAGCAAGCGAAAGATAAATTGAGACGGCCAGAAAAACCATAAAAGCCGGTAATATTCCCACGAGCGAGATTAAGGCCAAAGAGGGGAGAAAATGAAACCAACGGGCCATTTTTGGGTGAAGTTTGATGGCCTGACTTCGTCCGAAAGCAAAACGGTAAAACTGGATGAATATTTTTTTATATGTTGGCCGGCGGTAGTGATTAACTACAACCCTTGGCGTAAAAAGAATTTTATAACCGTTTTTTAATAAGCGAAAATCCAGTTCTTCATCTTCGCAGGTTAATAAATCGGGATTAAAATTGCCGGCTTTTAAAATTGGGCTTTTTCTATAAAGCACGTTACAGCCGGGATTATGATATGTTTCCGTAATCTTGTTTGAAGAAAATCCATAGCGGGAGCCGGGTTTGGTCAATAAACTAATGACTTCACCGGCTGCTTTGGCAAAATTGGTATCGTCTTTTGGGGTGATATTTGGTCCGCCGACAGAAGCTACTTGGTCGTTTTTTAATTCGGCCAGAAGCCCTTTTAACCAGTTTTTCGGAACAACACAATCGGCATCGGTAAAAGCAATTAATTCGCCCCTGGCTTTTTCAACGCCGATTTTGCAGGCGGCCCCGCGAATTTTTAAAGGATTATGATAAACTTTGGCGCCAAATTTGCGGGCAATGGCAATTGTTTTGTCAATTGAGCCGCCGTCAACAACAATCAACTCCTGTTTGACTTTCGGGTAAGCGATTTTTTTTAACGATTCAAGACAATGGGGAAGGTTTTTTTCTTCGTTAAGAGTAGGGATGATAATTGAAACAAGCGGCAGATTCATTTTTTAAGCATTTTCGGCAAGGCAAAAAACCCGGTTCTTATTAGCCGAAAAAGGTCGTCTTTTGAGTTAAGACTGCCAAGGGTATTAAATAAGTATTTCGGAGTGAAGTAGATTGAACGCATGGCCTTAAAACGCCAATAATTAAGTTGTTCGGCTGTTAGCTGGGGATAGTTGATTTGATTATTTTGTTTAAGGCAGCCTTTTTTCTTCAGATAATTAAAAAGGGGAGTTTCCGGTTGGGGCTGGGGAATAAAAAACTGATAGCCCTCAATCCCCAACTCCTGAGCCCATTTGATAGTATTCTTAATAGTTTGTTCGGTTTCTCCCGGAAGGCCGAGAATAAAATCGCCGTGGATTTTTAAACCGGATTTTTGGGCGTCTTCGGTAAATTTCTTCATTATTCCCGGAGTTGTGCCTTTATTAATATTTTTTAAGATTGCCGGATCGGCGCTTTCGTAACCGACATGGAGAAAACGGCAGCCGGCCTTTTTCATCAATTTCAAAGTTTTCAAATCCATCAGGGCGTCGGCGCGGGCATAACAGGACCAGGTAATTTTGATTTTTCTTTTAATAATCAATTGGCTTATTTCTTTGGCCCGCCAAGCGGGGAGAGTATCGTCCTGAAAAAAAACTTCTTTGACTTCGGGCAATTCTTTTTTAATAAAAAGAAGTTCTTGAATGACATTTTCGGGGCTTCTTGTTCGGTAATTGGCCGCTCCGCGGTGAATGGTATTGGGCCAAAGGCAAAAAGAGCATTTTCCCCAGGAACAACCGCGGCCGGTAAATAAATCAACAAAAGGGTGGAGCAAACTGGCCTGGTGATATTTTTCAATGTTTAAATGTTTTTTGTACACTTCGGTGACAAAGGGGAATTGGTTCAATTGCTCCGGTTTCAGAAAATCTCTTTCCGGATTAACCATAATTTCTTTTCCCCGGCGAAAAACCAATCCCTTAATCTTTTCCGGAGGTTTTTTATTGGCCAAATCAAGCAAAACCTGGTCAAATTCGCGGGGAATAATGGCGTCAATTTCTTTGTTTTGGCTTAAGATTTTTTGGGGATGGGTGCTGCACCACGGTCCGACCAATACTATCTTGCTGCCGTTGATTTTTTTTATTTTCAAGCCGATTTTTAAGTCGTTGGTCAGGCTTTCGGCGGAGATATAAAGAGCGGTTATTTCCGGCCGGAATTGTTTAACCCGGGAATAGACTTCAGCCGGGGAAAGATGGGCGACTAAAGCGTCCAGAAGCTTGGCCTTGTGGCCGTGTTTTTCCAGCCAGCCGGTAGCATAGGCCAAAAATATCGGATACCAATTACTGCCGGAAATGGAAGGCCAGGTGCTGCGGGCGGAGCGGATATAGTTTTCCTTAAAAGGCGGATTTAGCAAAAGGACTTTCATCAGCTTGTATTTTATCACAGCCAGAAAGGGAAAATTTTGACGGAAAAAGGTATACTGTCTTGAAAATGACAAAAAAAGTTGTTTTGGTTCAACCGAATTACAAAGTCAAGGCCGACGCGGAAATCTGGACAACCAATCCGCCGCTTGGCCTTTTGTATCTGGCGGCGGTTTTGGAAAAAAATAAAATTCCGGTCAAAATTATTGACGCAAATGTTGAAAATCTCAGCTGGCGGAAAGCGGTTTCTTTAATTAAAAAAGAAAAGCCGGATTTTGTCGGTTTCAGCATTATGACTCCGGCAGCCGATTGGTCGGCCAAGGTAGCCAAAAATCTCAATTCGCCAATAATCAAAATTGCCGGGGGACCCCATGCTTCCGCTTTGCCGAAGGAAATTTTATTTTCCGGTTATGACCTTTGTATTATCGGCGAAGGCGAAGAAACCCTTTTGGAAATTGTTCAGGGCAAAGATCGGTCAATAATTAAAGGAATTGCTTACAGGAAAGGGAGAAAGGTAATTATCAATCTTCCGAGGACTCCGCTAAATCCCAACAAATTGCCCTTACCGGCACGTCATTTGATTGTTAAAGGAGGAACGGACAAGCCCTATCTTTCTGCTGGAACCCGCTACTATCCCTGGGCCCAGATATTGACCAGTCGGGGTTGTCCCTATAATTGCTATTTTTGCAATAAAAATATTTTCGGTTATCAATTCCGGCCGCGGACCCCGGCTAATGTTTTAAGGGAAATTGATTTTTTGGTCAAAAACTACCGGGTTCGGGAAATTGATTTTTACGACGACAGCTTCAATTTTGATATTAAAAGGGCGGAAAAAATTATGGATTTGATAATAAAAAGAAAATACAAATTGTATTTACGTTTTTCCAACGGAATAAGGGCGGATAAAGTAACCGGAAGATTGTTGAGAAAGATGAAGAAAGCGGGGACCGACTATATTGCTTACGGAATTGAATCCGGAGACGAAAGGGTTTTAAGTATGATTCCCAAGGCGGAGAGTTTGGATCAAATCAGAAAAGCGGTCAAGCTGACCAATAAAATCGGAATTCCGGTTACCGGCTTTTTTATTTTGGGTCTTTTGGGTGATACCCGGGAATCAATGCAAAGAACCATTGATTTTGCCAAAAGTTTGCCGTTTGACCGGATTATTTTAAATATCGCGGCGCCTTTTCCGGGAACCAGAATGTGGCGTTTGATTAAAGAAAAAAAAGGGAAAATTCTGATTAAAAAATGGCAGGATTTTTACAATACTTCGGGCAAAATGGTTTTTACCTTTCCCGGGATGGCTTCTCCCGTTGAAGTGGAAGAAATGTATCGCCGGGCCCACCGCGACTTTTATTTCCGGCCGCAATATCTTTTAAAAAATTTACCCCGCCTTTTTTCTTTAAGCCAATTACCGATTATGTATCGGGGGCTGAAAAGAATCTTTTTTTCGTTACGGACTGACTGATGCCCAATTAATTTTAGATTTGCCTTCTATTCCTCTTGACAAGAAAAAAAAACTGGTATACTCTCAAATTAGAATGAAAACAAGGACACTTCTTTTAACTCTTCTTTTGGTTTTTTTAGCCACACTCTTAATTCTGGTTTTTTCCCTTACCCGGGCAAGGACGATTTTCTTTGGCCGGGCCAGCGGTGAAACTTACAGTTTAACCAATTCTTATGTTTTTGCTTCGCCTCTTTCCGCCAGGTCGGTGAGTGAAAAAATTCGGGTCACGGTTTTTTTGCTTGACGATAAAGGCCGGGGAGTTTCCGGAAAAAGAATTAATTTAGCTTCAGCACCTATAGGAGTTAATTTCGTCAGCCTCCAGGCGGATACGGATAAAATGGGCCAGGCGGTTTATGACTTAACCTCGCCGGTTGCCGGTCAATTCGTCATTACGGCTTCGGTAGAAGGCGCTTCTTTTCCCCAGACGGTTACCGTCAGGTTTGAATAACCCCTTCTAAATTTTTCTTAACGAAAGACTTTATAAATTGTTGGTTGTAGTTTCTTTTTCTCTGATTCCCCGGAGGAGGACTTTGACAAAAAGAAAAGAAAGGATCGGAATTTCCAGCCAGATAATCTTAACCGGATCGTCAATAATAGCCCTGATCCAAAGAAAAATTTGGATTAGGATTAGGCCGAAAAAGTAGGCAATTTTTTCCCAAAAAGAAAGCGATTTAAAAGAAAGGGTAAAGCTTTTCGGCGAACCCGGTTCTTCGTCTTTAAAACCGGCCAGGTTGGGCTTAAGAAAGCTGGCGACAAAGATCTTTTGTTCTGCCGGTTCGGCTGAGGGCAAATTAAATTCAAAATCTCCCTGGTCATCCGATTGAACATCCAAAAAGGGAGCGGTTTTGGCAAAAACGCTTTTGACCAGATTTTCCTGAATAATTTGCCAGAGGGTTGTTTCCGTTTGAGCGTAAAGGTAAACTCTGACGCGCGAGTCGGGAAAAGTCCGGCCGGAAGCTATGGCGGTTTCTTCGTTGGTGACAATGCCGGTAGAAAGATTAAGTGTCGGTGGCATCAGGATATTTTCCATAACCACATTTTGGTTGTTTACCGGTTCGGGTAAGAACAACGGCGGAGAAGCCTGGCCGTTGGTGTCCTGGGCAATTAAACAAAGTTCACCCACTTTATTGGGCAGAAAAACAAAGCGAAAAAGAAAAAAGCCGTTTTGATCGGCCGTGACGCGGCCGGAAAGGCTATTGGCTGAAGAGGTAAGGGTAACCAAGGCAAAAGGAGAAGTCCAGCCGGAAAGAGTTAAATAATATTCACCGATGCGGGCGGAAACTTTGGTCGGTGCCTGGATTCCCTTAACAGTTGGCGTTTCCGGAGGTGGCGGAGAAGGTTTATTGATCAAATTGGCAATGACAATCAAGAAGATGACCAAGCCTAAAAAAAGAATTTGTTTTTTTTGTTTATCCATAAAATCAGGATTTTGTTGACAATAGAAATATTATAGACTGAGCGGTTTAGGAATTTAAAGGGGAGTCGGGAGGAATAACTATTTTTTCTTTGTTTTTTCCTTTTTGACCAAGCCAATAGCCGATCAGAACCAGAATTGCCAAACCAAAGACAACCGCCAGGATTATTTTCCAAGGCAGCACCCAAAAATATAAATAGCCGGCGAGAACCTGACCGGTGGTGCCGTAGCTGCCGTTTAAAGTCGCTTTATAGCGGCCGAAAAGCCACTTTTTTTCCAGAGTATTGGTTAAGGAGCGGACGGCATAGGGAAAAATTCTTCTTTCTTCAATTTGAAAACGGCTGATATTTTTTCCGAACAAATCGGTAATGACAATTGAACCCCGGGGGGTAATATCCAAATCCGATTGATTTTCAATTTGGGTAGTGATGGTAATCGGGCCGTATTCGGAAAAGCGGGGAGCGCTAAATTTTCTCAAATAGGCCATTTCCGTTACCGGTCCTTCAACAATTAATTTAAAAAGTGAGGCGATTCGGGTTTCAACCGCCGAACCGGATTGATTTTCCTTTAAGCCGTTTTCAACCGGAGTAAAATAAACGGAGGCGTAATGACCGCCCGGAAGAGCGTCCGGCGGAACAATAACGGCAACATCAAAAACTTTGGAAGAACGGGGATTGATGGTAAATTCGGTCGGGGAAACAATCATCCAGGAAGAAAGGCTCCAACGGCCGGAAACCGCTTCTTCCACAAAACTGGGGGTTCCTTTGTCATCCAGAACAATAAAATCCCTAAGGTTGGCTTTAACCGTGATCGGTTCGTCGGTTTCGTTTCTGACTTTAACGTTGGCCGAGATTTGTTTGCCGGCCTTGGTTTTAAAATCTTGAGAAGGAGGAACGACTGTTAAGGTTCTTGGGGTTTGAGCAAAGACTACGCCTCGGCACAGAATACAAAGCGCGAAAGTTAAAACCAAACCGCAAAGTGCCGAAATTCTAGTTTTTGAATGATTATCTTGATTTTTCATTTAAAATACCGGGGTAGCGATATACATCACTTTATTCCAATAATAACCGGCTTCCTGAATACCGGAAACGTTAATTCGGTAGCAAACATCAATCTGGTTGGCGGAAACCGGGCCACTGTTGCTCATAATTGTTTGAACAGTATCCTGGGTGCCGCAAGTGCCGGCAACACTGGTGCAAGGCAGTTGTTTAATTAAGAATGTTTGCCATTGGTTGTAGGTAAAGCTGGCGTCCGTGCCGGAAACATTTCCCAACGAATAACCCAAGCCGTAGGCTCCGGAATCGGTAGCCGTCGCTGTATTCCAATTGGCTTTAACCAAATGGGTGGCGGTATTGTCGTCGGCGCCGGAGTCGGGAATTTCCGTCGTGCTGCCATCTTTGCTCATCTGGTCGTCTTCTTCAATAGTGACGGCGTAACCGCTGTCGGCGTTGGTGGAAACAGTTAAAGTTTGGGCGCCGTCGTAAAAAGTCAGAGGAGAGAGAGTGCCGAAAGGAACCGTAGAATAAGTCGTGGTGATATCGGTTGTTTGGCCGCAATGAGTTTCGGAACTTTCCTGGCCGGCAACGGAAAAGGAAAGAGTGGAATCAACCGTTGCCGAAATCTGAACCGATTCAATAATGGCGACTTTGGCGATAATCGAGTCAACGGCTTCGTTTAAATTATTTTTAACTTCGATCAAAATACTGTAGCGGTCGGCGGTGCCTTGGGCGTGGCCGGGAGCTGGTGCCGGATTAATCAATTTAGTTGAAGCGTCACCGATGGTGATTGAATAAGCGGTAGAAGCCGGTAACGGACCGGAAAAACGACATTCGAAACAGGAATAGCCGGAGGTACACCCGTTTTGACCGGAATAGGAAGCGGTTGGAGTGACAAAATCCAAAGAGCCTGAGTCCGCCGGGCAAGCAATGTTGGTTGAACTGATGGAATTAAAGTCAAAGCCGGTTTGATCGGGAAGGCTGTCATTGTAATTGCTCGTAGCAGAAGGGATCCGGATTCTGATTAGGCCGTTGGTGATAGCCGAAGCGGTCGTAAAAGTAACCGTATGAATGGCTGATTGAGTAGAAATGACCGGATCGTCTTCGATTAAAGCACTGCTTAAAGCAGAGGTTAAATTGAAATGGGTAGTGTCAATAATTGTTCCGACGGTTTTGGTGGCGTTGCCGTTCGGTCCGATCAAAATCGTATCTCCGGGGAAAAGATGGTTGGTGTCAACATCGGGGCCGTCAACGCCGAGAGTAATTCTGGTTTCTCCAGCAGCGTGGGCTCCGGAAATCTTGGCGTGATAGGAAAGACGGGAATTGGAAAGGGTGTCTTTGGCTGAAGTTAAGGTTCCGGATTCGGCTCTTTTAGGCAAAATAAGAGAAAGTCCAAAAAATTGGCTAATAAGAAAAATTACCAAGCTGGACTTGGCGAAAAGTTTTTTTCTGGCTTTTTTCAAGATTAACCTCGGTTTTTACCTGTCGGTTTCTTAGAATTTTTAACCTTCTTTTTAAGATTGCTGTTTTTATTATGAGACACTTGAATTTTACTTGTCAAGAGGCCGTTTGAAGAATAGAGTAAAAGAGGATAGGGGATAGAGTAAAAGAGAAGGGAGTAAGAGTAATTTTTTAATTAGTTAATTCTTTAAAATTTTAATTTATTAATCCGTTAATCCGTTAATCTTTTAATTCGTTAATCCGTTAATTTGCTTGTCCCTACCGAAGCCTCTCGACTCCCTCGACTTCGCTCGGGACTAGTTCGTTCGGTGCGAAGGGGGATTAATTCTTGTTGGTAGATTTTTTATGGTTATTAAAATCAAAATGATAATCAAAAGAGCAAACATGGCTTTATAGGGGAGAGCCAAAAAATTGGTCTGAGCGGTTAATTTTGCCGGAGTCGGATTTTCCTGGCTTTTTTCATCCAAGGTAAATTCGGCGGTTGCCCTGAAGGGTCCGACAATGAATTTTTCTTTCCAGGGAACAAGGCTCAAATCGCGGAAAGTTTTGGCCAAAATATTTTCCGGCAAAATCTTAACCGTTCCGCTTTGATTAAAAATACCTTCAATTTTAATTTCTCCGAAAGTCTTGAAAAAGGAATCGCCCAAATTTTCTACTTTTAAAACAAAAGGAACCGCGTCAAAAGAATCAACGATTTTTGGGGAAGAAAACTCCAATATTTTCCCTTTTTTGGCGGGGAAAAGGGAATTGGAAACCGAAATTAAAATGTTGCCGGCAATTTTGGCGGCGGTTTGGGTAATTGACTGGCCGATTTTTCCTTCAGGACTGGTTTCCAAGACAAAACTGGCGTAAAAATCTTTTTCCGGCGTGTTTTTGGGAACGGAAATTTTTAAAACCAGATCGCGATTTTCGCCGCTTTTAAGCGCAAAAGCCTTACCCAAGGGCAAATCTCCCCCTTGGAAAGAGAAGTTAAGCGGACTAAGAAGCGTCGGCAAATTCAGGATGTTAACGTTTCCTTGATTGTCGGCCGGCTCAAAAGGCAAAACCTTGGTTATTAAAATTTGCGGGTCGCCCATATTGCTGATTTTATAAACCTGGGTGGCGGATTTTCCGGGCTTGATGATTAATTCCAGCAAGGGAGGCCAAAGGGAAACGGAATATGTTTGGGCGTTTGCGGCTTTGGCCACAAAGTTAAAAGCGCAAAAAACAAAGCTCAAAACACAAAAGGCAAAGGTTTTAACTTTTAATTTTTGACTTTTCATTAGAATCCCGGTGTCGCGATAAAAGTCAGGATATTTTGATAACTGCCGGCTGCTTGGGTTCCGGAAATATTTACTTTTAAAGTCATTGTGGCGGAGCGGTTTTTACCGACAGGAGAGGAAACCATTATTGTTTCCGGAACTTCGTTTAAAGTCCGGTCGGAAAATTGCTTAAAAAGATTTCCGGCCGGCGAGCCGGTGGGAAAAGGAGTCGGAACATCGTTGCCGAAAAGAGTATAACCGAAGCCGTAAGTTGAATTTTGACTCCAGGCAGTTGCCGAACTTTCGGTACAATCGCCGTTATCACAAGTAGTATCGGGAATGGTATTACCCGAACCGGAAGTCAGCGGTCTGTTTTCCTGGGCGGTAACCCGGTAGCCGCCGGCGCCGCCGCTGGAAACGGTCAAGGTAATATTGTCCGTAACCGGCGTGCCGGCCGTTAAAGTGCCGAAATTAATACTGGTCGGCGTTAAGGAAAAACCAAAAGGAATGATGGTTTTGATATACCAAAAACCGGCTCGAAGCCGGTAATCGTCGGAATTAGATAAACCGATGGCGTTTTCGCCGCCGGTAAAACCCAGCCGGTATTCTTCGGAGGTAATGTTTCCGGAAGCAAAATTAAAGTTCGGCATGTGGATCATATAGTCTTCCGATTTCATGGTTGAAGTGGAAGTGGCAATTTGGGCGAGTGCTGCCTTCGCGGCAAAATGTAGAATAACAAAGCTAAAAATAATTATTGTTAGCTTTGAATCATGACTTTTGACTTTTAACTTTTGATTTTTGACTTTCATTCATTCGTCCGTTTCCTTATCAATTTTTTCTTTCAATTTTTGGCCGCTTTTAAGCAGTTCCTTGGACAATTCGTGAATTTTTTGCAAAGATTCTTTTTGAATAATTGTCAGGTGGCCTAAACCGGATAACAACTCCGAGCTTAAATGGGTGATCTTTAAAAGGCTGTCTTTAAAATCCAAAGAAAGCCAAAGCAGGGAATTGGTTTCCTGGGCGGCGATTGATTAGCCCAATTTTTCGCCTTCTTTTTTCAGAATTTTTATTTGCTTGTGGGCTTCAAGGACTTTTAAGTATTGCCGGCCTAAAAACAAAGACAAGGGCAAAATTAAAACAACGGAAAACAATTGAACCAACCCGTTAAGAAAAAACGGATTTGGCCAAAAGAAAATCAAAATAGCGGCAGTTAAAACAATAGTTACCAAAGGCTCAAATAATAAAGAAACGGCAAAAAGGAGGAAATAAATCAAAAAAAAGAGCGGGGAATTAAGTTTGCCGGTGGAGGAAATCAAGAGGAGGATTACCACGGTAAAAATAATGGCGTCAATGGCGGCGGTGGTCGGCGCCGAGCGGGTTAAAAAATGGGAAACAAAATAGAGAACGACAAAGATGGCGATTAGCTGGAGATTATAAAGAGAAAGTTCCGGGTTGGTTGTCCAAAACCAGGTTAAAATAATGGCAGAAAGTAAAAATAAAGAATGAATAAAAAATGATCTGGGCATTAAGTTAAGAATAAAGAATTTTTTTTAACGAATCAAGTAATGGTTTGATTTTTTTGTAAAAATGTTTCTTGCTTGAAGCGGTTTGGTTGATTATAATTTTTTTAATGGATCAAAATTCTTTTGATCTTGACCGTTTTCTTCAAAACCATAAATTAACGATAATTCTTGCACTCTTTGGTTTGATTTTATTGGGGACAGGTTTTTTAATCTTTCAAAAAATGTTTTCCGAGGAGCCGAAAATGGAATTTATCCGATCGGCGGATGTTAGGCAAGGGGAAGAAGAAATAATTTTAGCAGATATCGCCGGAGCAGTGCTAAAACCTGGCGTTTATGAATTAAAATTTGGCAGTCGTGTTAACGACCTGCTTGTCTTGGCCGGCGGTTTGTCTTTGGATGCCGACCGTGATTGGGTCGCCAAAAATCTAAACTTGGCGCAAAAAGTTATTGACGGGGCAAAAATTTATATCCCGAAAACTGGCGAAACTAATCCTTCTAATTTTTCTAATCCCTCTTTTTCTTCTAATTCTTCCGATATTCTTTCCAAAATTAATATAAATACGGCGACGATTCCGGAGCTGGATACTTTATGGGGAATCGGCGAGGCGACGGCGCGGAAAATTGTTGCCGGAAGGCCTTACCAAAAAATTGAAGACTTGATTAATAAAAGCGTGATCACAACTTCCGTATTTGAGCGGATAAAAGATAGAATTACCGTTTTCTAGTTGTAAACAAAGAAAGCGATAGAGATAGTCCTAGAAAGCACGAGTTTTTTCCTCTTGAAAATACTTGGCGGTTTGAAAGAATTTGAATATGGGTTATCGCCGCCGAAAATCCTTCTATAAATTTAACAAATTAAGCTTCGGAGCCGCGATTTTAGTGGTTTTGCTTTTGCCGACCGTTTATTTTTATTTAAAAAATCCGCGGCGTGTCAAGGCCGCTCCCTGGCCGCAGGCGGCCGGGAGTTGGCTTTCGCGGAAGCAAATTTCTCTAGTAAATAACAGCGGAGCGACTCTCCATAGCAACACAACCTATACCATTACTTTTAATACCAAGTCTATATATGACCAGGGTTATTTAAAAACAAACTGTGATGATTTAAGGGTTTTTTATCAGCCTTCAGATACTAACTCTATTGATTTATACCGCCACACGCTTCCTCCGACAGGTTATACCTGCGCCACCAGTACGACGACGAAAATTTCCTTTCCCTTACAGGCGGATATCTCCAATGGCAGCACGGACTCGAATTACTATATTTACTACAACAATAGTTCGGCCTCGGCTTATTCTGACGCTGATGCTCTAAAGGCCTACAACGTTGGAGCTAAAACAGCTACTTTTATAGCACCTTTTAACGGCTCAACTACGGTCTTGGCTGCCGGCTCGGGAACGCCGACGACGGAAACCGGCGCCATCCGGTATTCGGGAACCAAAAGCGCACTAAAATTTGACGGTAACAGCGATTATGTGAACGCTGGCAATGTCGGAACCGGAATTAAAACGGTTGAATTTTGGGTTTATCCGAATTCGACGACCAATTATTTGATTGACCTTAACGGCTCGGCTTATATTTCCGTTTCTTCGGGCACGATTTCGGCTACCGGTTTCACCGATCCTACGATTTACGTAAATGGCGCTTCTTCTTCAACTTTGTCAGCCGGTTCCTGGCAGCATGTTGCGGTAGTTACCTCAACGGCAATCGATGCCAGCGCGGTTTATTTGGGTAAAATTTCAAGCGATTATTTTAACGGAGCGATTGATGAGTTGAGATTATCGTCAATTGTCCGATACAGTGCGGCTTTTACACCGACAACTGCCTCTTTTGTCCGAGATGAGTTTACCAAACTGCTTTTGCATTTTGACGAAAACGGAGATGACCCACGCAATACCGGCAAGGCGATTGACGATTCCGGCAACGCTAATCACGGAACAATTACAGGAGCAAAATACGTCGCCGGTTTAATTGGAGTTGACACGTCAACTACTGATACCGGCTACCAATTTAACCAAACTTATGGTGGCCACGAGGGAATTTTTATCTAATTATAATACTAATTGGACTAATGGCGGAAATAATTTTGAGATCTTTTGAATGGGGGAGGCTATCTTCTTAATCGGTAAATCAACGCCGTTGAAGAAAAACACCAAAAGGAAGAGGGATATAACGAAAATCTATTAAAAAAGCGTTTAGAGTATAAAAGAAGTAATAATGACTAAAAGGAATTCTATTAATTATTTTCTAGTTTTAATTCTCATCGTTCGAATTCTCCTTTTTTCTAACACCTCTAATCCTCCCGATCCCTCTAATTTTTCTAGCCCCTCCGCCTTCACTTCCCTTCAGCAAAGGTTGGACCTGGCTTTTGCCTCCTCTCTGCCTAACAAAGAAGCCGGATTGCTATCGGGTATTGTTTTGGGGACTAAAAAATCTTTACCCACGAAGCTATATCAACAAATGATACAAACGGGAACTATCCATATCGCAGTAGCTTCGGGAATGAATATTACCTTATTGATTACACCCTTATTTAATTTTTTGACTTTATTTTTAAATAGAAAAATTGCTTTGGTTGCTTTAACTATTTTGATATGGTTCTATGCTTTATTATCCGGTTTTCAGCCACCGATTGTACGAGCTTCTTTAATGGCAAGTTTGCTTTATTTAAGCCAAGAATTAGGTCGGAAAGCCGATAGCCTGCGGATTTTAATAATGACCGGGTATGTTATGGTTATGGTAAAACCGGATTTGATTTTTGATCTCAGTTTTCAACTTTCTTTCTTTTCTATGCTCGGCCTTAGTTTTATCCAGCCAACTTTGAGAAAGTCCTCAAATCGTCTTTTAAAATCGGAAAATTTTTCCGCTACATTGGCCTGTCAATTAGCCACGCTGCCGATAATTATGGCAAATTTTGGCGAGTATAATCTTTTCTCTCCCTTTATTAATTTTCTAATTTTACCGGTTGTTCCCTATATTTTGGGAATTGGCCTTTTAGCGGCCTTCTTTAGTCTATTTAGCAGGATGATAGCTTATTTGCTAGCCTTAATTTCATATCCTTTTTTATGGTATTTAAGCCGATTATTATCGTTTTGTGCGGATGTTAAAATTTTTCAGGTTTGGACACCAAAGTGGAGTTGGGGATTGGCGCTAGGGTATCATTTGATAGTTGGATGGTGGGTTTATAAAAAACGTAAATCTTAAATGTTAAATGTCAAAACCAAATCTTAAAAGTAAAATCTTAAAGTTTTTAGTTTTTAGCTTAGGTTTTAAGCTTTAAGGTTTAAGTTTTAAGTTCTTGATTTATTGTGTTTCAAATTTTTCTTTCTAAATTCAAATTAAAACACGGTTTGGGGATTTTAGCCTTGTTCACCGGCCTTGTTTGGCTGATTGTTTTTTCATTTCCCAACCGGAAGCTGAATATTATTTTTTGTGACGTTGGCCAGGGTGACGCGATTTTAATTCAAAAAGGAACGGACCAGATTTTGGTTGACGCCGGGCCGGATAAAAAGGTTCTGGATTGCCTGGCCAATAATATGCCTTTTTGGGACCGGACTATTGAAGCGGTAATTTTATCCCACCCGGAAGCAGATCATTATAAAGGACTTATTTATATAGTAGAAAGATATAGTATTAGATACTTTTTTGGTTCTCCGGTCGGTAACGTTGACTCGGAATTTCAAAAATTGGCGGAAAAAATAAAAGCCAAAACCAAAGTGATTAATCCTTATTTGGGCGATAAAATTAACTTTTTTGGTTCGGAATTGGCTTTTTTATGGCCGGAACGAACCTGGGTTAGCGGAAAAATTTCGTCTTTGGCTCTTGAATCAGGCTCGCAGTCAATGGATTCCGGGTCGGTTTTGGGGGCGACTACAACAGATTTGTTAAACAATTTTTCTTTGGTGTTTTTATTAAAATACGGCCAAACGAAGGTTCTTTTTTCGGGTGATGCCGACGCCGGCATTCAAGACGAGATTCTGCTAAACAATAATACTTTGAATAGGATTGATATATTAAAGGTAGCTCACCACGGAGCCAAGACCAGCCTGAGCGATCGCTTTTTGGAAATAATCAGGCCACGACAGGCGATTATTTCCGTCGGCAAAAATTCATTTGGTCATCCCAACCCGGATTTGATTAAAAAAATGGAAAAAGAAGGGATTAAAGTCAGAAGAACAGATTTGGAAGGGGAAATAAAACTTCAGATTTGAAAAACAAGCCGAGAGGTATCAAGACGACACCTCTCGGCAATAACGAAAGTTCTACTAATAGAAGAGCCTGATCGTGGCCCATAGAGGACCAGCAACCATCAAGGCCATTCCCACAAAAGTGATTGTTGAGAAAAAACGAGAGAGACCTACCCTGATCGGCCCGAGTCTCAACGACTCGTCGTTGGTGGAGCTCAACGCCACCATGGCCGAAAGCGCCGTTACGACCGCACCTAAGGGCATCAAATCATAGGGTCTCATTGGCCCACTCCTTTCTTGATCAACTGAAAGACTTGCCAGATGAAGCCATAACAGCCATAACAAGTGATTAATGTGCCGATCGTGCAGGAAATCCAAAAAATGGAACAACACGGGTCAAGAGAAATTGAACCGAGAGTGACTTGCTTATGACCGTAGAAAAGAGCTGCCAAAATCAGACCGAGCA
>Ga0116143_10003647_pt1 | contig 15324 bp, 10 predicted proteins | sample AD_UKC034_MetaG_FD_89745 | JGI IMG/M metagenome (GOLD analysis project Ga0116143, IMG submission 89745) | Active sludge microbial communities of municipal wastewater-treating anaerobic digesters from USA - AD_UKC034_MetaG | ecosystem: Engineered > Bioreactor > Anaerobic > Digestate | place: USA...
CGGGAAAAAGCATTTAAAAACATTTCTCAGAAAGATTTGAAAAAATTCCGCGATCTCCTGAACCTGATATGCGCAAACATGGCGTGATATTCAAGGACAACAAAATCACGACAGCTTTTTAGAGCGACCCGGGACAATAGTCAAAGACAGCAACCCAGTATTTTTCTTGGCCTCATCCCAACAAATTTTTATAGGCCTATGCGTACTGAGATTCTTCGGTTTTCTCCTCAGAATGACAGTATCGGACAAGCTCTATACCTCATCTTTTAAGGTTGAAAAGGCTGCTTTTGTCGAGAGGGACTATGGAGAGAGCGAAGCGAGCTGTGAGAGGGAACTGCTACCAATAAGGCTCTTTTTAGTGCTGAAAACAGCGACACAGGCCCCGAAAAAACCCATTTCCGGAACCTTAAGCTTGAATAATCAGCTTATCGTGTCCAACCCCAGAACTCCTCCTTTCCAAGAGAGTGCTCTTTTGGGTCTTATATCTATATTTTTGACCATCAAAACACTATCCTAAGATAGGCCACTGTATTTCATGTGTGCGGCCTGCGAGGAAACAAGAGAGTCCGGCAGATTAGTGTTGCCTCTGTAGTGCCGTATACGGACACGGGCCAGCAGGTGGGATCTGAGTCGGGTCGGTAATAACATTGTTAGCTTAGGTGACACATGAGAGAATCGTTACGCACCGGTATCACCTTCGGTCTTACTTCAGCCGCCATCACAACCCTGGGTCTAATCGTCGGCTTACACTCCGGCACACACTCGAAGAGCGTGATCTTGGGCGGCATTCTTACCATCGCCATTGCGGATGCGTTTTCTGATGCACTTGGCATTCACGTTTCCGAAGAATCGAGAAATATTCATGCCGCCAAACACATCTGGGCAGCAACAGCAGCAACGTTGCTCAGCAAGTTTTTTTTCGCGCTCACGTTCGCTATACCGATCCTGATTTTTCCTCTCTCAACAGCCATTGTTGTTACTATTATATGGGGCATGTCGCTTCTTGTTTTCCTGAGCTATGCGATGGCCACGTCCCAAGGGCAGGCCCCTTGGAAAGCAGTAGCAGAGCATGTTGTGATAGCCGTTATTGTTGTCGCAATCACTCATGGAGTTGGATACTGGGTGAAAGATTTTGGACTGTGAACACCAACCAACAGGACGGATGCACACAACGGCCTATACCGGCGCGTGATCCGAGGTGTTGGAAGCCGTGATGACTCGCATGAGTAAAAGATCGATTTTTCTTATCATCTTGTTTGCTTGCGCCATTGGGTATGGTTTGGTTTTTATACTTTCAAACCGGCCCCTTTTTTGCGTTCCCGGTGATGGCCTTGCAGGTTGGCTTGCCATCGGCTTAGGTCTCGGGTATGTTCCACTTATTCCTGGGACCGCAGGCGCGCTGGGTGGAGTCATTTTCAGTGTGGCAAGCAGCCGGCTGCTTCCCTGGGCGCAGGTGTTGGTTGCTGCGGCTCTTGTAGCTGTAGCTGTACCACTGTGCGAATACGGCTCATTGAACTATGGAGGTATCGACGACCCCCGTATCGTTGCCGACGAGCTGCTGGCTTTCCCGGTGGCCACAGTAGCGCTTCCGATACGACATCACCCGGTGCTGCTCGCCTGCGTTTTCACCATAAGCCGCATGCTTGACGCCATCAAGCCATTTCCAGCCGATACCGCTGAATTGTTGCCCGGAGGTATGGGTATAGTACTTGACGACGTTGTGACAAATGCCTGGACATTACTTTTCGGATTGATCGGCTGGCGGTGGTATCAGCGGCGATCGAAAGTGTGACTGAGCGCATATTAATATCATAACTAATTGCGCTCACTGCATACATTCGGTGATTGGAGCGAACAAGCGGAAATGGGACCGCAAGAGCTTGGGGCTGACTGCAAGCTCGCGACTCAACGTATCGTTAGTGATCAGGAATGACTCATTATGAATGTACAGGTGCGCAAGGCATTCGAATCGGATAAGCAATCAATATCGGATACTATTATTGCCGCATTTGGTGACGTGCAGGGACAAGAAATTGCGGAGCTGGTTGCCGATTTACTGAAAGATCCAAGTGCGCAACCGTCGCTGTCGCTTGTTGCGATTTCCGAGGATACTGTTGTTGGCCACGTTTTATTAACGAGCGCACGAATCAAGCATTCTCAGCGGATGATTCCTTCTGCCATCCTCGCCCCTCTATCTGTTCATCCTACACAGCAACATCAGGGCATTGGAGGTTACCTCATTAAAGAAGGGCTAAAGCGGTTGAAGGCCGCGGGCGTTGAGCTGGTATTCGTGCTCGGTCATCCTGGCTATTACCCGAAGTATGGATTTTTCGCTGCCGGGGCAAAAGGAATCGACGCGCCGTATCCAATCCCGCCTGAAAATTCCAGCGCATGGATGGTTCAGGAACTCCGTTCTGGGATTCTTGAGTATGTTAGTGGTCAGGTGATATGTGCTGAGGCGCTCAATGATCCGAAACATTGGCGGGAGTGAATGATCGCTGCCACGTATGCCTGAGAGAAGGCACGGATGTTGTATTGCTGGCTACGGTTAAGGGGTGGTATAAAGAAACGACAGATAATTGTTAGGCAACAAGGTTGAGTCTCTATGGCATTCCTGTCAAAGCAGAAGCAAGTTTTTGGGTTGCTCGGATGGCTTGCCGTCAGCTTCGCTGCTTCAGCAGTTGGCGCGGTAGCTTCTCTCAACGCCGGAGAGTTCTACACGGAGCTTGCTCGACCAGATTGGGCGCCGCCGGCAGCTGTCTTTGGTCCGGTCTGGACCGTTCTGTACACCCTCATGGGTATTTCTGCGTGGCAAGTCTGGCGTGTGGGCGGATTTGATGCTAACCGCCTGGCGCTTGGCTTGTTCCTGGTTCAACTCTCGCTGAATGCACTATGGACCTGGCTGTTTTTCGCCTGGCGCCTCGGCGCATGGGCATTCGCAGACATCATTCTGCTTTTGGTGCTGATCGCTGCTACCCTCATTACATTCTGGCGTGTGCGCTTGCTCGCCGGTGTACTGCTCGTTCCCTACTTGCTGTGGGTTACCTTCGCTGCCGCGCTTAGTTACTCGATTTGGCAGCTCAACCCGCAGGTGTTGGGCTAGCGGCATCGTTACCTAATAATTCATTCAAGCTGCTGCCAAGAGGGATCAACTTTTGTACAGAATGAGCCCGATACGGACATTCAGCGGATTCGGCGAGAAGTGGCACCTGCCTTTCCCTGATGTTCGGGTATTCGACTGGAGAAGATACAGGCAATGATTGGCGCAATCGCTGGTGACATTATCGGGTCGGTGTATGAGCATCGCCGTATCAAGACCAAGGATTTTTCCTTGTTCGATGGCCGGTGCACTTTTACCGACGACACTGTACTGACCGTGGCCATTGCGGATGCCATCCTGTCAGGAAGGCCCTACATTGATTCTATCCGGCATATCGGCAGACGGTATCCTGATGCCGGCTACGGCGCTTCCTTCATCGGCTGGCTCCTTTCGCCAGATCCCAGACCTTACAATAGCTGGGGCAACGGGTCTGCGATGCGTGTCAGTCCTGTGGGCTTCGCGTTCACGACAGAGGACCACGTGCTCGCCCAGGCGAAGGTGACGGCAGAGATCACACACAACCATCCGGAGGGTGTGAAGGGCGCGCAGGCTGCTGCACTTGCAGTCTTTCTAGCCAGAACGGGAAGCGACAAGGAATCGATCCGATCACGTATTGCGAGCCAGTTTGGGTACGATCTTAACCGCACGGTGGATGGCATTCGGCCGTCATACTCTTTTGACATTTCCTGCCAAGGAACTGTGCCGGAAGCTATCGTTGCGTTTCTGGACTCCGTTTCATACGAAGACGCCGTCCGCAACGCGGTTTCCCTTGGGGGCGATAGCGACACACTGGCTTGTATCGCTGGCTGCATTGCGGAGGCGTTTTACGGCGGCGTACCGGACGGTGTGCGAACGAAGGTCAAGGAATTGTTGACGCCCGACCTGTGGTCAGTGACGGAGGCATTCTGTGCCAAGTACGGATGTAGTTTAGGTAGCTTAGGGTCGGACCACGGCACGTATGCGGTAGTGCTGCAATGAACTCCTAGGAGATGGAGAGCCAGTCCGATAACCTTTAGGAAAGGATTGTGTCATCCTGAGCCCTGCACAGGCGGGACGAAAGATCTACCGATTACGGGCACGTACGTACCGAGATTCTTCGTCCCGCGCTTCGCGGGACTCAGAATGACATTGTCGGACAGACTTTATACCTCATTTTATGAGGGGAAAAGGCTGTTATTGTCGAGAGGGGCTATGGTGAGAGCGAAACGAGCGAGAGGAGGCCCTGAAAAGACCCATGGAAACGTAAGCTTGAACAATCAACTGCTTAACGTGGCCCGACCACAGCCGGTTGGCTTATTTTTTATAAGGGTGTGCCATTTTTTTGATCTGGTCAGCGGATAGTGGTGTTCCATGTCCGACAAATTGAACGATAGGCGCTTCTTCGTCCTTGACTGGAACCCAGTTTTCGCCCTCTTTGTCAAAAAACCGCCAGTACAACTGTTCAGGCACTAACGGGACCACGCCACGATAGGAAACGACGCGACCATCTTTAAATTCAGCCATTGGTACTTTTTTGCTTTGCTCGATTAACGTAACGGCCTCGTTCGCATGGCAATCGGTGCAGACTTTTCCTTTTGGCTGAACAGCATGAGTAAAATACGGGGCATACGCAATAAACTTTTTACCCTTATAAAACAGCGTTTGCACCGAACCCGAGGTTACCTTTCCTTGATAGTTGATAAGCAGCACCCAATTCTGATCGGGAGCGATAAAACTACCTTTTTTGGTCCCCGTCTTCAGAAAATTATCAAGATGACAATTCAGGCAAGCGACTGAATTTGAAATATGACAGGCGGCACAAGCAAGCTTTCCGTTGTGAACGGTATGGGCTCGTATTTCTTCATTCGGTTCATGACAATCCGCACACGAAGCTTTTACGGCGCCGGGATCGCGCATTGAATGATAATAAGTACCATCGCCGTGAACATCGGCCCCCTTGTGGCAATCCGAACAATTCATGCCTTGGCTAATGTGGACATCGAGACTGCCTGCTTCCTTACTAAGACCGAAAGTCGATTTAGCCCGGGAATGGCAGGTCAGGCAGGTCTCCATCTGTTTTGCCTGATCAGCACTATAGGAACATTTTCCGTCTTCCTTTTCAGTATGGCATTGACTACAGGTCTGAACATGACAGCTTTCGCAGCCGAGCTGAGCGTAAGGAATGTCGGCAACGCTTTTGAAACCTCCTTGCTCTTCGTACCAGTAACGCATTCCCTCGCCAGTGTGGTGCAAACTTGTTGAAAATGGACATTCTGTCGCTTCTTCGGATTGGGCAAGCGAAATTTGACAGGTGACAACGAGGAAAAGAAATGCCAGAAGGATTGCCGCTATCTTACTAGTTGCCTTAATTTTCATAGACAGAACCTTTGCTTGTATTTGATATGATAGCGTTTCTTGCAGCTTAAAAAAAGGGGATTTGTCTGTCAAGGAATTTGTCCATAAAACTTATTTTGTCAGTAACCAGCCCAGGGTCTGCTCACAGCAAAGGGTTGCACGATGTACGGGATCGATCCCTCAATTCTTCATCCCTTCGTCCCTCAACACCTGCTTCGTTATCTTTCCGGAGCCGGTCCGGGGCAGCGAGTCGAGGAAGGCAACCTGCCTGGGAGCCTTGAAATGGGCGATGCGCTCCCGGACAAAGGCGGTGATATCTTCTCCTGTTGCCTGCATTCCCTTCTTGAGCACTACGAACGCCTTGACGGTTTCGCCCCAGGTTTCATCCGGCACACCGATCACCGCAACCTCTAGCACCGCCGGGTGTTCATAGATGACGTGTTCAACCTCGGTGGAATACACATTCTCTCCACCGGTAATGATCATATCCTTCTTTCTATCGACGATGTTGACGTATCCTTCGCTGTCGATCGTGGCCATATCCCCCGTATACAGCCATCCGTTCCTGATCGCCTTAGCCGTCTCCTCCGGCAGCTTCCAGTAACCCTGAGTTACACTATCGCCCTTTACAGTAATTTCTCCGATCTCCTTTCCATCTGCACGTACATCGCTGTTGTCCTCCCGCACTACCCTCAGACTTACGCTCGAATACTCGCGGCCGGTTTTGGCTTTGTAGCGCAATTGTTCTTCAACGGGCAGGCTTCTGAGATGATCTTTGAGTTTGGAAATCGTGAGGTAGGGACTAGTCTCAGTCATACCGTAGGTCTGAATATATTCACAGCCAAATTTTTCCATGATCGACCGCACCAAGGTTGGTGCTATTGATGCGCCTCCGCTCAGTATAACCCGCAGACTGGAGAAATCGTGGTTGTCGACATCATCGGCATGGATCAGCATATTCAGCATCGTAGGGATCATGTTGGTGATGGTTACTCGCTCGGTTTCTATGAGTTCGAAGACTCGCTGTTCATCAAAATCGTTGAGCATGGTATGCCGAGCGCCGGCAAGGGTAAAGGCAAAGGTTGCCCAGGCATCAGCCAAGTGAAAGAGCGGGGCCGCGTGGAGCCAATTGTCCGATTCCGATATGGCAAATTCACTCAGCGCGCAGAGCGAGTGAAAGGTCACATTACGATGTGAAAGCGGGACACCCTTGGCTTTTCCGGTCGTGCCGCTGGTGTAGTACAGGTGCGCAATATCATCTTCATTTACTTCGACGTGATGCACTGAATCGTTTTCCGGGGCCTTGGCGATCATATCTTCGTAGGAGGGGCCAGGAAACGATGATAACAGACCAGTACCGGTCCAGATGACGGTATCAGGAGGAACAGGCACCTTTCTCAGCAGCTCCGCATAGCGCTGGTTCGAGATCAACAGCCGGGAATCAGAATCTTTGAGGATATAATCTATCTCTCGCGGCGAGAGACGAACATTGATAGAGTTCAGAATCGCTCCGCACCAGGCTGCTGCAAAATACACTTCCATATAACAGTGGCAATTGAAATGAAGGATGGAAACGACATCGCCTCTTCTGATGCCAGCGGACTGAAGACAGATCGCCAACTTCCTGGTTCGTTCGTAAAATTGTTCGTAGGTCAGTCTGACGTTATTACAGATGATCGCTTCGTTCTTGGGGTACAGCTTTCGGGCTTTCTCGATAAAATCTGAAATGATCATACGACCGCGGCTCCGTTGTCACGCGCAAAGGTTTCGAATGCGTGCGGCGAGGTATCATATGCGCCATTGTGCCAAAAGATCTGGTGCCTCCTATGCTATCCAAAGTTGCTGCCCTTGTAAAGATGAATAAAATACAATGATATCAACACGGAGCCACCGAGAGCACGGAGAGAATTCTTTTCCTGGCAGAATCCCGTTTGAAGCCGGATTCTGCCAAGAAGGCTCTCATCGCTGAAGAACCTTTGCGGTGCTACGATTTCCTGGAGATCACGGAAGCTGTATGGCTCATCACATGAGAATGCTTTTCTCTGATCGGTATCTCCCGATCAGAGAAAAAAACTACCTTTCTCTGTGTGCCCTGTGCCTCGAGCGAAGCGGGTGGTTCAATGATTTTTCACCACAGAGGCACCGAGACAGCAGCGCAACCTGGACAGGGAGAAGTGAATTTCGGGGATTCTCTGCGGATAGGGATCACGCTCTTGCGTTGCCCGGCAGGGATGCGTTAGCATAGAAGCGTTGGTGACTGTACAGTTTGATCACTGCACTGATGAGGAACTCGATGAGGACAGGAATTGCATAGCTTCCGCTTCATTACGGCAAAGCACCGCGGTGGCTCTTTGAACGGATGATACGGCTGGCCCGGGAGATTACGATCTGCATCGTTGATACGTACGGTGCGGAAACGATGCTGCAGCGGATTTCCGATCCATTCTGGTTTCAGGCCCTGGGCTGTGTGCTTGGGTTCGACTGGCATTCGAGCGGGGTAACGACCACGGTCTGCGGCGCACTGAAGGAAGGGATCAAGGGGATCGAACATGACCTGGGGCTCTTCATTGCTGGCGGTAAAGGCAAGACGTCCCGAAACACGCCGATTGAAATCGAAGCAGTGTGCGATAGTTTTTCGGTTGATGGTGCACCGCTCATATATGCGAGCCGCCTGTCAGCAAAAGTCGACAGCGCTGCGGTTCAGGATGGCTACCAGCTGTATCACCACTGCTTTTTCTTTCTCCTCGACGGAACCTGGGCAGTGGTGCAGCAGGGAATGAATGAAGAAAATCGCTATGCGCGGCGCTATCACTGGCTGAGTACCGGAGTGACTGATTTTGTCTGTGAACCGCACTGGGCGGTCTGTTGCTATCAGCGCCAGGGAGGGCTGAATCTGGTGGCTCAGGAAAGCGACCGCACCCGGGCTGCAATCACTGAGCTTGCCCGAATGAATCCGGAGGACCTCCTCGGCGAGATTGAAAAGGTGAGAACTCTTGCGCTTCCGCGGGCGCATCCGGTCGCGGGCGGAGAGGGGCATCGGAAGCAGTTGGAAAAGGCACTAGTGTCTCTATGCGAGCGATATCCTGCGAACTTTGAAGAGCTGCTCGGTACTGCCGGGGTTGGGCCGAAGAGCCTTCGGGCATTAACCCTGGTGTCAGAGGTGATCCATGGAGTCGGTCCCAGCTTCAAGGACCCGGCCCGGTACAGTTTTGCTCATGGCGGGAAGGACGGACACCCGTATCCGGTTGACCGGCATGTTTATGATCAAACTATTGAGGTGCTGCGAGATGCACTCGAAAAGGCTCGGATTGGAAATCAGAAGAAGATGCAGGCCATTCGACGCCTGAGCCTGTTCTAAGCAAGAGGAGCAAGAACGCTGCCCGGGCAGACGCATCGGCTGCGGGAACGGTAAGCTTATCGCAGAGCCTTTTTTGACCAGTGGGCCTCGATGCGAGTGCCGTTTTTCGATGAGGAATCGATCGAGATTCGGCCACCCGAGTATTGTACCCGCTCCCGCATGCTGGACAGCCCCAGCCCTTTGTTGAATGCCCGGGCTGCTTGTACGTCATTGATATTGAAGCCCCGTCCGTTATCCCCGATCTGCAGGCTGAGTGTACCATTCCTCTTCCGAAGCATAATACGGATGAGCTTTGCATCACTATGTTTGCCGGCGTTATTCATTGCCTCCTGCAGCACTCGAAACACAACGATCTTCAATCGCAATGGCACTTCGCATTCCTCCACCGTGATCTCCGGCTCAACCCGAATGGACGGATACGTGATTTGGAACTGACGGCAAAACCAGCGAATAGTACTCAGCAGTCCCATATCATCGAGCATCGTAGGCCGCAGCTCCGCCTGCAGCCGGCGCATATCCTCAATACAGCGCTGAATCAGAGGCACTAATTGCTCCAGAGGCTCTCGCTCCAGATTCGGTGCTTCGTTTCGCAGCTTCAGCAGTGCTCCCTCCACCCGATACTTTACTGCCGAAAGTACCTGGCCGGCATTGTCGTGGATCTCATTGGCGATCCGCTTGCGCTCGGTCTCATGAGCCTGCAGCAGTTCATCGGAAAGTCGACGAAATTGCTCTTGTGATTTCTTTAGCGCTGCAGTTCGCTGCGCAACGCGGCGCTCCAGTGTTTCATTCAATGATTGGAGTTCCTCTTCCATCCGCTTGCGCTCGGTTATGTCGAAGCTGACGCCCAGGAATTGTTGAGTCCCTGAAGGGAATTTGACCACCCTGCCGATCGATGTCAACCAGCGTAGACTTCTATCTGGCATCACAATCCGGTACTCCTGGTGATAAGGAACACCAGAGTGCACCGTTCGGTTCCACGCTTTCATGATTCTTTCCACGTCCTCAGGATAGACCATAGAGGAGAATTCTTCATGCCGCATGGGAGGCCCTTCGGCAGGCCGACCGAAGAGGATATTGATCTGAGGCGTAGTATGCCAGCTATCCTGCAGATCCCACATCCACATTCCGGCTTCAGCAGCTGCTAAGGCCAGCTGAAGTCGCTCCTCGCTCTGCCGCAGCGCCTCCTCGGCACGCTTGCGTTCGGTGATATCTTCGATGACAACGTTGATCCCCCGTATGCTCCCCTGTGCATCTTTTAACGGCAGCCACTGCTCGATGCAGGTACGCAGCACTCCCGGATGCGAGGGTGTCGTGCCGGTAAGCTCGACATTGAGAACCGGTTTGCCGGTTTCAAGGATCTGCTGCAGGAGTGCCTCAGCCTGATCAGCAAAATCAGGAAAGAGCTCACGCACACTGCGGTCGATATGCTCAGCAGCCGGAATACCATTTAGCTCCGCCAGATAATCATTGATGCGTACATAGCGCAGATCACGATCAAGAACACACAGTCCGATCGGTGTCGAACGATAGATCGCTTCAAGTTCTGCCAGGTGTTGATGCGCACGCGCTTCACTCTGCCTGAGCTCCTCTTCGGCCCTTTTACGCTCAGTGATGTCCTGAGCCATTATGCACAGTCGATCGCCATGTAAACCAGGCAAGCACTGTCCTTGAGCTGCTATCCAGCGGCTAGTACCGTCCTGCTGCACGATCCGGTACTCCACCAAAGAGAAGGTGCCTTGTTCGATGCACGCGTGCCATGCTTCCTCAACGTGAGGCAGATCCTCAGGATGAATAACCGCCACAGCGGCTGCGTGCGTCAGTGCAGTTTCGGGTGTGAGGCCGTGTATGGCTAAGGCTTGAGGCGAGGCGACAAATATTGAGGCGGTGACATCGAAATAGCCAATACTTGCATTGGTTGTTTTAACTGCTTGGGCGAGGAGTTCGTCATAAAAACGCTCTTGGAGGGAATTGCCAGCGAGCAGCTCGGCTTCTCCTGTCACAGCTAGCTGCTGTATGGTAAGCGGAGCCTTTTCTGCTTCCAGTTCGGCTACCCGCTGACGCAGCTGCTGCAGTTCAGCGATAAGCTGCTGTTTGGTTCTGACTCGATCGTTCATGGCTGCTCAAAAGAACGGGTCCCCCTTCGAAAACACTATAAAATGTCTTCTTGGTGACCCCCTTGAGTTTTTAAATATGAAGAACGAACCTGTCAGCAAACTTACTATAGTGCTAAATAGAGCAGACTGTCAAGAGGGAAAGGGACAGGGGAAAGCAGGAAGAGTAGAGCACAGAGCAGTGGAGCTAAGAGCATAGAGCAAAGGGCAAAGAAGCTGGTACGGGTTGCAGGTTACAGGTTGCGAGTTCGTGATTAAAGAAGAACCTGAAACCCGTAACCCGCAACAATCTTTTTACTCTTTACTCCTTACCGCGGCTCACACAATCATCAGCATTATTACCTAGAGATTCCCCTCCTCACACCGGTAGACTTTGCACAACAGGGCCCGTAGCGGCCAGCCGCCATTGAGAGCATTGCAGATATCCGGGTCGTCGTCGGTAAGGACATTGATGTTTGATTTCCAGAGCCCGTGTAGCGAGGGTTCTTCACCAGGGTCTTCGGGATACCACCAGCCGTGCTGCGCATGGACCACCCGGGGATCGATGCTCTCAGTGTGCTTGCATACCTGCCTACAGCGGCCCCGGGGCGACTCCAGCCAGACCCAGTCGCCGTCGTTGATGCCGAGTTTTTTGGCTGCATCAGGATGCATTTCCATAATCGGCCAGGGATAACGCTTGCGGTGTCTTTCTATCTGCCGGTGCTCCGAATTGTAGTAGGGAAGGAAGCGTCCTCCGGTTGTGAGCACAAACGGATATTCTTTGGCAAGCTCGGGCGTGCTCACCGGGCTTTCCGGTGGTTCCCGGAATTCCGGAAGTGGGTCATAGCCCAGTTTTTCCAAAGCCTTGGAGTACAGCTCCACTTTTCCCGTTGAAGTGCCGAACCCATTTGCCTCGTATCGTTTGAACCCGCCTTTGCCAGCGGCAACTCCACCTTTTGCCATAAACTCCTTGAAGGTCATTCCCGAAGGTTTGAGCCGATAATCGTATACCTCTTCGAGATCTTCCCAGGGCCAGTACTCCTTCTGACCCAGCCGGTCACCCAGTCCCTTCCAGACCTTGTAGTCGGTCCAGCGCTCATATTTCCCAGGAACAATCGCAGGCATTGCTCGTTCGCTTCCCACAATCATGGCATAGGACCAAATCCAAGGCCGCTCAAGGTACGTGGTTCCAGGAAGTACGTAGTCAGCCAGTTGACCGCTGGGGGTCATGAAAAAGTCGACCACAACGTACAGATCGAGGGCCTTGAGCGCCTCATATACCAGCTTGCTGTTTGCCTGAGTCACTACCGGGTTGCTGGAAAGCGTGACTATTCCTTTGAGTGGATATGGCTTACCGGTCAGAGCGGCGCGGTAAAAACTTGGAGCATGAGCATAGCGCTGAAACTGGCCGGAGCGGTTCAACACCATTTCTTTGCCCCAGGCCTTGTGGGTGAATTCGTGTGTCGTCGTAAATCCTTCGCAGGACAGAATACGAAAGCGGTCGGAACCAAGCTGCTTTTTTGCCTGCTCCGGGGAAAGTTTGTCGTGCAGTTCGATTTCCTGCTCATGAATGATGTCGGGGTAGGCAGTCGTGAAAACATCGCCGCCTTTCACATCGATATTGCCGGTGAGAGCGCGCAGGGCAAATACCGCATGCAGGGTCTCCATAGCGTTGGCTGGATGTTCAATGCCGATGCCGTGCGTCATGGCCGCTGGTTTCAATGTCGTATACCATTCAACCGCCTGTTTGATCTTCTCCTGGGGAATCCAGGTAATTTCCGAAACCCGCTCCAGCGTATAGGGCTGTACCCGCGCACGCAGCTCGTCAAAGCCGAAACACCAGTGTTGTACGAACGCTTTGTCGTACAGCTCATGCTCTATGACATAGCGAATCATGCCCATGGCCAAAGCACCATCGGTGCCGGGTCGAACCCGCAGCCACAAATCTGCATGCTGCGTGGCGTCAATGCCGCGGGGGTCAATGACGATTACCTTGATTCCTCCGGCCTTGTGGGCTTTGATGATATTCCGCCAGAGGACATTCCAATACCGGGGACCGCCTCCACCCCAGATAAGTACGCACTGGGTCTCGGCCCGCACCACGGGAAAGAGCTTCCATCCGAACATGGCGTACATCAAAGCCAGATATTCGCCATAACAGATCTCGCCCTGGCCGACCATATTGGGACTGCCCAGAAGGTTGAGAAACCGCCAGCGGAACTCGTCAGTGGTCCGGCCGGTGCCAGCCGTAGAGCCGATTGTCTCCGGGCCGTACATATCGATCAGCTTCTGCATCTTGCCGGCAATTTCATCCAGAGCCTGGTCCCAGGAAATCTGCACCCATTTGTTTTCACCCCGCGCTCCGGCCCGCTTCAGCGGGTAATTCAGTCGTCCTGGATGATAGAAGTAATCGACAATAGCCGCTGCCCGGGGGCATCCTCGCACTATGGAGGCAAATGCTTCGCCCTTTGGGAAATCAAGATCAGGACCTACGCCGATGAGCTTCCCGTCTTCGATGTGAGCCTCTTGCCGGCACCCGGTATGACACTGAATACAGACGACTTTCTTTTTCTCTATCATAAGAATGCCTCCACTAAAGAATTGCCTGGTGTTTTTGCATCGCCTGAAATCCATGATGAATCGGTATCATCCAAGCTTCTGCCCAGTTGCTGGTGTATTGTCCGGACAGCGGGCAGCAATAGGCGCATTCGCCATATGACGTGGGGATTTCGACAGCTCGGCTCGTATTCCATGCGTACATCCGACCTGCGCGTCCATGCACAGTTCCTCTTCGCTGTCTTTCAAAAGGAGTATGATTGAACCGTGAGGAGTGAAGTAGGTGTGAATCGGCAGCGGCCGGGTTTGGCGCGGTTACCCTGGGTAGAGGAATAGTTGTCCCTCGGGTGCTCTGTGGCAGAGGAAAAAATACTGCGCCATACCAAGCGACCCAGAGTCCTCCTTCAGAGAAGAACAGCTTCTTTTGGTAATCCATTTTGCGCATGCTCGTTCCCTTTCTTCAACGATCATACCGGGAAGTGCTGAAAAAATCAAGACATTTTATCATGAGGGTCCAAGAGGAATATGCATGTAATTCTCGAGGCTTAGCGAGCAAGCGCTCGTCCGGAGGCGGTCTGTTTTATACAGAAGAGTGTGAAACGAATTCATAGGAACACTGTGAAAGTTGGCCTTGCCTGGGGCAAAAAGCCCCTTGAAGCAGCGGGTAAGCTGTGTTTTACTAACAGGGTGTTGAAAAAGGCGCATTCCCATGTAGGGACCTTGTCTGCTACGATATCCTATCGACCCTTCGACTTCGCTCAGGGTGATCCCGCGTGGCGCGGGACTGAGCGGAGTCGAAGCATGAGCGCCTTGCATCCCCGCTCCCCGTCTGCTCGGGGACGAGCTTATGCGGGGACAGGTTCTGCTCCTCCCGCCGTTGGCGGGATTGCCCACCCTGCGAGCAGACTGCCTTTTCAGCAGCCTGCTAGTACTGCTTGCGGTGAAAAGGAGGCGAAATGGCACGCGGCGATCAACTGGCTCGACAGTGGATACTTATTCAAATCTTGTCTTCTTCGCGAAACGGCTGTACTGCCGCTGAACTAGCGGACGGACTCGGCTGCAGCTACCGAACCGTCTACCGGGACCTAACCGCTCTCCAGATTGCGGGCTTTCCCATCTACGTCGAACGAATCGATGGACAGCACCTTTGGTCGCTGCTCGACGCGGTGCAGCACCATGTTCCCATTCCTTTCAGCCTCTCCGAGTTGATGGCCCTGTACTTTACTCGTGATCTATGCGAAGTATTCCGGGGGACGGTCTTCCATGACTCTCTGGAATCACTCTTCCAAAAGATCAGAACCACCCTTCCAAAGGAATCAACTGATTTCGTAGAAACTGTGGAGCAGGTTCTCACCATAGGGATCAAACCATACAAACAGTACGGCGGTCTGAAGGAGATCATCAATCGGGTCAATGAGGCGGCGGTGAAGAAGAAATCAGTTGAGATTGTTTACTATACGATGAGCCGGGCGAAGACGACGACACGTAGAGTCGACCCGTATCGACTCTGGTTTTTCAACGGCACGTTCTACCTCATCGGTTACTGCCACGCCCGCGGCGAAATCAGGATCTTTGCCCTTGACCGGATCAAGATGCTGCACGTCACATCTGATGACTTTCGAATGTTGCAAGGATTTACCCTGGAGGAGTTCCTGAAGTCCAGCTTTGGAGTGGTGCGTGGCGAGGCAGTGCACATCAGCGTGCAATTCGATTCCACTGTCGCCGGCTATATCACCGAGAAGGTCTGGCACGAGAGCCAGACAGTGACTATGCAGGATGACGGAGCAGTGATTGTTGCAATGGAAGTAGCTCCAGGCGCGGAACTGCGATCATGGATCATGAGCTGGGGATCTCACGCTCAGGTATTAGAGCCGGCATCGTTGCGC
>Ga0116143_10003653_pt1 | contig 15306 bp, 11 predicted proteins | sample AD_UKC034_MetaG_FD_89745 | JGI IMG/M metagenome (GOLD analysis project Ga0116143, IMG submission 89745) | Active sludge microbial communities of municipal wastewater-treating anaerobic digesters from USA - AD_UKC034_MetaG | ecosystem: Engineered > Bioreactor > Anaerobic > Digestate | place: USA...
ATGCTATACGCATTTGATGAACTGTCAGGGTTTATTCATGCCTATTCACTGATGCGACCGGAAGGGTATCAGGGCATGGCATTAAAAGGTGTCAGGAAAAGATTGAAAGATAAAACCTTCGCTGCCGGTGTTTCAAGAGATGATGTTAATGATGCCTGCTTGCGTGCGGGGATCTCATTAGATGATCTGGTAAACTTCATCATAGAAAAGCAAGGTGCATTTATAGTGTAGATTTTGTCAAGGGAAATTATTTACTGCCCAATTTTTGACGCTGTGTCATAAAATCTTGCCAGCTTTTTACCTTGTATTCATCGTCTCCAAAATAATGCAAGATGTCATTCAAGGACGACGGTGGTAAATAAAATGGAATACCGTCGACAATCTCCAACTTCTCATTAAGAATAATAACTGAAGGAAGTGCAAAATTATTTCTGCATAAAGCTAGTGCCAGATCGTGAAAAGGAGCTTGTGCTGACTTTTGGTTTTTAAAAGTGTTTCCTTTGAATACAATTTCATCAGAATAGTCAGCAGGAAGCTCTACAAGATTAAATTTTTCCTTTACATATTTGTTGACCAAAGTATCCGAAAAGCTTGTTCTCTTCATCACCTTGCATGCATTGCACCAATCTGTATTAATGAATACCAGTGTCTTTTTATCAGAATCATTATTCTTTGAGAAAAACTCCCCGGGAGATTCCCATGTCACCGAATCCATCCTTGCCTGCAATGTGCTATCATAAAAGGCTTCATCAAATCTCAACCTGAACTCATCTAGTGTTGAATTTCGATTTGCATTCTCCAATGTAAAAACTAAAATGGGCTCAATCTTTTTATCTTCAAGAAAACCACTTGCCAACATGCTCAATCCGAATTCCTTTTTATCCTTGTCATAATTATTTAAAAATAATGTCGACGGATAGGATAATTTTCCCTGCAGGAGTTTAATTGCTAGCTCATGAGGTGCTCTTTTTTCGGTTCCTGTCGGTTTATACTCCTCTCCCAAATAAGTAACTGTATCCTTACCTTCTGCATCAAATTTTATAGGATAAAAATTCGTGTTGATATACTGGGCTAATCCCGGATTTGCATAGGTTGTCTTCATCATGTGCTTACACCAACCACACCAATCGGTATAAAAATCTATAATGACTGGTCTCGGTTGCTTTTCCAATGATGCCATTCCTTCCTCAAGGCTAAGCCATTTTACTAGGCTACCTTCTGCATCGGGGACCTGGGCTGCCAGAGTCCCGGAAACTATTAGGCAAATTGCTGCTATTAACTTTTTCATAATTCAAATTGAATTGCAAAGATATAAACTATAAAAAAGTTCACAATCTCAAAGCAAATCTATCCGCTTATCTTTTATTCAATCAAAGAAAAAATGAAATGTCTAAAATATCAATAACGAAAAAGGAGTACAAGACTCATCTTCCGGAGTAGACTAAGACATGGCATGTCTTCATCTAAAAAATGAAGATCCGGAAAGTCATTTCATTGTGGTTTATTCTCATTCCTATTGAAAATTATAAGAATTTCACAATAAAAAATCAGAATTCTTCCACTAGTTAATATTTACAAAGCCTACAACCTAATCTAAAATGCGGCGTAGAAGTTATTTGTAATCGCCGTATTAGACCACACAGATGACGGCAATAAAAACTACTAAACGAATTTCTCTCATTTATTTCTAACCTCAAAAACACCAAACTATGCAAATGAACTGGATTGTTATCCTGCTTACTGCCCTTGTACCTATGGTCATGGGATTTATCTGGTATCACCCAAAGGTTGTAGGTACTGCCTGGATGAAAGCAGCCGGAATGACTGAAGAAAAAATGAAAGGTGCTAACATGGGTGCTATTTTCGGTCTTTCATTTCTCTTTAGCGTAATGCTTGCAATGGCTTTATTAGGAATGGTCATTCACCAAAATCATATGTATTCCATTCTTATGAATGAACCGGGAATCAGTGATCCGAATAGCGAAATCGGACAATACATTGCTTCATTCATGGAAAAATATGGAAACAACTTCCGCACCTTCAAACACGGAGCCATGCATGGATTTCTGGGCGGTTTGTTCTTTGCATTTCCAATATTGGCAACCAATGCTATGTTTGAAAGAAAAGGCTGGAAGTATATTTGGATCAACACCGGATATTGGACAATCACAGTAACTATTATGGGCGGCATCCTTTGCGCATACAATATGTAATAGAATCATACTCTAGAAAAGCCGGCAATTTAGCCGGCTTTTTTTTGCCCTAAGCTTTGATGCTTACCTTTGGAATTCCCTATGAGCAGCCAACTTCCCATTCACGATGTCGTCCCACAAATCAAAACAATACTCAGTCAAAACAATACTGCGATCTTACAAGCTTCACCCGGTGCCGGAAAAAGTACCGTTCTCCCCCTGTTGCTTTTAAATGAAGAATGGATAGGGGGTAAAAAAATTATCATGCTCGAGCCTCGAAGGCTAGCAGCTAAATCCATTGCATGGAGACTGGCAGAACTTTCAGGTGAAGAGCCGGGAGAAACTATCGGGTATAGAGTTCGCTTCGAAGCACGCATCAGTAAAAAAACAAAACTGGAAGTAGTTACTGAGGGGATCCTCACAAGGATGTTACAGCATGACAATTCACTGGAGGATGTAGGCCTGGTAATCTTCGATGAATTCCATGAAAGGAGTCTTCATTCTGACCTTGCTCTTGCTTTATGTCGCGAATCTCAACAAGTGCTGAGAAATGATCTTCGAATCCTTATCATGTCTGCAACACTTGATGTTGAAAATCTTTCAAGGCTTCTTGATGCGCCGATAGTGAAAAGTGCAGGTCGGCAATATCCTGTAAACTGCCAATACTCCGAGTTCGACAAAACAATTTCGATTGCACATAACACGGCACGTATAATTAAAAAAGCGCTGCGTGAACAGCAAGGCGACATCCTCGTATTTCTTCCAGGCTCCGGGGAGATTAAACGTGTCCATCAAATCTTAACTGAAGATTCCGTTGATGTACAGATCCATCCTCTGTATGGTGACTTGCCGAATGATCAACAACAAGCTGCATTGGTCCCTGACTCAAAAGGTAGGAGAAAAATAATTCTTGCTACATCAATTGCCGAAACGAGTCTGACTATTGAAGGAATTAAAATAGTAGTCGACAGTGGTTATTCACGTGTTCCAAAATTCGATCAACGTACAGGAATGACCAAACTTGAAACCATCCGGTCAACAATGGATACGGCAAACCAACGTGCAGGGCGTGCCGGCCGGTTATCTCCCGGTGTATGTTACCGGCTCTGGCCGGAATCAACCAACCATCATCTCATTGAACATCGGCAAGCTGAAATACTTCAGGCAGACCTCAGTCCACTCATTCTTGAACTGGCAAACTGGGGACACCATAATATTAAACAACTCACCTGGCTTGACCCTCCTGCTGATGCTTCGATTCGACTAGGAATCGAATTACTCGAAAGCCTTGATGCACTTAAAAATGGTCGCATTACTTCCCTGGGTAAAAAGTACCTGGAGATCCCTACACATCCACGTATCGCACACCTTCTCTTGAATGGAAAAGAAAAGGGGCTTGGTTCTCTTGCTGCTGATATCGCTGCCATTCTCGAAGAAAGAGACCCACTGCCAAGAGATGAGGGAACAGATATCTCTTTACGAGTACAGGCTCTTCAAAACAAAAGAAAAAAGATCAGGGTGAATGCTGATGCACATGTGCTCGATAGAATCGAAAGACTTTCTCTGCAATGGCGAACTATACTGAAAGTCGGATTGAATAATGAAACAATAGACCATTACCTGCCCGGAGCTTTGCTCGCATTAGCTTATCCCGGAAGAATCGCTAAAAAAGAAAACAAAGGATTTCGATACAGACTTGCAAACGGTCGCCTGGCCTCATTGCCCGAACATGACCCGCTTTCACATGAAAAATGGATCGCCATAGCTCAACTGGATGCAGGAACTAAAGAGGGAAAAATATTTCTTGCTGCTCCCCTTGACCCCACTGAGATCATTGCCAGGGCAAATGAAGAAGACGTTCTTGAATGGGATGACAAAGAAGGTGCAATCAAAGCTAAAAGAGTATGGAAAGTTGGAAACCTTGTAGCACAGCAAAAACCATTATACAATCCTTCAACAGAAAAAACTGTTGAATTGCTTTGCAAAGTAGTCCGCAAAGAAGGCTTGAGCATTTTTAATCTCACAAAAGATTTTGAAGAACTTCAGGCTAGAATTTGTTCATTGAAAATCTGGCGACCCGAATTATCTCTGCCGGAATTTGACGACGAAGAGTTGATAGAAAAAATAGAAACCTGGGCTGCTCCGTTTCTGGAAAAAGTAAAAAGTAGAGAAGATTTCAAAAAATTAAACATCCTTCACCTGCTAAGTTCACTTATATCATGGGAACAAATGCAACTGTTAAATAAATATGCTCCTGAAAAAATAAACGTTCCAAGTGGTTCTGAAATTCCGCTGAGCTACACAAGGGATGGTAACAATCCGGTTCTGGCTGTCAGACTTCAGGAAGTTTTTGGATTAAATGACACACCAACAATCAACGAAGGACAAACTCCCGTACTATTACATCTGCTCTCACCCGGCTATAAGCCCGTTCAGGTCACTCAAGATCTTCGAAGTTTCTGGACAAACATCTATCCTGAAGTCAGAAAAGAACTCCGTGTTCGCTACCAAAAACATTCCTGGCCGGAAGATCCCTGGACGGCCGAAGCTGTCAAGGGAGCTAAAAGAAAAAAAATATAATGTATAGCAACTTCCTGTTAAAATCAAAGCTGCAACAACACAACAACGCTGCTGCGAAGGATTTTCTGTCGATTGCAGCTTGAGCTAAACGAAAAAAATATCCTTATGCACTTTAGCAAAAAACATGAATTAGAAATTATGATTCTCTACTTAATTTTTGTTGGAATTAAATCTCAATAAGGTTGGCCTTCCGTTCTGGCCTTCGTTGGTGATCAACATATCGCCATTGTCCATAAAAGTGATTCCTTCTGCTTTATTAAAAATTGAGGCATCTAGTTTTTCAATATATTCTACCTCTCCATTCATATTGAAGATGAAAAATAGATGATCCGCTGCAGAGAGAAGATATAATTTTTTTGAAACAGGATGAACAGCGATTGCCGATGTCATAAACCTTATAAATGGCTCCTGCGAATTAGCCTTCTTCAGCGTTTTTAAGGGAATTTCAATTTTCTTGTCAATGGCATACTGCTTTATCGCTTGAAGGTCAAAATCAAATACAGGATCCGTGGTCAGTTTTTTTGTCTTTAAATCGAAACCATAGATGACCCGTTTGTCTTTGTATTGGGGGCCTTTGGCAGCCCGACCTTTGCTGGCAATTAATAACCTGTTATGGTCGGGGTCGTAACATAAACCTTCATTATTATTGGCTGGAATACCTGTCTGATAACTAGTCAGACTGAAATTCTCATTCTGGTAATTTGATATTTCAAATAACACGCCATCACTTCTAAGTATGTACATGGTACTATCAACTCTAGTTATGCCTTCATAATCTCCTTCAACATGAAAGTTGTACTGCTTATGTATATCGTTCTTGTGAATATCATAAATAAAAAGTATCCCATCCTCGTCCTGAATACAAGCAAAGGTGTTATTGTCAATATCTGTCAATCCAGAAACTTCTCTCAGAATATCAGGAAGTACGATTAATTCATCCGGATCACTCAAGTCATAGCCTCCTACGTTTTTACTTTCTGTAGAATTAGCGGAACAGCCCAATACAGCCAAAACAAAAAGCAATGATATGCTTATTAGAACATCCTTAATATTACTACTGTCCATTCTAAATATTTTATCTTTTATTAATGACACTATGAAGTAAAGATTTTCAAAAGACAATCGACACTTCACCTAATTTACTTATTCAAAATGATTCATTGAAACGATAACAAACATTTTTTTTCATGATTCTTGCTACTATTAAGACTTTTTTAGATTTTTTCGGGTAACCGCTCTTTTTATTGGAATGTGGTAAAATCAAAAGCGAAATCAGGGAAAAGACTTTTAATATCTACCATACTCAAATTCAGGAAACACTTACTTGACCAAATATTCCTTTAAAAATTCCACAATGGCACCATAAGTATATTCTCTGTTCGCTTTTTTACCCAGACCGTGCCCTTCATCCTTTGCTAATACATACCAAACCGGACTGTTCTTTTTCTTCAAAGCTTCCACAATTTGTTCGGATTCAGTCCAGGGAACGCGTGGGTCATTTTTTCCCTGATAAATAAAAATCGGCTTGTTAAAACGATCAAGATTATTCAATGGGGCTATCTTTTGTAAAAAAGATGCCATCTCAGGATCTCGTTCATCGCCATATTCAACACGCCGAAGGTCTTGCCTGTAAGAACTTGTGTTTTTTAGAAAAGTATAAAAGTTACTACTTCCAAACAGATCTACACCGCAGCGTAATCGCTCCCCTAATTCTGTCATGCACATCAACACCATTCCTCCACCGTAAGAACCACCCATTACAGCTACCCGGCCGGTATCAAGATCCGGTTGAGTTGCAATCCAATTGAGAAGATATTCAATATCCTTTACCGAATTCATCCTCAAGAAACCATTATCAAGTTGTGTGTAGGTTTTGCCATACCCTGTGGAACCTCTGACATTTGGAACTAAGACGGCAATTCCCAGATTCTTTAAATAGAATTGTGTATTAGCACTAAATGCAGGAGTTGATTGAGACTCCGGTCCGCCATGAATATTAATGAGTACAGGCAACTTCTTTCCCTCAGTGTTTTTCGGCTTGTACATTAGAGCAGGAATCTGTCTGGGCTTCCCTTCTACAGAATCAAAACTATTGTAGTAAAATGCTGAACAAGCAATAAACTCTTTTGGATTTAACAAGCCGGTCTCACTTTCTGTCCAGCGAACAGATTTTTTTGTCGTTAGATCATACACGTAAACGTCTCCGCCCATATTAGATGCCTGAAGATTGTACGCTAACTTTTTCCCATCAGGACTAAACGTAAAACTTCCGACTATTCCCTCAGGAAAACCCGTCATTTTAGTATACCTGAACGATTTGGGATCCAGGCTATATAATTCCGAGTAGCCATTCATGTTTAAGCGAAAAATGAGTTGACTTCGATCACGATTATAATTTACCCCTTGTACATTCCATCCTAAATCCTCCTGCGACCAGGTGTATGTTTTTTTGGCTAGATCATAGTATCTTAAATAAGAAAACTCTCTGTCCTCGTCACTTACAATAAAAATTCCTTTTCCCTCCGCATCAAAAAAAGCTTCGTCGTAAGATATTTCTTTACTGCTGTCATTTATCAATGTCAGCTTACGATTTTCTACATCAAACAAATAAATATTTGATCTTGTCACTGAAATGTACTCACTGATGATCATCTGTTTTTCATCACGACTCCAATTCGAAATTCCCCAACCTCCTCCTTTTCTTTCAAGCAATAATTGCTCTTTTGCGGGATTGTCTAGTTCATTAATATAAAAATCTGTGTCTGCTCCGTTCCTTCGATTATTGCCATAGGCAATTCTCTTTCCTGAATTACTCCAGCTCAATGAAGAATGTCGAGATTTCCCGTCAGTAAGCAATGTCCTTTCTGAATTGTCAAGGTTAAAATAGTAGAACTGAAATTTTTCATCCCCTCCTTTGTCCTTCCGATAGATAAAACCATTTTTAGTAGTATCAGGGCAAACTGAACCCCAACCTATCGGTTCATTTTCAAAAGTAATTTGCTTTCTATATCCAAGAGGCATCCGAACAAGATGTATCTGGCTGGTTTCTCCAAATCTTGTACTGATCAACATGCCCTGCTCATTTCCTTTCTTTAACCAGCCACTCAAAGATGCTGTTCGAATACCATTATAAAGATCCAGTTGAGTCTTAAGGGAATCTGATATTTCCGGGACATTCTCGGTGATCAGATTTCCAACTTCTTTCCTTTGTGCAAATAATAAAGTTGCTGATGAGAAGATCAAGGTGAAGAATATTTTTTTCATTTGTTCGTTATATAGGTAATAGAAGTATAAATCGGCTTTGGGGTAAATATCTGAATTATTCCTCCTCCAAAAACAATTAGCCTAAAACGAAACCCTGCATTTAACAGTCCGTAACAAGTACAAAAACCACCACCATGTTATCAAAAGATGTTCTCTTAAAAGTTGCCATATCTCTGGTTGCAATTACCTGGATCATAGGTCTGACTATCGGATAATAACCGATTTCTCTAAAAACATTCAGGCGGCCGAGGGCTGCCTTTTTTATTTATTTTGCTTTACATTTGCAGCCCGAATCAATATAGCCCGGATTTGATAATCTCAAACGGCCTGTCTTAGCAGCAAAAATTGTATGACCCGAATACTTAGCGTATTTTTCTTTTACTTTTTTCTGATCCCAATTTCCTTATTGCCATTTCCGATAATGTATGCAATGTCGGATTTCACATTTTTCATTCTGTATTATATTTTCCCGTACAGAAAAAGGGTCGTGATGCAGAATTTGAGAAATTCACTTCCCAACAAAACAGAAGAGGAACTAAAGATCATTTGTAAAAATTTTTACAAACATTTCTGTGATATCATTTTTGAAAGTCTTAAAACGTTCACGGCTTCCCCTGAGGCACTTTTAAATCGGGTAGAGTTGAAAAATGTTCAATTACTTGAAGAATACTATAAAAAAGGAAAAAGTCTGATTCTTGTTACAGGGCACTACGGAAACTGGGAATGGCCGGCAATGACTTTGCCATATCACAGCTCTCATACCGGCACAGGAATATACCAAAGACTTTCAAATCCATTCTTCGACAAAAAACTAAGAAGTACCAGAGCCCGGTTTGGCATGAAATTAATGTCGACTAAAGAAGTCGCCACTTTTTTTGAGTCCCATATAAACGAATTATGTACTTATGGCTTTATCAACGATCAAAGCCCATCTGATCCGAAGAAAGGCCATTGGATGAAGTTTTTAAATCAGGATACTTCAACTTTTCTTGGTGTGGAGAAATATGCCGTCAAATATAATTACCCTGTGATCTATGGTGTGATAAAAAAAATTAAACGAGGTCATTACCAACTTGAGTATCGATTAGTGAGTGACAGTCCCGCTACATCAAAACAGTTTGAGATCACAGAATCATGCTCAAGGATCAACGAAGCATCTATATTAGATGACCCGCAATATTGGTTGTGGACTCATAAGCGATGGAAACATAAAAAGCCGGTGAGCCAATAATTACTGCTGCAAAATCATTTTTTTAATGATGACCCCATCTTGACATTTGATTTCAATAAAATAAATCCCTGCAGAAAGATCCGTTGGTATATCTATTGAATTATTTGAACCCCTTGCATCAAGTGTAGCAATCGTTCTTCCACTGACATCTCTTAACACAATTTTGTTAATCAAAATTGATGACGGGTGCTGCACATACAGTTTATTCTTAGCCGGATTGGGATAAACAATAATATTCTCAGCATTTAATTCCTGAACTGATATAAGACTGCAAGGCATTGGAGGTATGTTGCCGCTTGAATCTATGACCACTGAGAACAATGTTGCCATGTTTAATGCCCGGAGTGATAAATTATCAATTGAATGCCCGTTTGCAAAACAATCGTTCATATAATTATAATTATAAACTATATCTGCTGCATAAAGGGGCGCCGGGGATCCAAGAGAATCCAAATACCTTCTCAATCCTTCACTTCCATAAGCAAATGGAACATCACCGTAAGGCTGACAAACATTTGTTGGAGCAAAGCACTCCCAGTTAATTCTTCCCATCACTCTGTTATAATTATAGTCAACAACGACATCAGATCCTTGATGAAATAAATACATCGCCGGTTTTTCTGTAGCTGTTTCAATCCATGTAGGATCAAGCATCCCGCCATAAAAATTTGCAACACCTTTAATGGAAGAATTCATAGATCCCGTATGAAGATCTCCTTCAACACTTCCGAGATCAGGGCGATCTAATGAATATCCCGAAGGCAAACATGATATTAAATCAGCGTCCGGACTTTCTGCATCCGGAATTAAAAAGCAATCATCAGGCTTATACATTTCATTCTGTAAAAATGCTGCAGCAAGAACATTGAACCCACCTGCACTTTCTCCTGCGAGAAAGACATTATTAATATCGGTTGAATCAATAGAAGACCTTTCTTTCATAAACCGAACAGCCCCTTTAGTATCCTGCATTCCCCGGTAAATTGCTCTTACAATTTCACTGCTATCTGCAATATAGGCACATGGTGCAGAAATACTCGTATTACATGCCCAGTACAATGAGTAGTTCGAAGTTTTATGAGTCCCTAAACGATAATTTATGGCAGCAACAACATAGCCTTTCCTTGCCATCTCTTGGGCAAGAAATACAATATTTGGATCATTCTTACTACCTGCTACCCATGAACCTCCATGTACTAAGATCAATAATGGTCTTTGACAATTTGTATCACCCTCCGGTTTATAAATATCCATTAGTAAAGTATCATCGATGCCTGCAAAATTTCTTTGAATCCCATATATGATATCGGGATCACTTAGTCTCACGTTAAAATGATTTTGAGTATATGCATTTTGCGCTTCAATTGAATTTGATGCAATTAAAAAAGTCAGCAGGATTATAAAGTACCTCATTGGATCACAATTTCATTATACGCTCAGAATTGACTACGATTAAAGTATTCTGAATCAGATCATCGCTAATTTTTAGTTGAAAGATAAATTTAATAATTCAATTATTTCAATGATTCTTGTCCGGAAGAAATATTTACCTTCGTCTCGTTCAGATAAATGAACCACAACCAAGACCAGTAGCTCAAGCATGAAGAATATCCACTATATCTTAATCTATACATTCTTTTTTCTTTCACAAACAACAAGCTCTGCTCAGGTTACTGTCCCGGAACGCAGTCCTATTTCTTTTGGTGTACGTGGAGGGATCATTTCAAATAATGGAGATCTGGCTTCCAATCTAAGACTTAAAACTGATTACGATAATCATTGGGCCGTAAACACATACTATGCTACTGCTGCTGAAGCAGTACTTTCTATAGACATGATTCGATTGCGTACTACGGATATTGTATTGCATATATCAGCCCTTGGTGCTGAGCCGGAACTGCGTGCAAAGCATGAAGATCGGGATTATAAAGTTGCCGATTCGCAGTTGGGTATTGCTAGGGCATCAATTACATTTTCGTTTAATAATGACAACTACAAAATGTTTGGGATGCCATGGCACACAAACCATGAAGCAATATTAGGTATCACAGGCTCATTTATGTATGCAACAAATTTTGAGTTGAGTAATTTTGCAAAAGACACCTTAGGACTTAGTAATATCCTGGGAGATCAGGCAGTAAAGTCATTGGGAGTTACATTTGGTTGGAACTGGAGAATAGCGGATTCCGGATGGGTGATAGGGCTGAATGGTTCTATTCTTTGGTTTGCCGATGAAAATCCATTGCTAAAGTTTGAAACAGGAGAGGAATCACTTTATCATTCTGATAAGCTGACATTCGCACCGAGGATTCTTCAAGCCGGAATTGGCTATCACTTTTAATCCTCGCTACCTTTTTTTCGAGCCCATTTCTTTTTGGCCTCTTTCTTTTTATCAGGGATTATTTTTTCCTTAAAACGCCCATCATAATAGCCCTGTTGTATTGCTATTTTTCTTTGTAATCGTTTGGCAATATCTATCGCTTTCTTCTTTTTATTCTTTGACATGGCACATAATTTTAGACAATACAATGTAGGTGATTCGTCTTTTATTTTATAAAAAATCAATAAAAGTACCGGTTTAGGGGGCCTGAAACCGGTTACTATGGCTGATTTCCGGAAAAATAGTACAGATTATGCCCTAATACCTTGTTATATATCCAAATAATGCCTTATTTTTAGGTTGAAATCCATTGCTTTGATTCAAAGATTTTTTAACCCTTAAAAATCCATCTTTATGAAAGTATACGACGATAAACATATCAAGAACGTTGTACTGGTAGGTGCTTCGAAATCCGGCAAGACTACACTCGCAGAAGCGATGCTCTTTGAAGCCGGCCTTATTAACAGAAGAGGAACGGTTGAAGAAAAAAACACAATTTCCGACTATCACGAAATTGAACATGAGAGAGGAAGTTCTGTGTATGCTACTACCATGCATACTGAGTGGAAAGATTTTAAAATAAATATCATTGACACTCCCGGACTCGACGACTTCATAGGTGAAGTTATTTCTTCTTTACGTGTTGCTGATACGGCTGTTATGATGCTCAATGCAGAGAACGGTGTTGAAGTTGGTACAGAATTGATCTGGAATTATGTGGAGAAGTTTCAAAAACCTATCATATTTGCTATCAATCACCTTGACCATAGCAAAGCTGATTTTGACAATACCGTCGAAATGGCTAAAGCAAGATTTGGGAAAGCTATTACCGTGATGCAGTACCCTTTAGAGCAAGGTGACAAATTCGACTCCATTATTGACCTGTTAAAAATGGTCATGTATAAATTTCCTACCCAGGGAGGCAAGCCTGAAAAATTACCAATCCCCGAATCAGAATTAGAAAAAGCCAACAGGCTTCACAATGTATTGGTCGAGAAGGCTGCCGAGAATGATGAGAAATTAATGGAGCTCTATTTTGAAAAAGGCTCTCTTGATGAGGATGAACTCCGGAGAGGTTTAAAACTAGGAATGTTGCACCATGATGTATATCCTGTATTCGCTTTGTCTGCTAAGAGAGACATGGGTTCGGGCCGACTAATGGGCTTCATTGACAATGTTGCGCCATCAGCGACAGAACTACTCCCTGAAAAGTTAGTTGACGGCACTGATCTGCCCTGTGACCCTAAAGGACCACCGGCAATTTTTATTTTCAAAACTATAATAGAACCACATCTTGGTAAGCTTTCCTTTTTTAAAGTTATGTCCGGGGAAATTCATGCCGGAATAGATTTAGAGAATTCTATCACCGGACAAGTGGAACGTTTGAACCAGTTGTTTATCATGGACGGAAAAAACAGGAATCCTATAAACAAGTTTTCCGCCGGCGACATTGGAGCGACTCTTAAATTAAAAGATACACAAACAAATCAAACACTTTGTGCTGCAGGAAAGGAATATAATTTCGACCCTATTCATTTTCCTGAGCCGAGAATCCGTGTAGCCATTGAAGCAAATAATAAATCAGATGACGAAAAACTTGGTTCAGTGCTTAGTGAAATTCATCAGGAAGATCCAACGCTCACTATAGAATTTTCCAGAGAGTTAAAACAAGTTATACTCAGTGCTCAAGGTGAGTTGCATTTGGCTGTTACAAAGTGGAGGCTTGATAAAATTTATAAACTGGATGTTGAATTCTCTAAACCAAGAATTCCTTACAGAGAAACAATTCAAAAACTGTCAAGCGCATCATACAAGCATAAGAAACAAAGTGGTGGAGCGGGACAATTTGGTGAGGTATACATGAAAATAGAACCTTATCATGAAGGTATGGAGGAGCCGAATGGACATAGTGTACGAAACAAAGAAGTGATAGAGTTACCATGGGGCGGTAAACTTGTTTTTTATAATTGCATAGTTGGAGGTGTGATCGATCAAAGGTTCATTCCTTCAATTCAGAAAGGCGTCATGGAAAAAATGCAGGAAGGTCCGCTCACCGGATCTTATGTACGTGATGTGCGCGTTATTGTTTATGACGGAAAAATGCATCCGGTAGACAGCAACGATATCTCTTTCAAAATTGCAGGAATGATGGCTTTTAAGGAAGCATTTCATCAGGCTGATCCAAAAATTCTTGAGCCAATTTATGAAGTGGAAGTTATGGTTCCCGAAGAATTAATGGGAGATGTTGTGACCGATCTCCAAACCCGCCGTTCTATTATTATGGGAATGGATGCAAAAGGAAATTACCAAATCATAAAAGCACGTACTCCGCTATCTGAATTAGACAAATATTCTACATCACTGCGATCGATCACGCAAGGAAGGGGTAGTTATACCGGCAGATTTGCAGAATATAGCCCCGTTCCCGGCGAGATCCAGAAGAAGCTTGCCGAAACATATAAGAAAACCGAAGAGCACTAAATCATCCAGTGTCTGAAATATCCGGTTTTACATTCATGGAATATCATTTTTGCCGGCCTTTATCGTGAAGCTGACCTCGGATTTGTATTGACTCGTTCAGGTTCAGGTATTACTCTTTGAAACTCCGACCGGCTTTCAAATCAATTGTGGGGTGAGAATTTATATTCTCAATTTTAATGCCTTCACCTTTCTGATTATTAGTCATTTAGCTTTCTGTTTATTACATTTGCAAAATCTATAATGTCATTAACACAGAAAATATAATCATTACCCGGATGAAGGGCTTAAATTTGACGAATTTGAATGTTAAATTATAAGAATATTCCAACTTTTGCTTATATATTTTGTAGAAATTCCTCCAATTTCTTTTAAAAAACTGCTGACAGGATGTCATAAAAATCTTATCGGTCGGATTCCCGACATTCTTTAACCACATCCATCTTGCGCATAGTGGCCTTCGCCAACGTATTAGCAAAATTCACCATAATTCCAGAATACTTGCCCAAAAATCAACTATTTTTACCAAGTTCTCAAGCCTATACCCAAAATTCTATGACGAAATTTCTCTCCTACTCGGTACTATTTCTATTGATGACAATCAGCTTCACTTCTGAAGCACAAATTGTCTTTAGTAAAGAATATGGCGGTGTCTACAATGAAGATGGTCGCTGGATGGAACAGATGCCTGATAGTGGTTTTATTATGGTTGGACGATCAGACACTTACAGCAATGGGCAGTCAGATGCCTGGGTTGTACGTACTGATGCATATGGAAACATCATGTGGACCAAATCCTATGGCGGAGCTGATTTTGATTTTGGAAATATGATCCGCATTACCTCAGACGGTGGTTTTATTATTGCCGGATTTACTAATACTTATGGTGCCGGAGGCAATGATGGATGGCTTATCAAAACAGACGTACTTGGAAATATTCAATGGCAAAAAACTTTCGGAAACTCTGACCTACAGGAATTCGAAGCAGTTATACAAACAAGCGACGGTGGTTACGCAGCTCTTGGAATAAATTATGGAGCCGGAACAGCATACTATGATTTCTATCTGGTAAAGGTTGACTCACTTGGAAATACAGAGTTTACAAAAAACATTGGTGGAGGCGGATTCGAAATTGGGAACTCCATTCAACAAACTCCTGATGGCGGATTCATTCTTGCCGG
>Ga0116143_10003656_pt1 | contig 15301 bp, 10 predicted proteins | sample AD_UKC034_MetaG_FD_89745 | JGI IMG/M metagenome (GOLD analysis project Ga0116143, IMG submission 89745) | Active sludge microbial communities of municipal wastewater-treating anaerobic digesters from USA - AD_UKC034_MetaG | ecosystem: Engineered > Bioreactor > Anaerobic > Digestate | place: USA...
ATGCTCGAACAACCCTTCGCCATGATCCGCAGTAACGATAACTACGGCTGATTCCGCTTCGGGGATACGGTCCAACAATTGTCCCAACTGCTCGTCCATCGCGCTAAGTTCACTGTCATAGCAATCGATGAGATACTTGCTCAGCGCATCATCACCCGTCATGCCCAATTCCTTGACCTTATCCATGGGCACGCCCAGATCAAGGGTGTCGCGGTCCAGATCGATGCGCTGGCCCCCTGCGTACTCGATAATCCACGGCAGACGGCCGGAGTAAGGCCAATGCGGATCTAAATAATGCAGCCAGAGGAAGAACGGCCGCTGACGGTCGCGCACGCCGAGATAGCGCAACGCGATCCGGTTCACTTCGTGAGCATCGAGCAGCAGGTCCGTAACCACTGTCCCGGTTATCTTGTCTCCGGCAGCAATGGCCTGGCGTAACGCCTCGTTTTCGTAAAAAAAGTCGAATCCCTGAGCGAATCCCGCTTTTTGTGTCAGATGCGGATTGCTCGAGATGCCGATCGTCTCATAACCGGTCTGGCGCAGACGTTCGGCCATGGTGAGCACAGGACCAGGCAATTGCTGCTGGCCGGTCACTTCGGCAGTCTCCAGAGACAACGTCCCTTCCAGCACGCTATGAGTTCGCGGGTAGAGGCCCGAGAACAGCGACGCCATCGCCGGCGCTGTCCAGGAAGAAGTGGACCACACGCGGGTATAAAACAGACTCTGTTCGCTCAGCCGTGCGAGCGCCGGCGCAGTGTTCCGTTGGTAGCCGTAGAGCGGCAGATGTCCGCAGTTCAACGCATCGATGGTGATGAGGATGACCGGCGGCGATTGATATTCGCTGGGAGGCGCTGCCGCTGGCTGCCAGGCGCAGCCGCACATCAGCGCTATCGCTAACCATGCCAGCGCGCTGCTCGCCCGGAGTGACATCCTCAGTCTCACGGGCCGCATCCTAGCCGTCTGGGCTGGAGTGTCAATCACGGAACAAGGGCATTACTGCCATGGCCAAGCCAGCGGCAGCGTACAGCGCCCGGTATCTCGCCTGATATCTGAACAACGCCTCGCCGTGCGCCTCAACTCCGATGCGCAGCAACAGAACCGCTTGAACTGCTCCGGCGGCGAGGAACGGAACTGCCTGAGCGACGGATGCCGTGCCCGAGCAGGTAAGCGCGACCAGATAGAGTCCGGCAATGGCAAAGGTTGCCGCGCTCATCACCTGCCCGGCTCGCGGTCCGAACACGATGGCATTCGTCCGCAAGCCTGCTTCCTTGTCGGCTTCGTGATCCAACACCTCATGGAAAAAGTGCCCTGCGGTGAACAAAAACGCGAAGAAGATCGACCACGGCAGTCCGTGTGGAACGCTACCTCCCCACACGACCTGCCCTAAGAGCGCCTGCAACGTGCCGCCAGCAAGGTGCAACATCGTGCCGGCCAAGGGCAGCCCTTTCCATGGACGCCGCGGTTTACTATATAACATCCAGTTTACCTTCAACGGGATTGCCAGCAGCGTCAGGACGGGTGACACGGGAAAATAGACGGCGAGACTCAGGACGAACAGCAGTAAACTGAGGAGCAGAACATGAGTTGGCGTGATTTTCCCCGTCATCAGGGGATGGCTGCTATGGCGCTGATTGAGCCGGTCGTGGATCAATCCGCCCCAACTATTGAACGCGTAAACCGACCCGGACAACAGAAACGTGCCGATGATAAAGCCCAGAAAGCGGAAGGAGAGAAAAAAATGGGGATTAGGTTGAGCCGCGGCCAATCCCATCAGCGGAAAACCAATCATTAATGTGCATTCGCGAAACCGAATAGCGCCTAAAAAATTGCGGAGCATCAATTGCCTCTCCGGGACTGTAAGGGAATTGTTCCCGCTGCCGGACTCGCGGCTGGCGGGTCGCGCTTCAACGGCGGGCGATCCGCTCCATCGCGATCTGTTGGCGCAACGGTCACGGCAGCCTCATGAGTGCGCGCTTCTAACCGGAACTGATGAGCGGGGTCTGGCCGGGACTGCAACACGGGCAGGCGCGGCGGCTCGCCTTTGAGCTTGGCTAAGATAGTTGGCAAATCGGTCACGGGCGTGGAAAAACACTCAGGAAGCGTCCGTGGTATTTCGAGAAACACCGGCTCGATCCGCGGCTGATCATCCTCATCGCTGTAAGTGAACCGGAAGAACCGCCGGTGGGGAAAGAAAAACGCGATTTTCTCACGGCAGAGGTTCAAATCGAGGACATACAACCGGTCGTCGAGTAAATCCGGCGACGGGTTGCGGCGGCCAGCAACCCAGCTCCGGGCGCATAGCGGCTTGATGTAATAGTCCATGAACACGACCGCGTTGTGAATGCGGCGTTCGTCCATCAACCGGTACGGCTCATCGGCGTCCCACGCCGTTTTATTCAGCGCCAGCACCTGGACCTGATGAAATGTCGCCCAGGCGATTACGGCAGACGCGAGCGAAAACCGTAGCGTCCAACCTGGCGAGATTCTGAAGGCGGCGGCCTCCATCCCCCGCACAGTCAGCAGCGCGAACGGCAAGAGCAATTCACTATACAAGACCGGCCCGGTATCGCTAACCCCGGGCCAAAAATAGAAATAATAAAACAGAAAACTGACGGCAATGCTCGATGTCCATGCCCAGTCCCAGATCCGCTTGCCTGGAAAACGTGCCCACCACACGACGAACACTAGCGACACCGGCCATCCCCACAGCCAGAAGTTGATCCTCGTCAAATTCATCAACGCATTGCGCAATCCACTACACGGCGTGTGCGTGATGTCCCATGGATATTGCCCGAATCCCAAAATATGGCCAACCGTGGCATCTCTCTCCCATTTGACATCGTAGTTGGTCAATAGCGCATGCCCATTCACCAGTTGGTTCAACATGAGCAAGCCCGCCACTGCGGCGAGCGCCGGAATTGCTGCCGCCACGACCGCCTGAATCAATGCCGCTCTGCTCCGTTTGGCCCGGCAATAGAGCATGGCTGCGGATGGACCGGCGAGCACCAACGCCGCGGTCAGCGGTCTGATATGCAGGGCGATGCCGCCGAACAGGGCGGCCATGGCCGGATCGCGCCAGCCTGAGCGGTTCCCTGTTCGAACACAGAACCACGCACTGACAGACAAGAACAGCAGCGTGACCGAATGAGCAAGCAGCGTGGAGGACATGGCCAAGTAGTAGGGAGAGCCAAGCGCGAGGAGCCCGGCAGCCAGCGCGGCGCGGGGGTTATAAGCCTCCCGCGCCGTGAGGTAGATGAAACCCGGGATGAACGCCGACAGGAGGATGACGGGCAGATAGGGATGCCCCAACAGATAACCGGCGGCTAATACCGCGGGAAAACCAAATTGGAACTGTCCGAACCACTGGCCGTTGTTGATCACAAACACGTTGTCGAAGAACTCCATCGCTTGATGAGACGGCAGAGTTACCTGCCCGCTGGCGATGATCTTCGCCATGAAGATGTAGGTGTTCTCATCATCGGTCAACGGGACATAATGCAGCACATAGCGGGCGATGAGATGCAGCAACACAACGGCTACTACGGCGCTGGCAGGCAAGAATCCGATTGGCGACACACTTTCGGCCCACGCAGCGAGCCGGCCCATCCGGACGGGAGTGAACACCGGGCGTAATGCCGCGGCCAGAAGCAATGCTGCGGGAAGCGCGAGACAACACAAGCTGACGGCATAAAGGATTTCTTCCGGGCTGAAGCGGAAAATCCAATTCCGTCCGTCTGGGTCCGCGCCGTAGCGGTGCATGGCGGCGAATCCCGACTGCCACCACTGTACCGCGAAAAAAAACGCCAGCAGACCGGCAGCGGACGCGCCTGCGGCTATTGGTTTTATCTTGCCCACTGCCTGCTCCACGCGCTGAATGAGTTGCGTATCTGCCTCGGGACGCCCGTTCAACCGAGCGCGGCTACTAGCCCTAGGCGTTGGCCGGCAGTATATTAGAGCGAAGGTTGCCCGCCCGCAAGATCATCGCTCTCCTCAACACCTATCTCACAAGGAGGCACGAGATGCCCTTCACGCTCGACGAAGGTAAACGCATGGCCGCTCTGGCGGCCGCCGACATGATCGCGCCTGGCCAACGCATCGGCCTCGGTACTGGCTCCACTGCGGCATGGTTCATCCGGCTGCTCGGAGAACGCGTCAATCATGGCCTGGCTCTCACCGCAGTCGCCACATCCGAAGCATCAGAACAACTCGCCCGCGATGTGGGCATCCCGATCATCCCCTTCGCCGATGCCGGAGAATTGGATGTGACGGTTGATGGCGCCGATGAACTCGACCGGCAACTGAATCTGATCAAAGGCGGCGGCGGAGCGCTGTTGCGCGAGAAAATCGTCGCTTACCATTCGCGTCAGTTGATCATTATTGCCGATGATTCAAAATACACCGATGTCCTTGGCGCCTTCCCCCTGCCCGTCGAAATCATCCCGTTCTGGTGGCAAGCTACCGTCCGCGCTGTGAACCAACTTGGCAGCGAACCCCAACTGCGCCAACGTAACGGAGCAACATTCGTCACTGATAACGGCAATTATATCCTTGATTGCCCGTTCAACAGGATCACCGATCCGGCAGCGCTGCACAATAACCTCAAGCAGATCCCCGGAGTCGTCGAAACCGGGTTGTTCTTGGAGATGGCGCAACGCGCCATATTAGGCGGGGCGCAGGGCATCCGGATCATCACGCCTCAGTAACTTACCACTCTTTCAGACGATCCCTGCATGGATCAAGCCCCTAACGGTCTATCCAGTTCACATCGCCTTGCCGGTTATGTGAACTGGATAGGCACTTATTTAGACTGACGAACCGCGCAAATTTCCAGGTGGCAGCGCTGGTCCAGATTAATCGTCCTCTTCGTCGTCCTCTTCTTCTTCTTCGAAATCGTCGTCCTCGAAATCGTCATCGTCGTCGTCATCGTCGTCGTCATCGTCCTCATCGTCGTCATCTTCGATATTCAACTCAAACGCTTCGATCAGTTTATCCAGCGTTTCTTCGTCAACAACCACCGACATCTCGCCGTCCACTTCCGTGGTGAAGATGATCTGCGGCTCATCCTCTAACTCGAAAACATTGCCTTCTTCGTCGATATCAACTTCGGTAAGAAGATGATAATTCACACCATCGATGTCACGGGAGTCAAAAATCATATAATTGTATTCTTGTCCGTCTTCCTCGAAGGTGTAGATATCGATCTCTTGCACTTCTCCGCATTGTTCGTCGTGGCAATCGTCATGTCCGTGATCATGATCATGATCGTGGTCATGATCGTGCTTATGCTGACTCACCGTGTTTTCCTTTGTTAAATGTTTGCTCCGCTTTCGTCCCGCGGCCGGACTTCCCGGATGCAGACAGCAGACGAGCGCGGTCAACAGGACCTCCGAACGCGCAACCGTTATCGGAGTCCGTTACCTCTAATGCGACTCCGGCCTCCTGTCAAGGAAAGTCACGGTTAGGCCAAAATCGCGGCCAAATCCTCAGCCGGAGTAGTGATGGGGGCGAGATTGAAGGTTTTTACCAGTACGTCCAGGACCGGAGGAGTGACGAACGCGGGCAAGGTTGGTCCAAGCCGCATGTTCTTGATGCCAAGGTGCAACAATGTCAAGAGGATGCACACCGCCTTCTGTTCGTACCATGACAAGATCAAGGACAACGGCAGGCTGTTGACGTCGGTGTTGAACGCCTCAGCCAACGCGGCAGCGATGCGGATCGCCGAGTAGGCGTCATTGCATTGACCGACATCGAGCAGGCGGGGGATGCCGCCAATGTCGCCGAAATTCAACTTATTAAATCTGTATTTGCCGCAGGCCAGTGTCAGAATGATGCAATCGTGGGGAATCGCCTGGGCCAGATCCGTGTAATAATTCCGGCCAGGCTTCGCTCCATCGCAGCCGCCAACGAGGAAGAAGTGCCGCACGGCGCCGGTCTTGACCGCTTCCACCACCTTGTCCGCCACGCTGAGAACCGCGTTATGGCCAAAACCCACGAGGATCGTGTCGTCGGGTCCATCAGACTCGAAGCCTGGAGCTGCCAGTGCGGCAGCGATCACGGGCGCGAAATTTTTGTCAGCAATGTGCGTCACGTTGGGCCAGGCGACGAGCCCGGTGGTGAAAATTCGGTTGAGATAGGAGTCTTTTGGCCGCTGAATGCAATTTGTCGTCATCAGGATCGCGCCGGGGAATTCGTCAAATTCCTTCCGTTGGTCCTGCCATGCGCCACCGTAATTGCCAACAAGATGCGCGTATTTTTTCAAACCCGGATAGCCGTGCGCGGGCAACATCTCGCCGTGCGTGTAAATGTTGATCCCTGTCCCTTCCGTCTGTTGCAATAGCAACTCCAGGTCCGGTAGATCATGGCCAGAGACTAAAATGGCCTTGCCCTTGCGCGGATAAATGCGCACCGGCGTTGGCACGGGATGGCCAAACCGGTCCGTGTGCCCTTGGCTGAGCAGTTCCATCATGTTGTAATTCACTTCACCGCATTTCAAACACATCGCCACCAATTGATCGACAGTGGGCGAATCGTGGGTCAGGAAATCCAGAGCTTCATGGAAGAACTGGAAGATCGTAGCGTCCGCCCGGCCCAGGATAATCGCGTGATCGGCATAAGCCGCGGTCCCTTTTAACCCATAGGTCAGCAGCTCCTGTAACCCCGTGATATCAGGCCCTAACGTCGCCATCCGGTTCGCGATCGTTACATCCACTCCTTGTCCGATCAAACCCGCCAGTTCCGCCGCCGGCTGCCACGCCGCAGGACCAGACAACGTCTCCGGCTGCGCGCCCGCGGTGGAACACGCTCGTTCATACAGCGCTCGCGCCTTGTCCCGAATCGTTGCCGCTTGCCGCAACAGACGGGCCAACGCTTCCGGGTCGAAATTGACGTTGGTTACCGTCGTGAACAACGCCTGGATCACAAACTCGTCCACGGCCTTGTCCGTAGCGCCAAGTTCGCCAGCCCGATGCGCGTACATCGCGATCCCCTTCGCGCTGTAAACCAGTAAATCCTGTAGCGCTGCCGTCTCTGGATCCTTTCCGCACACGCCCGCTACTGTGCACCCGGTCCCTTTCGCCGTCTGCTCACATTGGTAACAAAACATCGAACTCATCCCGTCTCCTTTCTCCGGCGGTTCATTCTCCGCCGCGCGCAAGTTCCCGGTCACCGCCCGCAGCAGCGAGCAGCTCCGGCGATAACATGATGTCAGCTAACGTGCTTGATGACATATAGTGCCGCATCTGCCGCGCCACAGATTGCGTGAGATTGCCCAACACACAATGCGCTCCGGGCGGACACACCGGCCGTCCGAGCAAACAGCCGTGGGTCTTCAGCGGTCCATCCACCGCCTCATAAATCTCCAAAATCGTAATCTGCGCTGCCGCGCGTCCCAACTCGAATCCGCCCTTAGGCCCGCGGCGCGACTGGACGATCCCGTGCCTCACTAACCGCTGCATCACCTTATGCAAATGAGCCTCTGACCCGCGCAGCAGCCCGGCCAACGCCGTGACCGTCATGCCGCCAGCGCTGCTTTTACCGGCGATTAATGCAGTGGCATGAATCGCCAGCGCCGCCGCATCGGAAATCCGCAACACGCCGCTCATGACCGGGGGCCTCCTTTCATTATTATGGTATCTAAATACCAAAATAAGTCTGGCGGCGTCAACACCTTTTTCTCAACTGCTAGCCGCGCGGGCTATATTTCTTTAGGTAGGCCGTTACGCGCACCTTGCGCGCGGTATTTTCCGAGCTCATATAGCGAATTTTGCCAAAGATTTGCCGTTCCGGCCCCCACGGGCGGTCATAGCGGCCGAGACACCAGAAGATGCCGGAGTACGAATTCGGATCGCGTCCATCCAGAGCATATTTATCATTGAGGGTGATCATGATGTGGGCGGCTTCGCGCGGTCCCGGCGTCCACTCCAGGATTTTTTTGCCCCACAGCATCCGTAGGTAGTTATGAATACGGCCCTCGCGGCGCAGTTGCCGTTGTGCTGCGTTCCACAGCGGGTCGTGCGTCTGCGCTGATTCGAACTCTTCGGTGGAGTACACGTATTCGCGTGGATCGGCGGCGTGAAGTTCCAACGTTTGCTTAGCCCAGGCCGGGAGCGCGTCAAAATCAGCATAATCGTCGCGTTGGGCGCAGAGATTGAACCCGAGTTCGCGCCACGTGATGAGTTGATCGAGGAATGCTTCACGCGAGGGGTGAAGTCCCCACCATCCTTCGCGGCTGCCATTTGCCCGTTGGGGAAGGAATTCCGGCGACCAGTCCGCGGTGAGTTCGGCGACGATTTCGTGGGAAGAGATATGGCCGAAATGGAGGTAGGGCGACAATCCGCTGCTGACATCGTCATCCGGGGAATTTCGTTCATCGGCATAACGCGGAAGGAGCGTGTTCACGAATGCGCGGAGCCGGGTGTTGGCGGCGCGGGGTCCGCCGGAGATGGGCGCTGGCGGAACCGAATGGTCGATGGGCAGCAGGGCGGGGTTGGCCAGCCCTGGCGGCCAACGTTGGCTGATGTGAGTGGGGAGTGCGGAAAGATGAGGCAGCCCGGCAGTTTGGGCAAGCGGATCTGGCTGGGGCGTCCGCAGCAGATGTTCCGGCAACATGCGCTGTAAATAGCGGCGGAATTGATAAGCGGAAACGAACGTCTGGTTCGCCGCGCGGATGGGGACGATGCCGTTGGTATCGACGGATTCGATGAGCACTTGGGATTGGCGTGCCGCGGCAGCGGTCATGCGCGGCAGCATAAAGCAGGGAAAATCATCGGTGACAATCACGCACGCCCGTTGTGCCAACGCTGCGATCAAGCCCTTACCCGCGTCCCGTTGGCGTTCGATGTAGGGATAATACAGCGCGTTAGCCCGGCTAGCGGTTTGGGCGTTATCGGACATTCCGTCGATGATAAATTGGTGCAGGCGGTCGCTGGCCCACGGATAACCGCATCTCAGCGCTTCGAGGATAACTAGCGGTTTGTTCAACACTGCCGCATGGCCGATGGCGCGTTGCAGGGCGAAATTCCACGTTAGCCGGCGGGCAGCGGTCATCCAATACAGGACAAAGTCACCGTCAGCGGCGATTGGCCGCGAGTTTAGCTTCTGCATCCGCTGTTGATCCATCGGGTTCTCCTTGTCGTGCCGCGCGGTCTTGCCGCGGTCAGATTATTGCCGGCGCAATTCCACCTGCGGAAGATGCGCTGGCAGCCAATCCATCAGCGTTTGGGCATAGTCGTTGCGGACAGATAGCGTGACACGTTTCTGATCGAGAGTCGGCAGTTGCAGAGCGCTATAGCCGTCCGCGGGCTGGGCGGGGAAGACGAATAGCGGATGTTTTGCCAGTCCATAGGCCCAGTTTTCTTTTTCGTGCGCCGCCCCGCCAGTCCCGAAATTAGCGACATCGCTCAACGCCACTTCCAGGGTGGTCAAGCCGAAGGGATTGACCGTTGGCAGTTCTGCTGCGTATGCCACTTCGCCGTGGCCGGTGACGAGCCACTCGTTCGGCAGACCATGTTCCAGAGCGAAGGCCCGCATCAATTCTCCGGCGCTGAACCGCATGGTGCGGTGATCGAGAATCCGCGCGGGATTGAACGCCTGGGGCAACCGGCGCGGCTGGTCGGTTATGCTCATCCAGATGAGACCGCTGAGGCACACGCAGCCAACGCCGCCGGCCAAGACAGGCCGGACGCCGCGCCGCCGGAGCCACGGAAGGATATCGCTGCGGATCGCATCGATGGCGAGCACAAGCAAGAATGGCGTGGGCACCGCCCAAAAGCGGAACCTCATCCAATCGCCGCCTACAGCGATGATATAAGCAGAATGAATCAGAACGATAAATCCGGCGGTCCGCAGCCAAAGACCGCTGGATCGCCGCCAACGGGGAAGGGTGACAAACGCCAGCAACAGCGGCCAATGTCCGTGAACATATCGGCCAGTGAAGCGGATGCCGCGTTCAAATTGAGCGAGCGTGCCGCCTACTCTGGTGTGAAAGGTCGCCGGCAGAAACATGCCAAAATACAGATATCTCCATAAAAAATACGGCAAACCTAGCGCGGCAGTGACCGCCACTACGCTCAGCGCGAACCTGCGCCGCTCGCGGGAGATCAGTTGGGCGGCCAATGCGCCGGTCCAAGCGACGACCGCGTCTGGCCGGCTGAGCATGGCGAGGAACCACAAGGCACCCGCCGTTGCCGCCATTGGCTTCCCCCGTCCGCACGTCGCCGCTGCTGCGGCCACTGTCAACATCACGGTCAGCGCCGTCTCCAGACCGGAGATGCTCCAACGGACAAACTGGCAATTGAACGCGAGAAGGAACGCCAGCAGCGTCCGCCAGCCAGGATGCCAACTGCGGACGGGGCGCCAGGCGCGCAGCATGACTGCCATAGCCGTCCAGACACAGAGTAATCCGAGGATGCGGGAGAAGCTCCATGGTGGCCAGCGCACGGCTAATCCCGCCGCGTGCAGCAGCATCCACAAAAAATTAGTATATCCCTCAACATGTTCGCCGGGATTGTACACTGGGCCCCAACCGCGCATGAGGTTCAACGAATAGCGGTAGGAGATATAGGCATCGTCCCAAATGGGATAGTATGCGGCGTAAAGAGCCCACATCACGGCGGCCGCAATGAACGCCCCGGCCATCGCAATAACCCAGCCGCCTGATCCTCGATAAGTGGTTGTCAATTCCGCTGATTGCTGCGCTTGTGGTTTATTCATGGCTGCTCACTCTGACGGCGCACGGTCCGCCTGTCAATGCGCGGTCCGGTTAAAACTCAAATGAACAGGAGCTGATGGGCGCTAACGCCGAGAACGTGCCTGGCCGCACTGCCGCGCCCCAAAATGTGCCCCTTCCTCCGCTGGCGTTCGCCGGCCAGGTGAATTCTAAGATGACGTCTGTCCGAGCTGTTCCCGTCGGCAGCGGCGCCGGTTGCGGCGCTGGTTGATCTGTCCACTCCGGCCAGAACCAATATTGGCCGGCCGCCTCCAACGCGATGTATCTCTCGGCGGTCAGATCAGGGCCGGCATTTCGGAGATGGGCCAGCAGCAGAAACCTCTCGCCAGCTCGGTAGAAGGCCGCGTTGAGTTCGAGGCGGAAATCGAGCTGATAACCATCCGGCGTTGGCGTTGGCAGCGCTGGAGTCTGAGTTCCTGACGGCGGGGCATAGGCGGTTGGCGTTGGCGTCGGCTGCTGTCCCGGACCATGATAGCCGAGATCGGCGCGTCCTTGATCCGCGCCTAGGTCTGTCCGGGTTGTCAAAAAGTCGAGACACTCCTCAGCAGCAGAACTCATCGCCGCATCAGCGGCCGGACTCTCGCTCTCTTGTCCTGCTGCGCCCTGGCTGAGATAGAAAGCGTAGCCGGGTCCCGAGACGAACAGCGGATCGGCGGCCAAGTCGTCTTGTCCTGGGGGCAGTTGTTGATAGTCAGCGCCATCATTGTTCCAGAACAGGTTGCGGCGGAGCAGCCCGCTGCTGCCGGGACCGGAGGCTGCGACTCCGCTGCTGTTGCTGGCGATGATCGAATGCTCGAGGCGCATATTTCCTTGGCAGACCACGGCGCCTCCGCCAAGCGGAGCGTGGTTGCCAGACAACGTGCAAAAGGCGGCATGAAGACCGCCAGAGATGACGGCAACGCCGCCTCCAGAAGTGTCCGCAGTATTGTCCGTTAGCAGAACATTGCGCATGAGCAACGCGGCGTCCGTCCCGGCGACTCCGTTGATAGCAATACCTCCGCCTCGATTCGCGCAATTATTGGTCACGAATAGATCCGCCAAAACCGCGGGACCCCCCGAGACGTAGATCCCGCCGCCGTCGCTGTCACAGTTGCCTCCGGTGATGGTGAAGCCTTGCAGAACATGCCGTACGCCTGGCCCGCATAGAATCTCGACCGCCCGTCCTGCCTGTTGGGCATCGATGATCGTTTCCCACGAGCGGCCCGTGCTGCGCAGTTGCACTTGTGTGTTGGCCAGCCGCAGACGTTCGTGGTACCTCCCAGGCGCGGCCAGCACGTCATCGCCATCGTCCGCCGCGTCAATCGCCGCTTGTAGAGACGGAAGATCCTCCGGCACGCGGATCCAGGGCCGATGTTCCCGGATCTGGCAGCCCTCGTACGGATTGGCCAATCCGGTGAACAATGAGCCGTGAAATTCGGCGAACGCTCGAGCGCCATAATTTTCCTTGGCTCCAAAGCCGCCATCTATCACCAATTCCCAATCTGTACCGTTCGCGGAGCGCCAGATTTCGCACCCGTCCTCAGCGTTCAAGGTACCCGCCCATAACAGCCCCCGGTATTCGGCGAACTGCCAGACATAGGCGTTGCCGTGGTCCGCCCAGCCGCGGACGGTAACTCGTTCCCATGAAGCGCCGTCTGCCGAGCGCCAGATTTCGCAGCCTTCGGTCCAATTCATCGTGCCGACATAGAGGTGGCCACGGAACTCCAGCATGCTCCACGCCGCCTCGTTCATCGGATTGCCAAAACCGCCGGTCATCGTGGCCGACCAGGACAGTCCATCAGGCGAACGCCACAGTTGACAGCCTCCGCTGACGCGTCCAGTGCCGACATAGAGATGATCCTGGAACACAGTCATGACCGACAGCGTCACGTTGCCCGGATCGCCGAACCCAGGCGTGCTTGTGGCAGTCCAGGTGAAGCCGTCAGCGGCGCGCCACACTTGGCCGCCGCCGGCAGCTTCACTATCCGCGGCGTAGAGGAATCCGTCGAATGCGGACATCGCCCGGACCGACGAGGCGCGTCTCCCATAAAAGCCCTGGCTTACGACCCGTTCCCACGTCGCGCCGTCCGCGCTCCGCCAGATCTCGCAGCCTTCACTGGCATTGAATGTCGCAAGATAAAGTTGGTCCCGATAAACGCTCATCGACCGGATCCCGGACGTTGACGGACGGGCGAAACCAGCAGCCTCTACCGGGCGCCAATCACGGCCATCGGAGGAGCGCCAGAGCTCAGCGCCGTTGGCAAAATTCATCGTTCCGGCGAACAATTCGCCATCGAACACAATCATGGACCAACAATACAGATTGTCCGGATTGCCCCACCCTCCGGTAACACGCTGAATCCAATAGCTATATACGGTTGTGGGCAGACAGTTTATCAGGCTTACGATAACGGATATGATCAGGAGCCGGTTCATTTCTCTGACCTGCCTTATGGGCGAGCGCTGCGGGAACGGGTTGATCGATGGTTCCGGCGCAGGTGCCGTCGATCACACTATAATGGAAATCGTTGGCACAAACATGGGCCTGATTCGGGATTCCCGCCTCAATTCATTGGCTCTACAAACAACAAACCGCGGCGGGGTCTGGTTCACAGCCCGCCGCGGCGTACTGAGCCTCAACCGGCATTCCCTATTGATAGAAATAGAAGATGATTGACGAGTGATGTGAGGCAGGCACCAGCGTGCCCAAATACCCGGTGATGCCGATGAAGGTATAGGGTACCGGTTTCGTCGGCAGATCAGCGGGCAACTGGAACCGAAGCACGTCCCGATAGCAGTTCTTCCCGCCTTCGAGAACGGCGCCCGCGCAATCCATAGCGTTCGTCCACGTTGGATAGAAGAAATACTGTCCGTACACTTCTAACAGCACGTAAAAATCGACCATCTGGCTCGCTCCGGGATTGGTCATGCGGGCTGTCAGAATGAACGGATCTAATGGCAAATAATGCAGTTTGTTCAACTCCAACATCGTGTAACCCATGCTCTGGGAGGTGTCTTCGGGCAGATGATCACGTTGCCAACCCAGCAGTGATTGCACATAGACCGCCGCTTTTTCGAAGCCGAGATACTTGACCGCGAAATAGCTATGAGCGGCCATCATGGGATTGGCGCCGTAACACACGACTTCCCGCTCCGGGTTCAAACTGGCATATTCCACTGCCAGATCATCGGGTGTCTTCCATTTCGTAGAGACCTGGCCGCCGATCCTGGCCATATTGTCGCCCCAATAATAACATGTCGATGATGGGATATGCCCTTCCGCATAATGGTCGTACGACCGGACGTCGATGAGTTGCACCGGAGCGTAACCGATGGCGGATTGCATCTGCATGGTGACATAGAGCAGTAAACGGTTGGGGAACGCTTTAAATTTCTCTTCGCCCGCCTTAATTGAAAATTCGGCGACTTTACCGCCGAACTCAATCCAGGCATCAATCCCGCCGTCGAGAACGTAATGATCGCTATGGCCGAGGTAGTCGAGCACGTAATACAGGAACGCAGCGTTCAGTGAACTGACATTATCGTACAGCACCAGCCTGTCATCTGTCGCGAAGCCCGCTTCACCGAGAACGATCTCCAACTCCTCGATTGGCAGCAGCGTCCCATCTGACGCCAACAGCAGTTCCACATCGAATGACGTCGCTAACGCGATTTGTGTCGAGATGTACATCTCGTCGTCCTCTGAATCGAGATCGTATATTTTCAGAGGTTCAGTTTGATCGGCCAGCCATTGCGGAGTAACCAGCATCCGGTTCTCCGCGGATAAGGCCGCCGGACCGCAAAATACAATGAGAGCCAGCACTACACCCCAAGGCAACCATTGCTGTTTCATCCCCGTTCCTCCTGCCGCCGTATAAACTTCCGCGCTTGGCGGCCTCTTCAAAAGTGCACACGAACCGTGTGCGGGTGCCCTGGCGCTTTCAGCATCATCCGGAGATTCTCTTCCGGGCATGATCGTGAAATGCCTGTTCTGGGCGCTCGTGAGTATCTAAAAATGGGATGCGCATCTGAGCGCGATGGTTGCGCAAAATGTGAACATGTTCACAAATTTGCGCGCGCCAGGACGGGCTGCCGTCCCAGCGCGCGCAACCTGCTGCGCCGCATTGGGCCTGCTGTTAGTGAGCTAATTATAGATCAAATGATTGGTTACTGCGGAGCGGCGCTCGATGGCCTGCGTTTGGATCGCAGGGCAGAACTTACGGCACTTCGAGCACATCTTCCCATTCTGAATAGAACGTGGTCCATCGGCCGCCGAGGTAGGAGATCTCGACATTAACCGTATCTCCGCTGGCCAAGGCGTAGGGATAGGATTGACCGATGATGAGGTCGGGGATGTCTGTTGAAGCGGTGAAGATTTGATCAAATGGAGCGCCGCCATTTTTGGTCCACGACCATTTTATCTGTTCGCCAGAGAACATCTCGCGCAACTCGATACGGCAGGTTGCCCGCGAGCCGTCCCAACTTAGCGCGGCTCCTGACACCGGAGTCCAATGGCCGATTGAGATCGTGGCGGAGTCCGTGCTGATGTTCGCCGCTGTGTCAGACCCTGACAGGGCGACGAGGTGTTCGTCTGGC
>Ga0116143_10003658_pt1 | contig 15289 bp, 14 predicted proteins | sample AD_UKC034_MetaG_FD_89745 | JGI IMG/M metagenome (GOLD analysis project Ga0116143, IMG submission 89745) | Active sludge microbial communities of municipal wastewater-treating anaerobic digesters from USA - AD_UKC034_MetaG | ecosystem: Engineered > Bioreactor > Anaerobic > Digestate | place: USA...
CGGGCTATCTGGCTGTCAAGCAGGAATCGGAACTGGATAGGATCGCTCTCGGCATCATTGGCCGTTGCGGTCCAGGTGACTGCTGTTCCCCTCTCCTGGGGGCTCTCTCTGTCCGGCTGCAGGCTGCTCAATGCCGGAGGTTGATTGGGTGGCAGTACGATCTCGAAGCTGGCGCTCCGGGGCACTGTACCCTCAGGATGCTCGGCATCCCTGGCCATAACCTCGATCGTATGCATTCCGACCTGATCTGCGGTCCAGCTCCAGGTGGGATTGTCTGACCAGTCCCGGGCTATCTGGCTGTCAAGCAGGAATCGGAACTGGATAGGATCGCTCTCGGCATCATTGGCCGTTGCGGTCCAGGTGACTGCCGTTCCCCTCTCCTGGGGGCTCTCTCTGTCCGGCTGCAGGCTGCTCAATGCCGGAGCCTGGTTTGGAGCTTTCCTGACAGGCTCAATCCACTGCTCTGGATAAGAAGTCTGACCGGGGTAGCCCTGTTCGGTATAGGAGGTCTGATCAGCATATCCCTCCTGGGGATAGGAACTCTGATCCGGGTATGAATTTTCTTCCTGATATGGAGAGCTAATTATGGTTGGAACAAATGGCTGCTCTTCCACCGGAGCCGGACGGGCTTCTTCCTTGATCTCTCGAGGCTCGGGCTGCGGTTCGGTAAGCTGGAAGTAGGCAATCTTTTCTGCCTCTCCTAAAGACCTGTCCTCTACCCGAACCTTTATCTCATAATCTCCCGCTGAATATGAGCCGGTGTCCCAAACAAAGCGATTTTCTGAGGACCAGTCGGCTATAGTCCGCCATGATCCTCCCGTATAGGGGCCCTTAACCTGGAAGAGGAAGGACAGAGGCTCGCCTTCCGGGTCTCTCGCCCTGGCCGTCCATCTGATAGTGCTGCCCACCAACTGGGGGCTGGACGGGCTGCTCTCAAGATCGGAGATGACAGGAGGCTGGTTAGCGGCGGTATCCATTCCATCATCCATGCCCCTATCAGTTGTGCCGAGACCAGTGTCCCCCTCATCGAAGGGCCATCCCTGTGCCGTCGAGGCGGGCAGGGTTAAGAAAATGCCCGCGACCATCAGAACGGCCAGGATGAAAAATCGGCTTATATGTTTCTGTCTAATTGCACAATTGAATTTGTCCTTATGCTTGGCTTTTAATTTTCCCATATCCTCACTCTCCATATATCTCATCTCTTCCCCACTCATTTTCCTTTTAGCACATTGACAATGATGTTGGAGCATCCATTAATGAATCTTTTTTTCACATAGAGGGTCTGTCAGCTTCCTCAGCCACTCCAGAGCCTCATATGAACAGTCTGTTAATCAAATATGGATGCAGTCTGCTTTTGCATCCTGGTATCCCTCCAGATGGCTAAAAGAGACTGCGCGGCCTTGATCCAGCCTTTTGGCGGTCTGAATTCTCTCAGGCGAAAGGATGCCTGGCAGAGTCCTTACGGGATAAAACCTCCGATGCCGCTGGTTTTTGGAGCACAGCGCGCTCGATGGCCTGCTTTGTGGCCTGATAATTGTACTCATAGATCTTCTTCTTGTCCTCGGCATCCCACTCTATGAAAATGGAGACTATGATCATCAGCTCCTCGGCCAGCTCCTGGGGCAGGGTTCCCTCCGCAACGCAGTCCATAACCGCCTTGGCCACAGCCGCCTGTGCCGGGCCAAAGATAAGCACCGCCTGGTCCGCTCCCTTTATAGTGACCTTGTTGACCATGAGCGTGGCAGGCTTGGCCGGAAGGTTGGGCTCCAGCACGGCCAAGAGTGGAGTATGGCCCACAGCCGGTGATGAAAGGGCATTGACGAAAGCCTGCTCTACAGAGCTTCCTTTCCGCCCTATGACCAGATCGATATGAGCGATCTCATGTCCCTCACCTACAAGAGCTTCACCCACCAGTACCCTATCAAATGATGCCATCATGCTCTATTCCTAGGGCATATTCCTATAAATCTGTACGCCAGGAAGCAAGGAAAAATTATTAAATATTTTATTTTTATAAAAAATTAGTTATTATGGCCAAAAGGTATATCTTCATAATGCGCAGCAAGGGGTAGCAATGCGCATTCTGGTAATCAACAATCATGGACAGTTCAATCATCTGATTCGCCGCGCCATCCGGGAGAAGGTGGAGACGGACCTGGTCTCCAACCAGACCCCTCCGGAGAAGATCGATGCCGACGGCCTGATTTTGGGAGGGGGCCCCTCCCTGGATAGGGCAGGGCGATGCGAGGATTATCTGCGAAAGCTGGAGATCCCCATTCTGGGAATCTGCCTGGGAATGCAGCTTATGGGCACCGCCTTCGGCGGAAAGGTAGTCCCAGGCAGCATGGGTGGATATGCCGAGGTGGATGTGGAGGTCATAAAGGAGGACGACATCCTGAAGGGCCTTCCGGCCAGGTTCAAGACCTGGGCCTCCCATATGGACCAGGTGTCTGTCCTTCCGGAGGGATTTGAGACCCTGGCCCGCTCTGCCGTCTGCGAGATAGAGGCCATGAGGCACCTGGACCGACCTTTATACGGGGTGCAGTGGCACCCTGAGGTGATCCACACCGAGCACGGGGCCGAGCTATTGGACAATTTCATCTCTTTATGCCGGAGATAGTGGAAGGGAGGGGCGAGGGCGCATCTCCGGAGATGGCCTCCAGGATTGCCGAGCTGAGAGAGGATCTCAGAAGGGCTAAGAGTCAGAGTCGGGCCAACTTAGCCGGAGAGATCCGGGATATGGGCTTTTCATGCCAGGGCTGCGGGGAGTGCTGCCGGGGGGAGGACAACAGCGTCCTGGTCTTTCCATTTGAGATTCGAAGCATCCAGGAGGCCACCGGCCTCTCCTGGGCGGAGGTTGCCACCCCACCAGAGGAGGGGGAGTGGGACCGGGAGGGCTATTTTCATACCCTGGAGTGGAGGCTGGCCAAGGTGGGAGAAGCCTGCCGATTCTACCTGGGAGGAGTGTGCGCCATTTATCCGGTCCGGCCAATGATCTGCCGCACCTATCCCTTCTACCTGGACCGGGGCAAGCTTATGGCCTCGGAGTGCCGCGCTCTGGGAAGAGAAATTGATGACCAGGAGGCGCAGAGGCTGGCGGAGCTGCTCATAGCCCGCCAGGTCATCGAGATCGAGGAATCCATAGCCCTCCTGGAAAGATACCGGGACTTCCCGCGGGGGCCACCGGGAAAGAGAGGGATCATTGTCCATGACAGCGAGGGGGTGCACATAATTGCATCCGATTGCTGTGCATCCGGAAAAGAGCAATAGCCGGGCCCATTTGCAGTATCGCTCCCCGTCCCGAACCTATAAAGCTGCATGTGCTGCCTATCCTCTCATCATCCCCACAAGCTCCGTCGCTTCCACCAGCCCGTATTCGCCCCTCTGCGCGGCCAACTCATCAAACCTCTCCACCTCATCTGGCTCGATACCGCTTCCGGCGATGGTGAATGGCACAGGATCGCTGCTATGGGTCTTGATGGATATGGGCGTGGCATGGTCGGGCATGAGCAGGACCCTCCAATCCTCTCCGCTTTTCTCCAGAGCCTGCAGAACCGGCCCCACCACCTTCTCGTCGAATAGCTCAATGGCCCTCACCTTGAGGTCTATCTCGCCCTCGTGGCCTGCTTCATCCGGGGCCTCGATGTGCAGATAGACGAAATCGCGGCTCTTCAATGCTTCCAACGCCGCATCCACTTTTCCCTGATAGTTGGTGTCTATGTTGCCCGTGGCCCCCGGAACATCGATCACCTCCAGGCCGGCGTACCTGCCTATTCCTTTCAGCAGATCCACAGCGGAGATCATGGCTCCGGAGAGGCCGTACTTCTCAGCAAAGGAAGGCATGGCCGGAGCCGGCCCCTGTCCCCACAGCCATATGGCATTGGCGGGGCGCTTTCCTGCAGCTATGCGCCGCCGGTTGACCTGATGCCTCTCCAGAACCGGCCGGGCCGCCTCCATCAGCGCCACGAGCAGCTCGCTGTCCTGTCCCCGGGGCAGGTGCTCTTCCACCGGCTGGCCACTGATGTCGTGGGGCGGAGTGCACTCGGCTCTGGCGCCGGCCTGGAGCACCAGAAGATTGCGATAGCTCACACCGGGGTAGAGCCGCTGCCCGGGCATGAGCGGGGCCAGGGCTTCGATCAGCTCCTGCCCCTCCTCGGTGGAGATATGCCCGGCGCTGTAGTCCTTCATCAGCCCATTATCAATGGTCACAAAGTTGCAGCGAAAAGCGATATCATCCGGGCCCAGGTGCACATTCATGGCCGCTGCCTCCAGCGGCGCCCGGCCGGTATAGCATTCCGCCGGATCGTAGCCCAGGACCGAAAGGTTGGCCACATCGCTTCCCGGGGCAAAGCCCTCCGGCACCGTCCGGGCCAGGCCGCTTCTGCCTTGCCGGGCCAGTCGGTCCATATTGGGCTTTTCTGCCGCCTGCAGCGGCGTCCTGCCACCTAAAACCTCCAGGGGGAGATCAGCCATGCCGTCTCCTAAGAGAACTATAAGCTTCATCACAGTCCCGCCTTTCTCTAAAAAATAGTATTAATTATTTCTTCTTACTGCGGGCCTCTGCCGCCTCACGGGCATTGATCTCCGCCAGATGCTTGTTCAGGACCTTGGCCAGGGTATTGAGCTTGACCCGGGTACAGGTAGCTCCTCGGGTGATGCCGGTGACTATGTCCACCACCTCGCCCTTTGTTTCTGTCTTCTGATGCGGTGGCTTGACTGCGCTGGTCTTGACGCCCTCCCGGGCGAAGTCCTCCATATCCATGGGGCACTGGGCCACCACCACTGCTGGTATATCCACCTGGGATAGGACCTCCTTGGCCTTGGATATTACATGGGAGCGCACATTGCCCAGATGAATGACTGCGATCTTATGGCGCGCTATCTGCTCCAGCTCCCGCTCATTCAGCCCGAAGGTTGGTCCGTAGCCTCGCGAGGCCTGGGGAAAGCTGTCCGGGAGTCCCGTTCCACCTTCCAGCACCAGAACGCTGGTCTGAATGCCCTCCCGGCGCAGTCCATAGGTCATCTCGCAAACCGGCTTGGTGATGTGCCGCCTTCCCGGAGACATGGCTATGGCGATAACATCGGGCTGGGTAGCCTCGGATAATGTTCCCCTCTGTGCCAGCCCGCCGCCCTTGGCCAGGCCCATGCTCTCCCGGCAATCCACCACCTGAGTTGCCCTGCCAATCATGATCGACTATTGCAGGGGATGGCATATAGACCTGACGAAAGGGAAAGCTGAAGAAAGGGAGGATGCAGGAGCTTTTTTAAGCCGGGCGAAAGATGAAGGTTTATGCTCACCTTCATCGGCCTCGGGCTATATGATGAAAAGGACATCTCGGTCAAGGGAAGGGAGGCGATTGCTGCCGCGGACAGGGTTTATGCCGAGTTTTATACCTCCAGGCTGATGGGCACCACCCTCTGCCGGTTGGAGGCGTTCCACGGCAAGACGATCCATCTTCTAAATCGCTCCCAGGTTGAGGTGGACCCCACCTGGCTCGAGCAGGCTAAAGATGAAGATGTGGCTTTTCTGGTGGGCGGCGACGCCATGGTCTCCACCACCCACCTGGACCTGAGGCTGCGGGCTATGCGTTTGGGAATTAGGACACGGCTGATCCACTCCGCCTCCATAGTCACTGCCGTGTCCGGGCTGTCCGGCCTGCAAAACTATCGATTCGGACGGTCCACAACCATTCCATTTCCCTATATGGCCCGGAGCAAGAGGATCGTCCCGGAGACGCCATACCGGGTCTTGCAGGAGAACCTGGCCCGGAACCTGCATACCATCCTCTTTTTGGACATCCAGATGGAGCCGGAGGAGAGATATATGACTGCAGGCCAGGGGGCGGCACTGCTCCTGGAGATGGAAGAGGCGGCGGAGGAGATGCTGCCCCCCAGAGTCTTGGGCATAGGCGTCGCCCGGGCCGGCTCGGATGATGCTGTTATAAAGGCCGACCTTCTCTCCCGCCTCAGGGACATTGACCTGGGCGGTCCACTGCATATCCTGATCGTTCCGGCCAGGCTGCATTTCATGGAGGCGGAAGCCCTCAGGTTCCTGGCCGGGGCTCCGGAGGATGCCTTGATAGGCGCAGATTGATGGAAAAAAGTCGCAGTAGCTTTTAGGTCTGCCCGGCAGCCATCGCCAGAGTTATAAATACGGTATTCCCTTGACCATACCCCAGGAATCCCGGAGGATGGGATGAATATCTATTGCGAGGATGAGATGCCTAAAGTCACAGTGGAGATACCCCAGCACATCATCGATGATGTCCAGTCTCATGTGGGGGACGGCAGGAAGTTCGTAAGCTTTTCCGATGCCGTGAGAACGGCACTGCGAAAGATGCTGGATCAACTGGATGAGATCGACAGACGCAGGGGGCGGGCGGGAGAATGAAGCTGGGAGTAGTTACAGAGTTTGATGCCGCACACAGCCTTCCCGGCTATCAGGGCAAATGCGCTCATATGCACGGCCACACCTACCAGGTGGAGATCGTTTTGGAAGGGGAGGTGGGAGAGGACGGCTTTGTCATGGATTTCTATCAGATCAAGAGGTTGGTGGCAGAGGCCCTGCAGGATCTGGACCATAGCTGCCTCAACCACATCCTGCCCAATCCCACTGCAGAGAGCATAGCTCAATGGATAGCCGACCGGCTGAAGCGAAATCTTAAGGGCACAGCGGTTCGGCTCTTCTCCCTCAAGCTATGGGAGGGAAAGAACAAATGGGTGATGATAGACTGAAATTCCTTGAAGGCTACTGGGTGGGAGTAACGTCCCATTCTTTGACCGACTCGGGATGCTCTTTGAGCTCCTTGAGCCGGGCTGCGGCCTGCTCCTCATAGAATTTCTTGTATTTCTTTTCTTTATCATCGCTGTTCCATTGGGCTATCTTTCGGTCCAGGGCCTCGAACATGTATTTCTCGGCAGCCTTGACCGTTTCCAGGTCTCCCCTCAAGACCAGTATCTCTCTATCCATCACCTCACCGGTCATGTCCATCTTGCCGGGCCTTCGGATCAGATCCAGGTCGAAATTCTCCACGAGCTCGCGGATTACAGATACGGGCATGCTCAGGGGAATGGCCAAGTCAAACAGCCCGGTCAAATCTTCTGCTTCTTCATTAGGCGAGACCATAATTATCACGGTTAAGGACAATCCTGCCTCGATTTAAGCCTGTCGAATATCCCCCGACGGAAGGCAGGATCATGGTCAATGAGAGCTTGATTGAAGGATGCAGCGTACTCTTGCCCTAGCAGGAGCAGGATATTTTTCCCAAATCCGGCATTTTCCGGCACCCAATTGCAGCAGGAGGTGGCAGAGAAGGGAAACAGTTATAAATGGGATCATCAATGCAAAGTGCGGATCGGGCCCGTAGCTTAGCCAGGTTGAGCGCACGGCTGATAACCGTGAGGTCACGCGTTCAAATCGCGTCGGGCCCATAGCAGTCTTTTAAAATGGGTTTATGGCAGTTTTATGGCTGCCCAGCTTAAAACGATTTTATCCCGATATATCCCCCTCCAGATCCACGTTCATAACATATTGGAACGGCAGATTCTGGCACCATCCAGATTTCTCGAAAAGGGACATAAAGCAGACGCCAATCAGTTTCTTGTATTGCATTCTGCCCAGAAAATCCTTCATCTCCTCGGCCTTGACCCCGATTTTGGGCATAGCCATGCCGCCCAGAATCACAACCACATCCGCCTGGGCATCTGTCGCGCCGGACAGCTCCATTCCGTATTCAGTAGCTACCATGCTCCTGGCTTTATCCATCTGCAATCCGGGCATAAAGGCCAGGGACTTTTCTCGTACCGGATAGCCCAGAAACAGGGCAAATGGGGTGCAAAATCCGGGGGAGCCAATGAATACTATCTTCTTGTCGTCCTTTACAAGATCCCTAAATCCATTGAGCATGCCGCCCAGACCCTTTACATCCTGCATTTTCTCCATAAAGACCAATCCTATATCTCTGACGCGATATATGCTGAGAATTCTTTAGGCATTTAGACTACTGAGATGATATAGTTAATCTTAAAGCTTGATCTGAAAGCCTGATTCAAAACGTTTATGAGGAGAGAACTGCCTCTTGGCGGTGATGTCTAAGAGATCTGTAGATAAGGGAGATGGCGGCAAAAATACTGCGGTGCAGCCCCGAGAGGCAAAGCCGAAAGGTGCCTCATCCACCTCTCTGGAGAATAAGGCTAAAGCTCTGAGCAAAGCTGCGGCTTCGATGAGCAATGACCTGTATATTTATATCGCACTGATATTGACTGCCATATTTTCATTTTATATGCGCGGCATTGTGCCCTGGAACCGGGTCTTTTCGGGCAGCAGCGTAATCTTCAGCAGCGAGACCGATGCCTGGTATCATATGATGCTGGCCCACGGCACGGTCATCAACCTGCAGAGGCTCTTCTTCGATCCCATGACCAACTTCCCACATGGAACGCCCACTCACTTCGGACCCCTGCTCAGCTGGGCCATAGCTATATTCTCCTATATCTTCGGTCTGGGCAATCCCAGTGCTCATCTGGTGGATGTGGTAGGAGCCCTGATGCCGGCGGTCATGGGGGCTCTGCTGGTCTTTCCGGTTTACTTCATCGGGAGGGAGCTACTGGGCAAGAGCTGCGGACTTCTCTCAGCGCTCATTGTGGCCGTACTTCCCGGGCAGTTCTTCAGCCGTACCACACTTGGATTTACGGATCACCATGCGGCAGAGATACTATTCAGTACCCTGACCATGATGTTTCTCATCCTGGCCCTGCATTCAGGAAGGAGCATGAGCTTTGCCGGGGTGCAGAAGGATTGGTCTGCATTCAAAAAGCCTCTGCTTTATTCCATTCTGACCGGCGTTTCATTGGGCCTTTACATCGATGCCTGGTCATCAGGGTTCCTATTTGAGGGAATAATTCTGGCTTTCATCATGCTGCAGAGCATATTCGATCACATAAGGGGAAAGAATATCGAGTATCTGTGCATAACGTCAGGCATTGGGTCCCTTGTAGCCACGCTGATGGTTCTTCGCTTTGTTGATTCGTATTACGGTTTTAACCAATACATCTACAGCCTGTTCCAGCCGACTATTTTGCTCATAGGAGTGGTAGCAGTTGCATCTCTAGCCATCATTTCCCGGCTGATCAAAGAGAAGGGATTTGCTGGGTATTACTATCCGGCAACACTACTTGGCCTGGCTGCTCTGGGCACATTTGTGCTTTATTTTGCTCTTCCCCAGTTTACCAAGCCGCTTCTTGCAGGCTTTGCCATATTTCAGGCTAAGACTGGAGGCGCGGCAACCGTAGGCGAAGCGGCTGCATTGCTCTCCGAGGGAGGAGCATTCTCCTTTGGCAACGTCCTGCGTTCGTTTCCGGGATTGGGGGCCATGAGCGGAAACCCTCTTGCAATCATATTCTCCCTGTTTACATTAGCCCTCATTGCTCTGATAGTGATGGCCATTCGCAATGCAAAATTCCAAAAACCAGCTGAGGTGCTGGTTTTGAGCTGGTCGATCATAATTCTGATCATGACCCTAGCCCAGAACAGATTCACCTACTACTATGCAGTCAATGTGGCCATACTAACCGGATTTCTGGTTATCTGGGTCCTGCAGAAGGCGGGGATGGGCAGCCTGGAAAAAGAGCTGGCAGGCATTAGAGACCAGAATAAATTGATGGTTACATCGCTAAAGCTACTCGTAGCAGTAGTGCTGATATTCGTCTTGATCATCAACCCCAGCCTGAGCATGAGCAAAATGTATGCCAGGAGCGCCGGTGGGCCTGATGCCGACTGGCTGACATCCACCAGATGGCTGCAAAACAATACCCCTAGCCCGGGCATGGAGCTCTATCAGAAATATGAGCGGCCTGCCGATGGCAAGTTTGCCTACCCCGATGCAGCTTACGGCATTATGTCCTGGTGGGATTACGGGCATCTCATAGAGGTGTTGGGACATCGCCTTCCCAATGCCAATCCCTTCCAGCAAGGGATAGGCAGCGCTACTAAGAATATTCCCGGCTCTTCGCCCTTCTTCTTGGCCGAGAACGAGACCCGGGCGGAGGAGGTGCTGGCAGCCATCGATCTCAATCGCAGCCCCTACATGAACACCAAGTATGTGATGATCGATCAGCCCATGGCCGTGGGCAAGTTCCATGCCATGGCCGCCTGGAGCAGCATTTCCACCTCTCGCTATATGGCCGGAGTCTATCAGCAGCAGGGAGATCAACTGGTTCCGGTGCAGATCTGGCGTGAGCCCTACTTCAATACCATAACCGCACGGCTGTACTTCTTTGATGGAAGCGAGACCGCCGGGGAGAGCGGCGTGGGGCTGTCGTATCAGGGCCGGCAGGTTGCCGAGGGTGTCACCGTTCCCGTGCTTACCGAGGCCCCCAAGATAACCACAAACCGTACTGAACTGGAGGCCTTTGTGGAGGAGAGGCGAAATAGCGGAGATCTGGCCGAGATTGCAGCCATGACTCCCACCAATCCCGCCTTCCCCACCCCTGCCCTGCAGCATTACCGGCTGGTGCATGAGTCGGAATCGACAGTGACGGGCAACGGCCAGAAGCTGGTAAAGACCTTCGAGCATGTTCCGGGAGCGGTGGTGCAGGGAAGCGCTGCGCCGGGAACAAGGGTAATGGCCCAGGTCCCGGTCATAACCAATATGAATCGTGCCTTCCTCTATCAGCAGTCCAACATCAGCGGAGCTGACGGCCGGTTCACACTGGTCCTGCCATACTCCACCGAGGGACCGATTGATGGCGGCACCAACTTCGACACTAAGCCGATGAGCGCCTACCAGCTCAATGTGGGCGATCGACAGGCGGAGCTGAGAGTGCCCGAGGATTACGTCCTCTCCGGCGAGGTCATAACCGTATGAGGCTGCTCCAGGAGATGAGCTGGCCGGAGATCGAGGAGGCTCAGAAGGAATGCCGGACGGTGATCCTGCCGGTGGGAGCGATCGAGGAGCACGGGCCGCACCTTCCCACCATCACCGATACGGTTCAGGCTATGGAGGTGGCTCGGGTTGTAGCGGAGGAGAAAGGGCTCTTCCTGGCCCCGCCTCTATATTACGGCGTCTGCCGCAGCACCAGAGCCTTTCCCGGCACCATCACCGTGGGGCATGATGCCCTGAGGGCTTATGCCAAGGATCTGCTGGTCTCATTTGCCGACAGCGGCTTCTCGAGGGTTATGATTTTGACCGGACATGCCGGAGGCCAGCATATGGCTGCTTTAGAGGAGGCGGGGCAGATGGCGGTGGAGGAGCGCGACTTCCGGGTGAGCGTGGTATCTCTATTCGATCTCATCGACTTCAGCGCCGTCGAAACCCCGCACGACGGGCACGCCGGAGAGGTGGAGACGTCCCTGATGATGGTCATCCGGCCCGATCTGGTCAAGGGCAGACCTGATGGGCATTTCCCCAGGCGGCCCCGGTTTATGATCATGAAGGATGTGCGCCATCTCATGGGCAACGGCATCATGGGCAATCCCCAGCCGGCCTCGCCGGAGAAGGGAAGGAAGTACTTCCAGATGGCGGTGGATGGGGTGAAAGCGGCCCTGGAGGAGCTGGAGAGCGAGGAATGGACAAAGAAGTGATCTTCTCTGCACCATCTTTCGGTCCGGATCTCTTTTTGGTTTTTTCTTCTTTTCTTCTTCTTTTCTTCTTCTTTCTCTTTTTTCTCTTTTTTCTCTTCCCTTTTCTTCTCCTTGTCTTCAGCGCCCCTTAGCACCCTCTCAAAACCCCTGCTTATTCGACAGATTTATAAATCATCAATCTAACCGGAAAAACCGTGCCTGGCAATGCTAAATGCTCATTTGTAAATCATAAAATCAGGCTGATGAAGCCGGAGAGGCTAGTTTGCGGCATCTTCGGGCAGATGATATTTTCTTTCTTTTGAAGCGGGCGAAGGGACAGGAGAGCCCTGCTCCGAAACGCCCGATTGAGGGATGGTAAAATGCTATCAGGAAACGATTTCAAGGTTCTAAATGCGATCTCTGAAGGAATGTCTGATCCTCAGAGAATCGCCGAGAAACTCCAGATGAAGGTGGAGGCGGTAAGGGCATCAGCGGATGCTCTTGGGGAGGAGGACCTCATTTCGGTCACAAAATCTGTTGAGGAGTCGGTCACTCTCACGGATGAAGGTAGGAAGTATGCTGAAGAGGGGCTGCCGGAGAGGGCGCTGCTATCTTTCATTGGCTCGGGCAAGCCCATGTCCGAGCTGAAGGATCCAGTCCATAAGATTGCACTGGGCTGGCTTCGTAAAAAGGGCTGGGCAGCCATAGACAAGGGAATGATCCGACCGACTGGCTCTGCTACGAAGGGCGAGGACGAGAATATGCTGGACCTTCTCTTAAAAGGCCCGGAGAGCAAGTCTTCTCTCAAGAGCAATCTCGTAACCGATCTCAAAAATAGAGGCCTCGTAAAATTGGATAAATCAAAATCCTGGTTCTATGAGATTTCAGACGCGGGACGGGCGAGGATATTAGAGATTAGAAAGCTCCCTGTAATAACTGGTTCTGCTAACATTACTTTGGCCCCTTTAACCCTTGAGGCCACTGGTTTGGTTGAGATAGGCAATATCACGTCTGATATGATAAAAACGGGTCAATGGTCTGAAGAAAATGGCTTTCTATTTTGCGAGTATAAAGGCGGTAAATCTCGCGTCCGACCCTACGACGTCACCCTGGCCGCAGACAAGATCTACCCTGGCAAGAAGCACCCCTACCAGAGGCTCATCGATTTCATGCGTGAGATCATGCTGGAGATGGGCTTTGTGGAGATTAAGGGCCAGATCGTACAGTCCAGCTTCTGGAACTTCGATGCCCTCTTCCAGCCCCAGGATCATCCCGCCCGGGAGATGCAGGACACCTTCTACCTTGACAGCCGGGCGGAGATCCCAGACTATACTCGGATCAAGGAGATGCACGAGTGCGGGCGGGGAGCGGAGAGCACCGGCTGGGGCGGAGTCTGGAGGCCGGAGGTGGCCTGCCAGGAGGTCCTGCGCACTCACACCACAGGAGTGACCATCAAGTATCTGGCCGAACATCCCCAGCCGCCGGTCAAGGCCTTCGGCATAGATCGGGTCTACCGGCGGGAGGCAATAGACGCCACCCACACCCCGGAGTTCGAGCAGCTGGAGGGGATAGTCATGGACAAGGATGTGACCTTCTGCCATCTCTTGGGTATTCTCAAGGAGTTCTATGCCAAGATGGGCTTCGAGGAGGTGCGCTTCCGGCCAGGATACTTCCCCTACACCGAGCCATCGGTGGAACCGGAGGTTTTCATCGACGGCCTGGGCTGGGTGGAGCTGGGCGGAGCGGGTGTCTTCCGAAAAGAAGTAACCGCACCCTTCGGCATAGAGCATCCAGTGCTGGCCTGGGGGCTGGGGGTCTCCAGGGTGGCCATGCTCCGGCTGGGGCTCAAGGACCTGAGGCTGCTATATCAGTCGGACCTCGAGTGGCTGCGTCAGACGCCGGTCTCTATCAAGCTATGAGGTGAACAGTCATGCCTGTAGTAAGAATTCATTATGAGGATATGGAGAGGCTGATTGGAGCCTCAAAAGAGACGATCATGGCCCGGCTGGCCATGATGGGCGCAGATATCGGAAAGCGGGCGGAAGAGGAGTATGTGGATGTGGAGTTCTTCCCCGACCGGCCTGACCTTTACAGCGCTGAGGGAGTGGCCAGGGCCATGCGGGGCTTTTTGGGCCTCGAGACCGGGCTGGCGGAATATTCTGTGGAGAAGGGGCCCATCGTTTTGCAGGTGGATGAGTCCGTACTGGGGGTGCGGCCGGTCATAGGCTGCGCTGTGGTGCGGGGGCTCTCCTTTTCCGATGAGGCCATAGAGTCGCTCATGGGATTGCAGGAGGTCCTGCACTGGGGCCTGGGTCGCAACCGTCGCAAGGTGGCCATCGGGGTGCACGACATCTCCAGGGTCAGCCCTCCCTTCCGCTACTTCGGGGAGAGACCGGAGCGCAGGTTCGTGCCGCTGGATTTTGAGGAGGAGATGAGCATGAAAGAAATCCTGGAGAAGCACCCCAAAGGCAGGGGCTACGGCCACATCCTGGAGGGCTGCGATAGATATCCTCTGATCGTCGATGCCAAAGATCAGGTGCTCTCCTTCCCACCAATCATCAACGGCGAGCTGACTTCCGTAACAGAAGATACGGAGGACCTGTTCATCGATGTCACCGGTATGGACGGCATGGTCTTCAAGGCCCTGAACATCGTGGTCACCTCCCTGGCGGAGCGGGGAGGCAGGATTGAGAGCGTGCTGGTCAAGAGGAAAGAGGGCGACTTCCTCTCCCCCAACCTGGGGCCCTCCTCCTGGACGGTGAGCACAGCGGAAGCAAACAGGCTAATCGGCTTTGACCTCACCCCAGAGCAGCTGGCTTCTTCACTGGAGCGGATGCGCTTCGGGGCAAAGGCGAACGGCGATCGGGTGCAGGTTCTGGCTCCGGCCTATCGGGCAGACATCATGCACTCCTGGGACATATTCGAGGATGCGGCCAAAGCCTACGGCTTCGACCGGCTGGAGGCGCGTCTGCCCCAGACCGTCACCGTGGGACGGGCCCATCCCTCCGAGGCCCGCAAGGGGGAGATCAGGGAGATCCTGGCCGGGCTGGGATATCTGGAGGTTATGCCCTTCACTTTGACCAATGAGAAGATGCACTTTTCATGGATGCGCCGGGAGGGCTCGCCTGAGGCCCTCGGCGTGGTGCGGGTGATGCATCCCATCAGCGAGCTGCACACCATTCTCCGCACATCGCTCCTCTCCAGCCTGCTGGAGATCTTCGCCTTAAACCAGCATCATCCCCTGCCTCAGAGGATCTTTGCGGCAGGAGATGTGGTGCTGGAGAGAAAGACGCGGATGAACCTGGCGGCGGCCAGCATCCACAGCGGAGCCAACTTCTCCGAGATCAGGTCTCTGGCCGATGCCGTCATGCGGGAGATGGGAGTAGCAGCGGAGATAGTGCCCTCCCTGGATGGGGCGCTACTGCCGGGAAGGGGAGCAGACCTGATGGCGGCGGGGCGCCGCGTAGGCTGCTTTGGAGAGCTGCACCCGCTGGTGCTGAAGAGCTTCGGGCTGGAGCAGCCGGTGGTGGCAATGGAGATGCAGTGGGGAGAGCTCTAGGGGGCTCTCCTTTTTAAATTTTGAAAATTAATAATTTTCTGAACTATCTGGGCATAAGGAAAGAGGAAGTGGAAAGTGCATGAATCCCAAGATCATTATCAGGGGTGAGAGAGACGCTGATGCAGATGCTATAGCCGAGGTGACCGCAGCAGCCTTCGAGACTCTGGAGA